>ERZ779673.94-NODE-94-length-46100-cov-4.218373_pt1 | contig 46100 bp, 32 predicted proteins | sample MGYA00511956_ERZ779673 | MGnify/ENA primary metagenome ERZ779673 (study PRJEB29588, sample SAMEA2152065) | human gut metagenome | biome: human gut; feature: human-associated habitat; material: faeces | place: Denmark | collected 2008/2010 ... | reverse complement strand
ATCAACAAACCTAGTAGAAAATAACGGAACAAGAAGCAAAGTAGGGACAGAAGATTTAACAGGCTGGGGTAAGGTATTCAATAGATTATTGCCATCAGCAATATCATGGGGAGCACAAGTATTTCCTGTAACAACAGCAGATTTTACAAATTGGGTTAATAAAACAATTAATTAAATTTTAGCAAAAAAGAAGATTTTTTCTTCTTTTTTTTTATTAGATGAAATAAATTTTTTAATTGTTTCGAATTTTAATAATTAAACATTTTTTTGACAAAAATAATGATTTTGTGTAATATAAAATTATAATATTTATAGGTGGTGATTATTTTGGCAAATAAAAGAAAGCCTTTTTTTACATTTGTAAAAAGTATTTTAAAGATATTTAGACATAAACCAAAAATTATTAATGAAAATGAGATTTTAGAAGATGGTGCAATTTATTTAAGCAATCATAGTGCTGCTAGTGGACCTCTTATTTATGAATTATATTTTCCTAAAGAAACACGTTTTTGGGGAACATACGAAATGTGTGAAGGTTATCGTTCGCAATGGAAATATTTGAGTAAAATTTATTATCCTAACAAAAAACACCTGCCAAAGTGGCTTTCAAAAATAGTTGCAACAATAGTTCTTCCATTTATTCACGGATTTTATAAGGGGATAGACATTTTACCGACATATCCTGATGCAAGATTGTTTAAGACTATTAAAAGAAGTTTTATAGAACTTGACAATAATAAGAGTATAATGATTTTCCCTGAAAATTCATCTGATGGATATCATGATATTTTAACAGAATATTTTGCTGGATTTTTAGTTCTTGCAAAGTTATATTATAAGAAAACAGGTAAAAATTTAACCATATACAATATGTATTATTATAGAAAGAAGAATACTATTATTATAAAGAAAGCAACAAGTTATTTAGAACTTATTAATAGTGGTTTGTCAGATAAGGAAATCGCAAATAAATTAAAAAAGGAAGCAAATCAAATTTTTGAAGAAAAATTTAAAAAAGAAAGTAAATAATAATGAAAAAAAAAGGACATTATTTAATTTTTAATGTCCTTTTTATTTTTAAGAATTTTATAATTATTATTTGAAAAAATTATTCTTCAGGTTCATTTACAATAGGGTGCTCTTTAAAATAGTTATATATTTTATTTGCAAGGGCAGGATTTATTCCAGGGACAGTTTCAAGTAAATCAATATTTGTTTTTGAAATTTGTTCACTAGTTCCAAATGCTTTTAATAGGGCATCTCTTTTTTTAGGTCCTATTCCAGGTATATCGTCAAGAATTGATTTTGTTTGTTTTTTAGTTCTGATATACCTATGATAGGTTATTGCAAATCTATGTGCCTCATCTCTTATTCTTTGAAGCAGCCTTAATTCTACACTTGCAGGTTTTAAAATTATAGGATTAGATGAATTAGGGACAAAAACTTCTTCAAGTTTTTTTGCAAGCCCGATGATTTCAATTTGATTTTCAAGACCAAATTTTTCTAAAATTGAATAACAAGATGATAATTGACCTTTTCCACCATCAATAACAAGTAGGTTTGGTTTTTCTATAAAACTTTCGCCATTTTGTTCAACATATCTTTTAAGTCTTCTAGTTAATGCTTCTTCAAGTGAGGCAAAATCATTAGAACCTTTTACAGTTTTGATTTTAAATTTACGATAATCTTTTTTACTTGCTTCTCCATTTTTAAAAACAACCATAGAACAAACCTTATTTGTTCCACTTATATTTGAAATATCATAACATTCCATTCGAGTAGGTAATTCTTTTAAATGAAGTTTTTCTTGAAGTGTTTTAATTGCTCCTATAGAATTATTATATTTGATTTTTTCTTTTTCAATATATTTTTCTAGATATTCTTTAGCGTTTTCTTTTGCCATTTCAAGAAGTGATTTATTAATTCCGTGAGGATTTGTTATTATGTTCACCTTTTTATTAAAAAATTCAAACATTAAATCTTTATCTTCAATATCGTGAGATAAAATAATTTCATTAGGAATCATAAGATTTTGATAATATTGTATAACAAAATTAAATAAAGTTTGACTTTCTTCAAGTTCAGCATCTAAACATGGATATGAAATTATACCAAGAATTTTACCACCTCTGACAACCATATAAGTAATAACACCACTTAAGCCATCAGTATAATAAGCAAAAACATCTTTACTTACATCTTTTGGAAGATTTGCAACTACTCTTTGTTTAAGTTTTGCAATCATTTTAAGTCGATCTCGAAGAAGAATTGCATTTTCAAAATTTTCATTTTCGGCGGCTAGTTGCATTTTTTTATTCAATATTTCTTCAATTTCTTCATCATTTCCATTTAAAAAATTTATTACTCGGTCAATTTCTTTTTTGTATTCTTCTTGTGTGATTTTTTTAGTGCAAGGGGCAGAGCATAACCCTAAAGAATAATTTAAACATTCTCTTTTAGCAATAGAATTGTCAGTTATTTTAAGATTGCAAGTTCTGATTTTGAATGCCGCATTTATTGTTTTCACAATTTCTCTTACATCTATTCCAGCGAAATAAGGTCCAAAATATTTACAACCATCTTTTTTAACTTTTCTTACAATTTCTAGTTTTGGAAAAGGTTCTTTCATATCAATTTTAATATAAGGGAATTGTTTGCCATCTTTAAGAAGAATATTATAAAATGGTTGATATTTTTTTATAAGATTACTTTCAAGTGCTAAAGCATCCATTTCAGACATGGTGATAAAATAATCAAAAATATCTACATTATCGACCATTGCTTGAACTTTACTTGGCTTTGGAGAATTTCGAAAATATTGGCTAACTCTATTTTTTAAGTTTTTTGCTTTTCCCACATAAATAACATTGCCATCTTTATCTCGCATTACATAAACACCTGGTTTGGTGGTCAAAAGTTTTAATTTTTCTTTTATTCGATTATTCATACTATTAGTATATATTTTTATGGATAAAATCACAATATTTTTATTGATTTTAATTAAATTTTCCATGTTTTTAAATTTAGTTGAAGAATTTACGTAATTAAATATATGGATTTTTGATGAAAAAATATAGATTTTATAGAAAAATTCAAAAATATGTTAAAATTACTTGACAAAAAATGGGGGGGGGTAAAATAGATATTGTTTAAAATACTAATGAAAAGGAGTTTTTAAATGGATAACTCAAATCATGGAATACAGTTATTTTCGTTAATAAAAAAAATTACATTTTTATTTTTTATTTTATTTATTTTAGTAATGATACTTACTATATTGATTACTAAATATGATGCACAATTAAATTTGAATGTTATTTTATAAATTTAAAAACTTTTATATACTAAAGAAAAAATAAAAACTATGTTAGTTCATAGTTTTTATTTTTTTTGATAAATTAATTATTAGTATTATTATTTTTTATATATGCTTGAATAGTATTTTCAAGAAGCATTGCTCGTGTAAGAAGACCAACACCTTTTGGGACAGGAGTAATGTAGGATACTTTATTGATAACGTTTTCTAAATCAACATCACCACAAATTTTTCCATTTTCATCATGGTTAATACCTACATCTATAATTATTGCATTTGTTTTTATCCAATCTTTCTTAATAAGTTTTGCTTGTCCCATTGCTGAAATAATTATATCTGCCTGTTTTGTTATTTCTTTAATATTTGATGTTTTTGAGTGGCATAATGTTATCGTTGCATTTTTATTTAAAAGAAGTTGTGCAATAGGTTTTCCTACAATGTTGCTTCTTCCAATGACAACAGCATGTTTGCCAGACAAATCATTAAGACCTATAGTATTCAAAATTTTTATTATACCTTTAGGGGTGCATGAAATAAATGTTTCATATCCTAAATACATTTTTCCTACGTTTATAGGTGTAAAACCATCAACATCTTTATCAGGATTTATTTCTTTTATAATATTATCTTTATTTATATAAGATGGAAGGGGAAGTTGCACGAGAATTCCATCAACTGAATCATCGATATTTAATTGATGAATTTTGTTAATTAATGATTCTTCTGTAATATTGTCATAAATTAAAGTTGTGTTTTTAATTCCTACTTGCATACAATCTTTATTTTTACCATTGACATAAGTTTTGCTTGCAATATTGTTGCCAACTAGAATTACGACAAGATGAGGTTGTCTATAACCTTTTTTAAGTTGACTATCAATAAATGTTTTTATATTATTTTTTATATTTTCAGCAATGATATCGCCATAAATGATGTTGCCCATAGTATCTCCTATGAAAACTTATGTAAAATAAAATTAACGAATATTATCTTTTATTATTTTCAAACACTCTTCTTTTGATAAATTGAATTGTTCGCCAGTGGTCATATTTTTGAGAGAGTATTTTTTGCTGTTTACTTCATTTTCACCAACAACTAAAATAAAAGGAATTTGTTTTTTATTTGCTTCTTTCATTTTAGATTTAAAAGAGCGATTATCATAATTGACTTCGCAAGTTATATCTTTTTGAAAGAAAGACAAAAGATTTAAACATTCAATCATTGTGTCGCCTAATGGAATTATTTGAAGGTTAAGGTTAGTTTGTTTAAAATCTGGCAACATATTATTTTGGTCAAGTAAGTCAAAAAGTCTTGTCAGTCCGATACTAAGTCCAACTCCTGGCAATTTTTTTTCTGTATAATATCCTGCCAAATTATCATATCTTCCACCACCACAAACTGTGCCAAATTCAGGGTGTGAAGGAATAATTGCTTCAAAAACTGTTCCTGTATAATAATTTTGACCTCTTATAATCCCAATATCTAAAATATATTTGCTTTCATCTAGTTTAAAAGATTTTAGATATGAAGAAATTTCTTTTAATTCATTAATACCTTTAACAAAAATTTCATTGTTACTTAAATTTTCAATTTTATTAATTATATCGTCAAATTTACCTGAAGTTTTCGTAAGATTGATAAGTGTGTTTGCATTATTTTCATTTACACCCAGTTCAACAAGTTCTTTGAAAGCATTATCCTGACCAATCTTCAGAAGTTTATCAAGTATTATTAGTATATTTTCAGTTTGTTCTTTATATCCAAGTCCTTCGCATAAACCAAAAAGTATATTACGATTTGAAATATGGTTTACGATTTGAATATCTAAATTAGAAAAGACTTTATCAACCAAAAAAAGACATTCAGCATCAGCGACTAAAGATAGATTATCAAGTCCAACAATATCTGCATCACATTGAATAAATTCTCTAAATCTTCCTTTTTGAGCCCTTTCACCTCTATAAACCTTGCCAATTTGATAACGTTTAAAAGGGAATGAAATTTGTTCTGCGTTCATTGCAACGTAACGTGCAAGGGGAACAGTTAAATCGTATCTCATGCAAATATCAGTTTCACCTTTTTTAAAGTTGTAAACTTCTTTATCAATGCTTCCACCAGACTTTGCAAGAAGAATTTCACTTAATTCAAGCACTGGAGTATCAAGAGGCATAAAGCCCAAAGATTGATAGGCAGAACGAATTTTGTTAATCATTTCATCTAAAACAATTTGTTTGTAGGGTGGCAGTTCCATAAAACCTGACAATTTTCGTGGAACTATTAGTTTTGATGCTGTCATATTGTCTCCTTTTATTAATAATATACCTTAAGAAGGGGGAAATCTTTGTGGTTTTAGTTGCTATAAATACTATTTGAGTTAAATCAAACTATATATTGTTATAACTTTATAATAAATCATAAGAAACTTACAAATAAAAGTTATCTTTTTATTATAAACCCTTAAAATTATACTAATTTAGAAATAATTTGGATAAGTTATCCACTTAAAGTTATCCACATTTCCACAAATAAATAATTATACATTTGTGCTTATTTTTATGCATAATAGTGAATATTAGCACTTTTAAAGGGTTATACAGGCAAGTTATCCACATTTCCACATTATTTTTTCGTAAAAGTGGCATTTTTAAAGGTATATTGATATGTTTTTTATAAGATTTTAAAATAGATTGTTTTTAAATATAAATTTTGTGAATGTTTATGTTGATTAATACAAGTTTTTTTATGCATAAATTAATATTTTTGAGGTAATAAATTTATAATTATACTTTTTGTAAAGAAAGATTTTTCAAAAATACTGAAGGGGCATCTTCGCAAACAAAAAATAGTTTATGAAGTGCTCTTGTGCTTGAAACATAGATAATATTTTTATCGACAGTGTTTTTGTAATTCATTATATCTGCATTTGGAATAATAACTGCATCAAATTCTATACCTTTTGCTGTTGCACAAGTAGTAATTAATATTCTATTATTATAGTCTTCAGGTTCATTCATTAAAGTGCAATCTATTTTTTGTTTTAATTTTGTTGCAATAGTTTTTGCTTCTTTATTACATTTACAAATAATAGCAATATGGTCAAACTTTTTACATTCTTCTTCAATCAAATTAATGATTTTTGTTATTTGATCGTTTGTTTGATAAACCATAGGGGGTTGACCTGATCTATTAACAAATTCCACATCAGTTTTTCCAATCATATCATTTGCAAATTTTGCAATTTCTTTTGTTGAACGATACGTTTTTTTAAGTTCAAGAAGTTTGCAACCTAAAAAATCGGCAGTAATTCCAAGATATTCATCTGAAACATTTTTCTCTATACATTGATTTACATCACCTACAACAATACAAGGACAATTCCATAATTTTTTAAACATATATATGTCAACAGGGGTAAAGTCTTGCATTTCGTCAATGATAAGATATTTTGCAGAGAAATCATGATCAAAGCCATAAAGAAAGTGTTTGATTGTAAGATAAGTTCCTTTATCCATATATTTTATAGTTGTATCTTTTGAAATCTTAAGGTTTTCTCTAGCCATAAATATTTGATAAACCTTTTCAATATCACGGATAGGAAGAAACTTATATAATATTTTTTTAAATCTTTCTTTTAAACCTTGATTTTGTTCTTTTGTATAGTGTCTTTGTTCTGTAAACACCATTGCATATTGCCAAGCAATTTTATTGATTCTTTCGTAAAGGTCATATCCTTTAAATGTTTTAAAGAAAAGTTCTTTAGTTTGTTCTTCAGAAAAGGTTATAGTTTCTTTTTCGCCATCTAAATTTTCATTTATAACATAACTTAATGTTTTTGGTGAAAAAGTTTCGATAAAAGGTCCTTTTAAAAATCTTAAAAGAGCATCAAGATATTCATAAGATGATTTATATGAAATTTCATTTAATTCCTCTTGTTTTGGATTTGTTGCAATTTCATCAAGCATATTTTCTCTTGTTTGAATAGGGCGTTTAAGTTCTGCCCTAGCAATTTGAGCAAAGGTAGTTTCAACAAGATTATCTTCTCCAAGTTGAGGTAAAACATCTGAAATATAACTTGAAAATATATTATTTGGTGATATTATTAAGATATCACTACTTTTAATGGAATTTCTATGCTTATAAAGAAGATATGCTGCTCTATGAAGGGCAATAGATGTTTTTCCACTTCCTGCAACACCTTGAACAAGCATATTTTCGTTTTTATCATTTCTTACTATAGTATTCTGTTCTTTTTGTATTGAAGAAACTATTTGCTTCATTTTTACTGAAACATTATGTGATAAGATATCTTGAAGAATTTCATCATTAATAGTAAGGTCTGTATCAAAATAAGACAAAAGTTGTCCATCTTCAATTTTATATTGGCGTTTTAATTCAAGTTTGCCTTTAAATTCATCTTTTCCGATGAAAAAGGATGCATCACCAAGATTATAATCATAATATAATGATGAAATTGGTGCACGCCAGTCAGCGACATAAAGTTTTTCATTATCTATAATGTTACCAATACCGATATAAACTTTTTGAACTGTTTTTTTACCATTTGGAGCAAAGTCGATGCGTGCGAAATAGGGTGAGTTTTTTTGAATATGAAGTCTTTTATTTTCTCTATAGATTTCATGTTCAAGAGATTCAACTTCTGCAAGAGAACTATATGCATCAGATAAATCTCCACCACGAGAAAGGTCGGAATAGTCTTCAGATATTTGCTTTATTCCACCATTTAACTGCTTTGTCATCTCTTGTGTTTTGTTGTCGTTTTCTTCAATTTTTTTGTTTAAAACTTTAAGTGTTTTTGCTAAATATTCTTTTTCTTTAATATCCAATTTTGATCTCCCTCTTTGTAGAAATGATGTCTTTTAATTTTAAAATAATAATTTTTCATTACATAAATTCTTTAACAAATTTAAAATTTGTGAAAAAGAATAAAAAGCAAAGAATAGTGTAATGATTCTAAAAAAATTTTGTGAGAAATAAGTTGTTAAACTTATTCTTCATCATTGTTATTAACATCTATTTCTAAAGTGTTATTCTGATTGTTAAGGATAGCACTTTCTTCTGTTTGTGTCAAGTCATTTGTTGTCAAATTATCGTTGCTAATAATAGGTTTATCATCTTCCGTATTTTCATCACTTTCTTCTTCTTTTTTCACGAGAGCAACTCCAACGATAATATTATCGTCTTTTAATCGCATAACTCTAACACCTTGACTTACTCTTGAAAGCGAACTGATTTGTTCTACAGGAGTTCTAATAATAACCCCATTATTTGCAATAAGCATAATGTCATCTTCTTCGATTGATTGTCTCAAAGCCGCAAGAGGACCTGTTTTTTCATTAAAGACACCTGCTTTTACACCCATACCACCACGGTTTTGAAGTCTATATTCATCTACGTTTGAACGTTTTCCATATCCTTTTTCAGAAATTGTGATTATCTGTGAACCCGGTTTAATTACAGCCATATCAACGATATAATCTTCGCTGGAAAGTTTCATACTACGCACACCTTGACTATCACGTCCCATACTACGCACATCTTTTTCATTAAATCGAATTGCTTTTCCAAGATGAGAAGCAACTAAAATATCATCATCTCCATTTGATACTTCAACACCAATAAGTTCATCATTTTCAAGAAGATGAATTGCGATTTTACCAACTTTTCTTATAGATTCAAATTCTTTTAAATTTGTTTTTTTGATAAGACCATTTTTTGTTACCATAATAAGGTTTCCAGTTGCATCATCTTTTCTAGGAATAATTGTTGTTACTTTTTCACCTTCATTAAGCATTAAAAGATTGATTATAGCACGTCCTTTTGCCATTCTTTGTGCTTCAGGAACTTCATACGCTTTTATACAATATACTTTTCCTTTATTTGTAAAGAATAAAAGGTCATCATGAGTGCAAGTTACAAACATTCTTTCAATATAATCTTCTTCTTTTGTCTTGTGGGCAGTAACTCCAATTCCACCACGATTTTGTGCTTTGTATTCACTTGTTGACATTCTTTTAATATAACCTTGATGAGTCATAGAAATAACAACATCTTCTTTTTCAATAAGGTCGGCAATATCAATGCCACCAGCCTCAAGACTGATTTCTGTTTTTCTTGAATCACCATAAGATTTTTTAATTTCTTCAAAATTATCTCGTAGAATTTTCATAACTCTAGCAGGGGTTGCTAAAATATCTTCAAGGTCGATAATTAAAGCATCAAGTTCTCGAAGTTCTTCATTAAGTTTTTCAACTTCAAGAGAAGTGAGTTTAGAAAGTTTCATTTCAAGAATAGCATTTGCTTGAATTTCATCAAGTTCAAAATTTTGAGTCAGTTTAACAGAAGCATCTTGTCTGTCATCAGATGATTTTATAATTCTAATGACTTCATCAATATTTGCAAGGGCAATAACAAGTCCTTTTACGATATGCTCTCTTTCTTTTGCTTTATCAAGATCATATTGTGTTTTTCTAGTAAGAACCTCTTTTTGGTGTTCAAGATAGTAATAAAGCATTTCTTTTAAGTTTAAAATCCTTGGCTGGTTATTTACAAGAGCAAGAAAGATTATGCCACTGCTTTTTTGAAGTTGTGTTTGTTTATAAAGAGAATTAAGAACGACTTGTGCATTAAAATCTTTTTTAATATCAATAACAATTCTCATTCCTTGACGATCAGATTCTTCTTTAATATCACTAATTCCATCAATACGCTTGTTTTTGACAAGGTCTGCAATTTGAACAATAAGTTGTGCTTTATTTACTTGATAAGGAAGTTCTGTGATGATTATTCTTGCTCTTCCACTTGCCGTTTCTTCAATTTCTGCTTTTCCACGAACAATAATACCACCACGACCAGTTTTATAAGCATTCTTAACGGCGGGGCTCTCCCATAATAATACCACCAGTAGGGAAGTCAGGTGCTGGTATATATTTAATAAGTTCGTCAATATCAATGTCAGGATTGTCTATAAGTGCTTGAAGACCATTCAAAACCTCAGTAAGGTTGTGAGGTGGAATATTAGTCGCCATACCAACAGCAATGCCGTCAGAGCCATTTATAAGCAAATTAGGGATTTTGGCAGGCAAAACAGAAGGTTGCATCAAGGTATTGTCAAAGTTAGGATAGAAGTCTACTGTTTCTTTGTCAATATCTTCAAGCATAAGTCCAGCAATTTTTGCAAGACGTGCTTCCGTATAACGCATAGCAGCAGGTGGGTCTCCATCAACAGAACCAAAGTTACCTTGACCATCAACAAGAGGATATCTTATTGAAAAGTCTTGAGCAAGACGGACCATAGCATCATAAACGGAACTATCGCCATGAGGGTGATATTTACCCATAACATCACCAACAATTCTTGCACATTTTTTAGTAGGTTTGTCATAGAAATTGTTCATTTCGCCCATAGCATAAAGAATACGACGATGAACAGGCTTAAGACCATCTCTAACATCAGGTATAGCACGAGAAACATTGACAGCCATAGCATAAGAAATAAAAGATTTCTTAAGGTTGTCAACAGTATCGACTTTTTCAATTTTTGTATCTTTAAAGATTTCTTCTAAAGATTTTTTACTTTCATGATTTTCCATAATTCCTCCAGCACTTTGGCTTAATTATTTTTATGTTTTTCAATATATTCATTAACTCTTTTTTCAACACGATTAATTTTATAATCAAGTTCTTGTTCAACTTTGTCTTTCCCAAATAAAAGTTGCATTTGTTGTGAACATAAAAGAACATCTGCAATTTCTTCAATAATATTTTCTTTGACTTTTTCAATTTTTTCAGTATCAAAATTTTTATATCTTAAATACTTGCAAAGTTCTTTAGTAAGTTCACTCATTTCTTCAATACACATTCTAATTTGTGCGTCTTCGCCCCATGTATCAAACAGTTTTAAAAACAATTTTTCTTTTTTCTCTTGTTCCATTTTTTATCTCCTGTTTTATAAGTTAAATATCAAGATCAGTTACAAGGGTAGCGTTTTCTTCTATAAATTGACGTCGAAGTTCAGAATCTTCTCCCATTAAATCATTAAAATATTTTTCTGCTTCAATTGCATCTTCCATGGTAAGTTGAATAAGAATTCGATGCTCTGGGTCCATAGTTGTTTCCCAAAGTTGATCAGCGTCCATTTCACCAAGACCTTTATATCTTTGTTGGTCGCAACCTTTTCTTCCATTTGCTTGATACCAATCTTCAAGTTCTTGGTCAGAATAGAAGTAGAATATATCTTTTTTATTTCTTGTTACTTTATAAAGAGGTGGTTTTGCAGCATAAACATGTCCATGCTCAATAAGAGGTCTCATATATCTAAAGAAGAAAGTTAAAAGCAAAATACGTATATGTGCTCCATCGACATCGGCATCGGTCATACAAATAATTTTATCATAACGAAGTTTTTCTTCATTAAATTCACTTCCTATACCACAACCAAATGCAGTTATCATAGATTTAATTTCGTTATTTTCAAGAATACGATTTAATCGAGCCTTTTCTACATTTAAAATTTTACCCCTTAAAGGCAAGATTGCTTGGAAACGTCTATCTCTACCAGTTTTTGCTGTTCCACCGGCAGAATCTCCTTCTACGATGTATATTTCACAAAATCTTCTATCCTTTTCAGAACAGTCAGCAAGTTTTCCTGGAAGAGTAGTATTTTCAAGAACACTTTTTCTTCTTGTAAGTTCACGTGCATTACGTGCAGCATCTCTTGCTCTTTGTGCTGTAATAGATTTTAAAATAAGATTTTTTGCTTCAACAGGGTGTTGTTCAAGATAATCACCGAATTCATCAACGACAGATTTATAAACGATAGTTCTCATTTCACTGTTGCCAAGTTTTGTTTTTGTTTGACCTTCAAATTGTGGATTTCTAAGTTTAACACTTATTACAGCAGTAATACCTTCACGACAATCTTCACCAGAAAGTTTTTCAGTATCTTTGATAATCTTATTTTTGATTGCATAGTCATTGATTACTTTTGTAAGTCCTGCTTTAAATCCATCAAGATGAGTTCCACCTTCTTCAGTATTAATGTTGTTTGCATAAGCATTGATGATTTCACTATAGCCTTCGTTAAATTGGAAACAAACTTCAATTTCATTTTCAACTTCGTTTTTATCATTGTGATTAAATTTGTTGAAATAGACAGGTTCAGGAAGCAATGTTTCTCTATTTTTATTTAAGAAATCAACAAATTCAATAATTCCGCCTTTGAATTCAAAAGAATCTTTTCTTTCTTGACCTTCACGTTTATCTTCAAGTGTAATAACCAAACCTTTATTTAAGAAAGCAATTTCTCTAAAACGGTTTTTCATTGTATCATAGTTAAAATTTGTTGTTTCAAATATTTCTTCATCAGGAAGGAATGTAATCGTTGTGCCTCGTTTAGTTGTAGAGCCAACAAATTCAAGTGGAGATAATGCTTTACCACGGCTAAATTCAATTTTATAGTGCTTACCATTTTGATAAACATCTGCTTTCATATATTTTGAAAGTGCATTAACGCAGGAAACACCAACCCCATGAAGACCACCTGAAATTTTATAGCCTTCACCACCAAATTTACCACCAGCATGAAGTTTAGTTAAAACAACTTCTACAGCACTTTTTCCTTCTTTAGGTATAATGCCTGTAGGAATACCACGCCCATTATCCATGACAGAGCAAGACCCATCAAAATTTATAACAACATTGATTTCAGTGCAATATCCAGCAAGAGCCTCGTCAATTGAGTTATCTACAACTTCTGTTACAAGATGGTGAAGTCCATGTTCATCAGTTGAGCCAATATACATACCTGGTCGTTTTCGAACAGGTTCAAGTCCTTCAAGAACTTGTATATCAGAAGCATCATATTTTGAAGATTTTGAAAGTTCTTGTTCTTCATTTAATTTTTCGTCCATAGCCAATTCTCCTATATATATTAAATACATATATATTATATATAAATATATAGGAAAAGGCAAGTTATTTTGAAAAATAAAGGTATTAAAATGAATTCAACGAAGAATAGATAAATGTCAAAATTTAAAAAATTTTATGATAAAAACAAGAATTTTTAAACGTATGATTGCATTATTTTTATTAGTATGATATTATAACAACATCTATTTAAAATGAGGTTAAAATGAATGAATTAAATCAACCAAATTCTGTTAATAATGAATTTGAAGAAGATAATAATAGTGATTTGAAAGAAAATAATGACAAAATTATTGAAAATAAAGATTTGAATAAATCAAATAATGAAACTGATAAACCTTTATCAAGAAAAGAACAAATAATACAATTTTTAAAATTCCTAGGATTTTCTTTATCTGCTGGTGTAATTCAAATTTTATCTTTTGAATTGTTATATAATTGGATAGGTTGGAAAGTTTGGTGGGCAAGTTATTTGATAAGTATAGTTTTATCTGTGCTTTGGAATTTTACATTTAATAGAAAGTTTACTTTTAAGTCTGCAAGTAATATACCTCTTGCTATGACACTTGTTTTCCTTTATTATTGTGTTTTTACTCCAATTTCACTCTTTGGTGGCGATGCTCTTGAAGGTATCGGTTGGAATGGAACGTTAGTAACTTTTTTAATGATGGTTTTAAATTTTTTGACAGAATATGTATGGGATAAATTTATAGTATTTAATGAAAAAGTAACTAATAAAATATTGAAAATATTTAAAAAGAAAAATAAATAACCTAAGTAGGTTATTTATTTTTTCTTAATTATAATAAAAGGTTGCTTTCTGTATTCTGGTTCAATACAATGGTCATCAAACCACATATAATAAAATCTGCTAGCAGGGAAATAATTATATCCATCATTTAAACCATCATTATCATCATAAGGGTCTGCAAAGATTAAAATATCTTCATCTCCATTTTCGGATAATTTATCGTAACCAATGATAATTTTATAGTGGCCACCATAATCTACATTTTCAATAATGATAGGGCAACCTAATTTTAAATAATTTATTATAAAATCTCTAAAAGATTCAAAATTTGTAAAAGAAAGACCATTTTTATCGTGTGGATAGTCTATGCTTGAAATAATGTTAAATTTATTATTATGATTTATCATTTTGAAAAAGTTGACTACATCTTTAAATTTTGTTCCTAAAGGGAAAGGGCGAGTATTCATTAGTTTAGCAATTTTTGATTCATTAAGGTGTTTAAAATCAGCATCATTAGGAAATAGATGTTGTAAAACCATCAAGGCACAACATGGTCCACATGTTTCTTCTGTTTCTTGTTGTTTGGTTTTGAAATGTTTTATTAAAGTTAAATTTTCAAGATTAAAATTTGGTTCTCTATCAATTTCATAAAAATTATAATGATTATAATATTTGTTATTCATAAATAACTCCATAAAATAATATAGTAAAATTATAATTTTATTTAAATACTTTGTCAAATTTTTTAAAACTTATAAAAAACAGTTTCAGTGTTTTTTATCAATGAAAGAAAAATGTTGATTTTTAAATATAACTTTGTATGTTTTGTTTTCTTTTAATTCTCCCTTATAAAAGAATTTTGCTTCAACTCTTTCATTAGTTCCAATTTCTGAATAGGTGATATCATAAAAATTATATCCTAATATATTTAAAAGTGGATTTATATAATAAAGTGCGTTTTTAATATAAACCATACCTATAAAAAATAAAATCATTAAGAATAAAATATAACTGCTTACTAATGTGAGATTAAGTTGAAGGGCGAATAAAACAAATAGAGAAAAATATCCTAAAAAGTGTTTATCTGTTATGTTTGTTTTGTTTAAAATTATTATTTCTTTACAAATACCTTTTGAGTAAATCGTATTTAGTGCAAGACCTATAAGTCCCAGAATAATAAGCAAAATAAGCGAAAAGAAATAGATTATATATAAAGCATTAAAACTTATATTATGGCAAATAAGTTCTACAATTAGTTTTATTAAAATTAATACATACATTGGAACAAATGCAGATAGATATAAAAATATGTTTTTTAATTTATCCATAATATCTATTTTGTTTAAAAAATAAAAATTTATTAAAAATGTTTTGTTTTATTGCTATATTTGGTTAAAATATAATTATGATAATAATTCCTTTTGCCTGTTTAGGGGCAGTTTGTTTAATAATGAGCATTGTTTATACAATGTTTAATAATAAGAAAGGTTGGCAAGGATTACTAGTAAAATGCTTGACAATGTTTTCTTTATTTTTATTTGCCTTAATCTCGGCAAATCTAAAGTCTATCATTAATGCTATTGCACTTTATATCCCAGTGGCTTTTGTTGTTTTAATTGTGAGTGAATGTTTAAGTTGTATGGATATAGACGAAAAAGTAAAGACAATTTTTTCAGGAGTAATAAAGATAGCATCATTTGCTCTTATTGCAATTAGTGCTATGTCGCTTGCAGAATTCAACATATTGGCTTTGATTGGTGGATTGCTTTTAGGCGTTGGACTAGGATTAATTTCATGGGCTATAAATAAGTATAAAAATTTATATGTTATTCTAATAGAAATTTTTAATTTTATGGCAATTTGTGCAATTATTGGTCTTGGTATTAATGCAGTTTTACGCTCATCTCATTTTACAAGTTCAATATTATTATTAGTTGCTGGTGTGGTATTGCTTGTGGTTAAACTTATGCGTGTCTATGGTAAAAATAATAAAATAGTTAATATAATTGCAAATGAACTTTATATTTTGGCTTTAATAGTAATTGGTTGTTCGATATATTTCTTTTAAATAAGACAAAAAAAATAAATTAAAAGTATTGACAAATTAGAAAAAAGCACATATAATATATATGTGCATCGCGGGATAGAGCAGCTCGGAAGCTCGTCGGGCTCATAACCCGAAGGTCGTTGGTTCAAATCCAACTCCCGCAACCATGAAATTTATAAGAGCAAAGGTATTTATTCGCTTTGCTCTTATTTTTAAATATAAATACCTAATAAAAGCGAGGAATTTATGTTTGATTTAGAGAAAGTTATAAATAATTTTAAGATTATTCCAAGTAATGAAACCAATAATATCCTTTTAGATAATATGAATAACATGGGAAGTAAAAATATCTTATATGTTTTTGCAGGACCAAATGGTAGTGGAAAATCTACACTAGTTGCGAATTTTTATAATCAAGGCTTCTTTGATAATGTAAAATATTTGAATGCTGATATTTTTGCTAAAACACTTTTTAATAATATTTTAAATGATAAAGAGAAAAATATTAAGGCTATGGAATATACAATCAATAAAATTAATAATAATATGAAATCTGGAGATTCAGTTATTTATGAAACAGTGCTTTCTCATCCAAGTAAACTTGATATTATAAAAGCATATAAAAAACATGGATATCAAATTATTTCAGTTTTTGTTTCTCCATGTAATCCAGAAATAAATATTGAAAGAGTTGAGCAAAGAGTTAGAGAAGGGGGACATAATGTTCCAAAAGAGAAGATAGTTGATAGATTCTATAAAAGTAATGGGTTTAAGAAATCTTTAATGGAATTAAGTGATGTTTATTATTGTGTTGATAATACTTTTGTGCCTAAAATAACTCATATTGCTATGAAAAATTTTGATATGATTAATGATGATGTTGATAAAGATAATTCTTTATAAGTATAGAATAAAAAATACACGGAAGTAAATTTTAAACAAGTTTAAAATTTGTTTTGAATTATCAAAACGCATGCCTAAAGGCAAGCACTTCCGTGTTTTATTTGTTTTAAAACAAAATTTTAGAATAAAACAAATAAAAATATTTTAAAATTAGATATTTATAAATAAAAATAAAAAAAATGGTTTATTTTAAACCATTTTTTTATTGAATATTTTCAGCATAAAACATATTTTTGAATTTAATATTATTTTCAAATAAATAATCAAAAGTTCCTATATCAACAATTTTTCCCTCATCAAGGAAAAATATTTTATCAACATTACGTATTGTTGAAAGTCTATGAGCAACTATTATGATTGTACTTTTACCTTTAAGACCATCAATACTTCTTTTTATTTCTTCTTGAGCAAAATTGTCAAGTGAACTTGTGCTTTCGTCAAAGATAATGATTGAAGAATTTCTTAATAATGCTCTTGCAATCGCAAGTCTTTGTTTTTGTCCTCCAGAAAGTTTTATTCCACTTTCTCCCACTTTTGTGTCTATTCCTTTATAAAGTGAATCAATAAATTCTTTTAAAGATGCTTTGCATATCGCATCATTGATTTCTTCATCTGTTGCATCTTCTTTTGCAAGAAGTAAGTTTTCTTTTATGGTCATATCAAAAATATATGGGAATTGATTAACTAGTGATATTGAATTACGTAAAGTTTCTTTATCAAGGTCATTGATATTAACATCATCTATTAAAACCTCGCCATCATCAACTTCATACATCTTTGACATTAAATTTAAGATAGTTGATTTTCCACTTCCTGATTTACCTACAAAAGCAACTGTTGTATTTGGCTCTATTTTAAAAGAAAGATTTTCAAATATTTTATTAATAGAAGCAATTTTGCGTTCAGACTTAACTTTCTTTTCTTTCTTTCTTAAATTTTCTTTCTTTTGATTATCGTTATCTTGCTCATATTCTATATATGAATAAGATACATGTTTAAATTCAATTTCGCCTTTAACGTGCTCTAAACTTATGTTACCAAATTTTTCGCAAACAAACTCATTATTATCGTAAAGTGCAAACATACGATCGGTGCAAACTTTTACATCGGCAAAAATATTTGATATATTGCCTATACCCCAAATAAGGCTATATAAATTGCCATTATTAGAATAAATAATCATAAATGATGCAAGAGTAAGCATTCCAATATCAATCATGTAAACACCAAGGATAAGCATAAGGACACCAAAAAATTCAATTATAAAATTACGGATAGACCAAAAATTCATATCAATAACTTCTGTTTTGTAACTTGATTTTTTATAGTCTTCATAATTGGCTTTTGAGACTTCGCTTAATTTATTTTCAAGCCCTAATGCTTTAATATCTTTTTCACTACGAACAATTTCGGTTGTTAATGAGTTTATTTTATCATTTTTCTTACGTGTTATTTTTCTATTTTTACGCTTTATTTTTGTTCTTTTTATTTCAATTAACAAGCAAATGATAATGATACCAACAAGTATAAGTGAAATATAAAGATTTAATGTTGAAATATAAACAACAATAACAACAGATGTTAAGATATCAGTTAAAATATCTACAAGGTCTGCAAGATTGTTTACAACGCGTTCAGGGTCAGAAACTATTCGTTGAACAAATGTTCCAGTGTCATGGTCAGAATAAGTTTTTGAGTTAAGTTTAAATGCTTGTTTTGCCAAATCTAGGTTTAAGTCTGCCATTATTTTATTAGCGTATTTTTGGTAAATAAGACCAGAAAAATACCAACACAGTCTTTTTATTAAAATAAGTCCTGCTATAAAAATCATAATATAAATTGCATTAAGAAATAATGAATTTGTTATTTTTTCAATAGCGTTTGCAAATTCAATTGTTTGAAAAATTGTGCAAGTTCCAGCAATTAAATATACTAAAATATATAAAAATATACCAAATTTATATTTTGCTAAATAGTGTTTAATACTGATTTTATCTTTATTATTTCTATTATTCATAAAAAACCTCCGTATAAAATTTTGCATACGAAGGCTAATTAAATATAAATATAGTTAAAAATATAAATATAAAATTAAATATTTATAGAACCATTCGTATGGCTGACAATGTTATTAAATTTTGCATAAATAGTTTTTACTGTAACCATTCAAACAGTTCTCCTTTTATTTAAGTTATATTATTTCAATCGACGCCTTAATTAAATCATATAAAATTTATTTTGTCAATACTTTTTTGTAAAAATTTTTAATAAATTTGAAAATTAAAAAAATAAAAAAAGCATAAAAATAAATATTTTATGCTTTTAAATCTTTAATTTTTTTATATATTAGTATTTTTCTTTGCAAGTTCATCAAGTTGAGATTGATGTCGTTTAAAGAAATCTTCACGTTCTTTTAATGTTTTTATTTTTCTTCCTTTTGCTTTATCCAAAACTTTATCATAAGTCTCAAAAATATAATTCCAATCAAAACAAATGTCTTTGTTTAATCCTAAATAATCTGCAACATTTTCAGTCCCTTTTGGTGCAACTGGATGTAAAAGGGTGTTTGCAACAAAAATCATTTGCATAGTATTTGCTGTTATGGAAGCAAGTTTTTCATTATCTGCACCATTGATTTCTTTTACCCAATATTTATTGATATTTCTAATAAAAACGTCTAAAGTATTATATACTTGATGAAACTTTTTATCAGCCATAAATCTTTCTACATCTAAAATTGCTTTTTTGCATATTTCCATGGTTGACATTTCCACTTGTGCAAGTGGGAGAACTCCATCAAAATTCTTTTGAGTTGAGTAGAAAAGTGTTCTTAAGATTCTATTATAAACATTTGTAAGAAGATTTCCCTCTAATACCATAGGGTCAATTTCATCTTCTTTTGCATCAGGGTCAAATGCTTTAGGGGAGAGGCTTACATTATTGTTAGTAAGATTCATTGCAAGGAAATGCATTCTAAATTGTTCTGCAGTATAGTAATTCAAAAATTCTAGAGCCATAGGTGGTTTAACTGAACCTGAAGAACTAGCCTTTTTGTTCATATATAGAATAGATTTTATAGGATTTATTTTTGTAAGTCTTAAATAACCATTTTTAGGGTCAAGAACAGGTGATGTGCCTTGAGTATAAAGCCACATTGCTTGTTGAGCAGGGCCATAGAAATAAATGTTATCTTCGCCCAAAAATTGATAAACAACAGCATCTTTATCACACCAATATTTTTTCCATTCATCTTTGTCTTTACCAATACTTTCAAGATAAGTTTTTGTAAAAGATATTGGTGCCCACAAACTTTCTGGCCAACAATAAAAAGTCTGATTTTCAATACCATCAATATTAGGACAAGGGACTCCCCAAGAAATATTTCCAGTAAGACGGAAAGGAGTTAAAGTTTTTCCAGTTCTGTAACGTATATTGTTTGATGCAAGAATTTCACAAGCCTTTTCACGATCTTCAAGTTTATCAAAAACTATAGTCATGCTAGGTGCTTTTTCATTCCTATCAAGTTCAATAAATTTTGGTAGTTGTTCTTTGATTCTATTAAAATCATTAAAAAATTCTCGTTTGATATAAATTTCTGGTTTTTTGAAAAATTCACGAATTTCCTTAACCATAAATTGAGGAGTATCGCTTTTTCTATCAAGAGAATTTATCCATTCTTGCAAGATAGGAATACATTTTTCAAGGTCGAAATAAAGATTCTCGATTTTGACTAGTTTTGGTTTTTCTCCACTCAAAGTACTTATAGGGTCAATTAAATCTTGAGGAAGATATTGATGCCCAAGGTCGCATTCATCTGCATAGCCTTTTTCACTTTGACAACCTTCAATAGGGCATTTACCTACAACTTGTCTTCCATTTAATAGACATTGATTTTTTTCATCATAAAATTGCCAAGAAGTATGTTTTGAAACCATTCCAACTTCGTGAAGTCTTTCTATAAACCATTTACTTGTTTCTTCATGTATTTGACCTGCTCGTCCAAGTGCAGATGCTGAATAAAGATTGAAACCTATTTCAAATTTTTCAAATATTTCTTTTTGTAAAATATGATTTTTTTCAACATATTCCTGAATTGTTTCGTTTTTAAGTTTTCCTGTTTCTTTTAAATTTCTGTAAGATTCAAGAGCAGGTGAGCCGTAGCAATCTGTTCCAGAGACAAAAATGACATTGTCCTTTCCAATTCTATCTCTCATAAATCTGGCAAAAACATCTGCTCTAAGAGTCATGCCAACATGACCATAATGTAAAAGTTTATTTCCATAGGGCATTCCTGAAGTTATGACTGCTCTTTTAGGAAATTCTGGTCTAGGTCTTATAAAATTTTCCATTTGTTCTCCTTAAATTTTAAATAGTTTCATTTTTTAAAAATGATAATTTTGTTTTAATTCTAGAAAGTGCATTATCTATACTTTTTTTATTAATATTTCCAATTTGTGATATTTCATTATAACTATACCCCTTAAGATATAAAGATAAAACTTTAAGTTCAAGTGGAGTAAGTTTTTGATAAATTTTTTGTTTGATTTCTTGAAGTTTTTCTTTTTCGATAAGTTTATCATCGGGTGAAGGAAGGTCTGAAGGAATAGGCAATTCTTTAAGTTCTTCATCTTCATCATTATCTGTTTGGTCAATAAGAGGAATAGCAGAAGATAAAACTTTATTTTTTTCAGAACTTGCAATTCTAATTGCCGATTGAATTTGATGTTTGATGCATGTGCTAGCGAATGTTTTAAATGATGCATTTTTTTGCTGATTGAAATGAATGATTGCTTTATAAAGCCCAATCATTCCTTCTTGAGCAATATCTTCAATATCTCCACCAGTTAAGAAATAACTTCTTGCAATTTTGTTTACAAGCGATTTATATTTAGAAAGAAGAATATCTATAGAAGATTCATCTCCTTCTTGTGCTTTTAAAGAAAGTTCTTCATCAGTCATTTTTTTCACCTAGTCGCTGTCGAAGAATTTCAAATATCACAATTCCACATGCGACAGAAGCATTTAATGAATTTACTTGTCCACATAATGGAAGGGTGATTGTTCCATCACATTGTTGTAGTATAGATTTTTTAATTCCAAAACCTTCAGATCCGATAACAATAGCAATATTTTGATTAAATTTTTTATTATAAATATTTTCACCACCTGTTTCAGCAGCAAAGACCCAAACATCATTATTTTTAAGTTCGTTTATTGCATCTTTTAAATTTGTAACTTTTGCAATAAGCATATTAGAAATTGCCCCTGTGCTTGTTCTTATTACTGTTTCATTTACTTGAACAGCACGATTTTTAGGAATTATAATTCCATGAACACCAGCACATTCGCAAGAACGAATTATAGCACCAAAATTATGTGGGTCTTCGATTCCATCAAGTATAACGACAAAAGGCTTTTCATGTTTTGATTTTGCTTTGTTTAAAATATCTTCAACAGAAGAGTAATTAAAATCAACTGTTTCTGCTATATATCCTTGATGATGACCAGTCTTTGATTTTTTGTCAAGGACAACTTTTGGAACAAATTCAAATTTAATTTTGTTTTGGACTGCTAAATTTATTATTTCATCTTTACGTCCTTGAATGTTTTTATCTACCATTATTTTATTTATAGTAATTTTACTTTCAAGTGCTTGTCTTATAGCATTTTTTCCTTCAATATACATTTTTAATCCTTTTATACATACATTTTACATTTTTTAAACGTTCTTGTCAATTTGATTAGAATAATAACAAATAAAATATCAGCGAAAGTAAACTTTTTAACAAGTTAAAAAGTTTGTTTTGAAGAAACAAAACATTCGCAATAAGCGAACTCTTTCGCTGCCAAATTATTAATAATGGTGTCAAATTTTTGATGATTTAGGATAATTGAAATTATTCACAATGAAAGGTTTTCTCTAAAATATTGTTAAATCTTTGTTCATCACCATTTAGGTAAAGAAATCCAATTAAAATTTCAAAAGCAGTTGCATGGCTGTAATCAGAGTTGGTTGCATTCTTGGCTTGATGTTTAGGTTTTGCATTGCGACCACGTCTTACAATTTCTTTTTCTTCATCATTTAAGAATGGCATAATGATTTCTAGTGATTTTGCTTGGGAAGATGCTTTGCAAAATTTAGAAGCAGCAGAGTGATAATTCACCATTTTATTATTCCAATCAGATGATAAAACTTTTTCACGAATAAAAAGGGTGTGAACACTATCTCCAATAAAAGCAAGGGGAAGCAGGTTGGTTTTGATAAGATTATTTAATAAGATTTTGTTTTCTTGACAATGCATAATTTCTCCTTAAATAATTATTAAAAATAAATATTATTTTAATGTAATTAAATAAAAAATAATAATCTATACATAATTATAAATTATTTTTATTAAATTTAAAAATATTTTTTTAATATTATTTATTTAATTAATGTTTTTATTATTTTTATTATTAATTAATTTTTTATTAGATAAAATATTTTTATTAAATAAAATATATTATTTTTTAATATTTTATTTTTTGCTTTTTAAATTATTTTTAATTTCAGAAAATGTCTTCTTTGTAATTTAAAATGGTGTTAAAAAAACAGAGTCTAACTATACTCTGTTTTTTATTTATAAATTAAACATTAAATCTAAATAAAATTACATCGCCATCTTGAACAACATAGTCTTTACCTTCAATTCGCACTTTTCCTTTTTCTTTTGCTTTAAGGTAAGATCCTGCTTCAATTAAATCATTGTAAGAAACGACTTCTGCTTTTATAAAGCCTTTTTCAAAATCTGTATGAATTTTACCTGCAGCAGCAGGGGCTTTTGTTCCTTTTTTTATAGTCCATGCTCGAACCTCTTTTTCACCAGCAGTAAGGTAACTCATAAGTCCAAGAAGGTCATAACTTGCACTGACAAGTTTTTCTAGTCCACTTTCTTTAATGCCTAGTTCTTCTTTAAAAACTGCTCTTTCATCAGGTTCAAGAGAAGCAAGTTCTTCTTCAATTTTGGCAGAAAGACAAATTACCTTAGAACCTTCTTTATCAGCAAAATCTCTAACGGCTTTGACATATTTGTTTTCTTCTTTGCCAACATCATTTTCACTTATATTTGCGACATAAATTACTGGTTTGGCAGTAAGAAGTTGAAGATTTTTTAAAACTTTGATTTCTTCTTCGTCATTAATTTCAATGCTTCTTGCAGGCTTGTTGTTTTCAAGAGCAGATTTTATTCTTTCCATTAAATTAACGCCAGCAATTAAACTTTTATCTCCAGTTTTAATAAGTTTGCCATCTTTTTCAAGTTTTTTTGTAACTTGTTCTAAATCAGCCAGTGCGAGTTCAAGATTAATAATCTCGATATCTCTAAGAGGGTCAATAGAACCATTAACGTGAATTATTTTTTCATCATCAAAACAACGCACTACATGAACTATTGCGTCAACTTCTCTTATATGACTTAAAAATTTATTTCCAAGTCCTTCACCTTTACTTGCTCCAGCAACAAGCCCTGCGATATCAACAAATTCTATTGAAGCAGGTGTTATTTTTTGAGTATTATAAAGTTCTCCTAGTTTATAAAGTCTTTCATCTGGCACATCAACAATACCAACATTAGGTTCAATTGTGCAAAAAGGGTAGTTTGCACTTTCAGCACCGGCATTAGTTATTGCATTAAATAGTGTGCTTTTTCCTACATTAGGAAGTCCAACAACTCCAATTTTCATATTTATCATTCCTTTATATCAAATTATAAGAGTTTGACTAAATAATCAAACTCTCATAATAAATTTTTGTGTTATTCATTTTCCTCTGCTTGCTCTTCTTCACGATTATTTTCATCTTCCATTTCTCTTGCTTGTTCTCTTTCAAGTCCCTCACGTTCAAGTTGTTCACGTTTTTTACGCTCTTTTTCTTCTCTAGATCTGATCATTCCTGCACTTATTGCAAGATTGTCCATAAGTTGAGAATCGGTAAGGGTGGTTGAAGTTTTAATTTTTTTACCAAATGCTTTTTCAGCATTTTTCTGAGCCTTGTAGATATCATTTCGAAGAGATTGTAAATGTTTGCTTATTTCTCTAATTGTTTGAAAATAATCAGTTTGAGGAGCACGAAGTTTTTCAAAAAGTTTTTTAATTTGTTTAATTGTTTTTGTAATTTGTTTTTTGATTGTTTCAAGAGATTTTATGATTGACTTTTTAATCTTTCCTTTATATTTTGTAGTATCAACATTTCCAAGTTCTTCAAGTTTTGCAATCATGGCTTGATAATTAACAAATTGAACTTCGTCATAATTAATATTAAATTTGCTTAAAGTATTATAATCTCCATTTAAGAAAGCATTTATGGCTTGATTAATATCATTCTCTGAGTAAGTATTATTATCAAGATTTATTATTGCTGAAAGGTTATCAAATAAATCTTTTTGAATTTTATCAAATTGAGCAAGTTTATCACCATTATCAATAACATCAAATTCTTCTTCAGTTTGTGCTTGTGTTTTTGTTTCTAATGTTTCAACTTGTTGTTCTTCTGCTATAACAAGATTGTCTGCGACAACATTAACTTTAAATTGTTTTTCATAATCTTGTAGTCTTCGCAATTTGATAGGTAAGTCATCTTCTGAATCTTTAATTTCTTGTAATAATCCAATAATTTCATAATTAAATTTACCTGAACTAGATTTTTGAAGATTTAATTTATTAGTAAATTCTGGATTATTATTTAAAAACTCTACAAACTTGTTTATACTATCCTCATCTAAAGATAATTTTACTTCACTCCATAAAGAATTAAATTTTTTTGCAGATTCTTTTGTTAAATTTAAATTGTATTTAGCAGTTAAGAAATCTTTTTCTTTTTTATTTTTTGCTGTTAAAAGGTCAAGTTGATATTTTTTATAATCTCTGGCCTTTTGTGTAGCATTCATCACATCAAAATCGTTTTCATATTCTGTCAAGGCAGTTATCTTATCTTCACTTGAAATAGAGTGGTTGCCAAGTAATACAGTTATATCAATAACGAATCTGTCATTTAAATTAAGATTATTTACAAATTCGGAACCATTATTGCTATTACAGAATGCCAAGAATGCTTTTTGAACATATTCATCATTTGGATGTTCTTTTAAATTAGCCCATAATCTGTTAAAGTTTTTGCTTGTAATATCAAATCTTTGAATATCTGCTTCTTGTTCGGCAATAGAAACTTCTTTAGAATTTTTAGCATTTCTTTCGTCTTTAACTTCTTTTAAATCAATTTCTGCTTTTTGATAAATATCATTTCCAGCATCTTTTAAATTGAAAGCAGAACCTATATTTTTAATTTTTTCCAGACGTTCATCATCACTGATAGACTTATCTTGGAGTAAAGTAATTATATCGTATTGTCTTTGTTTAGATATTGTTTTGCCAGAGCCAGTAGGGATTTCGACATCTACCATTTGATAAGAAAGGTTAAGTTGTTCTATATATTCAAAATTATTTTTATCTTTAAAGAATGCAATAAATTCTTCATAACCTGTTCCATTCTCAACATTTGCCCATAACCCATTAAACATTTCTGTTTTAGTCTTAATATCTTCGCTCTTTTTTGTTTGATTGTCAACTTCAATTTTTGTTTTATCATCAGCACTAAGACTTTTAGTAAAATCAAATTTTTGTGCTTCTTTAGGAAGGGCTTTGATTGCTTTATCATAAAGTTCTTTATTCAAACCAAATTTCTTTAATAGGTTATTGATAAAGAAATTGCCATCCATATTTGGGTTACTCTTTTGAGCAGTTTCAATTTCTGCGATTAGTTTATCTCTATCAATTCCAAAACGTTTTTCTAATATGTCAAGAGGTGAGTTGTATTCTATAACTGGGTTGTTTTGTTCACGAACATTTCTTCTTTCTTGTTCATATTGTCTTGCAATAAAGTCTCTTCCCCAATTTCCACGACATTCACGAAGGAGATCTTCGTGAGTTGAAAGTTCTCTATGACTTCTTGCATTCATTGAATCTATTTGGGCTAACGTATCATTTTCTAACGCATCAATATCTAAAGGTTGTCCTTCTTTAACAAAACTTTCTCTATAATTATCATAAGTAGGTGCGTGTGCTTCAACTGTTCGTTCTCCTAGATTTTTCTTTAATGCTTCAATTAAGAGTTCTGAAGTTGGTTTGTCTCCAGCCATTAGACCAATTTCCATATAATCTCTAATGCTATTTTGGTCTTTTGTATTAAATCTTCCTATTAATTCATTAACTGAATTTTCTCTTGTTAATTGGTCAGTAATAACTTTTCCTGCATTTCCAAGACTCTCTCGAGAATATGTGTAATCTCCATGTCCCATAGCGTGATTATGTGCATTTGCAACAACAAGAGCATTTAACCCACCATTCATATATGCTCTCATATAGTTTTCAACGTTTGAATAAACAGCAGAATATTCAGCAAAAGTATTAGGATTATATTCAGGGTTATTTTTGTCGCTATATTTTTGGGCGTTTTCACGAAGTCTATCAAGATGAATTTGAGTTCTTGCAAGTGCTTCAATTTGCTTATCACTAATATAAGCAGGTGATTTTTTCCTAAATTCTTGAATTAATTTTTTATATTGAGCATTTAAAGGGTTATTAGGATCTTTAAGCATATCAATTGTTAAACTAGCATCTGCTTGAGCAACGATTTTTTCGATTTCAGAGAATTGTTTTGCTTGTCCTCTTTCTTGAGATGTTTGAAGTGAGGTGAGGGCTTTAGAACTTTCAATGACTTCTTTCGCTTGACTATATCTTGAAAATTGTGTTTTTAAAGGTTCTGTAGCGACACTTACCTTTTTACCAGTTTTATCCTGAACTGATTTCCCTGTTACTGTATATTGACTCTCAAACTCAGAAACAACCTCGCTTGCAAGTCTAGTTGCAACTTTTTGAATTGTGCATTCTGAATTTGTGTTTGTGTTTTCAGGAGAAGGAACAATAGAAGAAATATCTGTTCCTGCTCTATAAAGTTCTGCAACTTCTTTAGCAACTCCAAAATTTTCACAACTTTTATAAAATCTTTGGGTTGCGTCATAGAGAGTTTTCGCATACTTTGCAGATGTGTTTGATTTAGGTTCGGCAAAGAAACTATCTGCTGTAGTCATCATAACTTGATTTATTTGTTGAGTATGAGAATCAAGATAGTTTGGATGCTCAACACCTTTTCTCATTTGTTGCATATTTGAGATATTTGTATTGTTGTTGTAGTAAGCAAGAGTGTATTCTTGAAGATAATTGTTGACAGAATTTGTGTATTCTGTTTCATTCATTAAATCATAGCCATTGTCTTTATTTTGGGTTAAATCATTTATAGATATAGCATACTGTCTTTGTTCTTCAAGTCTATCAATTTTTGTAACATTATCTTTAGCAGTTTCTTTAATTGATTCTTGTGCTTTTTTAATATTGTCGTATTTTTGATCAAGTATTGCTAAGATTTCCTTTCTTTCTTCAGCAGGGACTCTATCAACCAAAGAATTGATTTGTTGATAACTAGTTTTGTCTTGAACAGAATAGTATTTTAATATTGATTCTCCATAACGTTCAAAAAATGCTTTTCTACTTTCTGGCGTAAGTTTTGAGTATGAAACAAGTCTAGAAATTCTATCTGTTGAAATACCTTCATCTTCGCCACCTAAAAATCTTTGTTGGTCAATAAAAAGTTTTCTTTCAACTTCTTGTGCAGAATGTGCTTTAGAAAAAACATCTATGAATTCAGTTAAAAATGCTTGATTTTTAGGTTCAAATAAATCAATTAATCTTGCTCTATCTTCAGATTCAACTTCTTTAAAATTATCATTTATAAATTTATTAATAAGGTTTGCACGTTCTTTTTGGTCGTTAGAAAGGTTTATTGCTTTAAGTTGATCAATAAGACCTTCATGTATAATTGATTTTCCTTCTTGGTCATATATGCCTCGTCTTATTGCAAATCCTTCCATAGATTCAAGTTGTTCAAATCTAGATTGTCCTTTTCCATTTATTTCAGGGAATCCAACACCATATTTGTTATATAAATCTGCAAATTCCTTTGCAACAAAATTTCCACCATCTTCAATTTCTGATTGTATTAATTTATCTAGATCAGCAAATTTTTCAGCAGTTTGTTCATGAAGTTTATCAAGTTCATTTTCATTTTCAAAGAAATCGTCTTCAAGTGTTTCGTATTGTTCAGAGTTAAGATCTCTTTTTGCTTTTTCGTAAGGATCCCAGACAAATTTATCTGCGAAAACAACTCCAGCCGCCCCAAGTCCTGTAAGAACTGCACCTATGGTTGCAAAAATTGCACCAACACCAGGAATCATAGCACCTATCATAAGAAAAATGCCAAGAAGCATACTTATGTTACCAAGATTTTCAACTGGCTTTTTAAAATCAAAATGTTTTTTTTCTTTTTCTTCTTCAGATTCTTTTTCGGGTTCTTCTTTTTGTTCTTGTTTTTGTTCTTCTTTTGGCTTTTCAGGTTCAACAGGATCTTTATCCTTTTTAATATAGGTATCGTTATAGATATTATAGATGTTTGTAATTTCATTGTGAATTTCTATAACATCTTTATCAGCAGGGTGTTGTTCAAAAAATAAGTGAAATTCGTTATAAATATCATTAATTCTATTGGAAAAATTTTGTATAACATTGTTAAGTTCGTTCATTTCAATGGTCATGTTTTCAATAGAATTAATAGTTAAATCAATTTCTTCATGAAGAGAGGTTATATTTTTGTAAACATTAAGAAGAATTTGTTGATATTCTTTATGACTATTATAAAATGTAATAAAATTTTCATAGAAATTGTTTATTTGGATAAAAATTGGAGGAATATCTATAGGTGTTTTATCAATTAAATTAAAATTTATAGTATCTGGTTTTATTTTAAATCTTTGAGGTTCGTATTCACGTTTATCTTCAGGTAAGAATTCAAAAATATTCTCGCCACATTTAATTTTTATTTTGTCTTCATCTCTAGTAATAGCATCATTGTTTGAGTTGTAAGTTACGCCATTGTTTTTAAAGAATGATATTAATTGTTCGTAATCATTTGAAAGACTTAATTGATCATTTTCTTTTTCTGTTTTTACATTAAATTTAAAGTATTTATTATAAGTAGTTCCAACAATTAATGCAGGTTCTTTTGTTGCTTGATTATATTGGAAAAAATACTCTTTGCATCGATAAAATTTACCTGAATTAAAGAAAAATAATTTTCCATCAGGTTGAGATACAAAAATATTAGGTTGTTTAGTATTTTCACCAGCAAAATCAAAAGAAAATATAGTATAAGAACCAAGTTGAATTTTGTTAGTTCCTTTTAAATTTGTTGCATAAAGTCCAAATATGTGTGAAGGGATATTATTTAAACTATCAGGGGTTTTAAAATAATTGCTATATTCTGAGTTTTCACTAAAAATTCCTTTTGCAACATCTGTTGTCATGTTTACATCAATACAACTTTCATTTTGTGTTGAATAAGTATATGATGATGAACCATAATCAATTGAAATAGATGTAGGGGTTGATGTGATTGTATAGTCTTGTCCATCTTTAGACTTTATTTTTACAATAAGTCCACCATGTTGTTCAGTAAATGTTACAGGTCTATTAAGGTTATTGTTGTCTTCTCCAACGTTTAAAATAAGATTATCAAGATCTTTTACAATTTCAGAATTGCTAGATAAAGAATTCCCATTTTTATCTTTAAAGATAGAAGGAAGTTCAATTTTTACTTTTATATTATTATCTTCTTTAATTAAAGAAAATATAGATTTTTCTTTTAATGAAGAATCTTTTTCATTGTCAGAAGGAAATTTCCCTACAAATTGCATTATAGTTCCATTGCCATTTCCAACTTCACCTGCCATAGAAACATTTTGTGTTAAAGAACGAATATTTTCACCATTTTGTTTTATATTGACTTTATTTTTAACAGTTGACATATACACCTCTTTTTAATAAAGATTTTCATATAGATATATAATATCATTAATATATAGAGATGTCAAGTAATGGTAAGATAAAAACGACTTAAAAAGGGTTTGAAATCATAATGCAATTACACTGATTTTATATTTTGCAATAATTACATTTTTTTATCAATTTTTGAAATTTGTTGTATTAAAAATAAATTAATGAATATTTATTTATGAAATTAGTCCCTTAAACATTTTGAAATTTAAAACAAATTTGTTACAATACTTTGTATTAACAAAGTCTATAAACTTATTATTTATGTTTTGGCTTACGTTTAATTAAAAATTGAATAAAAAGTTGAATTGAAATTTCGGTGTTTTAATTATCTAATGTTTTTTATTCTAATTAAAATATTTTAAGGAGTAAAAATGGGACTTTTTGGGAATGAAAATAAATCTCAAGTTAAAAAATTAAAAAAAATTGCAGATAAAGTTGTTGCTTTAGAAGATAAATATAAGAGTTATTCAAATGAGCAATTAAGGGCTTGCACAGACGAATTTAGACAAAGATATAAGGTGGGTGAGTCGTTAAATGATTTATTACCAGAGGCTTATGCAGTTGTCAGAGAGGCATCTTCTCGTGTATTAAACATGAGACACTTTTATGTTCAAATTTTAGGGGGAATTGCTCTTCATCAAGGCAGAATTGCAGAAATGGCAACTGGTGAAGGAAAAACATTGGTGGCGACATTGCCAGCATATTTGAATGCGATTACAGGGAAAGGTGTCCATGTTGTAACTGTCAATGAGTATCTTGCAAAGCGTGATGCTGAATGGATGGGAAAAGTTTACAAATTTTTAGGACTTACAGTTGGTGTAACATTAAATGGACAAAATGATGAGCAAAAGAAGATTGCATATCAAGCAGATATCACATATTGCACAAATAACGAACTTGGCTTTGATTATCTTCGAGATAATATGGCACGAAATAAAAATGAAAGGGTTCAGCGAGGACTTAATTTTGCTATTGTCGATGAAGTTGATAGCATTTTGATTGATGAGGCAAGAACACCTTTAATTATAAGTGGAAGAGGTGGAAAGTCTTCAGAGGGGTATGTAACTGCTCAAAAATTTGTTAAAACTTTAAGAAAAGATAGTGATGTTGAAATTGATATTAAAACTAAACAAATAAATTTGACTGATAGAGGAATATCTAAAGCAGAAGCATTTTATAAAATTGAAAGTTTGTCAGATATATCAAATCTTGAAATTAATCATTATATAAATAATGCATTACGTGCAAACTTTATTATGCATAGAGATGAAAACTATATTGTAAACAAAGATAATGAAGTTGTTATAGTTGATGAATTTACAGGTCGTCTTTCACCAGGTCGAAGATTTTCTTCTGGTTTGCATCAAGCGATTGAAGCAAAGGAAGGGGTTGATATAAAAGATGAAAATCAAACTTTTGCTACAATAACATTCCAAAATTTCTTTAGATTATATTCAAAACTTTCTGGTATGACTGGAACTGCTAAAACAGAAGAAGGAGAATTTAGGACAATTTATAAATTAGATGTTGTTACAATTCCATCAAACCTTCCAAAGCAAAGAATTGATTATCCAGATATAATGTATGTATCTGAAAGGGGAAAAATATCAGCAATAATCGAAGAAATAAAGGCATGCCAAGAAAAAGGACAACCAGTTCTTGTAGGAACTATTAATATTGATAAATCAGAACTTTTATCAAAGGCACTTAAACATGCAGGAGTAAAACATCAAGTATTAAATGCTAAAAATAACGAAAAAGAAAGTGAAATTGTTGCTCAAGCAGGAAGAAAAGGGGCTGTAACAATCGCCACAAACATGGCTGGTCGTGGAACTGATATTTTATTAGGTGGAAACCCTGAATTTATGACCGTTAAGGAAATGAGAGAAAAGGGGTTTGATGAAGAAGATATTTCTTATGCTACAGCCTTTAACTATGTTGAAGATGAAAAGTTAAATCATGCAAGGGAAGTTTATAGAGAACTTTATAAAGAGCATAAAAAAATGACTGACCTTGAGAAGGAAGAAGTAAAATCTCTTGGAGGACTTCACATAATTGGAACCGAAAGACATGAGTCTAGACGTATCGACAATCAGTTAAGAGGTCGTGCTGGTCGTCAAGGAGACCCAGGCTCAAGCGTATTTTTTCTTTCACTCGATGATGATTTATTCAAACGCTTTGCAACTGAAAAATTAAGAAAGGTATTAAATTTCTTTAAAGTAGATGAAAATATGCCTATTCAAATGAAAGTGATTGCAAAACAAGTTGAAGCATCACAACAAAAAATAGAATTACAGAACTTTGGTATAAGAAAAACAGTTTTGCAATTTGATGATGTCATGAATAAGCAAAGAGAAATTATTTATGAAGAAAGAAATGAAGTGTTAGATGGTAAACCTGTTCATGAGCAAATCATGAGAATGTTCCCAGAAGTTGTGGCTAAATCAGTTTATAAAATTATCAGTGATGATAAACCATATTATGAATGGGATTTACAAGCATTAAATAAAGAACTTGAAAATGGATTACTTGAAAAAGATAGCAATCAAATTACAGAAGAATTTGTTGAAGGTTGCGATGTAAATGATGTAATTGAAAAAGTATTAAAAATAATTGATAAAAAATATGAAGAAAGACAAAAAGATGTTGAGGGATTAGGAATAAATTTTGAAGATATTGAGAGAAATGTTCTTTTACGTATGGTCGACATTAATTGGATGAGCCAGATTGAAGATATGCAGATAATGAAGGATGAAATTATATCTCGTCAATTTGGTCAACAAGACCCAGTCCTTGCGTATAAGAAAGAGGGTTTTGATATGTTTGATAATATGATTTATAAAATCAAAGAAAATACATGTAAAGTCCTTTTGAATGCCAAGATTCAACAAGCACCACCAGAACCTCAGCCACAACCAGTAAAAATATTGTTTACAGGAAAAGAATTGACACCAGAGGAACGAGCAGCACAAAAAGCAAAAGGAAAACTTCAGGTTCAAAAAACTGTTTATAACGATAAACCTAAGGCAGGAAGAAACGATCCTTGTCCTTGTGGAAGTGGTACAAAATATAAAAATTGTTGCTGGGATAAAGACCATGCCGAATAATTAAAAGGTCTTAAAATAATAATTTTTATAAAGTCATAAATTTAAAAATATTTATTATAATAAAAATAAGTATAATATAAGTAAATATTTAAATAAATATTTTGAAAATCGACAATAATATTAAAAATTATATAAAGTTATAAAAAATTGTTTAAATGTTTTGAAATTATTTTTAATTATGTTAAAATCAATCTAAGGAGCATTACATGAAAAGTTATACTTATCCTGCTGTTTTTATTAAAGATAAAGAAAATGATGAATATAAAGTAATATTCCCAGACCTTGAAATCACGACTGATGGAAAGTTTGTGGAAGAGGCGTTTTTGTATGCAAAGGCTTGTTTAAAAGAATACTTTATATATGTTGAAAAATATGACTTAGACTTTAATATGCCTTCAGAATTTGAATTTGTAAAAAAAGCAAGTAATGATGAAGACCTTGTAATGCTTGTTGATGCTGATGTTTATGAGAAAGAATTAAAATAATAAAGATAAAAACAAAAATCGCATAAATAATATATAAAATTTATAAAAAGATTAATTATTAGTTGACAACAAAAAACAACTATGATATTATAATACTAGCACTTCTATGACGGGGTGTTAGTTTTTTGTTAGGAGAAAGAAAATGGCATTACCAAAACGTAAAAACATAATTCTTGCTTGCACAGAATGTCAAGAAAGAAATTATGCAACAAGTAAAAATACAGCCGCAAACCCAGAAAGAATTGAAATAGTAAAATTCTGTTCTCGTTGTGGAAAAAGAACTGTTCATAAGGAAACCAAATAATAATAATCGGGGGTCGTATGTCTAAAAACAAGAAGTCTCAAAAACCAAAGAAGAAAGTTATAGACACTCAAAATCAGACTTCTGATGTTGCAGTAGAAGTAGATTCTCAAAATCAAGAGAATCAAGAAGTTTTAAATGAAGCACCAGTTGCCGAAGATAAAACTGTTCAAACTGCTAAAGAAGAAGTAGTTGATAAAGATAGCAAAAAGAAAGAAAAAGAAACAAATAACAAAGACAATAAGAAAAATGTAAAGAAAAAAGATAAAAAAGAAAAGGGCAAGTTAAAAAGGAAAGCAAAAGAAACTGTTTCTGAACTTAAAAAAGTTACTTGGCCTACTTTTGGTGAAGTTTGCAAAAAAACAGGAGTTGTTTTAGTTGTTGTTATTGTTTTTGCTGTCGTTATTTTTGGTATAGACTATTGTCTAGGCCTACTCATGGGATTATTAAGATAGAGAGGGTATTATGGAAGAAAAAGATACTATTTTAAACCAAGAGAACCAAGAGTTGAACACTATAGAAACTACAGAAAATAAAGAAAAAGAAGTTGATAACGTTGAAGAACTAAGTGAAGATGAAAAATCATACAAAGAGTTTGTTGATTCTCTTCCTGAAAAATGGTATGTTCTTCACACTTTCTCAGGTTATGAAAATGTTGCAAAAGAAAATTTGGAAACTGTAGTTGAGAAGTTTAATCTTCAAGATAGAATTTTTGATATAATAATTCCTATGGAAGATGTTGTAGAAGAAAAAAACGGGAAGAAAAAACTTGTTCAAAGAAAAGCAATGCCTTGCTATATTTTGGTTAAAATGAAATATGCTGATGACTTATGGCATAATGTAACAAGAACTCGTGGAATAACTGGATTTGTAGGACCAAAAGGAAGACCACTTGCACTTACTGATGAAGAAGTGGTAAAACTTAGACTTGAAAAGATTAAAGTCGAGGTTGACCTTAAAGAAAACGATAAAGTTGAAATCGTTGATGGACCACTTAATGGAATGGTTGGAACTGTTACTACTGTAAATACTGAAACAGGTGTTGTAAGTTTAATAGTTGAAATGTTTGGTCGCGAAACTAATGTTGATGTAGAATTATCACAAGTTCGCAAAATCAATCAATAATTTGGTATAACGTGAAGTAATTCACTGGATATACACTCGGAGAAATCCGTTTTAAAAAAGATTGTGGGAGATCGGAACTGCTACCGATCAGACACCACGAAAGGAGGAAAAAATGGCAGAGAAAAAAGTTGCTGCAGTTGTTAAATTACAACTTGATGCAGGTAAAGCCACTCCAGGACCTCCAGTTGGTTCAACACTTGGACCACATGGAATAAACCTTGGTGCCTTTACAAAAGAATTTAATGAGAAGACTGCTTCTCAAGCAGGATTAAAGATTCCTGTAGTTGTTACTATCTATGCAGATAGAAGTTTTACGTTTGTTCTTAAGACTCCACCAGCCGCTATTCTTATTATGAAAGCGATTGGGATTGAAAAGGGTTCTGCAGTTCCAAACAAAACAAAAGTCGGAAAAATTACAAAAGCACAAATTAAACAAATCGCTGAAACAAAGATGCCAGATCTTAACTGCACGTCTATTGAATCTGCAATGTCAATGATTGAAGGTGCTGCTCGTAGTATGGGCGTAGTTGTTGTTGACTAAGGAGGATAGACATGAAAGTAAGTAAAAAATATGCAAAAAGTGTTGAAATGATTAATCAAAAATCATACGATATTGCAAATGGATTTGAAACACTTTTATCACTTCCAAAAGCAAAATTCGATGAAACAGTTGAACTTCATGTAAGACTTGGTGTTGATGGAAAAAATGCTGATCAACAAGTTAGAGGAGTTTGTATTCTTCCTCATGGAACTGGTAAAGATTTAAAAGTTTTAGTTATTGCTAAAGGTGATAAAGCCGACGAAGCAACTAAAGCAGGTGCTGACTATGTTGGTGCTGAAGAAATGGTTGCAAAAATTCAAGGTGGATGGCTTGATTTTGATGTCTGTGTTACAACTCCAGATATGATGGGTGTTGTAGGAAGAGTTGCTAGGGTTTTAGGACCTAAAGGACTTATGCCAAACCCAAAGAGTGGAACTGTTACTATGGACGTTACAAAGGCTATTAAAGATGCTAAAGCAGGTAAAGTTGAATATAGACTTGATAAAACAAATAACGTTCACGTAATTTTAGGAAAGGTAAGTTTTGGAAAAGAAAAATTAATGGATAACTTTAATACAGTTATTGAAGCACTTATTAAGGCAAAACCAGCCGCTGCAAAGGGACAATATTTCAAAAATGTTTCTATTGCAACAACAATGGGACCTGGAATTAAATTAAACGTTACTTTATAAATAGATAAGAAATAAAAACTGATAAGAAATTCTAATAAGAATTCTTGTCAGTTTTTTTTGCTAATTTGATGCTTTATATTATATTTTAAATAATATAACAAAATAATAAAAATATAGATTCATTGGATATTTAGGGAGGAATAAAAATGGAAACAACACAAGCATTATTTGATAAAATAGAAAAGCAAATAGATGAGTATTGTGATTTATTAAAACAGGACAAAGTTCTTCAGAAGAAAATTAAAATGAATAGTAAAAATAAATAAAAAATTAATATTATTAAAAAAAATCCTTATGAAATTCATAAGGATTTTTTATGTTTATAAACATCAAATTATTTAACTTTTTGACGTTTTCTTAATGCTACAGTTATTCCTATAATTGCACCTACAGCAATAACTCCAAATACGATTGCCATAATTGCAAAAGCATTTAAAGGCTCGCTTTTTTCAACTTTATATGAATATAATAAGTGTCCACTTGATGTATAAATCTGAATGAAATAAACTCCAGTTTCAGTTATTGTCAAAGTAGAAGTTTCACCTAAAGTTGGAAGTGTTTCGCTTGTGTAGTAATAGTATTTACTTCCAATCTTTATATATGAATCACCAATAGCATTATAGTAATTTTGAACATTGAAAGTAATCGTAATGTTATCTGTTGTGCTTGTTCCTTCTGCTATAGAAACATTTATTGGAGGATTTGCCATATTAATCCAGAATTCATAAGTAAATTCATTTCCAATAGTGTTTTCATAAGCAGGGTTATTAGGACAAACTGTAATTTGATATTTACCACCACCGGTTTTTTCATCAAGATAATTTACAATTAATTCGGATAGATAAGTCTTGCCATTAATTACTATAGTATCAAAGTTTGAAATTTCAATTAGGTCTCCAGTAATATCAACGCCATCTTTTACTACTTTAGAAATGTAATAATTGCTGTAATTTGTAAACTCGTAAGCATATCTTGATTCATTTTTGTTAATTATAGTGAAATTGAATTCTTGTTCACGAATAGGAATTCCTGTCGTGCTTGTTGCTGTGAATTTTACACTATAATATCCAGGTTCACTAAATGTATATTCGTGATTTCTTTCAATGTAACCTGAAGAAGATTCTTGTCCTGTAATTTGTTTAGGATAAGTATTTCCATTTCTTGTAACAGTGATTGTAGGATAACCAGATGGTTGATAGTAAGTAGAAAGGTTAGTTAATGAAAGTTTTACTGATGTGTTATAAACTGCATTTTGAATAGGTTCAGTAATATTTTCTGTTCCATCGGTATTAGTTGTTGTAACAATAAATGGAGTAGAATTTAAGAATATAATATCAATATAATCGCTTCCATTAAATGATTGAACATTTGCAGGTGTGCAAGAATCATAAAGTTTTATTCTATAAGATCCTGCTTGTTCAAGATAAATATAAGATGTTTCATCATTAGTGTAAACAGTAGGATATATTTCTACATAATTTCCATTAAATAATTTTAATACTTCTACATTAACTATATTTTCATTGATACCATAGAATGACGTAAAGTTTAATTTAAGTTTATCAAAGTTATTTTCAGTTTCTTTATTTGCAACGATTATTTCTGATGAACTTGATTTAATAGAAGTTGTATTACCTGACGCAGTTTCATAAGTAAATTGTGTAACTATATTGTCAGTTTCCTCTATATAAATGATAGTGAAATCACCTACAGATTCTGAACAACTATAATAATAAACTTCAATCCAAACATCTCCACCAGTGCTTATAGTTTGCATAAGTTTTATATCAACATTAAGTTCTTCGTTAGGGGTTATTTTTACACGATTATTTTTATCTATTAGATAATTTACACTTACAAAATAATTTGTTTTATATTCTTTTCCATCACTAGAAATATAAGACATATTGCTTTTTTCTACATTTAAACCATCAACAGTAATGTAATAGTAAGATGCAGAAGAATCAAGTATTGTAACTTTAAAGATTTTGCAAAGGTTTGTAAATACTGTGTCAGAATCATATTTGATAAAAATCAAATAGTCGCCTGTTCCACTGATTGTGTATCCACTTGTTGAAGCAGATTCGCCATCAATAAGTTCCCAAGTAGAACCATTATCTCTTGATAGATAAACACTATAAGGATAGCCATTTTCATAGTTAAATTCACCTTGATAGTTAAGAGATTGACCATCTTTAAAGTAAATAGTAACATTTTGAGAATATGTAGTTATTGTTTGAGCAGATGAAGTGTAAGGTTTTCCATTAAAGTTGATTGTCATAGAGGTAATATTACCAATATCTTCAATAGGTTTTTGATTTTTGTCATTAAATAGTATTCCACCATTAGGGATATCATTAAGAGTATTAGTAAGGAAAGGAAGTTTATAGTAAATTCTGATATGCAATTCTTTAATTAAACTATCAGATTCGCTATCTTTAACAACAATTCTATAATAATCGTCCCAATTATTTTCTGTTTTTGCTATTAAAGAATAAACTGAAATATTATTTGTTGCGTTTTCACTTTTTTCTATAGTTGATGTAATATCTTCATTCTCTTTATTATAGATTTCAATTGTATAGAGTAGTGTATTATATGAGAATTTAATAGTTTTATCTGAAATGTAAGTGATTGAGCCATCACTTTCTGGTAATTGATATACAGTAGATTCGCCTGTTATTTCGTTGTATGCGACTTCATTTGCAAGTTGAATAACTGTTGTAGTATTACCAAAGTTATCTGTAATAATATATTTTACTTTTTGTGAAGCATTAGCACCAAGATTAATTTTTATTTGAAGGGTAGTTCCTGTAGCCAATGTTTCAAATGTAATATAACTTACACCAACAAATTCATCTGTAGGAGTCCAAGTGCCATAAATTTCTTGGTTTGCAATCATAATCAATTTCCATTTGTCTTCAGCAGTACTTGTGCTGTCAAATTGATAGATTTGAACACTGGTTGGGAAAACATAACTTGTTGTTGTGCTTTGTTGTTGTTCGTTTGTAGGAACAGAAATATTTAAGATTGCAGACGTTTTTAAAGGATCTTCAACTTTTTGAGTATTAAGTGATGCATCCATTATTGATAGATAAATTATTGAATTTGTTCCATTAGTTCTATCAGTTAATGTCATTGTATGCTTATTAGAAGAAGATTCAACAGTTTCAAAGAGAGATGCAAGTTCAACTTGTTCAAAAGCAATTCCACTAGAATTGAAAATCACTTTATAAATAAATCCTTCACTAAGCCATGGAGATTTCATATATCTTATTTCTGATTGATTTGCTATTTTGATATAGAATAATGCCCATGGGTCAGATTTATAATTTATATCTTGTAGAGTAAAATCAGAATTTGAATAGATATTAAAACCTGTTTGAATTTGGTTATTTGTTATTGTGATAGCCTCATCATGTTGAGCATTAGTATAGGTTAAAGCATCATTTCGAACATTTTGATCTGTTTCATTAGTTGAGTCAATAACATATACAATATAAACTGACATATTTTTAGCGTAGTCCATTTCAACAATTTCATAATAACCACAATTTAAGTTGATTTTATCACTAGAAAGTTGAAGGTTTAGATTTGTGTAATTGCTAGTTGAGAATGAAGACTTGTCAACTTGAATATATGAATCATCTAAATTAGCAATTTGTCTGTAGTATATATTTTGAGTATCATAAGGATAACTTGAAGAGTTATTTAATGTATTTCTTAATGTAGTATTAAAGAAATCAGTTGTAACATTATAACTATAGTATTTAAAATATCCAGAATCTATAGAATAAGAATAACTAAATAAACTCAAATCTGTATCAGCAGATACAATTTGCTCTTCATTTTTATAGTCATAATATTTTCGCATATAGATTTCTTGATAATTTTTAGTAAATGCTTTATTAGTTGCAGTTTCTGTTTTTGTCATTAAATCTTGAACATTTTGAGTAGGGGCTGATCTATCAAAATAGATACGTTTAGTAACTCTTCTATAATATGCAGAATTAAATCCTTCATATTGCATTGTAATTTCAAGATAACTATTATTTGCAGTTATTAGACTAGATGTGTCTATAGTAAAATATCTGATGTTAGTTCCATCTTGTATTTCGCTTCTTTGAACTATTTGAGGGAAACTTGATATAGTTATCTGTTCTTCATCAATTTTTGCTTGATACATATTTGTAGGGACTTCCCATTGAATAGTTAATGAATCAGAGTTTGTGTAATATGTATTTGTTGAATTTGCAGAATTGATTTCATAACCATCAGAACCAATAATTGTAAAATCTGGTTCTTGTGATTTGATTACAAAACCAAATTTATAAAAATCATAGAATGAACTTGTAGAGCCGATATTATTTGCTTGATAAATTGTTACAGTATATTTTCCTTCTTGATAGAAGAATTTTGTAGGCTCAGCACCTTCAGGTATTTGTCCCTTATATCCATCAACTTGGTAAAGATTTAAAAATCCACCAGTAGTTGTTCCATTAGAATAATAATAAATTGTTTGACCTTCGTTTGTAGGCTCAAATTTAACTTCTGCATAAATTTGATATTCTGTAGTAGCAATATTATTATTTAAGTATTGTTCTGCATCTTGTTTAAGAATGAATGTTTGAACAACAATGCCTTCAACGTAAACATCATAATATCCAGTTTCAGTATTTTGTTCAATGTATGCGTTTCCATAATATGAAAGGTCATTATTATGAGTAACTGAATAATCTTTTCCATTTTGTTCATTAATAGTTGAGTTCGTTGAAATAGTGTATTTGTATTGTGGGATATAAAGTGTCATAGGAAGTTTATTTCCTTCAACCGAGAAGGTTATGTTTGCGTCTTCACTATCAAAAGAATCTTGTGTATAGAATGAACCAGAATTTAATCCATTTTCATTAAAAGTAGGGAATGATACTTCAATTGAAGAATTATTATCTCCACTATACATACTTAAGATGATATCACCACCGACAATGCTTTCTAGAGATGAATTTTCGCCATCAATATCTGTTACAGTTTCAAGTGGAGAGATAAGGTTAAAATCATCAACAGTGAAGGTTATGGTTCGTTTGAAATAGTCATATTTATCGGTATTATTTCCTTCAATATAAAGTCTTTCAATAACATATCTTCCTGCATTTGGGAAATCACTTGTTCCTAAAGCAATATTATAAGTTACCTGTTCATCAGGTTCATAAACAACGTTTGATTTTTTATAAACATCAATTTTTTGTTCTAATTGGTCAGAAATTGTATAATAACTATAAACTTTGTTGCCAATTTGAGTTTTTTCTACTACATAAGGATAGTAATATAAAACGATTGATTGAACTTCAGACCCATTTTCAGCAACAGGTATGAAAGTTAAATTGATTTCATTGTCTGCGTTAATAGGGGTATAATAAGCAAATTTATATGCTAAATCTGTTTCTGTGTTTTCAACATCATCGGTAGTAGGTTTGTGTGTATATTCACCATTTGCATCTTTATATAGATTTCCTGTAAGGCTATAACTTGACCAATCTAAAAGATTTCCATTTCCAAAGTTTACTGAAAGTCTTGAAGCGTCAGAAGTAACATTAAATGTTAAGAATCCACTTGGATAATTTTTATAGTTAGTTGCTTCATCATTTGTTATTTGTGTATTTGATTTATCTCTTAATAAAATTTTGTATGTTCCTTCAATTGCTTCATCGTTTTCATTTATAAATTGGATTTCATATTCATAATTTTGGCTTGTATAAACTTCAAATGTTGAGTGCAGAGCATCTTTTAAATATGCTTTATCTTCAATAGGTATAATGAGATAGTCTCCATTATAACTTGGAATACCTGCAGGTAATGATCCGTTTACTTCAAAGCCACCAAGTCCGGTCAATGATTTTATATTAGAATTGTTATTAGAGTTAAAGAATTGTTCAAGAACTTCATCAAGTTTTGTATTAGCATTTGTTACATCTTTACCATATTTATAAGCATCAATTTTTGTATAATCAGTAAGATTTTCAAGATAAATTGCTTTTTGTCCAGCCCATTCAATAGAAATTTTTGTATTTTCAGTAGGAACTGAAATGCTTTCACTATTAGTCATAAGTTTTCTTGTAACAGAGGTTGATGTTATTCTTTGAACAAAGATAGGACTAGTATCATCAATTAAATATATTTCAAATGTAGAATTTCCTGCTTGATCATAGATTTCAAGAATATAGAAGCCTGCTGTAGATTTAACATAAGTTGCATTAATTGTGGTTGAATATGAATAAGAATTTTTATATTCAGTCCAATCAGATGCCGAAGCAATGTTTATTTTATAAGAAACTGGAAGGGTTTTATTTGTTTGTAATAAATAAGTGAGAAGCAATGATAAATCATCTTCTTCTGTTTGTGCTGAATAGTAGTTAATGCTTTCCATAGGAATATATTTTACATAACCATAAGTTGGAGCACCACTTTTCTTTTCGTCCCAAGAGAATATCATAGGTTGATTTGTTGCGTAACTTGAGAAAGTGTTTCCAATTTTATATGTTGTAGATGTAGACATTGAAACATTTCTAGAAGTTACATTTGAAATTTCATTTGTATCTATTGTAAATGTTCTTACACTTGGAGTATTAGAATTTGCCGATAATATTTTAACGGTAAATTGAGCATTAGCATAAGGGCTGTCTTTTTCAATTAAAATACCTTGTTTCCCAGCAACTAGATTATTGTAATCTTCGTCTTCTTCACTGCCTTTTTCAAATGTTTGGTAAATAATACCATAACTTGAAAGTTCTGTAATATCTCTGTCTTGGAAGAAATAATTTCCATTTTCATAATTTTTAGCAGAAAGTGTGATTGTTACTTTTGCATCGTAAATATTATTTTCAGAATCATTTAATATGTAAACATTTTTATTTGTATAACCATTAGTAAAAATTTCAGAATAATTTTCGTCCAAGATAGTTACAGTTGGGGTAGTATTTGTTACAGTGAAATAGAAAATTTGATAATGATAATAAGCACTTTGTAATGTTCCACTAGTTGACATATAGTTATCAAATTTATATTGAATTATATAGATATAAGTTCCTGCATTATTTTGATTAAATCCTTGGAATTTACTTTCATAACTGCTATTACCTGATAAATCATCTGCAGTAATTTTTGACATATCTAAATCAGTAACATTGTAAATATAACTATTTGCAGAATCAAGTGTAATATTATTTATAAATTTAATTGGTGTTTGATTTGAAGAAATAGGTTTAATAGGATCATTTTCATCACTTTGTATATATTCTAAGGTTTTTGATAAAAGTGTTTTTGGGTTAAAATAACTTGATTTTGAGATAACTGGAGATGCAGAAGTTAGACTTCCAAATTCATTATCTTCTGCTGTAATGCCTTTATTAACACCACTCGTAATATCTGCCGAGTCGCTGTAGGTTGAATTATCAAAATCAATATTTTTAAGTTCTACAGATTCTGGTTGGTTAGTATTAGGATCTATAGTTGCATAGTCTGAATAAACTGATTGGTAGCCATAAAGATAAAGTCTTTGATTTTTATTATTAAATACAGACGAAGAAGAAAGTTCTTCTAGAGGAAGATTGTAGATAATTTCACCATCTTCAGTCTGTGATTTATAATGATATTCAAAACCAATATCATAAACACCAAGTTCAAAGAAAGTTAAAACTGCCTGACTATTATCAATTTTTGTCTTGACAAAATAGTTTTCTTCTGAAATTATATTTCCAAGTTCATCATATTGAACAAGTTCTCCGTTTGAATATTCTATTGTTGTTGAGTGTGTAACTTGGTCAATATCAGTATAATTTATTTTTATTTGATAAATATTAGGATTATATCTTATAGTAGGAAGGGCAAAAGTGTTTGACCCGTTACTAAAATTATAAAAATAATATCTTGAATATGTATTTGTTTCAGCAAGGACAGATTGTTGAATATTTGAAGAAATTGTAAGGTTAGGAAGTCCTGTTGTTGAATTAAAATAGGTGTTGGCATTGAAAACCATAAAAGTGTAGTAGATGGTGGTTTCTGTAGAAGTAAATGTCAGTCCACCATTGTTTGTGTAATAGACAACAAGAGGAACAGCCAAGGTATAGCAACCTTCTTTATTTAAAGTAATTAAACTTTTGTTTTCTCCTTCTCCAAATTCTATATTTTCAAGTGATGTGTTAAGTTTAAATTTAACATTTAATTGTTGAGGTGTAAAACTATAATTTGTTGGAACAAAAGCATTAGGATTTGAGAATGCGTAATTTTTAATGTTTTGATTTTGCATTAAGTTTGTTCCTGTCAAGCCCTGTCCAATTTGTTCATTGGTTAAGTTATAGTAAAGTGATAATGAGTTTTGAAAATCAAAGTAATAATATTCTTGTTGATTTGAAATTTGAGCACTATCTTCATTTCCAGAGAAATATCCATAATTTTGATTTTTTTCTCCCGAGGTCAGAACTTTATCTCCAATTTTGACTTCTTTAAAACTATTACTTTGGAACAAATATATTGTGTTGTCAACTTTTCCAACTTCAGCACCATTGCCAGAAGAAACATCTATTTTAAAATATTGTGGAAGTGAGTTTGAAATCGTGTCATATTCCATTGCATCGGCATAAGAAGACATTAATTTATCTTCTAATTTTATTCCGTGTGAAATAAAAATGCCGGCACAAATAATGCCCATTAAAACAAAGGACAAAATTAATGAATTAAATAGTTTTCTAACCTTATTCATAAATACACCTCTCAACAAATTTTTATTACAATATGATTTTATCATACAGTTTTATTTTAGATGCGATGAGAATAACCCATATTTGCCTTTGCGGGCCCTATAATCAAGACTGGAATTACCAGGAAAATCTATTGGCGCGGCAGAATAAG
>ERZ779673.90-NODE-90-length-46974-cov-3.836101_pt1 | contig 46974 bp, 49 predicted proteins | sample MGYA00511956_ERZ779673 | MGnify/ENA primary metagenome ERZ779673 (study PRJEB29588, sample SAMEA2152065) | human gut metagenome | biome: human gut; feature: human-associated habitat; material: faeces | place: Denmark | collected 2008/2010 ... | reverse complement strand
TTCTATAACTTAAAAATACCGCTTTTGTCAATAATTTACGATGGACGAATCTATTAAGTTTAAACAGCATCAAAAGAATTTATCTTGTTCTACACATTTGATAAGCTTTTTCTAATACCATAAGAAATGCATCTAAAACTATTCCCATTTCCATTGCAATTCAAACGACAGTAAAATTACTCGCAAAAGTAAACAACAACGAACTTAGCAAAAGCAATCCGCTTAGAACAACTGCAATCAATTTATAAATCGCTTTTTCTTTTGAATTTAACTTCTTATTTTTATGCTCCACTGGGGAAAAAATACAAATTAGAATAAATGAAATAATCGTAATACCGCCAAAAACATATAGACCAACGCCTATAATATTCCGAATAATCAGCAAACACATGATATCTATTGCAATGGAACCAATAAAGCAATTCCTATATTTGTTTGCATGATACTCACCTGTAAATTTCCGAATTAGAGAAAACGGCACAATCATTATAAAATTTTCCCAAAACATGCCAAAAATTATTCCAATTACAACAAATGCAGAATAATTTAATAAAGTACAAATTAAAACTTGTATTGCATATTGATACAAGTTTATATCCTTCTCATCTAAAGCCTGCGCTGTAAGAAGGTTTTGAGCTATTCGTGCAGAAAATTTATCAATCATTTGATAAATTTGAATCTCTCAATTCCTTGTGGTTCTTCCGGTTGATGAATAATATGGCATGTTGTTGCATTGGCACTAAAAAGCAAAACAATAGATAGAATTCCCACCAAAGTTTTATAGATTTTCAACAAATTAATTCTTTTTTAATCATATTTTTCATACAAAATTCCTCCTTGATTTGAATTATACCATTCTGCTTAACTTTGAAAAGATTATTTTCAAAAGTGATATTGTTTTTTGCAAAAATGATACATTGTGATTGGAGTTATATATCTTTTTGTTAATAAATATAGATTTTTCAAAAATTGAGGTCGTGTCGCTAACCAAATAAATTATTACATGCTTGTCAGTGAAACCTTGCATACTATATTAATAATTATGGATATTTTTAATTAGTATCGGATTTGACGTATCTATAAATGAAATCCCCGTTTTTATTATGAAACTTTCCGAGAAAAAAGTAATTTTTTGTACTGGTTTATAGTTTTTTTCGTTTTTTCTATTGACTTTTTTATAATAACTCCTCCATAATTATATAATATGGGGGTGTTTATGTTGCTCAATATATTGATTTGTGACGATGACATAATGATTATTAATAAAATCAATTCACTGTTAAATCATTATTTTTCTCAGCATAGTATGGAATATTTAATTTTTTCATCTGTAGATTCCGCTGAAATCTATGAAAGCGATCAAGTTTTTGACATCGCATATATAGATATTGAAATGCCCGGAATTAACGGTTTAAAGCTCTCACAAAAGTTAAAGCAAAACAATCCCGACATTTTAATTATGATTATTACCGCATTTGAAAGTTATCTAGATGATGCAATGGAAATTCATGTATACAGATATCTTTCTAAACCAATTGATGAAAATCGTTTCTTTATCAACTTGACATCTGCGCTAAAGAAGTATCACAACTTTCATCATGAGATTTTACTTACAAACCAATCTAAAACTGTCCGTATAACAACATCAGATATTATCTACATTACAGTTTCAGGGCATAAAAAAATGATATGTACAAAAGATGCGCTATACTATTCTAATCGATCCCTAACAGAATTGGTAAAGGAGATTAACGAGCCACAAAATTTTGCTTTCTCACACAGCAGCTACTTAATTCACCTGAAATATGTAACATATTTTGATAAATCAAGTGTAACTGTCCGACTAAGCCCATCAAAAACCGAATTATTACCAATGTCTCAGCGTAAATATGTTTCTTTTAAAAAATCCTTTATAGAATATATGGAGAATGCGATATGATACAGCATATTATTTTTTGTTTTGTTTACTTTTTTGAACAAATTGTCTCCTATATTTTTTTCAACAACAAATATGAACGTAGGATTTCATTAAGACTCATAACTCTTTGCTATGCCTGTTCCGGCGTGATACAGTTTTTTATCAGTTTCATTGGTTTCCCAAATTTAAACTCCTTCTCTTTTCTCATCCTAAATATAATCGTTGCTCTTATTTGCTTCAATCTTAGTGTTAAACAGTCTATTTGGTCCAGTTTATCATTAACTATGATGATGATATTGTCAGAAATGCTGGTCATCTATATATTTACTGTTCCGTTCAATTTACAGATTTCAGAGATCACAGAACGAGCTGACGTTATGATTTTTACAACCCTTGGTTCTAAGGCGCTCTATTTCTTCTTAGTGATGATTTTCTCAAAAATCTCATTTAGAGAAAATAGATATACCAAACATTCTAAATTATACATCTTGCTATATTTGTTACCTTTGTCAACGATAATTATTTTATGGATATTTACTATCTTTTCATTTGGAAGTGTACTTTCTCCTTGGCAAAGTAGTTCTCTAACCATTGTTTCAATTTTGCTATTACTATCCAACTCCATTGTATTCTTTACGCAAGAACAGATGACACGTATACAACAGGAAAACTTTGAGTTGCACTTGGAACAGCAAAAAGAGAAAATTAATATCGAATATTATGAACAACTTGAAAAGCAATATGAGAATTCAGCAATTCTGGTTCATGACACAGAACGCTGTCTTGCTACCATCGCTGAACTAGCCACTCAATCTGACGAAAATGCAATTTTAAATTATATACACGCTTTTATGAAAACGAATCCGATTAATAATCTGCGCATATACAGTAATAATAAATTGGTCAATATCATTGTGACACGCTACTGTGAATTATGTCGAGAAAACCATATTGATACAAATATTGATATTCGCAACATAGATTTTTCATTCTTGAATGACGGAGACATAACCGCCATTTTGGATAATCTTTTAGAAAATGCTTATGAAGCCAGCAAAAAAGCAGAAAAAGGTGAGATAAATCTACATATTGATGCATTTAATGAGAATTATGTTTTAATCAAAATACAAAACCGCTGCCAATACCCGCCAAATATTAAACACGGCAATATTATTACTTCAAAAAAAACTGAAGGTCATGGATATGGGTTAAAAAGTGTGCGCCGAGCTACTGAACGCTATAATGGTGAGATCAAATTTTCGTATGAAAAAGAGAATCAGTTGTTCCAAGTATCAATCTATTTACAACGACCATGCTAAATTTACAGTTACAGAAATTCTTCTAATTGTTTTGCTTTATTACAAATATTCATGAGTGCTATCGTTGTTTTTCCACAATGATCAATAACAAAAAATAAGTCCGCTGACTTTTAAAGTCAGCGCAATATCACCTCTTGCTTCTTTTAGTAAATCATGCTTCACATAATGTGAGTCATCGAAATAAATACACCTATTCTATAACTTAAAAATACCGCTTTTGTCAATAATTTAAGATGAATGCAGAACGAGAGAGGATAAACGCAGAAAAATCGGGCTGACGAGTAAAAATGTCAGCCCGATTTCACATACAATATATATCAATTTTTCTTCGGAAATACGATATCCGTTTCAAAGATTTTTGAATTCTCATCATATTTCCAACCGTAAACAGCATCATATTTTTTGAGCGTTTTCCGTATGCTCTTTGTTCCTACACCGTGTGTTTTTTTATTTTGCTTGGTTGTTTTTAATTCGCCGTTTTCTGCTTTTGGCGAAATCGCACAACTGTTTTTAATGACCAATCCATCGTGCATAGACCCCTTTGAAAAGATATAGACCTGAATAAATCTTTCGTCTGCTTGTTCGGCGGCTTCGACAGCGTTATCAAGTAAATTATTCATCAGTGTAGATAAATCCGAATCCGATACATAAGCAAGATTTGCCGTTTTTACATCAACGGAAAACTTAATATTTTTCTTTTCACAAAGCGTTACATACTTGCTGATAATTAAATCAAGCATTTTGTTTTTGCTGATGCCCGTAAAGCTGAATTTTTCGATATTCGGATAAATACTGTCGATATAACTTTGAACAGCCTCTATATTTTCAAGATTTCTTATCTGCGTTAAATGATTCTTTATATCATGCGAAAAAATACGCATATCTTTGTTAGATTGCTCGATAATCTCAAAATATCTCTTGTCCTGTTCTTCACGATCCTGAATTGCCTTCAATTCATAAAGTTCTTTTGTGTTTTTTAATGAATACTCATAAATTATAAATACCAATATATTAGCGAACAGTAAACCGATACACGAGATTATCCATAGGATGCTCATTACTTTCGTAAGCTGCATCTGATAGGCAATATATCTAAAACAAATTAAAACCATTATGCTCGTTAGCGGCATAATAAACAGCAACCAAAAATACTTGTTGTATGACTCGGTATTTTCTTTTTGAGCAAACAGCTTTAGTATAATTATCATCAAACTAAAGTATATCAACTTACTTGTAGGTACTATCACCAAATAAGCGGAAGGACTGCTTTCAAAAGCATTAAATCCCTTATATAAAACGGCACTTATCGCCATTACCAATATTTCAGAAGCAAACATTACAACCGTAAAAATCAATGAATGAAATACTGCTGTTTTAAAAGAAACATTGTAAAGATACAGAAGAAGCAGAGTGTATGTAACAAATATCAAAATTGTATTTATGTATGTGATGTTCAACTGATATATTACGCCTAAAAAAACAGTATTTAAAAGCATTAAAGAAACTCTTTTTGAAGTATCTTTTTTAGCGTCAAACAGTGAATCGGAATAATACCAAAACAGCAAAAATTCAAAAAGATACATGAATATATCTGTTATAATTTTAGTCATTGTCTATATCCTCGCCTATAAAATCTAAAAAACGCCTTTTAAATTCAGGTTGCTTTCTCGTCGCAACGGAAATTTTCATATCCGAATACGGCTGTGCCAATGTAATTTCATTTCTTTGAAAGCTTTTTATATAGTTCATATTCACTATATAACTGTTATGTGGAACGGCAAAACAGGAGGCGGTAAGCATGGAACGAAGTTGCTTCATGGTTTCTTTTATATTGTAATTCGTTTCTTTTGCATAAATAAAAACACCTTTAAGCTTTGCTTCGGCATAAATAATATCGGAAATTTTGAGCCTTGCAACCTTACTGTCTTTCATATGCAATGTTATAACACTCTCGTTTATAACCGACATTGCTTTATCAAGCGCAGAAAAAATACGGTTCTGTGTTGCGGGTTTATCAATATATCTTGTAACCTGAATGTCCATTGCGTCATCTAAATACTGGTGATACGCCGTAACAACAAGGATAACCGTATTTTTATGCTTTTGTTGAATTTGCTTTGCAACAGCTATGCCGTTTGTATCTCCAAGCTCTATATCGAGAAATAATATGTCGTAAATTTCATCGGACTTTAATAAATCAGTTCCCGTTTGAAATTCGTCAATACTGCATTCTGTATGACGCAGTTTGAAATATTCTTCCGCATAGCACTTCACCGACAGCCTGCATTCTGTTACATCATCGCATATTGCAATTCGCATAATATCCACCCTTAAATAAAAAATCGTATAATCATTACTTTGATTATACGATAGTAAAAGTTATTTTGCAAGTCATCCGGATTTTAAGAAGGCATCAATTATATCGGAAATTATAATTTTATGTTCATCACATATTTTTTATCCATTTTAATTCTCCTTATTTAATCTAAAGATTCTAATGAACCGGCTTATTTTTTACTGCTCAAGCCATGTTCCTGTTTTTGTGTCGGTATAAATGCCTAACTGTGAGTCAGCAAGATTGTGGATTATGCGTGAGAGTGCCTTGCGTTCAATCGTGACCTCGTAGGGCATTCTCTCAAGAAGCCTGAGTATCTCGTTCTGTCTTAAATGCTTTGCCGAGCTTGAGTGTTCCTTTAATATAAGATAGACAAAAAGCGGCGCCATAGTCTTTCTCTTGTTTTGTTTTAACGGTTTGTAAAGCTTATCGAGCAACTCGTCATCATCGGTGTAGAACTGTTCAAAATATTTTCTTGTAGAGTCGTCAACCGCTTCGATTGATATGCCGTAGTCATGCATAACAATCATCGCAGCCAGCTGACACGCTTCTACATTGACAACACAATCGGGTGCATTTAGAGTAAGAAGCTTGTAAACTCTCTGTGCGTGGCGAACAAGGCTTGCGGCACGAATATTTGTTCCTACCCTGTTCTCACTTTCGGCAAACAAACTGTTTATATACTCTTTATAATAACTCCTCTCCTCATCGGTAACCGAAACATCTATATAATCTCGCATAAACTCCTTTTCATCGTCCCCGAGCTTTCCGTTTTTGGCGTAAGTCTTTGACAAATCCTTGATCCAATCAATCGTTGAAATTCTGTCATGAATATCGTTGATTCTGTTCATATCAAAGTTATCGGTACTGAAGGCTTTAACATAGGTTGCCCATATATAGAACAGTTCACCATCTCCTAGCACCTTTTTCGCATTTTCATTCGTTCCGTCAAGTTTATCGTCGTATTCTGCGATTTTCTTTAATGCATCAAAGAGCGAAGCAAATTTTTTCTTCGCCTCCTTTCTTCCGTTATTGTCCCAATCGATACGGCAACGGTAGCTAAAAGTCCCTCCCAAATATTTTGAATCGTCGTCGTATGGACCCGGAATAAAGGTTACTCCGTCTTCGTTAAGATTGTCATACATAAGGTCTATAAATTCCTCGGGAGTGGTTTCCTTTGTGAAGGTATGGGTATCCTCAACATAATTACACATAAAAAAATCCCCTTTCATCAATTAAAAATTTACATAATAATACCAAAAAAAGCTGCACCAAAAATGGTACAACTTTCTAAACCGTAATTACTATATCATAACCGATATGAAAATGTAAATAAAAAATGAGGAAAATTTTTGAAAGTGAAGCAGATGCACCGTTTAAGGCACATCTGCTTGCTGTTCTCCGTTAAACAGGCATAACGATCCAACCGGAAAGCGTATGTCCCGAATATCTTGCCTCGACAATTCTTTTAGCTTCTAAAGAACTGATAGCCTCGACCATTTCGGTAATTCTCATACCCTTATTGTCAAGAAAGAACTGGCATTTGTAGGTACGCATTTGTAATTTCTCCTTTCTCATTAAACTCCGCAACTTATGTTGCAAGACTATATTACAATAACGATATGTCCCAAATTTGACCGCCTGTGTTTAATATAATAACGGCGCAGCAATAAGCTCAAAATGAGGAGGAATAACGAAATGAAAAAGATTATAGCACTTTTGCTCGCAGTTGTTTTACTTGTAGGTACATGTGCGTTTATTGGCTTGCACACCGTAAAATCTGACGGCTATTATGATTACGGCGACGATGACGAAGCGGCAGCCGAGTATTATGCAACATACAATTTCGAGGACGATTACACAACCGAGTCGCAGACAAAATATTACCCGTCAAGCACACATCAAGCTCAAACAAGGCAGGCAAGCTATTCCGCAACGACAGCGTATCAAGCACCGACAAAAGCATATATCAACCATGTCGCATTGCAGGGTGCTGTAATTGTTGAGCAAGATGGCACATCAAGATTTACATACTGCCGAAAATGCGAGGCTTGCGGATACGTTGAATCAAACATGAAAATAAACACAGGCGGATCACACGGAAAATTAGTAACAAGCTTCTACTGTCCTAAATGCAAAAATAATCAAACAATTGAAATTGAACATTCAAAATATTAGTCAAAAGTAAATATATACTATAATATATAATTAAAGCCGTCGTAATATCTTTATCAAGCCCCGTCCTGTTTTTTTCAGGGCGGGGCTTATGCACCTAAAAAAGTACATTCTAAATGGTATTATATATGCGTAAGAAAAAGTTGGAGATATGTTATTTGTTTTTGGAGGTATGTTATGCGTTTTTACAGAATTGAAGCTACTATTCTTTCAGATGTTGAAATTCCGAGGAGAAGAACAGAGGATTTCTGTACCTTTGCCGATACAATGCAGAGCTTCTCTCAGTCATTTTACCTAAAGTCGGATAAAAAAGACTATGTTTTCGCCATAAACACGGGCAACCATAACACTATGCGCTTTGGTGCGATTATCAACGAGCACAGCGATATAAACAAGGTCCTCGACAAATATATGAAGTTGTGCGGATTCAAAGTTGAATATGACTTTATCGAAGAACAAGTTTTTGACAGCTTAAGATCAAATCTTAGAATGGCTGACGGCGCGGATTTCATAAATGATGACGAAGAACTTGCCAAAGGCTTTGGAATTTCTCAATTATTTGAACTTCGCTACGGCAACGGCTTAGACTATGACGAAAATATTATAGAAACTAAAAGTCATGAGCAAATTGTCAAAGAGGCACAGACTCATCTCTATTCGGACAGTTTTCTCCCAGAGATAGACAGAATTTATGCAGGTAAAAAACTCAAGCGCCCGATTGGTCATCCCGTTCACTATTTTGTGAGAACACGCTCGGAGGAAACAAGAAAGGAACTTTCTCGCTCACTGATTTCGGCACTGTATGAAAACGGAAGAATTTTCAACAAACGGTACACCTACATAGATTTCCATGCCAATTCCATTTTTAACGAAAGCGACCTTGAAGCACTTTACAGAAGCTGTGGCGGAGGTGTAATAATCGTTAGATATAACTCTGACAGCACCGAAAACAACGGTCCTTTTGCTCGAAATAATAATAACATTGAGAAAATTTGTAAAATAGCAAAAATGTTCTATCAATCCGTATTGACTGTTTTCTGGACAAATCTTGATTGCGTAAAAATTCGTGATTCCTTTCTCGCCAACTTAACTTCAATGCCGATAGTTGAAATTACAGAGGATATGGCAGACGCAGAGCGTGCAAAGGTTTATCTGACGGAAAAGGCAAAGGTTTGCAAGATTAAAGCCGATAGCACGCTTTTCAACAACATTAAAGACGGAAACAGTTTCCACATTGCAGAGCTGAACCGTTGGTTTGACGAGTGGTACACGGACAAGCTGCACACCATTGTTTACTCTCAATACAAGGATGTTAAAACGGCAAAAGCAGAAATTATAAAATCGGCTCCAAAAGGAAATGCAGCCACCGAGTTGCGTGAAATGATTGGTCTTAACAGTGCAAAAGAGGTTATCGAAAATGCCGTAAACTTTTTCAAAATGCAAAAGTTATATTCGGAAAAAGGCTTAAATGTCAACCGCCCGTCAATGCATATGATATTCACGGGAAATCCCGGCACCGCAAAGACCACGGTAGCCCGCTTGTTTGCGCAGATAATGAAAGACAACGGACTACTCACAAAAGGTGATCTTTACGAGGTAGGCAGAGCAGATATTGTCGGTCAGTTTGTCGGCTCGACAGCTCCGCTTGTAAAAAAGCATTTTAATATGGCAAAAGGCAGCGTGCTTTTCATTGACGAAGCGTATTCATTGGTTGATGACAAAGACGGACTTTACGGTGACGAAGCTATTAACACGATTGTTCAAGAAATGGAAAACAACCGTGATGACCTTGTCGTTATCTTCGCAGGTTATCCCGATAAAATGGAGGAATTTCTCAATAAAAATCCCGGTTTGCGCTCAAGAATTGCATTTCATGTAAACTTTGACGATTACAGCACCGATGAACTTATTGATATAGCCGATTTAATGATTAAAAGGACAGGCTTTGAATTTGACGAAGAAGCTCATAAAAAGCTCAGCAAGGTCTTTGACACCGCAAGAGAAAATGACGATTTCGGCAACGGAAGATATGTTAGAAATTTGATTGAACTCTCGACCTTAAAACAGGCATCCCGCCTTGCAAAATCTGATATTGATAATTTGACAGATGCTGAAATGCGAACTATAACCGAAGCGGATATTGCCGCACCGATTTTAAGCAACGAGGATGATGAATTTTCAGCAGTTATCGGCTTCTGATAAGGTAAGATTGGCAACTTCGCAACCGTTTATCAACTTCTGTAAACAAAATTTCAAAGCTGATACACAACAAAAATCTCACTCTTTTTTACGGAGTGAGATTTTGTGATTTTTGGTGTTTAATTTTTCAATACCATCTATTGACCATTTATGAATTTGCCATATTTCCGCCGAGCAAATTTCCAATTGTGTTTGCAATTATTTCAATGTACAAAAAACAGAACATAACTTCTCACATAATATGATTTATGAAAACACCCTGAAATAGGATAAGAATTTTATACGGAGTAATCGATTAACGAAAGGAGTGCGTTATGAATATACGAGATACCGTAGAATATAAAAGCGGGGATTTTCATATTGTTACTTGCCCGATATGCGGAAATGAAACCCTTGATATGTACTGGATTTGTGAATGTTGCGGTTGGGAATACGATTACACCGCAGACGAAGATGAGAAATCAAGTTCTAACGGGATGACAATAAGAGAATATCGTTCGGAATATTTTGAAAACCCTATGAAATGGGTTATGGTTCTAAAATCACACCGGTTATGATGCACGAAAAACGGTGCAAAGGGAATGATATATTAGCAAAATAGGAGGTGCGAATATGAAGCGTTCAAAAAACGAGTCTATAATTGAGCTTGCAAAGAAATTTATTGGTAATTGCGACAATTTTGAAATTAAAGATTTAGATGCCAACAAACAGTGTCTGAACAACTCGCCCGCAATTGCTCTTTGTGCTGATTATATTAAAGAAAGATTTGATTTGTTTGCAAACGAACAAGAGGAACATCTGATTGAAACAGGCAACAAGGATTTAGACTCTCTTTGTTTATTTAAAAAAGGTATGTTCAGGCTGTTTTGCACCGATGAAATTAACACTCATCTTACAAGAATGGTAAACAGTTTTATAATCGAGGCAATTAACAACGGCAAACGAGTCTTAATTATATCGCCGTTTATCGACACTTTATTTGACGACTTGGTATTATCTGCCAAAAAAAGATATAAGCAATCATATTCAAATTGGTATGACGACAAAAAGCTCTATTTTTGCGAATATTCGCCGAACGATAACATAATTGAGTTAATTAAAAAGATTAAGTCAAAAATCGCTGAACTTAATATTGATATTTTATACCTCCCCTATCTTGAAAGCATAATTCAAAATAATAACGCCGAACTGCAAACTGACGCTTTGAAACACCTCTATAATTTTTCTTTTGAAAAGGGAATTAGTGTTGTTTCAACCATAACATCTCATGACCGTTTTGACGGTAAAAGCGACACTTCTTTGCTTCATCTTCAATGCAAATTAGATGTCACCTTATTAAAACAACAACTTCCGCAGGAAACATTGTATATCACTTCCTTTTCAAAAGAAGTTGCAAGTTTTGAGAATTGGGATATATGGGATACTGATTATGATGTGCCTTCAACAACCTTTATAAAAAGTTCAGACGATTTCTATACTTTTGATTCGATAAGCAACTCGTTTTATTCAAATGATTTTCCGTTTTAATTCAAGAAATTTCCGTCTTGTTATTTGATTATGTCCGAAAAAGTACCACAAGTTATATGATAATACCGTTATGGTATAAACGGTTTATATTAAATGGTGAAGCGGTATCTTGACAGCAGTTGACTAAAAAATGTAATTTGTTATAATGAAAGCAAATAAGCAAAGGGAGAATTTTATATGAGTCTTGATTTAAGCACCGTGCCGACGTGAAAGCTTGTTGAGGAGCTCAAGAAAAGAGAGGGCGTTTGGGCAACCTCGGTCGAACCTTATTAGGATTATTCAATTATCGTCGGCGAAGAGATAATCAAGGATAGCGGACCGGTTGTTTTATTAAAGATTTGGGATTGAATTAAAAGGAGATATATTATGGAAAAATTAGAAAAATTGGTTGAAGAACTTGAGAAAGAAAGCAACAAAGAAAAAGAACGAGTAAAAATTTTACAAGATATCGGTAAGTTGTTACTAACGGAATACATTATTCAAGTGGGAGACTTGACTATTAAGCCATTGCTTGTTGAAGCATATTATTATCATCAAGGAAAATTTAATGATAATAATTCTCATGGCTTCGGTGATAAAAAAATAGATAAGAAATGTAGAGAGCAGTTAAGCAATAATTTTAATAGATTTTATTTTCATGAAAAAGGTCGTGGCGGTGTAGATGTATGTCTCTCTAAAGGGGACTATTGTCTTTCGTTTTTAATTAAGGTTGCTTTAATCAACGGAAAAGTTTACAAGCAAATAGACATCTATAATAAATTGAAAAAAGAATCCATTGATAATACTAAAGATGTTCTAACGCCAACTTATGATGTTACTACCTCCTTTGTATGTGTCCCACGCAAAAACACGCATAAAGGAGATTATGCATTAAAGCCTTTAGCTATCTTATCTGTAGAATCATTCAAAAACAAAGAAGAGGCAGATGCAATTTTAAGTTCATTAGAAACGGGATATAAAAAGCAATGGGTTCTTGCTAAATATGCTCAGGAGAAAGTTGGCTTTGATTACGAAGAAGCTTGCGAAATTATAAAAAGAGAAAATCTTTATTCATATAAAATCGAACGTCAATATTTCGATGGAGCGTTAAATTACATGAAAGAGCAGGAAAATTGATATGCTCTATTTTTCATCTCAATTAAACATACAAGAGTACAAGCCTGCGGCGGACAGAGTGTTCGCCGCACTCGATTTATTTAATATAAAATATAAATTATTAAATAATACAAATGATATCTGGGCAAGGGACTATATGCCGGTGAAAACAAAGTCGGGCAAATATGTATCATTCAGATACGAGCCGAGCTATCTTGACGGCTCTCCCGAGCTTCGCACCGATTTTCGCAGAGATATTGCACCGAATTTTAATATCAAAAAGCTTGTTTATTCCGATATAAATTTAGACGGCGGAAATGCGGTCTTTTCCCCGTCGAAAGAAACAGTCGTTATCAGCGACAGAGTTTTTACGGAAAACTTGAAATATTCCTCCGCTGAATTGGTGCAGGAATTGGAAAAGCTGTTAGAGGCAAGGGTAATTATTATTCCGTCGCTTCGTTTGGATATGACGGGACACGCCGACGGTATGGTGCGTTTTGTCGATGAAAATACGGTTGTAACAAATGCTCCGCTATCGCCATATGGATTTGAAACGAAAGTTAAAAAGTCTTTGCAAAATTACGGATTTAATGTTATTGATTTCCCTTATTTCGATTCAAAGGGCGACAGTGCCGTCGGTTGCTATCTTAACTTTTTAGAAACCGAGCAGGCAATTTTTCTGCCAATATTCGATGTTGAAACCGATAATATTGCTTTAGATACTGCGAAAAGTATTTTTGGCAAAACAATCATTCCCGTCAATATAAACGAAATTTCCATAAAAGGCGGATTGCTAAACTGTATTAGCTGGGAAGATTAAACAACAAAGCGTTGGAGTTTGATTTCTCCGACGCTTTTTATGATATTTTGAATTTAGTTCTACATTTAGGCACCTTAAAGAACTAAAATCATGCCCGAAAAAAGTACCATAAGCTATTGCATAATATGAACGTAAGATGTATTATAAATTCGAGGTGAATATTATGATTGGAAGCAGACCTAAAAAAATGATAAATATGTATATTTACGATATACTTAAGTTAAACACCGATGCCGAGCATCCTATGACGCAAAGGGAAATTCAAAAGCGACTTGAAAATGACTATGATATGACCGTTGACAGAAAGGCAATCAAGGCCAATCTTGAAGATTTAATCAATGACGGCTCGTATAATATTGAATACGCAACGAAAATCCGATTGACACCGAACCGCTTGACAGGTGAGATTGAGAAAAATGAGATTTTAACTGGTTTTTATTACAACAATGTATTTACCGATTCGGAGCTTCGTTTGCTTATGGATTCAGTATTGTTTTCAAAAAGCATTGCCACAGGCAATAAAAAGGAATTGCTTGATAAATTGAAATCTTTATCAAACAAATATTTCAAATTCAGCACGGCAAACATTCGGTCTTATGAATCCGTTGACAGAGAGATCAACAAAGAATTGTTTTACACAATCGAGATGCTTGACGAGGCTATAACCAACGGTTTACAAGTTAAATTTCTTTACAATGAATATGGCTCTGACAAAAAACTTCACCACCGTTTAAATGATGAGGGCGAAGTCAGAGAATACATAATCAATCCATACACTATGGTGGCAAATGGCGGTAAATACTATCTTATTTGCAACTATGACAAATATGACAATCTTTCACATTATCGCATTGACCGAATCAGCAATATTGAAATTTTAGGCACTCCGAGAAAGCCGAAAAATCAGGTTGAGGGACTCGTCGGTCTTGATGTTGCAAAATATATGCAGGAGCATATTTTTATGTTCGGCGGCAAGTCAATCAGAGCAAAATTTGAAATGCCGAGATACTTGATTTCAGATGTCCTTGATTCATTTGGCTCAAGTGTTAATTTCACCGATATTGATGACGATAATGTACTTTCAAGCGTTAAAGTGAATGAAAATGATATTCGTTATTGGGCAAGACTTTATGCCAGCCAAATTAAAATTATCGAGCCAAAAGAACTTGTCGATATGTGCAAGCAGGATATGGAGAATGCACTGGCGCTTTATGATTAAATCTTGCTTTTTTGTAAAGTATTATGGTATTGTAAAATAAAAAGGAGAAAAATGTATGAAATACTATCTTCATAGAATAAGTCACGAAAACAATTTATCTTATGCTCTGTTTAAGAACGGAATAAATTCCGAAAAATATTTATCACTTGGTTGGTCTATATTTAGAAATACAGATATATTAGAATGTGCGAGAAAGAAAGACAATTATTCATCATTTGAAAATTGCTTTGCTTCAAAAAGAGAAGATAAAGCAAGAAGCAGATGGAATATGTGGTATTTTGCACAATTCAAAAAAGACGACATTGTAGTTGTCCCGCTTTTTGACGGAAAATTTGCCATATGCAAAGTTCTCGAGCCTGCGCAATCTGTAAATATTCTAAAAGAAAATACCTTAAAAGGATATTTTGATAAAGAAAAAAATATCAAATGGCATAATGATGCATTTTATTGTGATGATGCAAAAGTCGACATAGGCTTTGTGGTAAAAGTAGATGTATTATTTGATGATTTATCAAGAAAAGAATATGCAGACAGCGCTTTAACATCAAGATTAAAGATTCGTCAAACTAACGCAGATATTACGGATATCAGTAATTCAGTTAAGCAAGCGATTGAATCTAAGAAGAAAGATAAGCCGTTAAATTTTTATAACGACGCAATCGAAAAATTAATTCCTGAAATGTTAAATCAAATAGTCGATAAACTCAATCCGGATAAATTTGAAATACTGATAAAAAAATATACGGAAAAGCTTGGCGCAAATGCAACTGTTCTTTCAAAAAATCAACATGGTAAAAAGGATTATGCGGACGCAGATGTAGTAGCATTTTTTGATAATATTAAAGTAGCAATACTTATTCAAGCAAAACATCATAAGGGTGAAACCAATGGTTGGGCTGTTGAACAAATAGGCAATTACAAAAAACAGTTAGAAGATCCAAATTACGAACTAGATTTAGATGCAGACAATTATACATATATTTCTTGGGTTATTTCCACTTGCGAAGATTTTTCAGATGAAGCTAAAAACAAAGCGAAAGACTGTAAAATAAGATTAATAAACGGAAAAGAATTTGCAAGAATGATATTGGAACAAGGCTTACAAAATATTGACTTAGAATAGTATGATCTATGTAATATCTGACCTACACGGTTATCCTATTGAAAAATTGAAAATATTGCTTGAAAAAGCAAACTTTGGCGAGGATGATTTTCTTTACATACTCGGTGATGTGATTGACAGAAACGGTGACGGCGGTGTTGGGATTTTGCGGTGGCTGCTTTCTCAGCCTAATGTTCAACTCATTCTCGGCAATCATGAGGCAATGTTGCTTTCTTGCGAGTTTTTGTTTGATGAAATCACGGACGACAGCATTGCTGATTTTGACAGCGAAAAAATAGAAATTCTATCAAATTATCAGCTCAACGGCGGTGATGTTACGCTGAAATCACTTGTAAAACTTAACAAAGAATCACCCGAAACGGTTTGTGATATTCTCGATTATCTGCGTGACTGCCCACTGTACGAAGCTGTTACGGCAGGCGGAAAGGATTATTTTCTTTGTCACAGCGGCATTGATGAATTTGAAAAGGGCAAAAAAATCAGTAACTATCCTGCTGATGCTTTTATTTGGGCTTGGCCGGAGCTTGATGATGAATATTTTGACGATATTATAACCGTTTTCGGTCACACACCGACAATTAATTACGGCGAACAATATCGCAATAAAATAATCAAAACAAGAACTTGGATTGATGTTGATATGGGCGCAGCCGATGGCAAAACCGAGCCTGTCCTTCTCCGCCTTGACGATATGGAAGAGTTCAAAAACTGAACAAATCAATTGGCACCACAGTAATTATGCTGTGGTGCTTTTTATGTTCAAAAAAAGTCGCATAGGTATGTTTATAATGATGCTGTAAATAAAAGAAAGGCAGGAAAATTTTATGAACAAATTTGAAAATGTAATTGGTTATGACTCGATTAAAAACGAACTTATGCAGATTGTTGACATGGTGCATAACAAGGAAAGATATGAGGCGCTCGGTGCAAGAATGCCAGTCGGTGTTTTGCTTCACGTTGAGCCGGGGCTTGGCAAAACTCTGCTTGCAAAATGTTTCATTGATGAATGCAGATTGAAATCATACACTTTGCGAAGCAATAAAGGCGGTGACAAATTCATTGATGAAATTACTGCCACCTTTGAAGAGGCAAAGCAAAATGCACCGTCAATTATTTTCCTTGATGATATGGACAAGTTTGCAAACGATGATGCTGTGCATCGTGATGCACAGGAATATGTTGCCGTTCAGGCAGGGATTGATTTTGTAAAGGGCAGTGATGTTTTTGTTATAGCAACAACGAATGACATAAACAAACTTCCTGATTCTCTTGTCCGTACAGGTAGATTTGACAGAGTTATAATTGTTAAAACACCAACGCAGGATGACGCTTCCAAAATCATTGAGCATTATTTGAAAAACAAAAAACTTTCCGACGATGTTGATTTCAACAACATTTGCAAAATGATGTCGTATCATTCTTCCTCGGATCTTGAAACTATTTTGAACGAGGCGGCAATTCGTGCAGGATATAGCAAAAAAGACTGCATCGAGATGGAAGATTTGATAAATGCCGTGCTTAGATTGCAATATAAATCACCCGATGAATTGTTGCAGAAGGACAAAGACGAAATTCGCAAAACTGCCATTCACGAGGCAGGGCATATTGTTATCAGTGAGGTGCTTAATCCGGAAAGCGTTGGACTTGCTTCCGTTCGTTCAAAAGGCAGGAGCCGAATTGGCGGGTTTATTCACAAATGCAAGGATGACGAATCGTTGAAAAATCAAGTGATGATTTGTCTTGCAGGCAAGGTTGCAACAGAAATGTACTATTCCGACACTTGTGCAAGCGGATGTTGGTCAGATTTCAAAAGTGCGATAAGTATGATTCGTGACGGCTTGACTGAAGAAGGAACAAACGGAGTTTCCTTTTTGGAATTTAAAAACTACACTTATAATTTGTCAACAAGAGCAAATGACAACAGGGAAGCTGTTGTTCATGCAGAACTTGAAAGATATATTTTGCAAACAAGGGATGTTCTTATTAAAAATAAAGAATTCCTTGAAAAAGTTGCTGATGCTCTTGTTGAAAATGAAACCTTGCTCTATTCCGACATTCAGTCGATTAGGCAAAGCGTAACAATCACGAAATGCGTGGTATAAACCGGTTTGGTTATTGTTAAAACGATAATGGCAAGTATAATCTATAATACTTATAGCAAAAGCGGAAGAGAGAATTTTATCTCATCCGCTTTTATATACTCTCGTTAAGATGGTAACAATATGAGTAGAACTAATAACAATCGAGAAGCACATGGACTCTTTTGTGACAAATAAAATATAGTATATATTTAATGATTCTTTGACCGTTTATTGACTTCTGTAAACAAAATTTCAAAATTCAATTCGCAAAAAAATCTCACTCAAATTGGCTGAGTGAGATTTTTTCAATTTGCTTGTTAATTAGATTTACAGTCGCAAACAATCTGCGCACAGAACTGCCTCTGTGTTACCCAATATTTTTATTTTTTTCGTATAAAGATATAATATCATAGCCAAACTTTTTAGGAATCATTATCTGATTCTTTGATTTAATAACCTTATTCAAAATATAAAATATTCCATTTTTCTTCTCATTAGAATACAAATCAAATTCCACATTAGAAACAATCAAATAATCTCTAAAAATCATAATATCTTCTCTTATTCTTATGACTTCATAATAAACCTCCGATTGACTGTCAATATTTATCGAAGAAATTTCTTTCCCGAAAAATGAATACATTGTAACAACATTTTTATTGAAATCAATAATCAAATAACTTGCAGCAGGTAAAGTCATCAATCCAAAGCAGATAAACATAGCCATATACCAAATTATTATAAAAACAGGAATAAAATACTCAAGCTCAAATTCAAAATAATATGTAAAATATATCATTAATCCTATCAACAATAATACAACGCATACAAGTATAAAAAATAATTGATAGATTCCATCTTTACAAAGGTATACCTTTTTCATTTGATTAGCTCACCCCCAAAAATTTCTGCTATACCCTGCAATATCGAGATATTTTCCCCAACAACATTATTTTTCATCATTATACAGATATCTGTTTGCTCGTTCATCAACAATTGCGTGTGGATTGTCTCTTTTTATTCTGTCTATAACCGTTCTGCTCAATTCGGGAAATCCGTCATAAACATTCGGTATGCTGACCTTTGACCCGTCACGCAACATTAGCGTCATACCTCCGTGAAGAGGCTTGCCCGTGCGTGCAGAATATTTTATTTCACGGACTTCTCTGTATTTAACATCATATACTCCTCGCATATACGGGAACTGAACATAATCATCGTGTACCTCCGTCGGATTTTTGTAAACAGTTTTAACCTGAGGCACAAGAGAAAACATTATGTATATAAGCACAAGTACGGGCCACACAAACCGAGCCGTGCTTGTTTTGTCGATAACAAATGATATTATGCAAAAAGGAATCAAGACTGCCAAACACCCAAGTACAGTAAATACAACATAACTTTTTTTACATTTATAAGTTTTCATTTTTATTCAATCCCCGCCTTTTGATACCCATTGCTTCGGCACATTTCCGAATGAGAAATGATTACAATGCAAGATATGCAATATCTGCTTATCTCACCCTTTTTTCACAATTTTTCCTTCAAATAAAGACTCAAACTCTTCAATAGAACCTTTAGTTAAAAGATTCTTCTGACAAATGAACCTCGGCGAATAATTATTGAATATCGGAAAAGCCAAAACATAATATTCCCCGTAATCTCGCACTTCTTTAACGCCGCCAATTTTCCGTTTTATTGTAGTTTGGTTAGATATGCTCACAATTGTTTTATCTTTAATATATATGCGTTTTGGAACATTCGTTTTTTTATTTGATCGCATTTGTCTTTTATCATCAATAATAAAGATATACCCTGTAAAAGTTTCAACAATTGCAAGCACTAAAAAATAAATTCCAATAATAAAACCAACACTTTTCACACTACCAAAAAGCAGTATAAAAATCGGTATCTCTAAAGCGGATACTAAAGCAATCATTATTTGCAAAGCGGTTACAACTCTCTTGTAAAAGCATTTCTGTGCCGCACCTGTTAAATATCCTGAAAATTCAATCATTGTCACATACCCCTTTCAGCATGCAGAACCGTCCCCTGCGTTACCTTCGTTTTTTATGCGATGTAACTCTAAATCGTCACATATATTTCTTTCGCCCCAAGATATTCATCTGCCGCTCTCCACCGAGCTTTTGATGCACATATTGTAGTTCCTGTGTAGCTTTCTATATCCTTTTCTGACAGCCCACCGCAATCACACCAATATATGCGATCCTCTTTTATGATCATAGTTGCATCAAGTATCTCACAGGTGTAGTTTTCGTCATTGGGGAATAGATTTAAATACTTTAGTCCCGCAAATTGCATTTCAATAGCGGATGGATCTTTAAACTGCCGTTGAATGATCACACTCAATATTCTTTGGCTATTTACCGGCGACATACTTAATTTTTCATTCACATACGCACCGCTAATGTATTTGATCTCCTTTATGCAACTGTCATGGAAACCATACATAGCATCCATAAAGTTTTTTAAATCATTTTCGTTTGCAATGTCATTCCACATATATGTCTCCTTTAGTCATCCAAAGATCATGATCAGCCCTTCACCTAGGGAACACAGGGGACGGTTCTCTGTGTTCTTTAAATTTTTCTTACTATTGCAAAGCTAATTCATAGAAAAGCTGTTACTTATACGCACCTTTTATTTTGCACAATTGTTCACTTTATCTATAACATAGTCAGCCATAGCAGATGAAGCTTCGTCAACACAATCAAAATAAAGCCTGCGCTTAATATTCTTTTTCGACCTGCGAGTTGTTATGTTTAATAAAGAACAGGGCTTATCTCCTTTTTCGGTTGAAATAAACAAAGCCGTAATTTTTTTCTCGAAAAGCTTATAAGTAAATTTGTAACATTCCTTTATTTCCGAATAATACAATTTGTATCGCATTATTCCTTTTCTGTAACAAATCAAGTCATTTTCTCTTGCGATAAATTCGGTTGTTGATTTGTAATAAACAGGATATATAAAAACAAAAACGGGAATTCCGACAGCAAGAAAATGCACCGCAAAAGTATCGGAAACCCAGTAAAATATTTTCTCAAATATATTAAAGTTGCGGTAAAATCCTATATAATCCTCCAAGCCGATTACAGACAGCATTACGAGGAAAGAAATAAATACCATAACCTTTATCAGTTTGAGCCAAGGCGAAAAACGCTGCGAAACCTGTGTTATCATATTTCCTCCAAAAAATCTAAAAAACGTATCCAAAGCAGAGCGATTCGGCAGGCACTTTGTGACATATTAGCACAAAGTGCCTTGTTTACATCTTTGCCTATTCCATATGTTCCTCAATTTTGTCAATAACATACATTGCCATTTCTTCCGAAACTTCGTTAACACATTCAAAGTAAAGCTGGCATTTTCTGTTTTTGAACCTATGTGCCGTAACACCCAATATTGAACACGGACGCTTGCATTTTTCTGTCGCCACAAACAATGCAGTAACTCTTGTCGAAAGATTTCCGTATGTAAATTTACGATAATCTTTAATTTCGGAATAGTACAGTTTATAAAGAAGCTTTCCGTTTCGTGAACAGACAAGACAATCTTCGGTTGCAGTCACTTCAATCGTTGATTTATAGTAAAATGGATAAGATGATGAGAAAGCAAATAGGAATATCAAGAAAAATAAATCATCACCATCAATATAAGTGATATAAAGCAACCGAAAAAAATCTTTTATGTTGGTTATTGTATCTAAGTCGTAATACATTATGCCAAAAATTATTAATAAAAATGTTATAACTGTGCCTACTACTGATTCTATAGTAAAACCTCTAAACAAGTGAGATACTCGTGTTTTCATGCCATAGCCTCCTCTACCGTCTGTAAGCACATATCAAAACAAATGGAAAGCAGATTTGAAATCATTATCCCGTGTAACCTCAAATGCTTGTCCGTCATAATCAGGGAATTTTATCATTTTAACGTCTCAAAATAAGTTTACATTGCTTTAATTACAGGGAACCGTCCCCTGTGTTACTCGAGTTATTTTTTGCTTCGTCCGAATTCATGCTTTCAATAAGAAAGACAATTTCTTTTTGCATCTTTTTTGCCTTGGTAATCGCAAACCCCTCTAAATTATCACTAATATAGACGGTATTCCCACCAAATGATATTCCGGAATGAAAAACAAACCTTAAAAGAGCGTTTTGATTTGGGCTATCTACAAAGCTATAGAATTGACTAGACACCTTATCCACGCATACAACTAAAGATACATATATGTTCTTTATCATATTGTGTTGTGATGTTTCTTTTTTTATGTAATCATCAAACCAATTATCAAAAGCGTCTGATGTTTCATCGTCTAAACATTTCGTTTTTACGACAACATAAAATCTTGTAGAATTTAATTTTTCGTCCCTAAAAACATTTATTGTACAATTGTTTCGTTGTATTTTAGAAACATTATCATATCCGATTTGTTTAATTCTATAAGAAAAGCTATCAAAAAAATCATCATACGAATTAAAATTGAGTTTGATTTTCAGTGGCTTATTTTTATTTTGTTTTATTCCAAAAACATTTAACAGCACTACAAATAAACCCATTAGCAATAAATTAAAAGCAAGAAGATGCTCAACATTAATTCTGTCTAGAAGTGGTAAAGTGACAAACACTGCTATAAAGAAAAATATCCATGAAACAGCAATAAGTATAATCAATATTTTTAAAATTAAACTTTTTGTACCGTATTTCATCTTCTATTCCTCCACATATATTTCAGGATAGGGAACACAGGGGACGGTTCTCTGTGTTATCCACTATTAGACGACCATTCTTTTATCAATGTTAATTCATCATTAGTATAAGGCGAATCAGGATTCATTTCAAATACACTGATAATCCATTCAGCAATTTTACCATTATTAGGATACTCTTTTAAAGCAACATCTAAAAACCATCTAATCAAACCAAATGTATCTGATGTCCAAACATTCTTAAACATTAAGAAATCGCAAATTAAAATATAGAAATCTAATTCATGGTGTATAGAAAGTACATATAACAAATAGCAAAAAACATTGATGTTATATTTTTCCGGAAAAATTATGGAAATATTATCTAATGAATATACGAATTTATCATTTTTTAATAAAATAAACAAATCATTATATTTGCCATTAACTAGCAGTTTAACATATTTTTTCATCGTTTCACCCAAGCATCCCCTCTGTGTTATTTATTCGCTTTAATTCTTTCTAATTCTTTGCGCTCTTTATTGCTCATTATTCCAAATCCGCATACAGCAAATATCATTCCTAAAAACATTGCCAACAAAGTATTTTTAGAGATAATAAATGTAACAAAAAAAGCAAAAGCATATATGACCGCATTAAGCGAAAAGAATACAATCCATCTTCTTTTATGTCTTTTATATTCCTGACTTTTTATTAACTTTAAGTTTTTTTCATAATCCTTTGGCTTTGTAACATGGGCAATCTTGTATATAATCTTAGGAAAATCAATAAATATAATAAAAGCAACACATACACAAATAATAATTCCCATAAATAGCAAAGCTATATAATCAGGCATTTGCATCATTATTTACTCCTAACCACATCAATTATTGTTTTCGGTACTGTAAACTTTATTTGTGTTATTTTTTATATGGCATTCTGCCGACTTTATAACTTCATAAAGTTTTTGTTTTATCGGTAAGTTCTTTTCAATCGCCAGCCTATTTTGTGCTGTTTGCTTAAGCATATTAAAATCAAATAATACATTATCGTCAAGCAATTGCTCAATTAAGCTCAATGCAAAACTGCGATTCTTATAATTTGTATCATTTATGGCACAAATAAGTTTATCAATATAAGAGACTTCCTCTAAAATAAACAAAGAACGATATACAGCAATTTTAACCCACCGACTTTTTTCTTCGGTTTCGAGAGTTTTCAAAAATTCAATTGTAGATTTTTTATTAACCTTAACATTTTTCTGAATATCTCCTATGCTTAATACCGCATACCCTCTGACTAAATATCTGCTGTCTTTTGTCATTAGTTTAAGCTTTTTCAGAGTTTCCTGCGAAAGACTGAAATATAACGAGTCGCAGGCAGAGGCACGGACAAGGTAATCAGAATCGTTCAGAAGATTCAACAATATTTTCTCACTCTCAATTGTCGGAAACAAAGCTAACACCTCGCTGACTTCCAAACGAATTTCTTGGCTTTCGTCGTTTGATAAAACCGACAACATCATCCAATCGTTATCATCAAGATTTGTAGATTCTTTTAACTTATCAATAGCTTCGAATTTTTTATCAACAGATAATTTGTCAAACATGTTAGTCTCCTTGCTTTGCTAACAAAGTTATTTAAGCAAATTTACATTGCTTTAATTACACAGAGCCGTTTTCTGTGTTATCCTGCATGCCTTATTTTTCTAAAATAATGCACTTACAAGCTACTTCCAATTTATCGCCGGAAACGAATGTAATTACAGTTTCAATGTAATTGTTATAACTCTCCAGAGAGCTGTCAACAAAGCCATTATCATTTTTGTATTTAAACAATTTTGATGTAATAATGCTATCATTGCTGTCAACTAATTCAAAATCTAAAATTCTAGAGGATTCTCCCCAAAAATCGCAAGATGTCATAAAGAAACCAATTACATTTTTATACACAATTGTATATTTCTTACAACTGCTATAATCTATCATATTTAAGCTTATTTCCTTTTTATTTCGCTCAAACATTAAAGTTTCAAGAACATCATCATGTATATAAGCTTTCTTTGAACTAATAATATGAGCATTTGAATTATCTATCTTCATAATCAATCTCCAAAATAAATTGAATTCCAAGGGTCAGGAACAAATGCCCCTTATTTAATGTAATAGTAACAAAAATACTAATCTAAGTCAATTGCTTTCGGTTAAAATCATATTTTCGCTTTTGGCACAAGTCTAAGGTGTGATTTTGCATAATAAACGGAGTTAAAATTCAACCGCTTTTCCAAGGCTCTAAGAATTGCAATGCACAAAAAACGGTGCAAATGATATGATACATTATTAAAAATCGGAGTTGCGAATATGAAGCAGTCAAAAAAGGTTTATAATTGAGCTTGCAACAAAAAATCTCACTCTTTTTTACAGAGTGAGATTTTTTATTTATCAATTTTCAATTCAAGACTGTCATTGAACGCTTATAAATTCAATCCGTTTTTGTCGGGTAAATTGCACGTTTTTTATTTTCCTCCGCACGAGCTAACGCCTTGAATTTTTTCTGCTTTTTCAAATATATGATTGCAAGAGGTATATCCGCAAGCAACCACGCCGCAGGAGCCGCATAGCATACTGCATTGAAGCCGATAAGCGGAGTAAAGATAAGAGCTATCGCTATTCTTCCTATCAGCTCGCCTGCACCTGCAACCGCATTTGCATATGTAAAGCCCAAACCTTGCAGGGTATTTCTTAAAACAAACAGCACCGCAACAAGGCTGAAGCACTCTGCCGTTGCAATAAGGTACTTGTGAGCCGCAAACAAAATCTCTTCGTCAGGCTCTGTCATAAACAGCCTTACAATCGGCATACCGACAGAAAGCAACGCACCACTTAAAATGAGCGAAAGAAGTATATTGAGTATAAATATTTTTCTGACCGATTTTACAATTCTGTCGTAATTCCCTGCACCGTAATTTTGACCGACAAAGGTCTGTGTGCCTACGCTGAGTCCGCTTAACGGTATGTTGGCGAGATTTTCGACCCTGCCTGCTGCGGTAAAGCCTGCAATGGTAGCTGTGCCGAATGAATTGACCGCACTTTGTAAAAACATTGAGCCTATTGAGGTTACGGTAAACTGAAGAGAAACGGGTATACCCAATTTCAGCTGCGCAAATGCCGTTTTTATATCAGGCTTTAGATTTTCTTTTGAAATATGTACACTTTCGTTGTGTCTTAAAATGTAATTTCCCGTAAGAACGGCTGCGGTAATGTGTGAAATAAGCGTTGCAAGAGCAGCACCCTCAACGCTCCAATGGAATACCGTAATAAACAGTAAATCAAGAACGAAATTCACAAAAATACTTATTATAAAGTAAAAAAGCGGTTTTCTGCTCTCCCCTACCGCCCTTGAAATTGCGGTAAAATTGTTCGAAAGCATTTGAAAGGGAATTGCAAAATAAAGGATGTTAATATAAGCGGCGGAAAGTCCGAGAATTTCTTCGGGCGTCCCGATAAGTCTCAAAAGCGGTGTGGAAATGATGTGCGCAATTACGACAAGCAAAAGTCCGAGCAAAAACGACACTGTAATACTGCTTCCTGCATATCGGTTGATCTTTTCCTGATTTTTCGCCCCGAATGCCTGTGCCACGGGGATTGTAAATCCGCTTGTAAGACCGAGTGCCGCACCGATAATAAAGGAATTTATCGAGCCGACTCCGCCGACAGCCGCAAGAGCGTCCGTGCTGACATACCGACCGACAAGTATGTTGTCAACCAATGTGTAATTGTACTGCAAAAGCGACGAAGCCATAATCGGCAGCGAGAATTTAACTATACTTTTTATAGGCTCGCCGTTGAGCATTGAGATTTGTTTCATCCTTGTTCATTCCCATAAGTTTTTTCCTATTATATATCCTGATTATTTGTTTTTTCAATACTTAAAAAGCATTTTTTTGAAAATGTCGGAAAAATTATTTGGGCTAATAAACAAGAGTTGATTTTTTGCTTGTTAAAACAAAAGACCCAAGAATAAAATCCTTGAGTCTCTGTGTAATATTATAAATATGCTTTGTTAAATTTCGGACACGCCGACTTTAGCCCCTTTAGTTTATACAAGTCCGATGTCCTTTACCGTTTCGCCGTTATAAACATACACCCTGTTTACACGGGCAGGTATTCTGCAGGGTAGCTCATAGTTAAAGGAATAAGCGCTGTTTGACAGCTCCTCCATTGAAATATGGGCGTCCTTTTGAGTGCCGACTATAACGACCTCATCATTTACATTGCAGTCAATATCGCTGACGTCCACCATAAATTGATCCATACAAACTCTGCCGAGTATTTTTGCGTATTTTCCGTTTATGATGACCTTTCCTTTGTTTGACAGGCAGCGTGGGAAGGCGTCGGCATAGCCTATCGGAATTGTCGCAACCTTAGTCGGCTTATCGGTTTTGTAAGTGCCGCCGTATGAAATCTCTCTTTCGGGCTCAAGCACCTTGATATGCGAAATTTTTGTGTACCAGCTCATTATCGGCTCAATGTCGAGCAGGCTCTTGTCAACCTCCTCCGACGGATAAAGGCCGTATGTGATAATGCCCATTCTGCACATATCAAAATACTCGTCGAAATTCATAATACCTGCGCTGTTGTTAAGATGCTTAATCGGTATTTCAATTCCCCTGTCGCCGAGCATATTGCAAAAGCTCTTATATTTATTTCTTTGCTCAACCGCCTTAGACAAATCCGCTTCGTCGGCAGTCGCAAAGTGAGAAAACAAGCCCTCGGCAAAGATATTCGGAAGCTCTGTTATGCGTTTGCAAATATCGGCACTTTCTTCATTGACCTGAAAGCCTATTCTGCTCATTCCCGTATCAATGCAAAAATGGAACGGCACGCTCTTGTTCTGCTTAACCGCTTCTTCGGAAAGAGCGACTGCGTCGGCATATGAAAAAATCGGTATTCTTATATCATATTTAACCGCAGCCTCAATATCAAACGGAAATACTCTGCCCAAAATCAGTATCGGCGTTTTAATTCCCGAGCGTTTAAGCTCAATCGCCTCTTCGATACACGCAACTCCGAAAAAGTCGCATTTATCATCGAGAAACCTGCCTATCTCAACAGCTCCGTGACCGTATGCATTAGCCTTGATTACGCCGAGAACCTTAACATTGCTCGGAAGCTTGTTACGCACGCTGTTGAAATTATGCTCAAGCCTGTTCAAATCAATTTTCAAATAAGTACGGTGCTCCATTATTTTATCGCCTCGATTAAACCTACTGTTTTTATGTCATTTTGTGAAAAAGCCTCGTTGAGCTTCTTTACAAATGTGAATGCCTTTTCGCTGTCGCCGTGCACGCAAACGGAATGAGCCTCAATGTCAATCTCCTCACCCGTATAGGCAACGACCTTTCCCGTTTTTACCATTTTAATTACTCGCTCAACAGCCAAGTTTTCATCTGTTATCATGGAATTTTCAAGCGACCTCGCTCTGAGTGAGCCGTCAGCCTCGTATGCTCTGTCGGCAAAGACCTCGCTTGCATATTTCAAGCCTTTTTCCCTTGCCGATTTTATCATTTGAGAGCCTGAAAGTGCCATCAAAATCAGATTTTTATTGTAATCGGTAATTGCGGCTACTATTGCATCCGACAGCTCCTTGCTTTTAGCCGCCTGATTATACATAGCACCGTGCGGCTTAATGTGGACTATTTTGTCCTTTCCGACTATATCCCCCAAAGCCTTTAATTGAGTCAAGGTATAGTCGTAAACCTGCTCGGGTGTTACATCAAGATTTGTTCTTCCGAAGTTTTCCTTGTCGGGATAACCCGGATGAGCTCCTATATCAACATTGTTATCAATGCAAAGCCTTGCCGTAGCTTCCATCATAGCATGATCGCCCGCATGAAATCCGCAGGCAATATTTGCGCTGTTTATCAAAGGGATAATCTGGTTATCAAACGCAGCACCCTCGCCTAAATCGCAATTCAAATTGATTTTATACATATAATCACCTAATATTTCAAGTTAACATTTTTCACGTCGGTTATAAACATATGACCGGGAGAGTGTGTTATGGCAATTTCGGGCTTCGTTTGCATTACCGCATTTTGAGGCGTAACGCCGCAAGCCCAAAACACCGGAATTTCCCCCTCGTTTATCGTTACGCTGTCGCCGTAGTCGGGCTTTGTAACGTCCTTTATGCCTATCGCCTCGGGATTTCCGATTTGTATCGGCGCACCGTGAACTCTCGGCATAGAAGCCGTAACATTGACAGCTTTAACAACCAAATCGTTTGGAATGGGGCGCATCGACACGACCATATTTCCGTGAAATTTTCCGGCTGACTGAAGCTTGATATTCGTGTTAAACATAGGTACGTTTTTATTTTCCTGAATATGCCTTACGGGAACATCAGCCTCCAAAAGCTCACTTTCAAAGCTAAATGAGCAGCCGATAAGGAAATACACAAAATCGTCCTGCCAATAGTCCGTTATGTCCGTAACCTCTTTTTCAAGAACGCCGTTTCTCCAAATTCTGTATTTCGGGAAGTCCTTGCAGACGTCGCCCTCGCTCGCCATTGTTCTGAACTGCTTTGAGCCGACGTCGCCGACCTCTAAAATCGGGCAAGGCTTAGGATTGCGCATACAAAACAGCAAAAAGTCAAACGCATAGTCCTTTGGCAAAATGCAAAGGTTAGCCTGTGCGTAGCCGTTGCACATACCCGATGTTTGAAAATCTATTTCGCCTTTTCTTATAAGCTTTTTAACCTCTTGAGGTAACATATTTGAATAGTCCATAGCCACTCCTAAAATAACCTGTCAATATACTTTTTCTGCTTATTTGCTATCTTTTCGGCAGTATCAACATCAACAATTTCAAAGTTGATTTTGTCGTTCGATTTAACCTGTGCAAGCTTCGGCAAATCTGCGCTAATTACAGTTGCGATTTTTGCGTAGCCGCCTGTTGTTTGGTGATCTGCCATAAGTATAATCGGCATTCCCGAATTTGTAATCTGTATTGAGCCGAAGGTTATGGCATCGGAAATAATCTCAAGCTTTTCCTTTCCACGCAAGGCAATGCCCCAAAGCCTGATACCCATTCTGTCAAAGTCTGAGGTAACGGTATATCGCTGATTTGAAAACAGTGCCAAATCGTTCTCGGAAAACATATCCTCCTGAGGCCCCAACACGACTCTGATTTTTACAATTCTGTCATAGGTGTTTTCGGCAAGCTCTCGCTTTTCGATATTTTTAAGCTTAGAAGCTTTGCCGACTTTAACGGTATCCCCTGCCTTGAGCTTTCTGCCGTCAAATCCGCCGACGTTTATTTTGAGGTTCGTTGAGGCACTTCCCATGAACAGCGGAACATCAAAGCCACCTGCAACCGCAAGATAGCATCTCAAGCCCTGCTTCGCAGTCTTAATGCTTAAAACGTCCCCTGCCTTTGCCGAGTAAGCCTTGTTTGTTCTGATTGGCTTGTTGTTTAAGGAAATGTCAAACCGTCCGCCCGAAATTGCAAAAATATGCTCCTCGGTAAATTTAGCCGTTATACCGAGCATTGTCATTTCAATAACAGGGGCGTTTGCGTCATTTCCGCAAAGCTTGTTTGCAATTCTTGTTGAATAGGCGTCCATTACACCGCCTTGAGTAAAGCCGTCCTTCATTACTCCGAATCTGCCTAAATCCTGAATGGTTGACAGCATACCTGCCGATATAATCTCTATCATAATTCAACCTCGCTGACCGTAGGAGTATAGGTGCCGCTTGCGACCTGCTTTTCAATTTCAAGATATTCTGCCTTATCGATACTGAAAAACTTTATATAATCGCCTGCTCTGTATAATATGGGCGACTTCTTTGATTTATCAAATACCTTAACGGGAGTTTTGCCGATCAGCTGCCAACCGCCGGGCGACGCAATGGGATAAATACCCGTTTGCTCTCCGCCGATACCGACAGCACCCTCGAATATTTCAAGTCTCGGAGTTTTCAATCTCGGAGTGAAAAGCCTCTCGTCCATACCGCCGAGATAAGCAAAGCCCGGCAAAAAACCCAGCATATAAATTAAATAAGGCTTTGATGTATGGAGCGCAATAACCTCTTCCCTTGTAAGCTTGGTGTGGCTGCATACCGTCTCCATATCCAATGCGAACTCATCATCATAACAAACGGGAATGTTCCAAACTCTCGCTGAGCCCTTTACATGGCTTTCGCCGTCCCTTATGAGTGCCTCGATTTTCTTTTTGAGCTTCTTTGAGCTGATTACCGAGCAATCATAAAAGACAGTTAATGATGCAAAGGTCGGCACAAGCTCAATAACTCCGTCGATACGCTTAGCTTCAAGCCTGCCGCAAAGAGCAGTTACCTGTGAATTGACCTCTTTACTTATTTCATTTTGAAATTGTACAGTAACAGCGCTGTCGCCGTTTTGCAAAAATGAATAAATCATTTGAAATACCCTTTTTTAATTGTTGTTTCAAACCACGCAGTTGTCTTATCTTCAACCGTGTGGGGATAGTCAATAAGTCCTCGCATAAGAGAAAGCATAGGCAAAACAATATTCTTGCCGATACCGTCGATATACGGTCTTGCCTCGCCATACATATCAAGCATACCTGCTTTCGCAGCGGCGTCCATAACCGCCGATTCCTCTTCCTCCGTATGCAAGAGATTGACATCGCCCAAAAGGAATGACGTACAAGCCATAAGAGCGTTCATACCCCAATCGCTTACGGTTGCGGTAATAATGTTGTCGGCAGCGGTATCAGCCAAAATGCCGAAGCCCGTTCCTGCCTTGCAGCCGCCCTCCTCGGCATAAGGAATATATTTTCTTATATGCTCCTCGATAGCGCCCATTCCGAGCTCATTGCCGAGGTCGCCGATAGAGAGATTATATACGCCTCTCTTTTGACATTCCCTGAAAAGAACGTCGTATTTTGCCTCAACATCCGTTGTATTTACGCCGACGGCATTGTGATAATAACCGTTTTTGTTTCTTCCCGGTGCTTCATTTGAAATAATTGCACAGGGCAAGCCGTGAGAAAGTATCTCTGCGGTTTGCTCGTCCTCCTTGCCCTTATCCTTTGTAAAAGGAACAATGCAAATGGTATTGTCGGGGATATTGTCAATATCGTATGTAATATTGACCCCCAACACCTCGCTCATAGCCTTAATAGCCTTTTCGCATTGCTCGGGCACAATCATAACAGGCTTTGCGCCGAAGGCTCTTATTATAAACCGTGAAAAAACGGTTGACGAAATAATTCCGTCCGTCTCCGCCTCGTTCCACGGAAGAAGTATAAAGCCTGTTAAAATAAAGACCTTTTCGCCCTTTTTGATATTCTCCACAAGTCCCTCTGCTCCGTTGAGCGACAAGGGCTTGCCTGTATGCTTAATTGCTCCGTCATAAAGAATTCTGCAAACGCCGTAACCTCTCGGGTCAAGGTTCATAAGCCAGTCGAGGTTATAGCCGACATTAAGTTTAGTAAGCTCTGTTCTGTTCATTATGCTTTACACTGCTCCTCAAAATCTTTAACTAAAGCGTCCTGAATTGTTTTCAGCATTTCGGGTGCTTTTCCGCCTACGCTCTTACCGTCAACCGTCTTAACGGGAATACAGAAGGAGCCTGTCGAATGAACAACAACCTCATCTGCCGACATCAATTCGTCGAGTGTGTAATCTCTTTCCTCAACACCGTATCCGAGCTTCTTGGCAAATGCGAGAAGCCTTATTCTTGCCGTACCCGGAAGCACCATATCATCAAGCTGATGCGTGATAACCTTGCCGTCCTTAAATATTGATACGTTTGAGTGTGCGCACTCGGTAACTAAATCGCCTCTGTGGAAAATTGCCTCCTGACAGCCTGCTCTGTCAGCCGCTGTAGCCGCAAGGCAGGACGGAATGAGGTTAAGTGTTTTACAATTACAATAAAGAAATCTCTTATCCTCATATGTAATAACGTCAATCGGCTTATATGTATCCGCAACATGACACGGAGTAAGAGTAATCCACAAATTGCCCTGCATATTTTCGGGGTAAATGTGACCACGAAGTCCGTTTCCACGTGTAACCTGCATATAAACGAACTGATCTCCGTCGTCAACCTTTCTGACAAGCTCTCTGAGCAGTTTATCAAGCTCGTCACGCTCAATCGGAATATTCATACCGAGAAGCTTTGCAGAGTTGTAAAATCTTGTAAGGTGTGCGTCCATATCAAAAACGATATGATTATGAGCGTAGGTTGCGTCATAAACGCCGTCACCAAACCAGCAAACTCTGTCAAGCATCGGGATTTGCATATTCTCGATTTCATCGTATTTACCATTATAATACCCTAAGTTTTTCATTGTGAATACCTCCGTAAAGCAAAATAAGGTCTGCGTTTTGCAGACCCCGTTATCAATATTAGATTATCATATTTATTTTTATATGTCAATAAAAAATCGACTGTGTTTTTGTAAAAAATTTACTGTACACTTTTTAGCAATTTGTACAAAACACGGCAATTTTGTATCTTTTGAGCAATATATTATTCTTTTTCGACCAAATAGCAGTGAAATTTTCTAATCCTCATTTGGTCTTGCATCTAACATAACGCTCACATCAAATTTGATTTGTAGCCGTAAGCATATTATGCAATAATCGATGTGACCTTTCGGTACACAAAAAGAATATTTGTATTAAATATCTCTTTGTGATATGATAATGGCACTGTGATTTTTGTAAATTACTTTGAAATGATATATCGGAGGATAAAATTATGGATATAAGGGAACAGATACACGCTCTCTCCGACGAAATGCTTGAAAATCTCGGGAAGTTGGTTGCGATTGACTCAACGCTCGGCACTCCGTCCGAGGATAAGCCGTTCGGAGAAGGTCCTGCAAAAGCGCTTGAAGCAGGGCTTGAAATTGCAAAATCTTTAGGTTTTAAGACCGTTAACCTTGACAACTACTGCGGTTATGCCGAAATGGGCGAGGGCGAGGAAATTGTCGGTATTGCAGGTCATTTGGATATAGTTCCCGTCGGCGGCGATTGGAACTATGACCCGTTCAAGCTCACGAGTGAGGGCGACTGCGTATACGGTCGTGGTACAACCGACGACAAAGGTCCTGTTATTGAGGCTTTGTATGCTATGAAATTACTTCGTGATTCGGGTGCAAAACTCAATAAGCGTGTTCGTTTGATTATGGGCTGTAATGAGGAAACGGGCTCAAAATGTATGGAGCATTACAACGAGGTTTCGGAGGAATTGTCCTGCGGCTTTACACCCGACGCAAGCTTTCCGTGTATACACGGCGAAAAAGGTCATATGACAATGACGGCATACTCAAAAAGCACCAAAATAATATCTATGAACGGCGGATTTGTGTCAAATGCGGTATGCGATAACTGTACGACCGTAATTCCGACAGAACAGCAGCTTAAAGAAAGGCTTGAAAAGGCACTTTCCGAGACGAAATTACAGGAATACAGGGTAACGGAAAGCGGAAATCTCCTCACAATTTACGCAAAGGGCGTACCTGCGCACGCAAGCACACCTACTCTCGGCGTAAATGCGGCAGGTGTTACTATGGAATGTCTTGAAAAGGCAGGCTTTGAGGACGATTTTGTCAAATTTTACAACAAGCATATCGGTACTGCCTGCGACGGCTCGGGCGTAGGTCTTAAAATCTCGGACGAATTCGGCGAGCTGACCTTCTGCAACGGAATTGTCAAGACCGAAAACGGAGTTATTTCCTGCACTGTTGATATTCGTGTTCCCGTAACCTTTAGAAAAGAAGATATTTTGAAGCGGTTAGAGGGTAATTTGGAGGACGAAAACGGATATATCGAGGTTGAGGAAATCGGCGAGCCGTTATTTTTCCCGCGCGACTCCCCGTTGGTAAAAGCTTTATATAAAGCATATGTTGACGTTACGGGCGACACCGAAAACAAGCCTATGGTAATCGGCGGCGGCACTTATGCAAAATCATTGAAAAATATTATTGCATTCGGCCCCGAAAAAATCGGAAAGGACTATCATATTCACGGCGCAGACGAGTTTATCCTCGTTTCCGAAATGGAGGAAGCGGTAGAAATTTATATTAAAGCAATCGAAAATTTGCTTGCTGTTTAAGTTCAAAAGCACATTGCATAAAAATAAACCCACTGTTTTGTAACAGTGGGTTTTGTTGTATCTTATTCGTTTTTATTCTTTCAAAAGGTCCTTGTAGAGTTTAATATACTCATTTGCCGACTTGCCCCATGAATAATCACATTCCATACCACGCTTAACAAGTATCTTCCAGCCCTTTTTGTTCTGATAGCCGTCAATCGCTCTGTGTATAGTGTGGAGCATATCGTGTGCGTTGTAATTTGAGAATACAAAGCCGTTGCCCTCTCCGTCGCCCGAGTCCTGAATACTGTCACGAAGTCCGCCTGTTTCACGAACAATCGGAACAGAGCCGTAACGAAGCGCAATCATCTGCGAAAGTCCGCAAGGTTCAGACTGCGACGGCATAAGGAACATATCAGAGCCTGCATATACCTTCTTTGAAAGCGGAGGATTAAAGCCGAGATTGATTGCAACCTGATCGGGATGACGTCGAGCTATATCCTTAAAGAATTCCTCGTACTGCCATTCGCCCGAGCCGAGAACCACAACCTGTACGTCGGTCGTAACGATAAGCTCCTCAAGAACAGCCTTTACAAGGTCAAGTCCCTTATGCGAAACAAGCCTTGTTACCATTCCGATAAGCGGTGTATCTGCCTTTTGGGGAAGTCCCATAAGTTCCTGCAACGCCTTTTTGTTTTTCGCCTTGCCCGATGTAAAATCGGACGTTGAATAGGTCTTGAATATATCCTTATCCGTTTCGGGATTGTAAAGGTCAACGTCAATACCGTTGAGTATGCCCGACAATTTCCAGCTTCTCTCGTTGAGTATCGGGTCAAGTCCGTGCGAGTACCACGGGTCAAGAATTTCATTTGCATATGACGGGCTTACGGTGGTAATTCTGTTTGCCGACTCGATAGCACCCTTCATAAAGTTTACGTCATTGTCATACTCGACAACCGAGGTGTACTCCGCAGGAATACCGAGCACCTCGGGGATAAGCTCTTTGCCGTATGTTCCCTGATACTGAATATTATGAATTGTAAATACGGTTTTAATGTTTTCATAGCCCGGTGCCTGTGCGTACATTGTGCTGTAATAAACGGGCACAAGTGCTGACTGCCAATCGTTGCAATGAATTATATCGGGCTTGAAATCAACGTGCGGAAGCATTTCAAGAACTGCTCTTGAGAAGAAAGCAAATCTCTCGGCGTCATCATAATAGCCGTAAATTCCGTCTCTCTTGAAGTAATACTGATTGTCGATAAGATAATAGATTACTCCGTTATATTTTGCCTCAAACACGCCGCAATACTGCCTTCTCCACGCAACGGGGACGGTAAAGCTTGTGATAAAGGTCATTGTGTCCTTTAACTCCTGCTTTATGGTGTCGTACATAGGCATTACCACCCTGCAACCTACCATTCTTTTTCTCAAAGCCTGCGGAAGACTGCCCGCAACATCGCCAAGTCCGCCCGAAGCCATAAAAGGCAACGCTTCACTCGCTACATATAAAACCTTCATATTCATTCCTCCACTGCATATTTTCGTACTTTGAAAGTTAATTGCAACAATTTGTTAAATTACAATTCCCTTTCCGATATAGAACGGATAATTCTCCGCACCCGACAAATTCTTGTTCGGTGTGATTACCGCAATTTTATCCATTATAACATAATCAAGCGACGAGCCGGAAGCTACAAAGCTCTCCTGCATAACGATTGAATTTCTGACAACTGCGCCCTTTTCAATTCTGACGCCCCTGAAAATTATTGAATTTTCAACCTCACCGTCAATAATACAACCGTTTGCGACAAGTGAGTTCTTAACATTTGAGCCGATACCATAGGTTGACGGCATATCGTCTCTCGTCTTTGTATATACGGGTCTTTCGCTGTTGAAAAGCTCTTTACAATTATTTATATCAAGCAATTCCATACTTGCCTTGAAATATGTGCTCAAGGAGTCAATCGTAGCCGAATAGCCCTTTGCCTCAAAGCCGTAAATGTTGAGCTTCTTGACATTGCGCTGAATTAAATCGGTCTCAAAATCTGTATATCTCTTGCTTATAGCCTCATTCATAAACCTTTCAAGCAAGGATTTTTTCATAAACATAACGCTCAGGGAATAATTGCCTGTCTTTTTGGTAACGGGAGTAACGTCAATCTGCTTTGCCCTGCCGTCCTCGTCGAGGTCAAGCACCAAAACATCGGAAAGCGACGGGATTTGACCGTGCTTATACACAACTGTAATATCAGAATTTTTCTCTGTGTGATACTCTGTCAACGCTTCAATATCAATGTTTGAAATCGTATTGCAGTCCGAGAGCAAAACATATTCCTCGTTCGCCCTGTTGATAAAGCCCATAATACCCTTTAAGGAAGCTATTTTATCGTCATTTCCGCCCTGTTCGGCAGTCGAATACGGCGGAAGAATTATAAGCCCCTTTGTCTTTCTTGAAAGATCCCACGGCTTACCTGTTCCGATATGATCCATAAGCGAATGATAATTTGCCTTTGTGATAACGCCGACATCCTCAATGCCTGCGTTGACCATATTTGAAAGAGTGAAATCTATAAGACGGTATCTACCTGCAAACGGAACAGAACCCATTGTGCGCAAGCCCGTAAGCTCGGGAAGGCACTCGTCATATGAATTTGAAAAAACGATACCTACTATATTCTTTCCTGTCATATCACTCAGCCTCCTTTACTCTGTCCGAATCAATCATTTCCTTTGGATTAACCTTTGCACCGTCGCCAACATTGACATTTGCACCGACTACGGCAATTCCCCACTCGGCTCTGTTTTCACTGTCCTCGGGACGTGAGCCGACAGTTGCTTTTTCGCCTATAACGGAATTCTCGGCAACGATTGAATACTCGACATCTGCACCTGCTTTAATTGTAGCGCCGGGCATAATTATCGAATAACGAACCTTTGCGCCCTCTTCAACGGTAACATTGTCAAAGAGAATTGAATAGTCAACGTGACCGAACACCTTTGAGCCCTCGGCTACCATTGAATTCTGAATATCGGCACACGGTGCGATATACTGCGGAGGCGCAACGGGAGTTTTTGAGTAAATCTTCCAGCTTGTGTCCGACAAGTCAAGGTCTACCTTAGGATTGAGAAGGTCAAGGTTAGCCTCCCAAAGCGAGTCTATCGTTCCGACGTCCTTCCAATAACCGTCAAAGAGATAAGCAAACATTCTCTCCCCCGCATTGTGCATTGCAGGAATTACATCATGTCCGAAATCGTTGGAGGACTCGGGATTATTCTCATCGTCGATAAGATACTGACGAAGCTTTGACCAAGTGAATATGTAAACGCCCATAGACGCCTTATTGCTTGTGGGATTTTTCGGTTTTTCCTGAAATTCGGCGATTGAATTATCGTCATTGAGAACCATAAGACCGAAACGGCTTGCATCCTCCCACGGAACTTCGAGCATTGCGATTGTGCACGCCGCATTGTTCTTTTTATGGTATTCAAGCATCTTGTTATAATCCATTTTATATATATGGTCGCCCGAAAGCACAGCTACATATTCGGGATTATAACGGTCGATAAAGTTTATGTTCTGATAGATGGCGTTTGCGGTACCCTTGTACCACTCCATGCCTTTAATCTGCTGATACGGAGAGAGCATATGCACTCCGCCGTGCGCACGGTCAAGGTCCCACGGCTGTCCGTTGCCTATATAATCGTTAAGCTCAAGCGGCTGATACTGCGTGAGCACGCCGACAGTCGTTATACCTGAGTTTACGCAGTTTGAAAGCGGAAAGTCGATAATTCTGTACTTACCGCCGTAGGGAACTGCGGGTTTGGCGATATTCTTGGTCAGTACGCCGAGTCTTGAGCCCTGTCCGCCTGCAAGAAGCATCGCAATACATTCCATTTTGCGTGCCATAAAAATTCCTCCTTGGATTTTAGAAAAGATATTCGGTAGTTATATATTTTATCTTGTCTTTTTCAAATAAATTGTCGTCATAGGCGGTAAATCAAGAGAAATACTTTGCTCGAAGCCGTGCATATTGATACCTTCCGTATGAATAACGTCCTTGTCGCCCTTACCCGTACCTCCGTAGCACTCGTCGTCGGAGTTGAATACGATTTTATATTTGCCCTTGTGGGGAATACCTATTCTGTATTCCTGCCTTTCGACATTCGTAAAGTTGCAGACAACGATTATTTCCTTGCCCTTTTCGTCTATTCTTCTGAAAGCGATAACCGAGTTGTCGCTGTCGTCCGATGAAATCCACGAAAAGCCTTCCCAAGAATAATCTATCTGCCACATAGGAGAGTTTTTCTTATAAAATTCATTTACAGCCTTGAAATATGCTTGAAGCTGACAATGCTTATCAAAGCCGAGCAGCAGCCAATCAAGACCCTTTTCATAATTCCATTCGATAAACTGACCGAATTCAGAGCCCATAAACATAAGCTTTTTACCCGGATGAGCCATCATATATCCTACAAACGCCCTGACCCCTGCAAATTTTTCATCATAGCTGCCGGGCATTTTGTTTATAAGGGAGCATTTACCGTGAACAACCTCGTCGTGCGAAATCGGAAGAACGAAATTCTCCGAAAAAGCATAGAACATTGAAAAAGTAATGCAATCGTGATTGTACTTTCGGTGTATGCCGTCAAGACTGAAGTAACGCAAAATGTCGTTCATCCAGCCCATATTCCATTTGAAGTTAAAACCGAGTCCGCCCATATAAACAGGTTTCGAAACCATCGGCCATGAGGTGCTTTCCTCGGCTATCATCATTACGTTCGGGAATTCCGCAAAAATATGCTCGTTGAGCGTCTGCAAGAATTCAACCGCTTCGAGATTTTCACGTCCGCCGTTTTTATTTGCAACCCATTCGCCGTCCTTGCGGTCATAGTCAAGGTAGAGCATTGAAGCAACTGCGTCAATTCTTATGCCGTCAAGATGAAATTCCTTGAGCCAAAATGTTGCGCTCGACATAAGGAATGAGCGAACTTCATTTCTGCCGAAGTCAAACACTCTTGTTCCCCAGCCGTAATGCTCGCCCTTTCTCGGGTCTGAGTATTCATAAAGCGGAGCGCCGTCAAATTCATAAAGTCCGTGCTCGTCCTTTGGAAAATGTGCCGGTACCCAGTCAAGAATAACGCCGATACCCGCTTCATGACACTTGTCAACAAGATACATCAAATCCTCGGGTGTGCCGTAGCGTGAGGTTGCGGAAAAATAGCCCGTTACCTGATAGCCCCAGCTTCCGTCATACGGATATTCCGTAAGCGGCATAAACTCAATGTGGGTATATCCCATCTTTTTAACATACGGGATAAGCTCGTTCGCCAAATCCCTGTACGAATAGAAATTGCCGTCATCGTGCTGCTTCCAAGAGCCTGCGTGCACCTCGTATATGTTTATCGGAGAGGAATAAATGTTTGAGGAATTGCGTTTTTCAACCCACTTATCGTCCTTCCACTCATGGCAGCCCTCGATTTCATAGAATTTCGAGGCAGTACCGGGTCTTGTCTCGGAATGAAAAGCATACGGGTCGCATTTAAGGACGACATTTCCCGACCTTGCGGTTATGGCAAATTTGTACGAGTCAAACTGCTTTATGCCGTCAACAACACATTCCCAAACGCCGCCAGATTTCGGAAGCACAGTCATAGGTGTTGCCTTTACGTCCCAATCGTTAAAATCGCCTACTAAGCTGACAGCCTCGGCATCGGGTGCCCATACCCTGAAAGCAACAGAATTTTTCGTTTTCCTGTGTGCGCCGAAATATTCATAAGCGTGAGAGTTGCTTCCCTCATGGAAAAGGTAAAGCGGAACTTCACGCTCTTTTTCTTCTTTTTTAACATAGGTTTTTGACATAAACACTACCTCTATATTCATTATCTTAATTATTTTATCAAAATCCAAAAAAAATTTCAAGTAAAGTTTGACTATTTTATTCAATAAATGAACGAACTTTGCGAGTGACTTTTGTGTAAATCTACCAAAAAGTGCCTTATTCGACAAAAAATCTCCCATACCCAAGAATGAGTGTGAGAGATTTTTTTGTTAATATTACTCTGTCGTGGTTTCGGTTACGCTGCCTCTAAGAACAAGGGCGTCATATGTTCTGTCATACTCGACGCCGCCGTGCTCAATTTTTACAATTCGGTTTTGATTATCCGCACTCAGCAATTTCGAACAAAGGATATTAAACAGGTTGTACATATCCTTCGGCTGCGACGTCTTTTTGAAAAAAATTCCTATGCTCACACAGCCTGTATGCTTACGTGTTCCGGGAATAACAGCCTCTCCGCTTGCTGCGGCAGCCGTCAATAATTCTCCGTAAACAAACGACTTAATTCCGATACATATGCACGGCGTTACGTCAAATTTCGGAATATTGCCCCTGAGCGTATGTGCCTGGACAACATTTACGGGAAAATGACTGACCTCGCTCGTCGCAGCTGCCGCCGCCTTGACCTCATCGATTATATTATTTGCATTCAAATTTCAGTGCCCACCTTTTCCTTGATTACAGCCCATATATAAAAAACGTTTTCGCCGTTGTATATCTTCTCGCTCTTTTGCACCTCATAGCTTTTCCCGTCCGCCGTATGAAGCATCACGGAAGCACCCATTTTTCGCAAATCCTTGTTGCCGGGTCCTATGTAAAGATAATAGTTTTCCTCGGCAAGACCTATTTCGGTATTTGTGCCTGCAACATACATCTTGTTTTTGTATCTCAACGGCTGCACGAGAGCGTTGAATATTTCCGAATTGAGCTTTTCGCTTGTGATATACACGGATCTGCCGTACCTTTTAAGCAGGCTCTCCAAGTTGTCCGATTTTCTCATACTCACACCTGCCTAAACACAAAATCCATATCCTCGAGCAACGGTGCGGCGGCGATAATCGACTCATCACGCAATACAGAAGCCTTTTCAAGTGCGAGAGCAGGACTTTGAGAAATCGTAACATCTCCCGCCTTAAAGGAAGTAGGTGTGTCGTCCTGCGCCGCATTGCGTAAAAGAATCCTGTAATAACTCAAGTACACCGCCGCATTGATAACTCTCGGATCTTTTGAGTTTTCTGCCTTTTTAAGTCTGTCGGTAAGCTGGGCGCAAGCCACCGAAACAGTCGGCATGATATCAAATGTATCGTCCTCTGAAAGATTCATAATTTTTCTTACTGCCTTTGCGACCTTGACAACATCAATCATTTTATACCTCCGCTTAGACGGTCAAAACCTTTGACGCATCTGTAAAGATTTTTGCAAAGCCTGAAATCTCGGTAATTGCCGCACGTTCAAGCTGACGGTCAATGAGTTTATCGTACTCGGTTGTAATACCGCCTGCCTGTACCATTTCAAGTGCATAGTTCTTATCAAGACCGATAATCTTGCCCGATGCTACGGCAGAACTTTTAAGGAGCTTTGCGCCGAGCGGTGTAACAACCTTGCCCGTGCCGTGGAAATTAAGACCTGCAACAGCATCTTTCATCTCGGGGAGAACAAGGATTTTAGCCGCTGCGTCGGGAGAAACAATCATTGTGTTAAGTGAGTACGGGTCAAAGCCGTTCCAGAAATTAACAAGGTCCTGATATGTAATCTCGCCTACCTTTGCGACAGCCGTTGCTTTTGCCGGATTGCTGTTACCGTCGCCGTCTGTGATTACGGTAACTGCGTCATTGAGCTGAGTTGTAGCGATATATGCGCCTATCTGTTTGAGCATAACCGTAAACAAATCAAGTCTTTGGAAGCGCAGAGCCTCATAGGAAGCGACAAGTGTTCTGCCTCTCTTTTTGAGCTTTACGAGATTTGACTGCACATTCACGCTTGTTTCGGGAATGACAGCACCCTCCGCAACGTCCTTGAGTTCCTTTTCAGCCTTTGTCGGAACAGAAGCGATAGTTCTGTAATCCATACCGTTAATCTGTGTCTTTGCGGCAACGATAAGCGGAAGAATATCAGCCTCCTCCTTACCCTTTTTAACGGCTCTTGCCACGTATTCGGGGAAAAGTGCCGCAGAATCGGTGGTTTTGAAGAACTTTTCGATTGTGTCGCTGCCTGCGCCGCTTACCTTGATGTCAAAACGCTTAAGCTGTCTTTCAAATGCGTCAAGACCGTCAAGAGAGGTACCCTTGTAATTCTCAGAGGGGTCAACGCTTTCAAGCTCTGCTGTAAAGCCCTTACCTGTTGAATAAAGTCCCTTATCAAGTTTAATGTTTTCATAAATTGCCATAAATATACTTCCTTTCTTTTAATTAAAATCTGAATTGTGAGTTTTCATTCGGATTTTTCTCCGATTTTTCCTTTGCAAGCTGCGGCACAACAAAACACTTCTTTTTTTCCTTGAGTGCTGTGTTGAGTTTTCTCAAATCCTCGGTTGAAATTGCTTCGCAGATGCTTTTTGCAACGTCGTTTGAGAGCGTTTCTACTGTAAAGGCAAAGCACTTTACAGTATCGTTCTCAAGACTTTCCCTATATATTTCCGCATCCTTTGCCTTTTCCGTCAAACCGTTGATATAGCTTGCTATTTCACGTGCTTCTTCGGCTGAAACGGTGATTTCTCCCTGTGCCGAATTGATAGCTTTAAGCACATCATTCATCTGTCTTTTCTCTCCTAAATCAAATTTTTTTGTAACACCCGCATTTCTCTGTGCAGGTACTGCCACGAACGACCATTCATACGCATCTGTGGGTGAAACAAGTTCATAATAACAGAGCTGTCCGTTGTATTTTCTGCCCTTTTTGTGAGTACACACTCCGAGTCTTACGTCCTTAGAGCAAACCGAGCACACGCTTTTTTCAACCGAGCAGCCGATACTCACTTCTTTTTTAATTCCCGTCTGTATTTCCTCGATAAGCGTTTCATACTTTTTGATTTTAGGAATGTAGCAATAAGCCTTCAGGTAAACGTACTGCTCACCGAGAGAATTGAGCTTTGCTTCATCTCTTATAACCTCTGTTTTGAAGGTTCTTGCCGACTGATCCTCGCTGTTCATACTGTGATTTTTAATCGCAGTTTTTCCGACAAACAGCTCTGCAAGTTTTTCAATCGATTCAACCGTAAAGCGTTCAAAATCTCTGTCAATCTCGTTGTCGCAGAGTATCACGGAAAAGACAAACACATCATCTTTAGTGAGCTTTTTCTGTGAAAAGCTGTTGATAAGAGCCAAGTCCTCCTCGGTTATTTCGGGTAATTCCTTTTCGAAAGCCGAATCGTAATTCTTATTCATCCGTACCTCCTTTCCCGTCTGTAAGACGACTGTATATTTCATCTGCCTGTGCGTTGAGATACCTTGCGTTAGCGTCCTCCAACGTATCCATAAGCGTAATATCGTCCCAAATGACCTCAATATCATTGGTATATCCGTAAGCCCTCAAATGAGCCTTGCAGATTTTTTCTATAACCGGCGTTAAAACACGGCGATAATGCTCAAGCTCCGTTGTCAGCGTGTCCACCTGCTGTTCTGCCATTCTCTCCGTTGTTGACCAAGAAAGACCGAGCATAAACGGCGGTATTCCCATTTTAGCGATTATCTGTTCAAGCAGCTGCCGTACAGGCACCTCGCTGTCGAGCACCTGATTATCCGCACCGATTACCTTGACATCTACATCACCTACTGCAATAAAGTCACGCACCTCCGAGCTTTTCATGGCAGAGCCCCATTCCTCAGCTATCTGCATTGCTCTGTCCTTTGCGTAAGCGCCCGACATTGCGTCGTCCTTTGGCTTGTAGGTAACGGCAAATCTGACATTGCCTACCCTATCCCAATTTTCGCCTATCGCATTGTAGATTTTCAAGAGCACCGAGCTTACAAACGGCAAGCCTCTCAATATTGACGTGCCCGTAAGCGAGCCTGCTTCGGCATTAAGAGTTGAAAAAACAACCCTGTCTTGAAACTCTAACGGCTGTGAACCGAAATCCTCGCTGTAACAAACGTCAATCTTTCTGAAATCTGTTTTGTTGCGCTTTAGCACTACGCTGTCCTGCGGTGCATTGTAGAGATAGACGACCCTGCCTTCGTCATCAATGACCATTTCCGCAACCGAAGTGCCGTAAGTCAGAAGCCTGTCGAAGTAAACGTCAATAAAACTCTGCAACGAGCATTGCCCTGAATCAACAGGCACATTCTTTATAAAATCCGCTACAATCCTGTCAAAGCGTTCGTCGGTTGTCTGCACCTTGAAGCCACCGATAAGCCTCAAAATCTTATAAATTGCGGCGTCGATAATCGGCACCGATTCACGCAGGCTGTGAAAAAGCGCATTGCTTATCGGGTCAAACGCCGAATAGCTGTCCAAAAGCGAAAATCGGTTTGAGTTTCTGCTTGTCCCTCCTGCAAGCACAGGCACAGAGCCTTGTGCCGCTTTCTTTTTCTGTTTGAATATTGCCAAATTAAAACCTCCTTTCCCTTGCAAAGCTGACCGCAAAGAAATCGTTTGAACCTTCCTTTGTAACGGCAGCCGTAAAATATCTCATATCATCCATTGCGTGATCGTTTTCTTTTCTCGGAGCATCATACTTTGCACCCTCATCCCAACGGTAAAGCGAAAATTCTCTTATAATATCGGGACAAGTCTTGCAAATTCTGATTTTTCCTGTTTTCAGCGCATCGGAGGTCTTGTGAATACCTGCGAGCACATCATTTTCAGCCTTTTTTACGGTAAATTTACCGTGTCGCTTGATACATTCAATAAACGAAGCCGCAGACGGATCTACAACAACAAATTCCAATTTTCTCTTACCGACAAGCGAGACGAGTGAACGGTAATACTCCTCATCGGTCATTTGAAAGCCTTTTTGCCTTGAATCGTGGTAGAATTCGTCTATCCTGTACCAGCTTTCGCCGTGCTCACCCCATAACCCCATTGAAGTCGGATTGACTGTTCCGTAGTCACACGAGACGCAGAACCTATCAAAGCTATCCGGCACTTCGTATATGTACTTTTCGTTAAAAAACGGATACACAAGTCCGTCGGCGGCAACCCATTTTCCGAGTACAAATCTTTCATAGAAAGCACCACTGTACAATGCTTTATACCTTGCAAGCATTTCTTCGGAAAGTGACGGATTGTCCTCCATAACGAAGTGCAGATAAAAACAGTTCTTTTTGTCACATTTCTTTATCCATTCCTTATAAAACCAATGGGATGGGTTTTCGGGGTTGCAGTTAAACCAAAGCTTTGAGCCGTCAACCGAGCAACGGGCAATCGCCTGTTCACAAAATGAACGAGGCATTAAAGCCACCTCATCGAGCATTACTCCGGCTAAGGTCATACCTTGAATGAGAGCCGCCGAGGACTCGTCCTTACCGCCGAAAAGATAAAACCTGTTTGTTATACTTCCAAAGGAAATTTCAATCAGATTTTTAGACACCTTTTCCTCGCACTTAAACCCCAAATCACGAAGCAGAGGCAAAAGCGGAGTAATGACATTACGGCGAAGTGATGTGACGGTCTTTCCGCAAAAGGCAAACGAGCAGTCCGAGAACCCGTAAAATGCCCAAGATACGAAAGATATACACATACACACCGTTTTTCCGCTTCTTACTGCTCCGTCGCAAATAATGGCGTCGCAGGATGAGAAAGGACTGTTTTTGCACCACCACGTCAGGAGAGTCAACTGCTTTGGCGAAAATTCACTGAATGAATTAAGCTTCATCGCTGTCATCACCGCCGTAAGAAGAATATTCGGGTGTTCCCGACAGGAAGTCGACGGATTTTTCGAGTGCCTTATAGAAAGGAACTGCCGAGCCTGTGCTCTCCGAAGTTTCAAGCTGAGCCAAGCACTCAAGAGCCTTCTGGCGATCATAAAATTTAATTTCCATGCCGCCGCCCTTTGGAATTTTAATATCGGATACCGAAAACAAATCCATCTCCTCTAAATTCTCACGCTCGCCGTCAAGAAGCCTCACAGCGTCGCTCACAGAGCCAAAAGCAAGCCTGCGAAAGCCTGCCGCCGCCTCATTTACGGCACTTTCAAGGCGTGAAAGTCGGGCAATCTCTTTTGCAACAGCCTCTCTTGAAAGCAATCTTATTCCGTTTATCTGCGGCATTACCTTGTAGCCTGCAAGCGCCGCAGCTTCCCTTGCGTTTCGGAGTTTCACATACAAAGCGCAAAACTCCTTTTCTTTTTTAGTCAGTTTAGTTGTCATACATTTCTCCTTTCATTTGTGAAAAAAGTCCTTTCATAAGTAGTTATAACTCGGGGGTAATGTAAACCAAAAACGGTTACATTTTCGCAAAAATCGAAAAATTTTTTTATAATTTAATTTTTAAGCGAAAAACTATTGACAACCAACAAGCAATGTATTATAATATCAAAGCCGTAATCAATGACGGCATAAATATGGCGGCATAGCTTAGTTGGCTAGA
>ERZ779673.86-NODE-86-length-48234-cov-2.187613_pt1 | contig 48234 bp, 35 predicted proteins | sample MGYA00511956_ERZ779673 | MGnify/ENA primary metagenome ERZ779673 (study PRJEB29588, sample SAMEA2152065) | human gut metagenome | biome: human gut; feature: human-associated habitat; material: faeces | place: Denmark | collected 2008/2010 ... | reverse complement strand
GGGCGGAGTGGGGGGTTGTATAGGTAAATGGTGTCACTTATAGTGATAATTGTAATCTCAGCCGCTTTATAATTGCCTTCGGTTTGGCGACTAAAAATAAAGAGTAAAAAAAATTGCTAAAAAATAGCAATATCTCAACTTTAAACTTTACACTTTCAACTTTACCAACAGGCTTAGTACGGCGTAAGGCCTAAAAGGTAGTCGCTTGAAACATCGAAGAGGACGCACAGGGCGATGATGGCGCGCATATCGGGGTAACTTTTGCCCAGTTCCCAAAGTGAAATCGTGTCTTGCGTGGTGTTAAGGTGGGCGGCCAGTTGGCTTTGCGTCCATTTTTTTGAAAGCCGTAATTCTTTTAGCCGTGTTTTAAATGTTTCCATACTTAAATTTTACGAAAAGGGCTCGTAAAATATTTGACTTACGAAGAATTATCGTATACAATAAAATCAGTTAGCAAAGCAAAAGGGTGGTGAGTATTATCAAACCTTTGCGTTGCATAAAAAACAAAAGGAGAACAAAATGAAGAAATTCAAAAAGATGCTTGTGGCACTGTGTTTGTGTGTTTGCGTGGCGCTGAGTGCAGGCCTTGTGGGATATGCTGACAGCAAGACGCTTGCTGAGATTGACGACCTTAAAGCCAAGATTGAACAAAAAGACACAACAATCACTGAAAAGAATGCTGAAATTGAAGACAAAAACGCGCAGATTGAAGATTTAACACCTTCAACACTTGAAAAAATTGGAATAATGGCTGCGAGGTTCGAACAGGCGGAAAAAAGGTCGTACATTAATAACGCTGATGCTAACGTATTTTTAGTTAAAAAGAATGACAATAAGGCGATGTTTATAGAACCATCACATCCTGGTTCATCGTTACAAAGTACGGTTTCATCTACGTTTGATATGTATCAAATGATAGGAGTTGATGAATCGTTGCTTGTTATTGGGCGTGAATTGATTACTAGCGAAACCGAAGAGGATGGCACATACACAAAAAATTATATGTTGACTGAATATAGTAAAAATAAGTATTCTATTTCAATTAAATTTATTGAATGTGATGCAAATGATGAAACAAATATTTCTGGCATTCTTGAAGAAAAATTTGAGCTTTCTATTGTTGACGGTCGCACAGTTTCTATGACAAGAGAGCATAGATATCAAAGCAAGTCTAAGTCTGCTGAAAATCAAGTTGATGTTTATTATTGGAAAGGCGAAACTATTTTTTCTTATACAATGCCTGTTGATATTTATGAGGCGTTCAAATATTCTGATTTTAAAGTTGTTTCAATAGATTATACAACAACAGATTTTAACCTTGATTATGATTCAAATAATGAAGCGACAAAACCAACAAACTTGGTTGTTGCATGTTTCTCGGGAAGTGTGAAGTTTTTTACATATCAATCAGGAGAGTCGTTTATGGCGACTCCTAATCCAGTTGTTGCAATCGAAAAGGTTTCATATCTTTATGGCTTGACCCTTGAAGATAATGCGGATGCAAAGAATTGGGGACTTTCTACAGCGAGCACTTTGACTGGCTTAGCCAATACAAGCGAAAGCGGCGCGTTTAGTCAGGCTGTGTCGGTTATGGGCAAAAAGATTTATGAGGCTAAAAAACTAAGGTTTTAGTATTAGATTTAACAAATGGGGCACTCTTACTTTTGTTTTAAATGGACAAAGGTAAGGGTGCTTTTTTGAAAAATTGTGAAACAAATTATGGTGGCGGTTTTGAAAACGTTATTGGGGTAAAAATTTTGGGTAATTTACTGGCTAAATTAAGAAAGTTTTTGAATTTAAAGGGAACGGCGAAAGTTTGTCGAATATATATTTGATTGTTATTTTAAATAGTCTTGTTTAAATTAAAAAAACTTTTTGGCATATGGTTTGGATTGTTTGAATTTGGCAGAAATTTTACAATAATTAGTTTGTTTAAAATTGAAGATTTTTTAAATTTTAGTTTGGTAGGATAAGTTGGCAGAAGATTTTGGAAAGTTTTTAGAGGAGTTAAAGTCACGCGTTGACATTGTGCGGGTGGTTGGTAAGTACGTACCGCTTGAACACAAGGGTAGGCTTTATTGGGGTAGGTGTCCGTTTCATGGAGAAAAGACGCCGTCTTTTGCTGTTAACGAGATTGACGGGTATTATCACTGTTTTGGCTGTAAGGCGGGCGGTGACGTAATCAAGTTTGTTGAAGAGATAGAGTCGACCGATTTTATGGGCGCGATTTCGATACTGGCTGAGCAAGCGGGTATGCAGGTGCCGGCGTTTAGCGGCGGGGAGCATAAAGACGACATCGAAGAGCGAAAAAAGCGCCGTGACCGATTGCTTGCATGCCTTAAAGACACCGCTAGGTATTATTCTAAAAATTTGTTTTCAAACCTTAAACCCGAGGCGAATGACTATTTGGCTAAGCGTCAGGTGCCGCAAGACGTGGCGCGCAGGTTTGGTCTTGGCGCGTCTTTGGGGTATAACGAGCTGCCTAAATATCTTTTCAGTTTGGGATACACTGAAACCGAGATGCTTGAAAGCGGGGTCTGTAAGAAAAAAGACAATTTGTATGACACGATTGCGGGGCGACTTGCCTTTCCGATAATCGACGTGATGGGCAACGTGGTCGGCTTTTCGGGGCGAATTCTTGATAATGGTAAGTTTGCAAAATACCTAAATACTGCCGAAACAATGCTGTTTTCAAAGGGTAAAACGCTTTATGCGATTAACCTTGTTAAAAAGAAAAAGCAGGCCGAGGCCACGAACGCGATAAAATATATGCTTATCGTTGAGGGACAGATGGACGTTGTAAGCCTTCACAAAGCGGGGTTTGACACGGCGGTGGCTAGTATGGGCACGGCGCTTACAAGTGACCAAGCCAAGCTTTTAAAGAGGTTTAGCGACAATGTTTTGATTTGTTATGACGGCGACTTTGCGGGGCAAAAGGCTACCTTGCGCGGCCTTGACATTTTAAAGGCGGAGGGGCTTAACATCAAAGTTATGAACCTGCCTGAGGGGATGGATCCAGACGACGTTATTAACAAGATGGGGCGCGAGGGGTTTGTTAAACTGATGCGCGAGGCGATGCCACTTACTGATTTTAAGCTTGAAGTTATCAGGCGTCAGTGTGATATGAAAACGCGCGAGGGGCGCACTAAGTTTGTTGAGAATGCGCTGCTGGTTTTAAAAGAGTTGTCAAGCGAGGTCGAGCGTGAGGTATACATTCCTTTGGTGGCGGAGATGAGTAACACTAACATTGACTTTTTAAGGCGTCAAATGGGCGGCATAGAGGGGGCAAGTGCGCTTTCAAATCCGCAAGTGTTTAAGAATTCGCGCGAGAAGGTTGAGGCGGTAGATAATGCGCTTGCTAAGGCACAAAAGTTTGTTTTGTCTTGTATGTTGCACTTAAAGCCGTTTGCGCATTTTCAAAAGGACGTGACGTTTATATTTAAGGGTGAGGAGTTTGTTGAGTTCGCGCGGGCTATTGAGGCGGCGCGCGGGTCAGTAAGCACGGCGCAGATGATTGAGCGGTGTAAGGCGTTTCTGGGGGGCAACTTTCAAGAAGATTTTGACGAACTTATAACCTATGCGTACGCTAATGGCAGTGAAGAAAACGAAGCGAAATATTTTAAAGATTGTTTGTGGGTTGTTTATAAGTCTTATCTTGAATCACATTTACAGCAATTGAATACAAAGCTTGAAGGCGAGGTAGACAACACTAAGCGCAAAGAAATCTTGACAGAAATAACATCAACAATAAACAAAATAAAGGCCAAAAAGGTGGAACTATGATTAATAAAAAAGAGAAAATAGAACTTGAAATTAACAAACTTATTGAGCACGCAAAAGTTAAGGGCTCGATAACTATTGAAGAGGTAAGCGAGAGATTTGCTAAGCTTAACACCGAAGAGATTGATGACATTCTTGAAAAAATCAAGGCGGCGGGTATTGATCTTGTTGAAACAACGCTTATGGAAAATGACGAGGAGCTTGAAAAACTTGCTAACCAAGTTAATGTTGACGACCCTGTTAAAATGTATCTTAAAGACATAGGCAAGGTTCCGCTTTTAAAGCCCGATGAAGAGATAGAGATTGCCAAGCGTATGGGCGAGGGTGATGAAGAAGCTAAACACAAACTTAGTGAGGCCAACCTTAGGCTGGTTGTATCGATCGCCAAAAGGTATGTTGGGCGTGGGATGCTGTTTTTGGATCTTATTCAAGAGGGCAACTTTGGCTTGATGAAAGCGGTTGAAAAATTTGATTATACCAAAGGGTATCGCTTTTCAACGTATGCGACGTGGTGGATCAAGCAAAGCATAACGCGTGCGATTGCTGACCAAGCGCGGACCATTCGAATACCTGTGCATATGTATGAAACGATCAACAAACTTAGCCGTGTGACGAAGCAACTTGTTTCAACTCTTGGGCGTGAACCATCAACTGATGAGATTGCAAAAGAGATGGGCATAACCGAAGAAAAGGTGCGCGAAATTCAAAAGATAAGTCAGGATACGATTTCGCTTGACACGCCAGTTGGTGAAGAGGAAGACAGTAATCTTGGTACGTTTTTACAAGACGAAAACGCAACTAACCCGTCTGACTCGGCAACGATATTGATGCTTAAAGAGCAGCTTTTAGAGGTGCTTAATACGCTGACCCCACGTGAGCAAAAAGTTATTATGCTAAGATACGGTATAGACGATGGACACCCACGCACGCTTGAAGAAGTGGGTAAAGAATTTAACGTTACGCGTGAGCGTATTAGGCAGATTGAGGCCAAGGCGTTAAAGAAACTTAAACACCCATCGCGTAGCAAGAAGCTTAAAGACTTTTTAGGCAACTAGCGCAAAGCGTGATAAATTTATGCGTGTGCGAAGTTGAAAAACTTCGGCAATAAAAAGATGTATACGAGCAACTAAAAGAGCGGTACAAAAACGCAAAATTAAGGCAAAATATGCAAAATTTGACCAAATTTTCAAAAATTTGTGTTAAAAATGCAGAAAATAAAGAGGAGAATAATTATGCAAGAACTTTTAAAATATCAAGAGATTGATGCAAAATTAAGGAAACTAAACGGCGAACTTGCGCAGAATGAGAATCGTAAAAAGGCGGCGCAAATGCAGCAGTATTTAAAGGATACTCAGACCAAACTTTTTGAGCTTGATGGCGCAGCGCAAGGGGCGATAAAAGCCTTAGAAAATATTAAAAAAGATATTAATGCTGTTGTTGAAAAGCTTGAAAGTGTGGCCGTGCAGGGTGAGGATACCGAGAGTTTGGCGGCGAAAGAAGAAGAGGGTTTAAAACTTGCTGAAAAGCTTTCAAGGCTTGAACGTGATCTAAACAATGCGCAAAACAAACTTGTTTCAATTAACAAAGAGTTTGAAACGCTTATGAAAAACGCGAAGGCTGCAAGGGGGAACTTTAACTTTTACAGGCAAGAGCTTGACAAGGCCAAGGCAGAGGTTGAACCAAAAATTAAGGCGCTTGTTGACGAACTTAATGCACAGAAGAAAAAAGTTAACCCAGAGTTTTTAAATAAGTATCTAAGCAAGCAAGAGGGTAAGGTGTTTCCTATTTTTGTTGAGCTTAAAGACAATCGTTGCGGCGGATGTAGGAGGGAGGTTCCGGCGGGCAAACTTAAAGACCTTAACACTAAGCATATTCTTGAATGTGAAAACTGTGGCCGAATAATCTATAAGTTATAAACACGAAATTGATTTTAGGTTGATAACTTTAAATTTATTAATTATTAAATTCAAAAGTTGTGTTATAAACAAAACTTTATTGTTGTTAGAATTAAGTACTGCGTTTGCGGTACTTTTTTGTTGATTTGTTTATGTTTTGGGGTGGAGTTAGGTTGATGTTTTTGGGACAAATATTGAATTAAATTTCTGTTTGGCCTAGTATCGGTATTATTGGCATAAAGCAGCATAAAATTTATTATGAAAAAGGTGTTTGTGGTTGCGTTTTCTTTGGTTGGCACACTGGTTGGGGTGGGCTTTGTAAGTGGGCGCGAAATCTACTCCTTTTTTGCAAGATTTGGTGTTTTTGGGCTGATTAGTGCTGCTATTTCAAGTGTGATTTTTGGGCTTGCTGTTTTTATGTTTTTGGCGAAAAGTCAGGCGACGCAAGTGTCTGATATTAACGGCAATGGCGGCGATACAGGTGGGGGCGAAAATTGCTTAAAATGCGGTGCTGTTGCGGGCAGACGTGGGTTTGATGGTGATGCAAAAGGCCGTAAATTTATAAAAATTAAGGGCATTGTTAACATTGTTTTGTTTGAACTTTGCAGCCTTGTTGTTATGGCGGCGATGATAGCGGGCGTGTTTGATTTAAGCGCAAATTTTTTGGGCGGAAGCGTTGCGTTTTCATGCGCTTGTATTTGTTTAGCGCTTGTTTTTGTTGCGATGGGGAAATCGGCGCTGGATAAAATTAATCGCGTTTTTATACCGCTTGTTGTTGGTTTTGTTTTTATCAATTTGGTTTTTTGTTTGACAAAGGAGCCGATTAGTATGCCGAAGATTAATGCGATAAGCAGAGGTTTTTCGGCGGTTGGTTTTGGGCTTATGTATGTTGGGATGAATGTTTTAACCGTTATGCCGATTGCTGCCATTTTTGCTGGCGACCTTAAATCGATTAAACAGCGACGAGCAGTGGCTGTTATATTTGGAGCGATAGTTTTAGTTTTAATTTTTGTTATAGGGCTGTGTTTGATGGTGTATGGCGACGGGCGGTCAAGTATGCCTTTGCTTAAATTGGCGCAAACAAATGCAGGTTGGCTTGGCTTGTGTTTTAAAATTATAATTTCGTTTGGGCTGCTTACCACATTGATTGCGTCAGGCGTTGTTATAAAAAACCGAATAAAAACAAAATTTGAAAACGATTTAACGTCAACGCTTTTGGCATTTATCTTGGCGATGGTTTTAAGTTTGATGGGTTTTGTTAAGATAATTGATGTTGTTTACCCAATAATCGGCGTGCTTGGGATAGGGTATATCATTGGTGAATTCATTGAATTTTTTATTGTCAAAAAAAACGCAAAATTGACATAAAAAATCAAAAATAATGGCAAAATTTTAAAATTTAAGATTAAAATTGCGTTTTTTATAAATGTAAATGGCGGGGCGCGATGCGTGGAATGAAGCGACTGAGATTGCCATGTCACTACGTTCCTCACAATGACATTAACATATTTAGCCGCATTTCAACTTTCAACTTTACTAATAAGACTTAGCCCCTCTCTGTCGCTACGCAACAATCCTCCCTTTAAGGGTGCGGAGTTGGAGAGTGGGGGGATGAGAAAAAGATGCTGGAACGGGGGATAAAATTGCGAAAACTTTAAGTGAAATTTAGGGGCGAAAACGTTTGGTGGAAGGAGTGAAATTAAGTATAATAATATTAATGTAATTGTATTATCTGCGCGCGCTAAGAACATACTAAAAGTGAACGCTGATAAGGGAAGGTAACAGATGAAAAAAGCAACGAAAGTTTTTTATACCATAAGCCTTGTTTTGGTTGCCCTTATTGTTTTGTCGGTTGGCGGCTATTTTCTTTTTAGAAAGCCTACGGACAATAAACCCAAATACACTGAGATGGAAAGGAGTCTTATTGACTCTATTCTTTCGGGCGGTGACACGACGGAGACTAAGGACAGCCAAATTCAGCTTCCGTCAACAGTGTCGGCGTCGGCGAAGGATGTGTTCTTGGTGGGCGATGACTATTTGGTTGTAAACGTTGGTGGCAAGCACGTTATAATTTCGCGAGGAGAAAATCCAAGGCGGTTTTGTTATGATGCTAATGACGACGGCGCTGTTGGCGAAGATGAACAGGGGTTTGACACGGTTTATCAAATCGAGGGTGACTATGCGGTTGTGTCGTATGGGACGGTGACGGGCAGCAATCGTCCGTTTATCATCAACATTAAAACTGGAAAAATTGTGTATACCGATGGTGACAGCACAGACAGCAAATCGAGATTTATCACGATTGGCGACACGTCTAGCAGTGGTATTAAGTCTATCTCGGGCATCAAGATTGTTGGCCATCGCGCGATTTTAAGCCGCGACGAGAGCAGCACAATTGATGCAGGTACAGGTGATACGGTAGGTTATGATTCTTTCTATTCGATTAAAGTTGTTGACCTTAAAACAGGCCTTGTTGACTTTGTTCATACTGACAGCAAAGCGGATGCAGATGCGGAGCAAAACAATTTTGTTATTTCGTTTGCATCAAGTGATAAATTTTTACTGGTACGCTCGCTTGACTGGACGCGTGCCTATGACTTGTCTGGCGACACGTTTAAACTTGTGCGCGAGGAAGAAAACAGTATCTATTCGGTAGATGAAGACTGGCAAACGGCGGGGTATACATACGCGTTTGCGATTGACGGGGCGGTTTATCACTTTCAACTTGCCTATGAACACAAAATAACGGTTTTAAGCAATAACAGATTGTTTATTGAAAAACTGACAGCGCCTACGCTTAACTCTGAGGCTAACTGGTTTATTGAGGTAAATAGGTTTGATAGCGTTGGCAACATAGAAGAGGTCAAAAACATTTTTGTTAAGCAAGAGTGCTTTGTTTATGACATTGCTAACAATGAAGTAAAAAATTATAAAAAAGACGGCAAGGTTTTTGGTGTTGAACTTAGCGACCTTGCCGGGTTTGCGCGCATTGTTGAATATGATTTTGTTAATGACCCAACCCAAATTGACGAGGTTGTTAAATTAGATAACCCAATTGTGCACTATATAAACCTTTCAAAATTTGAAACAGCGATAACAATTAATGAAAAAAAGTATGGCAAGATAATAGGCTTTTTTAACGACAATCTTATCTGCCAAAAGGCGGTTTTAGACTTAAAGGGCAACCTTAAAAAGGAAGGCTTTAACGCCTCAGGAAATGTTTATAACGGGGTGTTTGTTACAAAGAATTTTGGTAATAAATATGGCTTAGCGGACACTGATGGCAATATCATTTTAAATTGTGAATATAACGCGATTAGCACGATAACGAACGGCTATTGCTTTTTGTTTACGTCAAACTCTATATCCGTTTATAACATAAGTGCTAAGGCGGTTGTTGACATTATTGACACGTCAACAACATTGTTTAATAGCATAAGCGAATTTAAAACGTTTGCACAATACGGCGTTGACTATTACCTGTCGGCTGGCGAAAGTGGGACAACGTGGACGCTTAAAAAACTAAACGGCGAGACAATTAAAGCGAACCTCGCGCGCAGTGACTTTAAGTTTGTTTCTAACATTAACAGCACTACGGGCGAAATGGGCGCGATTTCAATTGTTTATAACGATAACGGAATTAAGGCCAAAACAAGCAAAAACGCAAGCGAGCAAGTAAGCAAAACGGTTGCGCAAGTGTCACTTGGCAAAAGTGCGTCAAGTTTTAAAAATATCAAACTGGTTTATGCGGACTCAGTGTCTAGCATTATTACGCGCACAAGCGATGGGGACAAAATTGCACCATCGGCGTTTTCGGGGTGGCAGATAAACACGCTTTCATACGGCGGCGCAAAGATTTATACAACGCTTAGCAATGATGATGGATATTATAATAAGCGCGGCGCCTACATTGGCATTGGTGTTAAAGACTTGGTTGGGTCGGCCGTTAACGGAAATTATGACGCCACATCGTTTCGCGGCGAATATAACTTAGGCGCTACGAAGAATTTGCTTAAAGGCAATGGGGTTGATGACTTGGTTACGCTTTCGGTAACCTATGAAATAACCAAAATGGCCGATATGCAATATGAAGTTAAACTGACGTTTAAACTTAAAATTAATGACGGACAGGCCAGCAACACTGGGCTTTATTTTGGTATGGGAACGTCAACAAGTTTAGAAATTATTGATCAGGTTACAGGCGACCCATATACAATCAATCAGCGCTTTTTAACCTATAATAACTACACGCAAAAGGCCAAAGAACTTTCGTCAACAATCGTAATTGGAAATAGCCAAAATAATAGCGGTCAAGAGTTTATTTCGCAAGAAACCAACCCTTATGTTTCGCTTAATGGCGATTCGTATGACCGACTTGTTACCATCTCGGCGATGGCTATAACGCTTACACCTATTAATTTTGGTGTTTATGACGTTTTGGCAGCAACTAACAATATTTCAACCGACGCATTTTCACCATCAGAGGCCAATCAAATTAACTCATATGATGGAAACGCTGTTGGCAGTACGATGAAACAGTATTCTTTTAGCGGTTCGTATTACTATCCGTTTAAATTTGCTAAAACCGCTAAGCCGTCTAGTGACTGGGGCAAAGTGTCAAACCCACTTGCAATACTGGCTGACAATGGATATTATATTGAACTTGTTCCGGGCGAGCAAAGCAATGCAATGTATGTAACAAACGTTAATAGTAATGACGTTATCTCGGCTATTAGCCCTATAAAAAATACAAACCATCCGCTTTATGGCAGGCGCGGGGGTTCTTCGTGGACGACGTCGATAGTGGTGTATGAAAGTTACAGCGAACTTAAACTTTATGACCTTGACGAAAACGGGACGGCGTATAATGTTTTGCAAAATGCTATAATGACGGGCAATAGAGGCGCAAAAGGCACGGCGATTATTTGTAGCACTGATGGCGAGGCTTTGGGGCTTGAAGAACTGCTTAAAATTTTTACCAACGCGGGGCCAGTGCTGATTCAGACATTAAAAAGTGCTACTGATACTCTTGGTTGGGGCACAGAACAGTTTAATGCGGAAAAGTTTAAAGCGGCCTATTTTAGCACTGGCGTTAATGGCCAAGAGCGGTTTGTTGTCTTCTCTGGTGGCGGAACTGTAAATGGCGAATATGCAGATTTCTCGGCAGCGGGTATTTATGGGCTTTATAACAACGCTAAGTGCTCGGGCGGCTTTCCGTTTACTCTTAAAAAGGCGGGCTATTATGTTGACAGCCTTGATATCATCAACTTTAAAGACACAAACCTTGATAATCTTACAGAAGAAGAAAGAGCCCAAGCCGAAGGGTTCGGGCGAAGCGGCCTTAACTTTCAATCATTTGTGGCGGGCGACAACTGGGGCAGTGGAGAGGCGTCTTCAAAAGAAAACACATTTAACAGCATATTTAAGGTGGATAAAAACGGGCTAAGCGCAGGGCTTAAGGCGGTTAACGCAACAAATTGTGAATGGGGCGACGCATTTGTTCGCGATGGTGACAATACCCGAAAATTATATAAGATGAAGGGTGTAAGCAATGCGTATGCATACAGCCCAATCTTTCAAATCTTTTCAAACTGGCGCGACACGGGGCGCGAACTTAATGGTGGCAACGCAGAAACCAGCGTTGATGGCAAAGCAAGCGATTTTGATAAAAGTTATAGGTATTTTTATAACTACCAAACAACAACTAATATGATGGTTGGGTGGACACCAAGAGAGTATTCGGCCATCTACATCGCCGAGGACGACAAGCTTGACGACATTAACCTTGTTGGTGACGTTGAAGATTGGTATTATAACGATGGTACGGCTGGCGGTAACCATTTCGCGCTAAGCCTTATTGACCTTGGCGGGACGCTTGGCAATGGCGCCATTTATACAAACATAAACGGCAGTGGCACTAAAACAGGGCTATCTAACAATCTTTACGCAAACATTTATGACAACGATGGAAAGTTGTCAAACGCTCATTTTTCGGCGATTTCAACCACAGATAACTATAAAATCTTGTTTGGGCAAAAACTTAAATACGTTCCAGAGGCGGCTAAGGTTGGATATAAGTTTGTTGGTTGGCAGCCGCTTATTGTTAATAAAAACGGTCAACTTGAGCGCGTTACAACCACGGACGCAACTGGCAAAACGGTTCCGCTTATCTTTAAGGCGGGCGAAGAGATTAAGCTTGGCGTAACCAACAGCGACTTTGAGAATGCTGAAAACGAGTTGCATTTTGTTGCCGTTTTTGAGGGCAAAGACCTTACGTTTACGCTTGAAGTTGACACGTCAAGCAAAGACAGCGCTGCGCTGAATGCGGGCAACTTTAAAAACTATTCAGCCGACGTATTTAACAGGGTTTATGGCATAAAATCTACGTTTACGCAATTTGCTGACTATAAAATCAACCTTGAAGATTTTAGAGATAAAAACACCAAAAAAATCAACATCTTAAAGATGCCACAGCTTTATGGCAAGACCTATCTTATCAATAACTGGCTGATTGGGCTTTCAAACAAGGCGCTTGACGGTGGCGAAGCTTATGTTGATGTTAACTATATTCCGTTTGGCGAGAATGAAGTGACGGGCGTAAAAAACGTTGCCAACAGCGATATTTATGCGGCGCAAAACTTTAACATTGTTAAGTTTTTAAAGCAGATTAATGCTGATCTCAAATCAAAAAAATATGAAGATGGAAGTGGTAAAGCGTTTTTTGATGACAGCATTGTCCCTATTGCAAGCGGCGACGGGTTTATGATGGACACGGGCTATACACTTTCAAACTTTACGCTTAGTGCACAACTGATTGACTTTTTCGTTAGAACCGATTTTGATGCAAGTGCGGGCTGCGTAACGGGCGAGGTGACTGAGGTTAATGGCAAAACGACCACAATTATAACGACGCTTGACGACCAAAAACAAGCAAGCATCACGCCGTCAACCAAGTTTAAGTTTACGGGCGGCCTTGCGCTTGATAATGCTGGACAAAGTGCGGACGAAAGCGGCTATCGCTTTACGACTATTGCTATCAAATTATATACGGGCGAGGGCGACGAGTTCGTGACGCTTAACTATAAAATACTCTGGAAGAATGACACGTATTTTGCAGTTAAGTTTGAAAGCGCGAAGTTAAACGGCACCCTAACTGATGCTGACCTTAACGCGGTTGCGAGCACGTGGAATCTTACGGCGGCGCAAATCACGCTTAATGAAAATCTGCCATCGTCAGGCAAGATGGTGCGATTTAATGATGGCAAGACGCTTGAAATAGAAATTCCGGCGATATTCTATGGGCTGGTTAACGCTAAAAACGAGGGGATAGTTCCTACTTTTTCGGCGGACGGGACGCTTGAAAGCATTTCGATTTTAAGCGATGTTGTTACATTCGGCGTAATCGAAAAGACCTATGACCTTATCGTGGCCACGCCAGATGAAAACAAAATAAATGCTGGAACAAGTGGCGCGGACGTTGCTAATGCGGTGCTTGACGCAACAGAAAAACGTCAGGGCGGCGCGGGGTCGCTTTATTATCCTGAGTTTTTTAATCAAAACAATGGTCAGGTAAAATGGCAAGAAAATGGCGCGACGCTTACAACCACTGATAAAACCAGCCAAAATGGGCAATTAAACTATGGTTATGGTATTGCAGCGCTTGGAAAAGCGGGGTCGTCCGCTCTTTCGCTTACAGCGCACTCGATACAAGCGGGAGATACTATTTATTCGCACGTTTTAGGGCGAGTAATGCTTGCCAAACTTGACGCAGAGTATAACGAAACCAACAACTCGTTCAAATATACCGTAGCTAAGGGCGAGGGCTATACCGACTATGATACAAAAAATAACGAAACGCCGCTTGAACTTAGATACCTTATTGATGTTGCTTTTCAAACCGATTGCATAACTATCAAAATATATTATGGCTGGACGATTATTGTTGGGGCAGACAACAACCAAGTTGGCAAAACTATCACACTTAACGATGCTAACAAAACGGAGAAGTGTAAAATCACTGGCATAACCTTTGATGGCGACAATTTTGGCGACTATCCAATTTTAAACTATTCGTTTGGCTTAAAAGCGGGTGAAACGCTTGAGTATGCCCCTGCGGAGTGCCATCCAAAAACTAATCCATCAATGCCCGACCATCCAATGGTAAGCAAAGAGTGGCTTATGGGCGGATATAACAAGGATATCCTTTTTGCGGCGGTGTTTGACGAGTTTAAGCATTCGTCATTTGAAGTTTATACTATGGTTGATAACTCCGAGATAACAGATGGCGACAATCAAGATAACCCGCTTTATGGCACAACGGGCGAGGCAGGCATAACGCTTTTTGAAAATGATAAGGATACGATTGTCCAGCCGTTGACGCACAACGCGTCTTGGCTTATGGACGCAAGTGGGAATGCCTCCAAGTTTAACGCGACGCAGGTGCTTAAAGTTAGGTTTGAGGCGCCAAAAGGCACGTATCTTAAATCGGTGCGATTTGGCAGTTCTATGTGTAACAGTTATTATAACGCAGTGCGGGCGGGCGGGATTGCTCTTAGTGAGGCGCTTGAAAAAATGGACAGCGCCGAAAGTAGCAAAAACAAGTTTCAGCCGTCTTTGGTTTGCAAAATCGTTTATGATGTTGATGGCAAAATTCAATATCAATATAGCCTGACGGGGCTGGCGTCGCATTGCAGCGTTGTTGGCTATCGAAATAACCCCACTTCATCCGAAGTAACTATAACAAGCGAAAAGGTGTGTGAGTCTGCGCAGCCGTTTGATGCGGTTGTGTTTATGCTTAGCGGGAACTATTATCAAACTCAAATTTGCGCTGAGTTTGACAATATTGAGATGGTTAAAGTTAGTGGCGCGATTGTTGATTTTAACCTAAGTGAAGACGGAAAAAGCAACAATATGGCCGACCTTGACTATAAACTTTCACTTATTGATGCGAGTGGTAATCTTGTAACGGACGCCAAATTTACTTCGCCTCTTGAAGACTTTACGGCTGCAAAAGCGCCACTTAAAGCGGGGATATATTTTGTAAAAGTTGAAAAAAAGGGCGGCGAGAAGTCAAGCCCAGTAGTTTATTTGATTGTTGGCAAAAAACTTAAAGCGGTTAACGTTGGGGTGCGCCAAGATGATGGTAAAAACTGGTTAAATTACACCGAGATTTCGGGTGCGTCGGCGCTTGATAAATTCAGCAAGCCTATGACGATTGATGGCGCAAGCTACCCAGTTAGCCAAGTTACGTTTAATGTTGACAGTGGCAGTGGCAACTCCGCCATTGACAATGCGCGCCTATTAAACGTTGAGTTTGCGCCAAAACTTACTGAGGTTATGTTTAACTTTGACTTAGGGTATAAGGCAGGCGACGGCGAGGGCGAAAGCTATAACAGCTATTCAAACCAAGAGTACTATAAGCAAAGTGGCGAGGGAATGACAAACCTTCAAGCGTTAATGAAAGAGCGTATGCAATTATCACTTATTTATACCGGCTTTGGCAGGGCGGTTAAAATGGGGGTGGAAGAAGAAAATGAACGCTATCTTAACCCGATTTTAGGCGAGGTTGCGCAAAACAAATACACCTTTGAAAACGTAGACGAGTTTTCAAAAAAATTTATGATTTTTAACGCCACGGACATCGAAATGGAATTTAGCAAAATGCATTATGGCTATGGCGGAACTAATATTAAATTCTATGTTGTTTTGAAATATAAGGATAACGCGGATGGCGTAACGTTTGACACCAACGATACCGTTGAAAGCGATAGCGAAGTGTATTTTAATAGCGGGAAACTGGTTATCCCCGCTGAGCTTGTTAAATCAGGCGAAAACAATGCTCTTGTAAGCGTAAGCGTTATGGCGCTGGCACTTAAATATACTATTATTTATAACCCAAATAATCCATTGCCAGATGGGAATATTATGCTTTCACTTGGTGACAGGCCAGCACTATTTAAAGACGCGATAACATTGTCAACATGGTTTGATTTTGCGGCTACACACAAGTTTGAAACCGAAATCGATGGCAAAACAACTTGGGTTGACGTCAATAATCTAACACTTAACGGGTTTGATTTTGGCGGCTGGTGGAATATGAAATGGCTAACCAATGAAGAGAAGTTTGACGGCGCTGAGGATGAAGCCTGTGCGATAAATGCGTTTACAATAAATGCCTTGCAACCTGTTTATGGTGAGGGCAAACAACAACAATTTACCTATAATGATAGTTTGATTAAGACGGGAGACACCGAACAAACATACACGCTTTACGCAAAATGGACGCCCAAACTTTTTGACATATCGCTTGTTGCTAGCGATAAAAACAGTATTGGTACTCATTTTGACAAAGATGGCACGGTTGTAAACAATGCGCTTGGCTCAACTTTGGCAAGAATTCTTTTGGAAAGTGGCGGAAACCGCGAGTTTGATGCGGCTTATCTTAAAACGATTAATGAAAATACCAATGGCAAGTTTAAGTTTGGTCAAAAAATTAAACTGCCAAGCCTTGTAAGAGTAGGGTATGTTTTTAAAGGCTGGGGTAAAGAAGTTCTAGACACCGTTAACGGCGGCGTTAAACTTGTTGTTTATGAAGTTGGCACCGACGGGTTTAATAATTATAAAGTAGATTTTGCGTATAACAAGACCGGCGGTACTGGTCTTAACGACGCAACAACTTACAGCCTTTATGCAATTTGGGAAGCGAAGACGGTTAATGTTGTTTATAACCATGCAACCAAAGATAATAATAATGCCAGTCTTTTGGACGGAACCAATCAAACGTTTGACTTAACGGGCATAACGGGCGCTTATCAATATGAGATTGGCGCAACATCGCTTACTATTAAGCTTAAATTTGACAGCGCGTACCCAAAATTTCCACTTCCAAGATTAAAGGTACAGGGTTATGACCTTTTGGCGTGGTTAGCCAATGGCGATAATACATCAGGGCAAAATGTTTCTGCGGGGCATTTAGAAGGCAGCGACACCGAGAATTTGGCTGAGAGCGCGGTGCTTAAAGTGATGGTTTATCCTGATGTTGAGTTGCAATGGGTTAAAGTTTATCTTGTAAGCAAACCAGATCAAGATAGTGATACTTCAAGGCACGAACAAGACAACAAGCAACTTGAATTAGCCAATAGCGCTTCTGGCGGAATAAAATATTTGCTTAAAGATTATAACGATGGCAACAATGGTTTATCCCTTAATTATAAGGATATAACGGGTGGCGGTTTTAATGAAAAGCAATATACCTATCACCTAAACATTCAATATCGTTCAGCCGTTGGCACCCAAGCGTTTAATAACGGCCAAGAGTTACCTACGGCGGCGGGATACTTACTTGAAGGGTTCTATTATTTTAAAGATGGCGGATTTAACAAATACATTTATGGCGTTGTTGAGGGGAATGGCGTTTCGGCGTCAACTGGCACGTCAAGCAAGGCGGGGCAACTTACCCGTACGTGGGACTTGATGTGGGATAAAGAAAACGGAAAACCAGTCCGCCTTTATGCAAAATGGCTTATTAAGCAATTTAAAATCACCATTAAAACTACTGAGAATGGGCACAGCCTTATAAATGGAACGGCGCTTGCATATGGAGGCTATGATGGCACGAACGCAACGTTTGGCACTAACCCATCGCTTAGTTTAATACTTAAAGCGTATGGGGCTGAGGGTGGCTTTCAATTCAGCGGTGAATATACAATCAGCACAGGGCTTGAAAGGACTGTTAAGTTTTATGAAAAAATAGAGTTTGAGATCCAGATGGCTAATGGGCATTATCTGTCAGCATTTACCCTGTCGCGAGAGGGTGCGTCGGGCGGTGGCGGATACACTTGGGATCACGCAAATCAAACCATAATCGGAAGCCGGTCAATCGCTCTTGGGCGAGGTGACCTTGACGAGATGGGTATCAATGTTGGCGATTATGACAGCGCGAATGCTGTAAACAACGTTCTTGCCACGATGAATCGCGTTACCGATTCTTACACAATTACGGTAGATTTTGCAAGGCAATGGTATTTGTTTACTGTTGTTAAGATGGTTGAAGAAAATGGCACGCTTAAAGAAAACCCTAACCATATTGAGTTAAAGCGTCCTTATAATGGGGTTGTTACCGATGGCGATTTGGATAAAGGTTTGGCCTTTCACAACGTTGCGGGGTATTACACCAACCGAGAATGTACTGAACCGTTTAATACTGGGTCTTATACTGTTGTCAAGGACGTGTTTATTTATATAAAATATACGCCGTCAAATGACGTAAGCCATGAAGCCAAGTTTTATGGGTGGACTAAATCGGGCTACACGAAACTTGAAACGGGCAAAGACTATGTTGGTGCGTACATAGATAATGGTGTAACATATATAAATGGTCAGGGCGGAAGACAATGGTCAACCGCGATAAATGGACTTACGATTGTTAAGTTGCCAACGCCAACGTCGGTGTATTGGCCAGATAGGCTTGCGGCTTATGTTGACGAGTATGGCAATTTGCAGTATGTTAACACGGGCTTTGTTCTGGCATATTGGGTTAAAATAAGTGGTGGCGCTTCAATCAACACGTCAGCCCCAATAACGCCGTATGTTTTAAAGAACTCTGGTCTTAAAGAGGGCACGCACTATTCAATCGTCGTGCCAGGAGAATCTCAAATCGACGCAACGGGTTGCACAATCTATGCGGTTTATGAGTCAATTGATAAGACGTTTGATATGATTGATTTTGGCGAAGCTGATTATACAACCAAAAAGAGTGATGTAAAAGATTTTACGATAGGTAATGGCGACTTTACACGAATTTCGTTTGGTGTTTTAAAAAGATATTATATTGATATAGATAAGGCAGAACTTTTGATTACGCGCACCTTGAAAAATGGTGGTGAAAGTGAACCTGAATGGGAAACGGCTGACAGCATTTTATTGAATAAAAGTACAGACACAAATTATCTTGTTAAAGCAACGTTTATGCCTAATAAAGATGGCACTTACACAATTTTAGGGTCTCCGGTTACTAACTATGGGCTTGAAGAGGACAAATATATTTATTATTTCAAAATCAAAGTAACCACCTCATTAGGTATTGTAGTTTATTCAAACAATGAGGCTTGGGCATGCGTTAATGATAGACTTATTAACGTAAGCACGAGTGTTACAACTGGGGTAAGTGGCAGTGATAACGTTACGATTTCAATCTTAGAGAATGATGGTGGAAACCTAAAATACAAAGCAAGCAAAGATGTAGCCACTGACTTTACAAAAAATGAGGGATATGTAAACATTACTTCATCTGTTGGAATGAAGGGTGGATATGTTTCGTTCTGGCCAGAAAAAGAAGATGGTGTTGATCTTAATAGTGCTTCACTTATGAAAATTAACAACGAGTTTAAACTTGTATTCGGGCCAAAGGATAATGAGCACGTAGTAGGCATTGAAGAATCTGTTACGTTCTATTTCTATGAAAATAGAGATAACACAGGCAAAAGTTGCTCTGTTACCATTAAGATTGTAAAAGCTGACATGAATGGCATAACAGTTCAAGTTATAATTGGCTGGGATGGCGCTGTAAACGCTAGTGTAAATTAAATAGTTTAAGGCGGCGGGCGAGAGGCTTGCCGTCTTTTTGCGCCTTGGCAAGACTAAAAAGGTTGCATTGCTACTAAATCAAATTAATGTATTGAAATGGTTTTTGACATTAATGTATAAATATATTAATAGAATTTGTTTATTTATCAAATTAAGATTAATTTGTTTGGCGTTTTGATTGAAATTGTTATAAAAGTGTGGTAAGATTGTAAAGAGAAAAAAGGAGGTGTGGCGATGGACTTTGTTTGGGAAGCAGTTAAAGAAAGCTTGATTATGTTTCCGTTTTTGTTTGGCGCGTACGTTTTGGTTGAGCTTATCGAGTTTTTAACAAGCAAAAAGCTTAACGGAAATGTGCTTAAAAGTCGCGTTGCACCTTTGGTTGGAGCGGGGGTGGGGCTGCTTCCGCAATGTGGTTTTGGCGTTGTTGCAAGCGACCTTTATTCAAAGCGCAAGATAACGATGGGTACGCTTTTGGCCATCTTTTTTGCAACAAGTGACGAGGCCGTGCCGCTGCTTATCATTTCGCCTGAGAAGGCCATTTATTTGCTGCCACTTTTGGCGATAAAGTTTGTTTTTGGGTTTAGCCTTGGGTTTATTGTTGACGCGATTGTAAACAGAAAAAGAGTGCCCGTTGTACACGGGGATTGCAACGCTGCCGGTGCTCCTTGCAATGACAATGAAAACAAGGATGAACCCCCTCTGTCGCAAGGCGACAACTCTCCCCAAAGTGGGCGGAGCGCTGCTGATGCTCCTAGAAATGACAGTGTACACGGGGATTGCCACGCTGCTGATGCTCCTCGCAATGACAGCGTACACGAAGAGGGGCACCATGTTGGGTGTTGCGGGCACCATATTGAGGACGAAGAAAATGAGCCGTGGGCAAAGCGGTACCTTTTACATCCGGCGCTGCATTCGCTTAAAGTGTTTGCATTTGTTTTAATAGTCAACCTTGTGCTTGGCGGGCTGATAGCGCTTATCGGTGAAAACGAATTAATGGCATTTTTAAACAGTGCGCGCTATGTTACGCCAGTGTTGGCGGTTTTGGTTGGGCTTATACCAAACTGTGCGGCCAGCGAGGTGCTTACGCTGTTGTTTATAAGCGGCGGGCTGAGTTTTGGCGCATGCGTTGCGGGGCTTTGTGCGAACGCGGGCATTGCGATGGTTGTTTTATTTAAGCAAAACAAAAATGTGAAAGAGAATCTTACAATTTTTGGGGTTTTAAGTGGTGTTAGCCTTGTTGTGGGCTATCTCGTAACCATAATTATGGATTTGATTTAGGAGGAATTTATGAAACTTTATAACAGTGAAACGCGAAAGGTTGAGGAGTTTATCCCGCGCGATAGAAACTTGGTTAGGCTTTATACGTGCGGCCCAACGGTTTACCACTTTGCGCATATTGGCAATCTTAGGACGTATATAGCCGAAGACGTGCTTGAACGAAGCCTTGTTTACCTTGGCTTTAACGTTTTGCGCGCGATGAACATAACCGACATCGGCCACCTTCAAAATGACAGTGACACGGGCGAAGACAAGATGGTTTTAAGCGCTATCCGTGAGAACAAAGAGGTGCTTGACATCGCCAAAGAATACACCGAGTTTTTTAAGCGCGATTGTGACGAGCTTAACATCAAATGGCCGCAAATTGTTGTTCCGGCGACCGATTGTATTGACGAATACATCGCTATTATTTCGCGTTTACTTGAAAAGGGTTTTGCCTATCTTAGCAATGGAAACGTGTATTTTGACACGTCAAAACTTAAAAACTATTATCGTTTTGGCAACCAGACCGAGGAAGACTTGGTTGTTGGCGCGCGCGAGAATGTAACCGAAGACGTTGGCAAGCGCAACAAAAACGACTTTGTTTTGTGGTTTACTAAGTCTAAGTTTGAAAACCACGCGCTTAGGTGGAACAGTCCGTGGGGGACGGGGTACCCAGGGTGGCACTTAGAGTGCTCAGGCATTAACCTTAAATACCTTGGCGAGTATCTTGACATTCACTGCGGCGGGGTAGACAACAAATTTCCGCACCACACCAACGAAATTGCCCAAACCGAAAGTTTTACGGGGCACGAATGGTGCAAACTTTGGTTTCACGTTGAACATCTTAACACAACAACGGGCAAGATGAGCAAGTCAAATGGCGATTTCTTGACGCTTTCAAAACTTAACCAAATGGGGTACAGCCCGATGGTTTATCGCTATTTCGTGTTGCTTTCGCACTATCGAAAACAATTGGTTTTGTCTACCGAGGCGCTTGACACGGCGAAATCGGCCTATGAAAAACTGACAAAACGTATTGCGGCCATAAAGAACGAGGGCGCGGTTGACGCGGCGGCGTTTGCTAAGTTTGACGCGCAGTTTAAAGACGCGATAGGCAGCGACCTTAACACGTCGCGCGCAATAACAACTCTGCTTGACGTGATTAAAGCTGATATTAATGGTGCAACCAAAATTGCGCTTATTAAAAGCTTTGATAAGGTTTTGGCGCTGAACTTGGCGTATTTTATCGGCAGGCAAACTGTTGAGGATAACGCGCAGGTTGACGTTGACGCTAAAACTAAGTCAAAAATCGAGGCCTTGATTGAGGAGCGTAAACAGGCCAAACTTAACAAAAACTATGCGCGTGCCGACGAAATTCGAAACGAGGTTGCGGCTTTGGGCTTTGACCTTATTGACACCAAAGAGGGCACAACTTTTAAGAAAAAATAAAAAAGGAGAAGTTTATGGATAACAAAATTAAACTGGGAATAATAATCAACGCGGTTTTTGCGGCGCTTATTGTGGCGGCGGACTGCGTGTATATGCTGGTTGACTGTTCGCCATATATAACCAAAACCATTGCAAGCGTTCTTTTTGTTTTGTGTGGCGCGTTTAACCTGTATTTTGTTTTGGGCGTGCTTGCGCGCAAAGCGAATTGGCTGTTTTGCGTGATGCTGTTTGCGGGGTTGGTGTTTGCCTGTGCGGGCGACATCCTGCTTATTGACCATTTTGTTTTGGGCGCGCTGTTCTTTGGGCTTGGGCACATTCTGTTCTTTATGTCATTCTGCTTTTTAACGGGCTTTAAAATTCGCGACCTTTTGATAGGCACGGGCATTTTTGTTGCGGTCTTCTTACTTATTGAACTTTATAAAGGCTTTAACTTTGGCGGGATGAAAACGCTTGCGGTTGTGTATGCGCTTATCATTTCACTTATGCTTGGCAAGGCGATTTCAAACGTGTTTGAGCCTAACCATCGCGCGGTGAATATCGTTATCGCTGCGGGGGCGCTGTTGTTTTTTATATCCGACTTTATGTTGTTGTTTCACGTATTCGGCAGTGGGGCGCTTGTTTTTGACATCATTTGTTTGGTTACATACTATCCGGCCGAATTCATCTTGGCGCTTTCAATTTTTGTTGCCTCGTGCCTAATCACCACTCCTCGCCGCACTCAGTTTTCAAAGCGCAAAACTGAAAAATAACGAATTCGAGGATGAAAAATAGTATTACAACTAATTGTAATGACATAAGATTTTTAAAAAATTTTTGAAAAATTAAAGAAATTTTGTTGACAAGCTGAATGAATTGAATATACTAAATAAAAAAAGATAAGGAGAGAAACTTTATGTTTAAGCGTATCAATAATAACGTAAATGAAACTTTAAACGCACAAACTGTGGGTTTCTTTTCGTTGTTGTAATTTTTTAAATTTTTGATGATTACACCTTCCTGAAACCGCAGGAAGGTGTTTTTCTTTATAAAAATAAAAAGGAGGAATTTTAATATGCTAACGAATGCCGTAGCGGGCGAAGCAGATAATAATGGCAATCGCCAGCATTTAAGAGGATAAAGGGCAGTCTTCTTAAATGCTTAAAATTTTTGCCCTAAATTTTTACATTTAAGGAGATTAAAAAAATGAAATTTATAAAAGAAAAATATATGCCTATGCAGGCACAAGAAAAACAAAAAGCAATTAAGCTTATTAAAGATGAATTTGAAAAGAGGTTGGCGTCAGCCCTTGAACTTTCGCGAGTTAGCGCACCAATGGTGGTAACGCGTGAGTCTGGATTGCAAGATGATTTAAGTGGGGTTGAAAGGCCAGTTTCTTTCGACATAAAAAAAGATGGGGCTGTTCTTGAAATCGTGCAGTCACTTGCAAAATGGAAAAGATTTGCACTTTTAAAATATGGTTTCAAGCCTCATACTGGGCTTTATACGGATATGCACGCAATAAGACGAGATGACAAGGTTGACGCGACGCATTCTATTTTCGTTGACCAATGGGATTGGGAAAAAGCAATTTTAAGAACGGATAGAACTTTAAAATATCTCAAAGAAACAGTGCAAAAAATTGTTGATGCGATTTTTGAAACTGCCAAGACACTAAAACAGCAAGGTATCGATGTGCCAGAAATTGAGAAACAAGTATATTTTATTTCAAGCGAAGAACTATTAAAGATGTATCCAACTTTAAGCGCCAAACAGCGAGAGTATGAGATAACCAAGCGCTTTAAAACAGTATTTATTACCCAGATTGGCGACATTCTTTCAAGCGGTGAGCCGCATGATTTACGCGCGCCAGACTATGACGACTGGCAACTTGATGGCGACCTTTTGGTGTATCACGAGGTTCTTGATTGTGCGCTTGAACTTTCAAGTATGGGTATTCGTGTTGACAAAAAGGCTATTTTAATGCAACTTAAAAAGGCTGAGGCAGAGGATAGACTTGAATACGCCTACCATAAGGGCATTATTGATGAAACGTTACCACTTTCAATCGGTGGCGGAATTGGCCAAAGCAGGCTTTGTCAGTATTTATTAAAGCGTGCGCATATTGGTGAAGTACAGGCTAGTTATTGGGACGAAGAAACACGTAAAATGTGCGCCGAGTTTGATATAGATTTGCTATAAATAAAAAATTGATTGACAGAGAGGGGCGGCTTGGATATATTTAGATTAACAATTGCAAAGGAGGGGTTTTGTATGGAATTGAATGAAAAGTGGGCGGATAGAGCGCAGTTTGACGAGTTTCAAAAAAGAGAGAAGGTGCTTTTTAACAGTGGCCTTGCGATTATCAACTATGTTGATGACACGGATGAGCGTTGGGTGTATAAAACGCCCGAGTGCGTGGCGCTTAAAGAGTACCGCGATATGGATCCTAAAAAAGAGACGGCCGAGTTTTTGATGAAAAAGTCAAAAGAAGTGCTTGACGGGGTTTATCGCCTTGTTGACCAGATTGGTCGCGAAAAGTTTAGTATTCAAGACGATGGGTCGGTGTATTACGAAATGCATATAAAGCCCGCCGCTCGCAAAACTAACAGAACGCAATACAAAAGCAACTTGGTTGGCTTTATTACTGTTGACAAGGCCACCAACACGGCATCCCTTAAAATCGAGCAAGAGTAGGGTGCGCGCTTTGTGGAGTTAGGTTGAAATAGCCAAATATGTATGCAGGGGTTTTTATGGAAAATAAGATTGAATTAACGCCGTTTCAATACGTGTCGCATTGGTGGATAATGCGAATGAAGGGGTTTGTTGAAGATGTAATCAAAGTTGGATATAGCACTGACGAAGGGGTTGAGTTTACCCAATTCTTTGATTGTTTGGGCGAAGAGCATTGGCGGGCGTTGTATCTTAAATTAACGCCGATGATTGAGGCTGAGTATAACAAAAATGGCAAATTTGAACAGTCAACAAGATGTAGGGTAAATGAGCGTTATACTTGTCACAGCAAAATAAACGAGATGTTGAAATCGATTATCCATCTTGATATCCCAGACGCAACATTGAATGCAAAAGGGGATTTAACAAAAACGGTTTCTCTTGTTGCGTCAAACGGGAAGCCCACTGTGTATATTTTTAACACCGACGATGCAGATAAAATTGTCTGGAAGGCCGACCTAAACGTAGAAAAAGATTTTATCTTAACTGGCGACAAATCTTTACAAACCGAAGGAAAATCAATATAAACAAAAAAGACATTCAAATCAAGTTTTGAATGTCTTTTACTTTTGGTGCCGAAAGCGGGACTTGAACCCGCATGAAGTTTCCCTCGCACGATTTTGAGTCGTGTGCGTCTGCCATTCCGCCATTTCGGCACGGAATAATATTAAGTTTACATCTTGGCCGTGCAGGTTGCTGTTTTGGCAGCCCTTTCGGTCATTCCTCTTGCAAAATGGGGTCGCTCTTGCTTATGGCAAGCTCCCGCATTTATGCAAGACGCTCCGCCGCGCTGAATCGTGCACTGCACGCGCTTGGCTCTGCGTCCATTCCGCCATTTCGGCTCGTCGCAATGCAAGCTCATTTATTGGCCAGCCTTACTAACGTAAGTGTGGCCTTAGTTATCGCTTGATTGCTCCTCTTCGCCTGCAAATTTTATACTAAAATTTTTGGCGAGCACGCTTGCGCGTGTAATAAAGCGGCCTAACTTTTAATTGGTAAGCACGTTCGCTCGGTAGTTTATTCGCAAAGTTATTCAGCAGGAATAGTGTAACACAAAGTTAGGGGATTTGCAAGGGATTTTGAGAAAAATCAAAAAATATATTGAGGGATAGCGGGAAAATAGTTTGAAAAATTAGCGGTTTGGGGTATAATTATTTTGATAAAATGACAAAAGTAGCGATTGGGCGAAAAGGGCTTTTTGACAATGTTGTGTAAAAGAAACTGCTGGGGCGGTTAAAGAGTTTGATAAGGTGAGGGGCGTATGAAAAAGTTTAAGTTGATTGTTATTGAGGGTACTGACGGCTCGGGCAAGCAGACGCAGGCGAAGATGCTTAAAGAGCGGCTTGAACGTGAGGGAAGAAAGGTTGTAAGTTTGTCTTTCCCGAATTATGCAAGCGCTTCAAGTGCGCCCGTTAAGATGTATTTGGGCGGCGAGCTTTGTGACACGCCTGAGGAGTTTGATGCGTATCAGTCGTCGGCGCTGTTTATGGTTGACAGGCTTTGTACGATGACGCAACTGGTTAAGTCTATCGAGCCCGAAACCATCATTGTTTTGGACAGATACGTTGAGTCTAACGTTATTCATCAGGGCGCGAAACTGAGCGGCGCGGCGCGAGATAGGTTTGCTAAGTGGCTGCACAAAACGGAGTATGAAACGCTTAAACTGCCTAAGCCTGACCTTGTTTTGTTTCTTGACCTTCCGTTTGAAATAAGCCAAAAACTTGCGGCGTCTAGGGCGGAGTTAAAGGCGGGCACTAAAAAAGACATTCACGAGGCCGACGCGCACCACCTTAAAACGGCGTATGACACGGGCAAATATTTTGCTAAAAAGTTTAAGTGGACGCAGATTACGTGTGAAGAAAACGGCGTCATTAAGTCGCGTGAAAAAATTGCGGACGACGTGTTTTGTGAAGTTGAAAAGTTGGTTTTAACCCAAAAGTAAGGAATAATTTGTCGGGGCGAAAGTAATAATGAAAGGTGATTTTAAAAAGAATTTGCTGCCATCAATAGTTGGCATTGCGCTGTGTGTGATTGTTTTCACGGCGGGGTTTTTAGGGTTGATTTCTTCTAACCTGCGCAATAAAAAGGTAAACGCGGGCGCGTATGATTATCTGCGGGCGGCGTCGATGAATTCGGCCAGTCTTGACGCGTCTACCAGCCAACTTGTTGACGTGGGCAAAACTGACACAAGCGAATACATTGCTAACATTTTTGTTTCAAATGAGCGCAATCACCGCACCAGTGCAAGCGAAAATTGGACGCTTGCGCTTGCAAGCCTGCTTATTTGCACGTTTATTTTGGCCTTAGCGTCGCTTTCGATTGACGTTTTAAGAATGTTTAGTTTCTATAAGTCGCGGGTTGATAGACTTAATATTATTTTAAAAGCCGCGTTTTTGGCGCTTAGTATTGGTGTTTCAATCTGCGTTGCGGGGCTGTGTGGCGCGCTGCCAGAGGGGCTTAAAGCGCTTTTTGGTGTTGGGTATTCGTGCGTCGTTTTGCCAATCGTGGCTTCGCTGATGGTTGTTAACGCAATTGTTACGGCGGTTTTAAATAAAAATGAAAGCAAAAAGTATGACGCGCTAAATTAAAGTATATTGCAAAATGAGGAGAGAAATTTGGATAAAAAACTTATTATAATTGATGGCAACAGCGTGTTTTATCGCTCGTTTTATGCACTGCCTCTTTTGACGAATATAAACGGCGAGTATTCTAACGCGATATACGGCTTTGCGAACTCTATCATTAAGATTATAACCGAGATGAAACCTACGCACATCGTTGTTGCGTTTGACGTTTCTAAGCACACGTTTAGAAACGAAATTTTTTCGGCTTACAAGGCGACGCGTGCGCCGATGCCTGCGGAACTGGCCAGTCAAATCGCGGGGCTTAAAGAGATGCTTAGTGCGATGGGTATAAAAATGCTTGAAAAAGAGGGACTTGAAGCCGATGATATCATAGCCACGATTGCCAAAAGGTTTGACGTGCCAACGGTTATTGTGACGGGGGATAGAGATAGCTTTCAGCTTGTTGACGGGTCGACCAGCGTTTGTTTTATGCGCAAGGGCGTAAGCGAATTTATTTTGATGACCGATAAAAACCTTAAAAAAGAGTATGGTGTTGAGCCGTGGCAGGTGGTTGACCTGAAAGCGCTGCAAGGGGATACGGCCGATAATATCCCCGGTGTTGCGGGTGTTGGGCCAAAAACGGCTACGATGCTTATTGAAAAATACGGGTCGCTTGATAACGTGTACGCGCACGTTGACGAGATTGCGGGCAAACTTGGCGAAAGGCTTAAAGAAAGCAAAGAAATGGCCTATCTTTCACAGAAACTGGCCACAATTAACACCGCGGTTGACGTTAAATGCGCGCTTGAAGACTGTACATTTGACTATCCGTTTAATGCGAAGGCGACAGAGATTTTTGAGCGGTTTAGCTTTAGGTCGCTTTTAAAAAGACCAGAGCTGTTTCGCGCGGGGGGTATCCCTGAAAGCGATTTGATTGAAAGTGACAGCAAAAACCTCGTTAAAATTGACACTGTTGAGTTTAACAGCATTGACAAACTGAATGAAATCTTGCAAGAAAACAAGGGGAAGCCTATTGCGATTTTTGAAGACGAGAATGGGCAGGTGCACCTTTCGTTTGGCGAGGTTGAATATATTAGCAGGGCGATGGCCAGCCTTATTGATGCGGGCGTATCAGCAGGTGAGGTGTATTGCGCGCTGCGTGACGTTTTAGAGAATGACGAAACGCTTAAAATCTTTTATGACACAAAGTATATGCTGCACCGATTTGACGAGGTGGGCGTAAGCTGTTCTCGTAACATTTTTGACGTGGCGGTGGCGGCTAACGTTAGTTTTGGCGTTGTTATTAAGTCGGTTGACGACATTTGTGAACTTTTTAAGCTTGACAAAGAAACAATTGCGGCGGGACTTGTTTATGCGCAGCGTGAGGCGGCCGAAAAGGTTGAAAAAACGGGCACAACTAAGTGCGTCTATGAGATTGAATTTCCGCTTATATTTACGCTTTTTGCGATGGAAAAGCGCGGGTTTAAGGTAGACAGAACGAGGCTTGATGAATTAACGCAAGAATACGCTAAGCGCATAGATAGTTTGCAGGCACAGATTTATCGCGAGGTTGGGCATGAGTTTAACATCAACTCGCCTAAGCAACTTTCGGCGGTTTTGTTTGACGAACTTAACTTGCCAAAGGCCAATAAAAAGGCCAGCACCAGTGCTGAAATCTTAGAGAAATTGGGCGACTTGCACCCTGTTGTTCCGATTATTTTAGAGTATCGCAAGGCCAGCAAGTTTTATGGCACCTATCTTGCGGGGATGATTGAGCACATTGACCCAGACGGGTTTGTTAGAACGCGATTTAATCAAACCCTTACGGCTACGGGGCGCCTTTCGTCAAGCGAGCCGAACCTTCAAAACCTGCCAATTCGCAGCGATGAGGGGCGGGCGATACGCTCGATATTTACGGCGTCAGGTGAAGGCCGCATTTTAATTGATGTTGACTATTCACAGATTGAGTTAAGGGTTTTGGCGCATTTTTCGGGCGATGATGGTTATATTTTGGCCTTTTCAAACAATGAGGATATTCACACGCGTACCGCGAGCGAGGTGTTTGGACTGCCGATGCCGCTTATTACGCCGCAGATGAGGCGGGTGGCAAAGGTTGTTAACTTTGGCGTGGTTTATGGGATGAGCGAGTTTGGCCTTTCGCAAGACCTTGGCATTCGCACCAAAGACGCGCGTGAATATATCGAAAAATTCTATAACTCGCACCCAAAGATAGATAAGTTTATGAGCAGCGAGATTTCAAAATGTAAAGAGCGTGGTTACAGTGAAACGCTTTTTGGACGCAGGCGCGCAATCCCTGACATTAACGCTAGTAATTTTATGGTGCGTTCGCGGGCAGAGCGTACGGCGCAGAATATGGCCATTCAAGGCACGGCTAGCGAGATTATAAAAGTTGCGATGAATAACGTTGAAAAAGAGATAGAAAAGGCGGGGCTAGACGCTAAACTTATTATGCAAGTGCACGATGAGTTGGTAATTGACTGTGCTAAAAAGGACGCGGCGAAAGTTAAGGCGCTGGTTGAATATGAGATGGACAACGCGGTTAAACTTCGCGTTCCTCTTGAAGTTGACGCAAGCGAGGCGTTTAGATGGGGCGACGCGCATTAAGGTTTATTTTTTAAATAGGCGAATGAGGTCGCGTATGTACTCGTCAGGCGGTAATTCTTGATTGATAATGGGCTGATTGTCGCCGTCGTTGATGATAGGGGGCAAAAACACAACGCACCCAACGCGGGCGGTGTTTGGGTAGATTTTTGTGCGAAAGCAGATGGCGTCGGCGTAACCATTTTTATACACCAAAAGAGTTACCTCGCCCCAAGTCTGCGGCGCGCTTACATTAAAATTTGGATTGACGATAACAGGCAAAACGATGTTTTCGGTCAGTCCTTTTTTGTTAGTTTGATAATATTTTCGCGTTTCAATGACGCACACCGTGGCATTGTCAATGGGGGTCAAGGTGTTGGTTTCAAGGACAGAAACAACGAGTTTCCCTGTCTGTGTTGTGGCGGCGGTGGTGGTGGCTTTTGGCAAGTTTTTAAAAACTAAAACGCTTTCAGCGATAACCAGCGTGCACAAAAATAAAAACATAAGCGAAAATAACCTTGATTTATGTTTAAGTTTCATAGTAAAATATATGCTGACACAGGGTGTGGGTTGCAAATAAAACATTGATTAAAAAGAATGGAGAATGATGTGAGATGGACACAGATTGTAAAAACGAGTTAATTGATTTAAAGTTTGACTATGCACATTTTAAGGGTGAGGCGATTTTTGCGGCTGCGCAGATTACAATTAATCGGGGCGAGCGGGTTAATCTTGTTGCGCCGATTGGGGCGGGCAAAACCACGCTGCTTGAAATTTTGTGTGGGCTTAGAAAAGATTTTTGCGGGTTTGTTTTTGGCGAGATGGACAGAGAGGTTGTGCGCGGGTTTAGCGTTTCATTTATACCAAGCGCGCCAGTTTTGTTTGAAAATAAAAGCGTTAAAAACAACCTGCTTTATGCGGCCAAGGTTTGCGGCGCAAGGTTAACTGATGCCGATTTTGATAACCTGCTTAAAACGCTTGACTGTGATTTTGACCAAAATATAAAGGTTAAAAAACTTAACAATACCAACAAACAAAAGGTGGCGTTTTTGCGTGCGCTTATAAAAAAGCCCGATTTAATTTTGATTGATGACTTGTTTTTGAATGCACCTACCAAAGCAAGTCAGGATAAAATTTGCAACCTTTTAGATAGTGTTTGTTTAAATTTAAATGAAAGCGCGGTGTTTATCGCCTCAACATCGGCATTAAATTTGAAAACAAAATTTGATAAAATATTAATGATTGAAAACAGAAAAATTGTTGAGATAAATAAAAAATAAGGTATTAATATTTTGGGAATATCCATGCACACATTCTTGTTCTGAAACAATTAAAAAACGCAAAATTGAAGTAAAAATGCAAAAATTATGGCAAAATTTTAAAATTTAACCTCAAAAATGCAGAAAATTAAAAAAGGTTGTAAAAATTGAAAAGGTAAAAAACAAGAGGCATTTTTGTTGCTGATTTAGTTAAAAAAAATTACGCCATTTAAAAACTAACAAAAAACAAATGTAACAAAAAAAGAAAACTGCTTGTTTTTTGGATATATTTTTGTTAGAATATATACAAAGGGGAGATGGGTATGTTAGACGCACGTGGGGGGCAAATGTTTAGTTTAGACGATGAAACGGTTAAGCTTATTGAAAGCGAGATGAAAACCAAAAGCAATGTTTTTTTGCTTAAAGATTTGGCGGCGCTTGGTGATGAGGAGATTTTGCTTCTTTATCGCGAGCAGATTCCGTCGGGCTTTTTAAAGGTGTTAAGCGAGCCTGAACTGGTTTCAAGCGTTTTGGAGCTTTTTAAAAACAATCTAAACGTTAGTGAGACCAGTCGCGTTTCGTTTTTGCACCGAAACACCCTTTTGTATCGCTTAGATAAAGTGCACAGGCTTACGGGGCTAAATGTAAAAAGCTTTGAAGATGCGGCGACGTTTAAATCAATGATGGTGTTGTTTTATGAATACAGAAAAAGAACGAATAATTAGCCTATTAAACGCGCTTGGCAGCGAGTATAAAAACGCCGAATGCGAACTTGAATATAGTTCTAATTTTGAGTTGTTGGTGGCCGTTATTTTGTCCGCACAGTGTACTGACAAGCGCGTAAATGAGGTAACGAAAGTTCTTTTCAGAAAGTTTAACACGCCGCAAGAGTTTGCTGCGCTTAGTAACGCGGAACTTGAAAAGTACATTTATTCGTGCGGATTTTATAAAAACAAGGCCAAGAATATCATTGCGTGTGCGCGCGATTTAGTGGCGCGATTTGGCGGCGTTGTTCCGGATAATAAAGAGGGCTTAAAGTCGCTTGCGGGGGTAGGAGAAAAAACAGCCAACGTTGTTTTGGCAACGGCGTTTAATATGCCCGCGATTGCAGTTGATACGCACGTTTTTAGGCTTAGCCACAGGCTTGGGCTTTCAAATGGCAAAAATGTTAAACTGGTGCAAGTTGACCTTGAAAACGTCATCCCCAAAAAAGACTGGTCAAAAATGCACCTGGCACTGGTGCTGCACGGGCGGTATGTGTGTCATGCGCGCAACCCAAAATGCAGCGAGTGTAAACTAAGGCAATTTTGTAAGTTCGCAGAGCAAAAGCAAGGCGCGTGGCGGGTTTAGGCTGGGAAGAATTGTTAATAATTAAGAAGGGTAAATTATGTTTTTAGACAGAGTTAAGATTTTTATAAAAGCGGGGCAAGGTGGCAATGGTAAGACCTCGTTTCATACTGAAAAGTTCGTTCGAAAGGGCGGGCCGGATGGCGGTGATGGCGGCAATGGTGGCGACATTATTTTTGTTGCAGACAAGTCGCTTGACAGTTTGGTAGATTTTAGGTTTACTAAGCATTTTAGGGCTGAAAATGGCCTAAACGGCGGGTCGGCTAAGTGTACGGGCAAGTCGGGCGCGCATACATATATTAAGGTTCCGCTTGGCACGGTGTTGATTGACGACGAGACCAAACGTATTATTGCAGATTTCACCGAAGACGGTCAGCAAAAGGTTGTTTTAAAAGGCGGGCTTGGCGGTAAAGGTAACGCTAGGTTTAAAACCAGCAGGAGGCAGGCGCCGGCGTTTTCTCAAACGGGGCAACTTACCGAAGAAAAAGCAGTTTGGCTTGAACTTAAAACCATCGCGGACGTTGGTTTGGTGGGATTCCCGAATGTAGGCAAAAGCACGCTTTTATCTATGCTTACAAGCGCAAGGCCAAAGATTGCAAATTATCATTTTACAACGCTTAGCCCAAACATAGGCGTGGCGCAGGCGAACAATCACAGGTTTGTTATTGCTGACATCCCAGGGCTTATCGAGGGGGCAAGCGAGGGCGTTGGGCTTGGCCATTACTTTTTGCGTCACGTTGAGCGCACAAGGCTGCTAATGCATGTGATTGACATCAGTGGCAGTGAAGAGCGCGACCCATACGAAGACTTTAAAATCGTTAATGCCGAGCTTAAAAAATACGGCACGTCGGTAAGCGAAATTCCGCAGATAATAGTGTTAAATAAGTGCGATGCGGTGGCGGACAAAAAGCAGATAACGGCCTTTAAAACCAAGGTGTCTAGGCTTAAAAAGAAGTATCCGCTTGTTGAAATAAGCGCGGCGACGGGCGCTAATCTTGACGTGCTTTTAAGGGTGATTTGTGACGAGCTTGACAAACTTCCGCCTAAACAAGCGCTTGAATTTGAGCCGTTTGAATACGAGCGTCCTGACCCTAATCGCTTTGAAATTGTGCGCGATGACGACGGTGCGTATGTTGTTATCGGTGGGTTTATTGACGAGCTTATCCGCAACATAGTGCTTGATGACCCAACAAGTTTTGCGTACTTTCAAAAGGTGCTTAAAGATAAGGGCATCATCCGCGAACTGAAAAAGCGCGGCGCGAACGAAAACAGCACTGTTCGTATCGGCGACGTTGACTTTGATTTTGTTGAATAAAACTACATACGATTGATAAAAGGCTATCCCGTTAATTAAGGGAGAGCTTTTTTATTTTTAAAGTTGAAAGTTTAAAGTTGAAAGTTTAAAGTTTAAATGTGGATAGGAGTATTATTGCCATTGCGAACAACAGTTGGTAATCTTGCCGTTAAAGTTTAAATACGGCTGAGATTATTGTTGCTATTGTGATGAGTCAAGGGGCGGGGGTTAATTTGGGTATTGACAAAGTGGCGGAATGGTGGTAAAATTTCTTTACTCAATATTAAAGTAGTTTATATTTTATTAATCGGTAAAGGAGGTGTGAGTATGGTTAATGATATTTTAAGGGATGGAAAAACACTTGTTACGGAGCACGATTTGGTGTGTTATACGCTTTTGTGTTTGGGTAATCGCGGCATTTTTGAGGTTAGCGAAGACAGCTTGCTTAGGGCGGGCGATGCGGTAACGAAAAGGCATAGTGACGACTTTGAGATGGATATTATGTTTAACGAGGGCGAAGAGTGGCAGAGTGATGCGCTTGAAGGGTATATTGCCATTATGAGCAATGAGCGCAATGCTTTGCTTCGTGCGCAGAAAGAGAATGACTATTCGCGTTTTGCGGTTGGTGGACGTATTAACGAAAGGGATATGGCGTATTGGATAGATACGTGTGGGCCGGCGGCGTTGCGTAGGTCTGACCGCACGATTTGCTCGGTTTTTGGCCCACGTAAGACGCAAAGGCTTTATCGTGACCTTGACAGAAAGACAAACGCTAGGATGTTTTATGAAGAGGTTGCAAGCGTGGCTTTTGACCTTGACCAGCTGAAAAAAGGAGAGAAAGAAAGTGTTAACAAGTAAACAACGTGCCATGCTTCGTGCGCAGGCGAATACGCTTGACGCGAGCGTATATGTAGGGCAAAATGGGATAACTGAGACCGTGCTTGGCCAGATTGGTATGAACCTTGACAGTCACGAACTGGTTAAAATTGCCATTTTACAAAACTGTGACATTGAGGCAAAACAGATTATTGGCGAACTTGCAAGCGTTTTGGGTGCGGAGCCAGTGCAGGCAATCGGCAGAAAGGTGGTTTTGTATCGCTATTCAAGCAAGTGTAAAAACCACGTAAAAGTAAGCACTAAATAGTGATAATAATCAGCAAAGTGTAAAGATGCAATATGTAGGCAAAAAAGGTTGACAAAGCGGGCAATTAATTTTATAATCAAATAAACATAGAAAAACTGTGACGGCGAATTAGTAGAGTTGTGTGACCTTTAAGAGAGGTTGGGGCGTGGCTGAGACCCCGGCTAAGGCAACGCATAAGTTGAATTTCTAAGCCCGAGTTGCTTGACTAAAATCAAGACGGACAAAACCGTAAAAATGTAATGAGGCAAGTTTTACTTGTGAATTTAGGTGGTAACACGCAAACCGCGTCCTAAAACGGGCGTGGTTTTTTTGTTTAAGGAGAAAGCTATGAAAGACAAAATCAAACAGATAGGCGAAAGTTTTAAAAACAAAATCGGCGAGATTCGTGACGCACGCGCGCTTGAAGACTTGCGCCTTGATTTTCTTGGAAAAAAGGGGCAGATTGCAGCCTTGATGGAGAACTTTAAAACGGTGGCGGCTGGGGAGAAGAAAGAACTTGGTATGCTAATCAACAGCCTTAAAGTTAAGGTAACCGAGGGCATTGCAGAGCGCAAGAAGGTGCTTGAAGACAAGGCGATAGAGCAAGAGATGGAAAATGCGAAGCCGATTGACTTTACCCTGCCGGTTGACACTTGCACAGGGTCGCTGCACCCACGCACTCTTGTATTAAAAGAGGTTGAAGACGTGTTCGTTTCGATGGGCTTTGTTATTGAAGACGGGTTTGAGATTGAAACCGAGTATAACAACTTTGACGCGGTAAACGTGCCAGCAACGCACCCAGCCCGCGATATGCAAGACACATTTTGGCTTGATAATGGTCAAGTTTTAAAAACGCATACCAGCGCGGCGCAGAACCGCATCCTTAAAAAGTATGGCCCACATTGCAGAGCCATCTTCCCAGGGAGGTGTTTTAGAAACGAAAGCCTTGATGCGGGGCACGAAAACACCTTCTTTCAAATGGAGGGCATTGTTGTTGACCGCGAGGTGAGCGTTTCTAACCTGATCTACTTTATGAAAGAGATGTTAAAGGGCGTGTTTAAAAAAGACATCAAAGTTAGATTGCGCCCAGGGTTCTTTCCGTTTACGGAGCCATCGTTTGAGCTTGACGCAAGTTGCCCGTTCTGTGGCGGTAAGGGGTGTGCAAGCTGTGGCCAAAGCGGCTGGATAGAGCTTTGTCCATGCGGGATGATTCACCCTAACGTGTTAAAAAATGCGGGCATTGACCCTGACCAGTATTCAGGCTTTGCGTTTGGTTTGGGCGCGGATAGGCTTGTTATGCTTAGAAGCGGGCTTGGCGATATTCGCCACCTTAACGCTGGGCGTGTTAAACTTTTAAAACAATTCGGGACAAAGATGTAAGGAGAAAGTTATGAAGATTTCACTTAATTGGATAAAAGAGTTCGTTGACCTTGACGGCGTAACAAAAGAGGATATTGATAAAAAGTTTAACCTTATGTGTGCCGAGATTGAAAACATTGAGGTTAAGGGCGCGGACACGTATGGCGTTGTTTTTGGCAAAATTTTGGAAGTTAAAAATCACCCAGAATCGAATAAGCTGCATATTTTAAAGGTGGACGTTGGAACTGAGGTCTTGCAAATCGTTTGCGGGGCGCCTAACGTTCGCGAAGGGATGATCACATGTGTGGCGACGGTTGGCGGCGCAGTATGTGGCCATAAAATTGGCAAGGCGAAACTTGTTGGTGTTGACAGTTTTGGTATGTGTTGCTCAGAAGAAGAACTAGGCATCGGGGCGGACAACAGCGGTATAATTGATGTTGAATTTGACGCACCAATCGGGGCAGACATTAAGTCAGTTTTGCCAATCGACGATATGATAATTGAAATTGACAACAAAACGCTTACCAATCGCCCTGACCTTTGGGGGCACTATGGCTTGGCGCGCGAGTTTGCTGCTATTTTTAACAGAAGTCTTAAACCGCTTGAAACGCTTGATTTGTCTAAGTTTGCGGGGCTTAAAAAAGTGCCTGTTAAGATTGAAAGCGAGGCGTGCAGGAGGTACAGTGCGCTTACCGTTGAAAACATTCAGGTTAAAAGGTTGCCAATGCCGATGCGCGTAAGGCTTAACTATGTTGGTATGCGCGATATTAACCTGCTTGCCGATTTAACTAATATTGTTATGCTTGAAGTTGGGCAGCCTATGCACGCGTTTGATAATCGCAAGGTTGATTCAATTAAAGTTAGGAACGCGATGGCGGGCGAGGTGCTTACAACGCTTGAAGGCGAGCAGCACGAAATCCCTGAAAACGCCGTTTTGATTTGTGACAAACACAATGACCCAGTTGCGATTGCGGGCATTAAGGGCGGGCTTAAATCAGGGATAGCCGAGGATACGGACAGCGTTTTGTTTGAGTCGGCGAACTTTGAGGCGATTGCCATTCGTAAGGCCAGCCGCGCGATGGGGCTTATAACCGACGCCAGCCTTAGGTATGAAAAGTCGCTTGACCCCGAGATGTGTGAGGTTGCGATGGGCAGGCTGCTTAGTTACCTTCACGAGATTGACAAGGGCGTGATTGTTACAAGTGCGTTTAGTGATGTTTATCCGCGTCCGTACGAAAAGGTAAACATTGACGTGACCAGTAAGTTTATTTCGTCACGCATTGGCAAAACGGTAACCGATGAGGACGTTTGCAAGATTTTAACAAAACTTGGGTTTGAGTGTAGTGTGATGGGTGATTATTTACACGTTAACGTGCCATCATTCCGCGCCACAAAAGATGTTTCGATTAAAGAAGACTTGGTTGAAGAAGTTGCGCGTATGCTTAACTATGGCGAGTTTGAGGCCAAGCCGCTTGAATTTGAGATGCAGCCGGTTCACCAAAGCGCCGAGCACGAACTTGAATTTAAGGCGAAAAAGCTTTTGGCAAGCAAGTATGACGCAAGCGAGGTTCATAGCTATATCTGGAACTATGAACGCTTTAATGCTGAGCATAACATTGAGGCGGATTCGTGCTTACATTTGATGGACACGACCAATGCTGGGCAAAGCGGTATTCGCGAAAAAATGCTGCCAACGATGCTTAAATTCGTTGCTGAAAACAAAGAGGAGCAACTTGGCGAGGTAAGAATTTTTGAAATCGGCCGATGCGTGCCTAATATCAAAGAAGACGGGTTGGCTAATGAAGAAAAACACCTTTGCGTTGCGTTTGCAAGCAAAACTAAGTCACAAGAAGAGCTGTTTTTTGACTTAAAGAAGTTTATTGTTGACTTTTCGGTTAACTTTGTTGGTTTTACGCCTGAGTTTATCGCGGGTGAAACTGGCGCAAACTTCCATAAGAAAAACAGCTGCGTTGTTGCGTTTAGGGGAACTAGCCTTGGCGCTATGGGCGTTATTAACCCAAAAATCACCGCAACAATTGATAAAAAACTAAATATTGTTGGCGCTGAGTTTAATTTTGCGTTGATGGTAAATCAGCACGATTATCCAAAGAAAATTCAAGTTCCTACGCAATACCAGTCAACCAACCTTGACCTTAACTTCAAGGTTGATAAGGATACAAAGTATGCTGACGTTGTGCGCGTGCTTTCAAAAATTCGCAACAAGATTTTGGTTGGGTACCACCTTGTTGAAGTATTTGAAAGTGAGGCACTTGGCGATAAAAAGAGTATGCTTTTTGAGTTTGAAATCAATGGCAAAGACCATACGCTTACGGGCGCTGAAATTGACGCCTTCCAAAATGATACCATTGACCTTATGGAAAAAAATGGTTACAGCCTTAGATAAATAGATTTAAATTAAAATAAAACCCCGGCGGTGGTGCGCATAATTTGTTTGTGGTGCACTTTATTGCTGGGGTTGTTTTTTTGTTGAGAGAAGGGTTGTGTAAGTCGGGGTCGCTTGCGGGTTAGGCGCAAAGATAAGGCAGATGGCGGCGAAAAGCAGGCTAAATGACGCCATGGTTATATAATAAATTTTAAAGTAAGGAACAATAAAGGCGCTTATATATAAAAATAACCCGCACAACAAAAACGGTTTAAAATTTATGCGCCTAAAAAGGTTTGAAAGGGTCAGTTGATGTGTGCGTCTTTTGCGCAAATTTGCTTCTGTTTTTGGGATCGGGAAGGTGTTTTTTTCTTTTAAAAGCGCAAAAATTTCATAGTTGTTAAGGATGGTAATTTGCGGATAGTTTTCTGCATTTTTGGGGTTAAAATCGCATTTTTTGGCCGAATTACATAAAATAAACAGCGATTTTGCGTTTTTTGAGCGCGCAAGTTTGATAGCGCTTAACTGGGTTTGTTCGTCAATTTCGGTTTGGTTAAAGGCAATAATTATTAGCGTTTGTTTTTGTTTGTCAAACAAAAATTTGTTGGTTTTTTCAAAGGTGAAATTAGGGGTAAGAAGGGCTTTGAAAAATTTAACATTTTCTGTTTCAGGGCTGGTTAAAAAATAAAACATAACGGCGTCTTTGAATTTAAGTTCTTGGTTTTTAAGGTTAAGGCGGTTATCTCGCTTTTTGCGAAAATGAATTATCTCGGTGGCGACAATTGTAACCAGTGCCGCGCTTATTAAAATTGATAAAATGGGCGACTTAAAGATTTTAAGACCCCACGCATAAAACACTAACAAAAGGGCGGCGATTATAAGAATCAAATTGGTGATTTTGCTTAATTTGGTTTGGTAATTTGTGTCCATAATTAAATTATTAACAAAAGTGGGCGATTTAGTATAATTTGGTTGAAAATTATGTAAAAAAGTGTATAATAAGGCAAGGAGAAAACTATGTTTGGGAAAAAGAAAAGAGAGTTGATCACAGCCGGGGCGGGTGACCTTAACAGTATGGTTGAACTTACGCTTTTAGACCCGCGCGCGAATGAAAAAGACGTTTTTTCGCTTTGTAATATCGCCTATAAAAACAGGTTTGTTGGCGTTGTTGTTTTTCCTATGTACGTTAAAAAGGCTAAGGACTTTATATCAAAAAAACTTGACGATGCGATTAAGGTTATTGCCGCGATTGACTTTCCATTTGGCGGCTGCGAGGTGTCAATGGTTGTTGCGGCGGCCAAAAAAGCGTTTAGCGACGGGGCAGACGAAGTTGACGTGTGCGTTAATACGGGCAAAATTAAGGATGGTAATTTTAAAGACATAAAAACGTGTTTTTCACGTATTGTTCGGGCAAGCAAGGGCAAGATTGTTAAGGCAACGATAGAAGCAAGCTTCCTTAACCGCGAAGAATTAAGTTCCCTTATGCGCTTTTTAATTAAGGCGAAAGTTGATTTTGTTATGACCAACACGGGTTTTGGTGATGGCGGCGCGACGCCTGAAATTGTTGAAACTCTTAATGCGATGGGCAAGGGCAAGGTTAAGGTTAAAGCGTCGGGCGGGGTAACCAACCGAATTATTGCAAACGACTGCGTAAGAATGGGGGCCGAACGAATTGGTACTAGTCGCGTGATTTAGGCCTTGACAACCATTTGCGGGTTTGTAAGAAAAAACAATTAGTAAGATATAAACGCAAAATATTTGTTAAAATGTGAAAAAAGTAAGGAAAAATTGATGGAAAAATTTATAACCAAAAATAGCGAAGAAACCGCCAAATTAGCTAAAAAAATCGCAAAAAAGTGCAAAAAGGGAGATGTTTTATTGCTTTTTGGCGATTTGGGGGCGGGTAAAACCGTGTTTTCAAAAGGTTTTGTTAGTGCGTTCTCTGGCGCGCAGGTGACGTCGCCTACATTTACCATTGTGAATACTTATGAAGGCAAAATCCCAATCTTTCACTTCGATTTGTATCGCATAAATGACGCCGATGAACTTTATATGATTGGCATTGAAGAATATCTTTATGGCGATGGTATTACGCTTGTTGAGTGGCCAGAGCGGGCGATGGAGATTTTTCCTAAATCTGCCAAACGCGTAACTATTAAAAAACTAGACGACACACGCCGCGAGATTACGATTGAGTAGGATAGTACTGGCGAAATTACGATTAAGAATAATGGCTAAATTGAAAAAGTAAAGGAATGAATGGTATGGTTAATTTGTGTTTAGATTTGTCTGCGGGAAACCACATTGCGCTTATGGGCGATGGTTTTGTTGATGAAAGGCTGCCACAAAAGGGCGACGTTAAAAGTGATGACTGCTTAAAAATTGTGGATGAGTTTTTAAGTAGTCGCGGTCTTAAAATTGGCGACGTTGATGTTATCACGGTGTGTGTTGGGCCAGGGAGTTTCACGGGGCTTAGGGTTGGTGTGACGTTAGCGAAGGGGCTAAGCGCGGTTAACCCAATTAAAATTGCGGCGATTGACGGCTTTGCGCTTTTGAGGGGGACGGCGGCGCCCGTTTCAAAAACCGACCGTAACGTTTATATCATCAATGGGTTTGGCGATTTTTATTACGTTCAGGTTTGTGGTGAAAGCAAGTGTGTGGCGACGGCTGAGGTTATTAATTTGATTGAAGATGCCAAACAAAAAGGCGGACGCGTTGTTACAAGCGAGTTGGTTATGAGAAAACTTGGCCTTGAAGATGTGGTTATTGCGACGCCGCAACTATTGAAGGTGGCGCGTGAACTTGAAAAGGGCGGTAATTTTGTTAACCCTGACGCGCTTGAACCGCTGTATTTGCGTGCAAGCCAAGCCGAAATCGAAAGAGAGAAAAAATTGAAAGGTAACAAATAAAAAAGTAATGATGGGTAAACTAAGGATAACTAAGGCGGGGGTAGGTGATTTTGAACCTATCTTTGCGCTTGAACAGGCGGTTTTTGGCCTTGAAAGCAAAGACAGCTTAATGCGGGCGCTGCGCTCACCAAGTTTTGACTATTTTAAGGCCGAAATGACTGATGATGCGGCTGAGGTGGGCAATCTAGTCAGCGCGGTGGCTGTTAGTGACAAGGTGGCTGGAAGTGACAATACGGCGGCTGATAATGCTAAGGCGGTTGAGACGGGGCGTGGGCTAGTCGGCTTTATTGCTACCAACAATTTGTCGCCCGAGGGTGAGATTTTGTCAGTAGCGGTGGATGAAAAGGCGCGTAACAATGGGGTTGGCAAGGCGCTTTTATCACACGCTTTGGGGTATTTGAAAACTAAGGGCGTTGATAAGGTGTTTTTAGAAGTCTCGGTTGATAACGTGGCGGCGATTGCGCTTTATCGGGGCGCGGGATTTGAAGACTTGTATGTACGAAAAGACTATTATAATGACCACGGGCGCGGCGTTGATGCGCTGATTTTGGTTAAAAATATTTAGTAGCAATAAAATTGATGCGCTGATTTTGGTTAAAAATATTTAGAGCAATAAAATTGACGCTCTTATCTTGGTTAAAAATATTTAATGACGAAAATGTAGACGCGTTGGTTTTGATTTAAATATTAAATTTTAACAATTTGTTGGCGGGGTGCATAAGAAAAAGCAGAGGGCTTTTTATGGACAACTCCGTTTTGACGTTTGGCGAAAAGGGTAACCCTGCGATTGTGTTTTTTCACGGGTGGGGCGGCGGTTTTTCGTCTTTTTTGTTTTTTGCGCAACAACTTTCAAAAAAGTATTTTTGCGTTGTTTTTGACTTTAATAAGATGATAAATTCGGCGCCACCTAAACATATGGAATATTTTGCGCATGAGGTTAAATCTACGCTTGATGAACTTAACGTTACGTGCGCCTTTGCGGTTGGGCATTCGTTTGGCGGACGCGTAATTGCAAAAACTGCCACAATCTTTCCTGAAATTTTTAAAAAAATTGTGTTAGTTGATAGCGCGGGCTTGCCACCGCGAAGAAGTTTGTGGTATCATATAAAGGTAAGGTGGTTTAAATTTAACGTCCGCCTTGCGCGCGCGGGGATTATAAAAAACACGCGTCTGGCGCGATTCGGCTCACGCGATTATATGGCTTTAAATAGCATTGCTAAACAGACTTTTAAAAATGTGGTTAATGAAAACTTGACGCCGTGCTTTGCGTCTATCCGCGTGCCGACCCTAATCTTTTGGGGCGAAAAGGACCGCGAGACCCCGCCCGCTATGGCTAAAAAACTTAACAAAATAATAAAGGATAGTGGTATTGTTTGGGTAGAAGGCGTGGGGCATTTTAGTTATCTTGACGCGCCACAGTTGTTTAAGGCCGCAATCTTAGAGTTTTTTAAGTAGCGGTTAAACGGCCGCTGTGGATAAATATTGCTTAGCTTAATAACTGGCGAGCTTAAATAAATGCATGCTTGGAGGATATATGAATTTGAATTTATTGTTGGCAGAACCTGTTAATATGCCAGCCCCTTTGGGGTTTGACAGCTGGCTTACGTTTTGGCTTGTTATCGTTATTTCGGCTGTTAATGCGGCCATGCTTTGTATGGCGGGGTATCGATTTCTGCAGGTTTTACAACTATCTAACTATCGGCTTAGCGGGTACGTAAGCTGGATAAAGGAAGACAAGGGTGCGTATTGGGGGCGGCTTATTATTTTGACGTTTTTAAGTTCGGCCGCGCTTTTGATAACCAACGTGCTGCTTGAAAACTTTTTCGTTTATAAGATTATGACGTATTTGGGGCTGGTTTTCTATTTCCTATTCGTTACAATTTTTGTTGTTAATCAGTTCAACGTGCCGAAAAAAACACCGCTGCAATACACTCACCGAATGAACAGGCTTATCGGCGTTATGTTTGTTTTGATATTTACGGCGACGCTGTTTTTGCTTAATTTTACTACCATCTACGTGCCGTTTTTTAAGTATGGCGCGGTTGGGTTCACGCCTATGCTTTTGCCGATTTTTATATTGATTGCTTATTTTATCACGTGGCCGTATGAAAAGCTTAACAACAGGCATTTTATCAAACTTGCTGAAAAGAAGTTAAGCACGCGTGATGACCTTATCCGTATCGGTATAACGGGCAGTTTTGGCAAAACCAGCGTTAAAAACATTCTTGCGACGATGCTTAGTGAAAAGTACAGCGTGTGCGCATCGCCATACAGTTTTAACACGCCGCTTGGGCTTTCAAAAACAATCAACGAAAAACTTAAAGGTTCGCACCAGATTTTTATCGCCGAGATGGGCGCAAGGTATAAGGGCGATATTGCCGAACTTTGTGAACTTGTTAAGCCAAGCATCGGCGTTTTAACGGGCATTGGCAATCAGCATCTCGCCACGTTTAAAACCCAAGAAACCCTTAATGCAACTAAGTTTGAGTTGGTTGAGGGGACAAGCGGGGTTGTGTTTTTTAACGGTGATAAAGAGAGTATGAAGCCGCTTATTGACAAAACGAATAAGACCAAATTTGTTTCAAATATAACGGCGACGGACGGGCTTATTCACATCGAAAACCTTAAAACCACGCTTAAAGGAAGCGAGTTTGACCTTGTTACCACCACGGGACGGGTGCATGCTAAAACGCAACTTCTTGGCAAGCACAATGTTTCAAATATCCTTTTGTGCGCCTTTGTTGCGTTTCATCTTGGGCTTACGCTTGATGAGATTGCCCACGCGATAGTTAAGCTTACGCCGGTCAGCCACCGACTTGCGCTTATGCCATCGGCCAATTCACTTATTGTTATTGATGATGCATATAATGGAAGTGTTGAGGGGGCAAGGGCTGCTCTTGACGTTTTGGGTGAGTTTGAAGGCAAAAAGTTTGTTATAACCCCCGGCCTTGTTGAACTTGGAAGCGAGCAGTTTAATTCTAACTTTGAGTTTGGGCGCGACCTAGCGCGCGTGGCTGACTTTGTTATCATCAATGGCATAACCAACTTTGACGCGATTTCAAGCGGGCTTGTGTTTGCTGGGTTTGACCCTGACAAAATCTTGCGTGCGGGCAGCACTAAGCAGGCCGTTGAGGTTATGAGTAAGTATTCAACAGCGGGGGATGTGGTTTTGTTTGAAAACGATTTGCCAGATAACTTTGCCTAAAAAAGGAGGGCTATGGAAACAATCGGTTTTATTTTTGGCGGAAAGTCGGCCGAGCATGAGGTTTCGGTTATAACCGCAATGCAGATAATTTCAGCTTACACTAAGGAAGAATGTAACGTTCTTCCTATTTTTTTGGATAAAAGCAATAATTGGTTTGTTTTTGACGCAAAAAAGGTTGCTTTAAGTGACTTTGCGCGTGACAAACTTGACGCTAAAATCTTTACGCCGGTGCGACTTGATAAAGGTGAAAGGTGCTTGATTTTACAGCGAGGGAAAAGGGCTGAAAAGATTAAACTTGACGCGTGCGTTAACCTGTGCCACGGTGGGCTTGGCGAAAACGGGCAACTAGTTGGTGAGTTTGAGGCGTGCGGTATCCCCATTTCATCGGGCGACAGCAGTGGGCTTGGCGTGGCGTTTGATAAGGTACTTAGTAAGTTTTTATGCGCGGCGGATGGCATACCCGTTTTGCCTTGCGTTTGGTTTTTTAAAGACGAGTGGGAGAATGCGCCAACCAAGATTATAGGTGAACTTAATCGTATGAAATTTCCGCTTATCGTCAAACCCGCGCGTCAGGGAAGTTCGATTGGGATAAGTCGCGTAAACAACGCTACTGAACTGGTTTCGGCCGTGCGCGTTGCTTTTGAGTTTGATAACAAGGTTTTGGTTGAACATGCTATTGAGAATGCTCGCGAGTTTAACTGCTCAGCGCTTGGAATGGCGGGCGACGACGTGATGATAAGCGACGTTGACGAGCCGATAAAAAAACACCAATTTTTGTCTTTTGAAGACAAATACATTGGCGATGCGAAAGGTGCAAGTATTTCAAAATTCTGCGACGCGAAGGATGCGGGTGGCGACAAAGGCGGTGATTTAAAGGGCGGAATTAAAGGCGGCGCGCTATCAGCAAGCGGTGGGCGAACCTACTTAAAAGACGTGAAACTGGCCAAAAAGGTAAGAGAACTAACGGCGCAGGCGTTTAGGCTGCACGGGCTTAGGGGGGTGTGTCGCGTTGATTTTTTGTTTGACCCAAAGCGCAAGAAACTATATCTTAATGAAATCAACACCATACCAGGGTCGCTGGCGTTTTATTTTTGGACGCGCGCGGGGATAAACACAATCGCATTTGTTGATCGCCTTATCAAAATCGCAAAAACCGCAAACGCAAGAAAGGCCGAACTGAAAGACGAGTATATAACGAAACTGCTTAAATAGGCATTTGGAAAGTTAAAAAGAGGGGCTGGTTTAAAAAAAGTTGAAAGTTTCAACTTTCAACTTTAACTTTTAGTGCTGGGTTAGTTTTGCGAGGGTGTGGTTGACTTTTAAAAGGGCGGTTTTTATAATGGCGTCTTGCGTTGCGCTTGCACCGATTAAAAGCGACTGAATTTTTTGCATTTCGGCGGCGGTAAGATAGTTGCTTTCAAGGTCAAAATCGGGGGAAATCTCAATTCCTCCGTTTTTTCCTTGCGTGCAAAAAATGGGCAGTCCTGCGGCGCTGATTTGCTCAACATAACGATAAATGGTTTTAACCGACACCTCAAACTTGCGCGCGAGTTGGACGCTTGTACACTTTTTCTTTTCAACAAGGGTTAAAATTATCCCGAATATTACAAAATTGTTCATAGCCATAATTATATGCATATGCGCAAAAAAAGCAAACAAAAACAAACATATGTTTATAAATTGTGCAAGTTGTACATAAATTTAGGTCAAAAAGGCAAGCAGTTTCTTATAAAAACACAAATAAAAGAGTTGGTTAAATTATTTGCAAATTTTTTTATAATTTTGTATACTTTAAGCGAAGGGAAGATATATGTTTGGGAAAATTAACGAAAAGGCAAAAAATCAAGCGTATTTAAAAGAGGTCAGCGAGCGAAACAAACAGGTGGCGCTTGAAAGGGCGGCGCGTCCGCAGCTTAGCGGTCGTGACGCGGTTATTGAGGGCAGCAAAGAGGTCAAGGTTCAGTCTAAGGCGCATCCAAGAGCTATCATTAATAACCACATCGCCGATATGAAATATTACAGTGATTGGCGCGAGAGGTTGTCGGGCGCACGCAAGCCGCAACTTAGTGCAAGCGAAAGCGGGTCTTATGGGTCGCGATTTGATTTTAATGATAACCGATTTGGCTCAGCTGAGCGTGACGACGTTGCTATCGGGCGCGAACGTGGGATGGAGATGGACGAAAAGACGGTTGAGCCTAAATTCAGGCCATCTACCAAGTCTATTTTTGATAGGCAATATCCCGAAGACACGGGCGGCGATGTTGATGACGATTTAAAGTTTTTAGACGACTTTTTTGCTAGGCGCGAACGCGCAGTAACCCCCGCCCGCGAAGAAAAGAAAGAAAACCGCTTGGTTACCGATACGCCAAAATCGTTTATTAACCGAAAACTTATAAAGCGAACGACGGACGCACGTGACGACGAGGCTTCACCAGCAACTAATACTAACGCCGCGTTAGAGGATAGACAAGGCGCCGCATTTGATGAAAAAGAGACTCAAGGTGACGCGTTTGGTATTGACGATTTTGAGCAGTCAATTTTGCCAACGCATACATATGATGAAATAGTAGACGTTGCGCAAGAGGTTAATCACGGCGCGGGGCTTGCCGAAAAGAAAAAGGCGAAAAATAAGCCAAGTGCGCCACGTAAAAAGAAGAAAAAATTTGATGCTGACATCATTGGTGCGTCAGGTTTTTTCACGTTTAGATAATATCAAATTGTTGGGCTGAAAATAGAGATGGAAAAATGCAAAAATCAGTACGCAAAAATATAAATATTAGTATACAAAATCAGGAACTGCTATGAAATTTTTGAACAAACTTAAAGAGGTTGCGCTTTCACTTTTGCCCGTTGTGGCAATTTGTTTGTTTGTACATTTTTTCATCAGTCCGTTTGAAACGCGCGTGATAGTCAACTTCATTATCGCGGTGGGTATTATTATCGTTGGTGAGGCACTGTTTTTCTTAGGCGTTGACGCTGCGATTATCCCGATGGGCGAGATTGTTGGTAACTCGTCTAACAAGGGGTCAAAGTTTTTTGTGCTGGTTATTTTCGGGTTTGTTTTTGGCCTTTTTGCAACGATAGCAGAGCCTGATGTGTCCGTTTTGGCGGGGCAGGCGGTTGGAATCGGCGTTGGTATCGGACGACTTACGTTCATTTTTCTTATCGGCGCGGGGGTTGGCGTGTGCGTTGCGCTGGCGCTTATGAGAATTGCAACAGGGGTTCCGTTTAAGGCGGTTTTGGCCACGATTTGCGTAACCATTTTGGTTTTGTGTATGTTTGTTCCTAACTCGTTAGTTGCGCTTAGTTTTGACGCGGGCGGGGCGACGACGGGTATTATAACATCACCATTTTTAATAGCGATTGCGTCGGGCATATCAACCAAAAAAAGCAAGCGCGGCGAAGATAACTCGTTTGGCGTTATTGGTATTGCCTCTCTTGGGCCAGTGCTAGCGCTTTTGTTGTATTTTTTGATTAAGCGCACTGCGGGCGTTGCGGGCGGCGCGGCTGCGG
>ERZ779673.85-NODE-85-length-48411-cov-2.662896_pt1 | contig 48411 bp, 42 predicted proteins | sample MGYA00511956_ERZ779673 | MGnify/ENA primary metagenome ERZ779673 (study PRJEB29588, sample SAMEA2152065) | human gut metagenome | biome: human gut; feature: human-associated habitat; material: faeces | place: Denmark | collected 2008/2010 ... | reverse complement strand
ATATTTTACCAAATATAATATAAAATAGCAATCCCTTTCATTTTCCTACACTAACCTTCTCCACCAATATCCAAAGCCTGCATTTCCACGACTTTGTACTGCCTTAAAATATTCAAAACCAAACATATTCGCCATAAACTTCTCTCTATGATCACTATTTCCTGGTACTGCGATTGCATACTGATATTCCGCTTCATTGCGCATTTTCATAAACAGCAGATGGCGGTAACAATAATAACCATGCAGCAAAAAACTATTATTTGCCAAATACCAGTATTCCATAGGAAAACCACCAATATCTTTTGGCTCCATTCTTACAGAGGCCACTACATCATTTCCAAAAAATGGATTCATATCAGGAAATACACGCAATAATTCCTCCCCCGGCATCCAAATATTTTTTTCTTCCTGCTGGTTTTCCTTTATTTGCTTATAACGCCTTTCCAGATTATTTTTATGTTCCTGAAATACCTCCCAGATATCCATTTCCCGTTGTTCTTCCTGTTCTAAGTTCCAATCCTCTCTTTCCTGTTCTTCCCTTTCCTCTGGTTCTTTTTTTACTTCTTTTTGTATTTGCATGACAGGTGAACTCACCGTTTTAGGTTCCTTTACCGCTACACTACTATCGGCATCTGTGGGTTGTATCTCCTGATTTAGCACCTTTTTTTCCTGTCTTGCCTCCCTTGCCATAAAAAAGCTTTCCAACAATCTCTGCCCCAAATTTTGCCCTGTAGGTTGACTTGGTTCACTTTCTCCTGTTGCCGTACTTTCCACACTTTCTTCTTTTAACAACTCCTCTTCTTCACTCTCCTCTATTGGCTGGAGTGTTTCCACCTCTACCTCCTCCATTGTCTCCTGTGTTTCCGTTTCTTCGTTTTCCTCCTGCATTTCTTCTTCCTGCTCTATATCTATTTTTTCAAACGTTCCCAACACTTCCTGTGCTTGACTGTCTTCCTCCGCATCCTGCTGTTCCTCCTTTAATTCTGCCGCGTGTAACACTTCTCCCTCTACTGCATTATGGCGAAAATCCACCATATTTATATCTATTTTTCCGTCGTCCCATTGGCTCACACAAAAATTCTTTATCGGTTCCTTTTTTTCTTTTCCTTTTTCAATCAATAAAAAACCACCTAAATCCACAATTCGATATCGCGCAAATACTTCACCTGTATTTCCAGAAAATAGCCCTTCTCCAAATCCATTTCGCATTTTCAACGTGCCAAAACATGCCGTATGTAAGATATCTTTATCTCTTACATAACCATAGACCGACCACTCCTTTTCATTCCATGCAACATTTCGCATCTGCAATCGTAATTTATAATTTTGATTCTGTAATGCCAGCTTTGCAAACCCTATATTTTGCCCTTTTTCTCCATTCTCATCATACAAATGAATATATGAAATCATTTTTTGATACATGCTTTCTCTCCCCTTCAATTTGTTTTTCATAGGCTCTTGCCTACTGCTTTTCAACCACTCTCACAAGCACTGCTCACCATGCAACCTTTATACGCTGACAGTGCAATGGGGTCATTCATAGTAGTATATGCAAAAGGTGTAAAAAAAAGAACAGAAGCGGTATATAACCACTTCTGTTCCTATATTTATTCTTATTCTAGCAAAAATTTTCTTAAAGATAATTTGCCAAGGTTGCAAATTCTTCCAATCCGAAAGTCTCTCCTCTAACGGTAGCAGGTTTTCCCATCTGCTCTAAGGCTTTCGTAATCTGTTCCTTTGAAAACGAAAGTTCCGATGCATTGCTAATTCCATTTACCAAGGTCTTTCTACGCTGGTTGAAGGAAGCACGAATCAGTTGAAACATCAATTTCTCATCCTTCACCTGTACTGGTGGCTCTGCATGACGCGTCAAACGGATAACTGCGGAACCCACTTTTGGTCTTGGCATAAAGCAGTTTGGTGGTACATTTGCTACAATATAAGGTTCTGCATAGTATTGTACTGCCAAGGATAATGCTCCATACTCTTTGGTTCCAGGTCCAACCTGCATACGGTCTGCCACTTCCTTTTGCACCATAACCGTAATATTTTCAATCGGCACATGACTTTCAAACAGTCCCATAATAATTGGTGTTGTAATATAATATGGTAAATTGGCAACGACCTTAATCGGTTTTCCATTATTTCTTTCTTCTACAATTTTATTGATATCCACTTTTAAAATATCCCCGTTAATTACGGTAACATTATCATAGGCAGATAAGGTATCCTCTAAAATAGGAATTAAGTTTTTATCAATCTCAACTGCTACCACTTCTCTGGCATTTTCACATAAATACTGTGTCATAGTGCCGATTCCAGGTCCTATTTCTAATACCAAATCATCCTTTGTAATATCTGCTGCTGCAATAATCTTATCTAACACATGGGTATCAATCAAAAAGTTCTGCCCAAATTTTTTCTGAAAATTAAATTGATATTTTTGCAATATTGCAATCGTTTCCTGTGGATTTCCTAAGGTTGCCATCCATTCGCCCTCTTTTCTTTCTATACTTGTATCCTATACATTTGTTTTCCATTCTCTCTGGTTGTCTGATAGACTTCTTCCACATCCACACCCTTTATAGTTGCAAGTGTTTCTGCCACATAAGGAAGATAAATGGAAGAATTGCGTTTTCCCCTGTGTGGTTCTGGTGCCATGTAAGGACAGTCTGTTTCCAGCAAAATACGATCCAATGGAACATATTTTGCCACTTCTTTTAATTTTTTTGCATTTTTAAATGTCAATACGCCGCCTATTCCAATATAAAATCCCATATTCAGGTATTCTCTTGCCATTTCCACACCATAAGAAAAACAGTGTATCACACCACCTGCCTCCTCTGCTTTGCAGACTTTCATAATATCCAATGTATCCTGTGCGGCATCCCGACTATGAATAATCATAGGAAGGGACACCTGTCTTGCTAACGCAATCTGTCTCTCAAACCAAACCTTTTGGATTTTTCGCTCTGGTTCATCCCAGTGATAGTCCAAGCCAATCTCTCCTACTGCTACCACCTTTTCCTGTTTCATCTGCTCGCAAAGCCATGCAAAATTTTCTTCGTTCAATTCTGCTGTCTCCTCCGGGTGTACCCCTGCGGCCGCATATATAAAATCATACTGCTTGGCTAACGCAATCGACTGTTGTGTTGTCTTTAAACTGGAACCCACATTGACCACATAATCAATGCCCTTTTGTGGGAAACTGCTTAATAATGCTTCCCTATCTTCATCAAATCTCGCATCTTCATAGTGTGCATGACTCTCAAATATCATCTTACTCATCCTTACCTTTACTTTCCTTTGCGTTTTCTACTTTCCAATTACTGTCCTGCCATTCGGAAAATTACATAAGAAACATATCCCAAAAGCAAAATGCTTCCAGTAACCTGATTCAACCGTTTCTTTGGTAACACAAAAATCCACAGTAGCACCCCTGCTCCTAATGCGAACAGCATATCAGCAGTAAAGGCCAGCTCAAATGTAACTGTCTTTACCGTAGATACAATTCCCATAACAAACAACAGGTTAAAAATATTACTTCCTACAATATTTCCAATTGCAATTTCTGTCTTTCCTCTTCGTACCGCCGTAACGCAAATAAGCAACTCTGGCAAAGAGGTTCCCAATGCCACAATCGTAAGTCCGATCAAACGATCATTTAACCCCATATCTTTGGCTAAAACATTAGCGGACTCTACAATCATCTCACTACTTGCAACTACAACCACAAATCCAACTACAACCAAAAACAATTGACCCAATATAGGTTTCTTTTGCTGTGTAGTCGTCACCATCTGTTTTCCGTCTTGTTTGGCACGATACACCAGATAAATGATATACACCAAAAATAGCAATAACAATATGCATCCGTCTCTGCGGGTAAATCCTTTTCCGAAAATTGCCATAACACCAAATAGTACCGTTGCCAGCAACATATATGGTATCTCCACACATACCGTAGATTTTGCCACCTTCAGATTTCCAATCAATGCACAAATACCTAAAATTAATAAAATATTTGTAATACTACTTCCTACAATATCTCCCACTGCTACGGATTCATTGTTGCTCCATACACTCATAAAGCTCACTGCCAGCTCAGGAGCACTTGTTCCCATCGCTAAAATCGTAAGCCCTGTGATCAGTGGTGGAATATGCAACGCTTCTGCTACTCCTGCTGCACCATCTACAAACCATTGGGAACTTTTTACCAAAAGCAAAAGCCCTGCCAGCATCAATAAAATCTCAATAAATGAAATCATGTTTTTCTCCTTAATTTATAACACAGGTTTCCCTGCACACGATTAGTATTCCCTAGTTATCTATCATGGTATCATAGGCAAAGCAACGGTGTCAAATCTGTAACCGCCTAACCAAAAACCTTTATACCATACCATCATATTTCTTTTTATATTGAAAAGGCGTAATGCCATACATATCCTTAAAGGTATGAATAAAGTAATTTACCGTTGGAAAACCTGCTGTTAATGCCACCTCCAGCACTGACATCTCACTGGATTCCAGCAACTCTTTTGCCTTTGTCAGCCGCAAATGCTGAATATACTGCTTAAATGTCAAGAAAAAGTGCTGTTTAAAATAACGGGAAATATACTTTTCGGATAAATGGAATTGTGCTGCCAAGTCCTGTAATGTAATTTTTTCCTGATAATGATTTTGAATATAACTAAGCATTTCCCTCTGTAATAAATCCGTTCGTTCCTTCTGCGCCTTTATAAACAGGTTATTCTTGTAGAGAATCTCTATCATCTGTAACAGATAGATACGGGTCTGTATATGCAAAAAGGTATTTTTCTTTTGGTTTAGTTCTATTAGGTCAACTAGAATTTTTGCAATTTTTTTCTCAATAGCTTTTTCTTCTATTTTATGCGGAAACATAAGCATATCCCTCCGAAGAGGACCAAGCAACTGTTCTTCCAAAAAATCCTCTGTCTGAAAGGAAATAAAACGCAGCGGAAACAATATGGCACAGTATTTTACATGCAAATCCTCTGACCCCATCAAATGCAATTCACCAGGTGGAACAAAAAACACATCTCCCGCATTTCCTTCATATTGTTGCCCACCAATTGATATTTGCAATACTCCCTGTTCAATATAAATAATCTCCACTTCTCTATGCCAATGAACAGGCACTTGAAATGCCCTCTCTACGTCATGAATCGCATACTGGGTATACGCATATTCCTTTGTTCCATGGGTTCGATTTTCCCTCAATTCTACATACATATCCTCACCTCAACCTCTGCCACCATTTTTCCATAACTCCACCGTGCTACACGAATCTTTTGATTGCAAACATCCCTATTCTCTTTTCCTTTTCTTCATTCTAGCAAAAAAGTAGAAAAATTGCAATTTTTTCAAGAAGAAATGGAAGAATATTTTCTTCATTCCCCGTAAAATGAAAAAAAAGATAAAAAGGAGGCATTCTCTTATGGAACGACAGAATCGTACACTGGGACAATTATTTGTGCCAATCTGTTTTGAAACACTATTTTATATGCTTGCCGGGGTTGTAGACACACTTATGTTATCTTCTGTCAGTGACCAGGCAGTAGGGGCAGTGGGAACTGCCAATACTTATATTGGAATGTTTATTATTATGTTTTCTGTCATTACCTCTGGTATGCTGGCAGTTATGACTCAAAATATTGGTGCAGGCAAATCTGGTATTGCTTATCAAGCATTGCAAATCGGTGTGGCTTTTAACACGGTGCTTGGTATTGTGCTTGGCATTGTTCTATTTGCTGGTTCTGGTAGTATCCTTCATATCGTAGGTATTGCTGATCTGCTATTAAAACCTGCAGATACCTATTTAAAAATTGTGGGTGGCTTTTGTATTTTTAATGCACTCATCCCCATTTTTTCCGGATATTTGCGTGCCTTTGGTTATACAAAGCAACCACTGATTGCCGCAGTTGTGGGAAATGTATTAAACTTCGGGCTAAACTCTCTGTTTTTATTTGTATTCCACTGGGGTGTGGCAGGCGTTGCCATTGCTACTATTATTTCCAAAGTTGTCAACCTTACCATTGTAGTGATTCAGGCAAAACTTTTAATCCACGCAAAAGCGGACAAACATCGTGCTTCAGGAAAACATATTTTAAAGCAAATCATCCGCATCGGGCTTCCTTCTGCTATGGAAACTGCATTATACAATGTTGCCATGACACTGGTAATCCGTTTCTTAAATCAGATGGATCCAGACGGACTAAACGTTACCGCCCGTTCCTATACCACGCAAATTACCAACTTTTCTTATAGTGTAGGTTCTGCACTGGCACAGGCAAATGCTATTATGACGGGATGGCGAATTGGTTCGGGAGATTATGAAGCCTGTGATAAAGGAACCAAAAAAGCCGCTTTGGTCGGTATTATCGTAGCCACTGTCTTAGAAGGTATCTTTACCCTCTCTGGTGGTATTATTATGAAGCTGTTTTCTGATGACCCAGTAATGGTACATTTAGTCATTAAACTACTTGCCATTGATATTGTTCTTGAAATGGGGCGTGTATCCAATCTGGTCTTTGGAAATGCACTAAAAGCTGCTGGGGATGTTATCTTTCCAATGGTGATTGCCGCAATTTTCATGTATTTATTTGCGGTAGGTGGAACTTACGTCTTTGGCATAAGGCTGGGACTTATGGCTGTAGGCTCTTATATAGGATTAGCTATGGATGAATGTGTCCGCGCCATCGGAATGTTTCTTCGCTGGCGAGGCGGCAAATGGAAGTCTATGAGTTTGGTTTCTAACCAAAATTAATAAATTAATTTTACTTCTTTCTTAATTTAAGTTCTGGTTTTCCAAGGGAAACCAGAACTTAGTTTTTCTATCAATGAAATAATTTTTTATTTTTTGTCCCAAAAGTCCCTCCAAATGTATTATTATAAATAGGAGGGTCCGCCCATCATGATACGAGGGAGAGAATAACGTTGACTTTATTCCAATCAAAAAACGCAAATAAGAAGATAAATATAGATGAAACTTTATTCCCAGAAATTGCCTCCGGCAACAAGGAAGCCTTTACAAAACTTTATCATTTAACAGACAAGGTAATCTATGGATACATTTTCTCAATTTTAAAAAATCCAGATGATGCAAAAGATATTATGCAGGAAACTTACCTTAAAATTTTATCTGCTGCACATCTATACCAACCACAGGGGAAGCCCTTGGCGTGGATGTTTACCATAGCCAAAAACTTATCTTTGATGCATATTCGGCAAAAGCAAAATCATGGAGAATTGCAACTGGAGGAATTAGAAAACAGACACGAATTTTCGTACTTAGACCACACAGAAGATCGTCTAATTCTAAAAGCTGCCTTAACCATCCTAAATGAGCGAGAACATCAAATTATACTTCTTCATGCCATGGCAGGATGGAAACACAGAGAAATTGCAGAATATATGAACTTGTCTTTAGCAAATACCATAAAGACTTATAATCGTGCCATCAAAAAGATGAATCAATATGTAACAGAACAGGAGGCCATCAAATGTCAAAAAAAATAGAAGATATGTATGTACATGCTATGGAACAGATTACGCCGGATGTTCTGGATACCGTTTTACAACAAAAGGAACGTCAGACAGATTATTCCTATGTACCCCAACAACCTATGACAAAAAAAAGAAGGATTGTCCCCCTGACCTCTTTAGCAGGGATTGCAATTGCTGCTGTATTTTTCTTGTTCTTCTATAACAAGCTAGCGATAGAAACCATCGTCACCATTGATGTCAATCCAAGTTTTGAAGTACAATTAAACAGGCAAGGTGAAGTACGAAAAATTACAGGTGTAAATAAGGATGGGAAAGAAATCGTAGACCAGCTAACGCACAAAAGCAAAAACCTGAATACTACGATTGATAGTCTACTGACACAGTTAGATAAAAAAGGCTATTTTTCAGAAAAAACAGCCATTCTTGTTTCCGTTCAAAATAAACAGGAAAAGACGGCAACCGCAGTAGAAAAAACAGTAAAAAAACACATGAAACAAGTTTGCAAACAACAGAATCAAAATGCGGTTATTTATACACAACTTGTAAGTACCAAAAAAGAGATTACAGAAGTTGCTAAAAAGTACAACATCTCTACGGGAAGAGCCACTTTTATTTATAATATGACGAAAACAAATGCAGACTGGAATGTGGATGATCTGGCATCCATGACAATTGAGGAACTTGTTTCCTCTGTAAAGAAAAAAGGCGTAACCGTATCGGATATTTTGGAACAACCAAAAAGTGTAGATAAGAAAAACAATGTTTCCAACACACCAACTGCTACACCATCGCAGAAAAAACAACAAACAAAGGAAACAGACAAGCCAAAGGAAAAGAATACACCAAAACCTACCAATAAACCAAATTCCGATTCTTCTGGTGAAACCAAAAAGGATACGAAAAAAGAGGATACCAAACCAGAAAAAGACGAGCGCGAGAAACAAACCGAAAAGGATACCGACAAAAAAACTGAAAAAAAGAACAAAAGGGATACACACAATAGAAAGGATTCTGACAAAGAACCAAAAGCTACAACAAAACCGGATGATAACTCCCAGCCTCACGACGAACCAGATAACCGACCAGACTATGAATTTCCAAAAGATATGCCAAATTCACGCTGGGATTATCCGACAGAACCATATCCTCGCAATGACGACAGACATCAACATGAAAACAATTGGTGATAGTAATTTTTACTAATTTAGTAAATTTATTCAAAAGCAGAAAATACTCTTGACTTCTTTCTAAAAAAAGAGTACGCTTATTATACAATTAAACAAGTACATTTTCTCTTATTCAGAGAGGTGGAGAGTGAAGGCTCTATGAAACCCGGCAACCCCATCAGTTTTTTATTGGAAGGTGCCAATCTTAGCGAGTAATCGAACAATAAGAGGATTTGAATGTATGAATTTCAAGTCCATCTTATGATGGACTTTTTTCATTATACTTGCTGTTTATCAAATTACCAAAGGAGGATATTTATGGAAAAATTATTATTTACTTCAGAATCCGTTACAGAAGGACATCCAGATAAAATCTGTGACCAGATTTCCGATGCTGTATTAGATGCCTTATTGGCACAGGACCCAATGAGCCGTGTTGCCTGCGAAACTGCAGTTACTACAGGTTTAGTTCTTGTCATGGGTGAAGTTACTACAAAGGGCTATGTAGATATTCAAAAGATCGTCCGTGACACAATTCGAGAAATCGGGTATGACAACTCTGCCTATGGATTTGACGCAAATACCTGTGGTGTAATCGTTGCATTAGATGAGCAGTCATCAGACATTGCTATGGGTGTAGACAAGGCATTAGAAGCACGAGAAAATAACATGTCAGACGCAGAAATCGAAGCAATCGGTGCTGGTGACCAGGGTATGATGTTTGGTTTTGCTTCCAACGAAACGGAAGAATATATGCCTTACCCAATCAGCCTTGCTCACAAGCTTACAAGAAGATTATCCGAAGTTCGTAAAAACGGTACACTTCCTTACCTTCGTCCAGACGGTAAATCACAGGTTACAGTAGAATACAACGAAGCTGGCAAACCAGTACACTTAAACGCAGTTGTATTATCTACCCAACATGCAGAAGAAATTACACAGGAACAGATTCATGCAGATATTAAAAAGCATGTATTTGATGCCGTTCTTCCTGCTGACTTAGTAGATGAAAGAACAAAGTTCTTTATTAACCCAACTGGCCGTTTTGTTATTGGTGGACCAAACGGTGATAGCGGTTTAACTGGTCGTAAGATTATCGTAGATACTTACGGTGGATATGCTCGTCACGGCGGCGGTGCATTCTCTGGAAAGGATTGTACAAAAGTGGACCGTTCTGCTGCTTATGCTGCACGTTACGTTGCAAAAAATCTGGTTGCTGCCGGAATTGCAGACAAATGCGAGATTCAGCTTTCTTATGCAATTGGTGTTGCACAGCCAACTTCCATCATGGTCGACACCTTTGGAACAGGAAAATTAGACGATGACACTATCATTGATTTGATCCGTAACAACTTTGATTTAAGACCTGCCGGTATTATCAAAATGCTTGACCTAAGAAGACCTATTTACAAGCAGACTGCTGCTTATGGTCATTTTGGAAGAAATGATTTAGATTTACCATGGGAAAAATTAGATAAAGTAGATGCATTGAAGAAATATTTATAAAAGTTACCTGCAACAAAAAGAAGCTATGCACAATATTTGATGCATAGCTTCTTTTTTGCGGGCATTTCCTTTCACGCAACTACAAGATCTATTTTGCTCCTTCCAATAATCCAGAGGAATTTGCTTCTTTCGATTCCTTTGCATTTTTTGCCTTATCCGGCAATTTGAAATCCTTAGCCTTATTGTAGTTATCCAATGTAACTTTAATAGATACCTTATCGAATTTTGCAGATAAGTCTGTTGACTTATCTAAATAGCTACCATACATTGTCTTTACAGTTTCCATTACCTTATCTACAATGCATTGTGTAAACTCTGTACAATCCATTTCAACGGATTTCCAACGAACCGTATCATTATCTACAACTAATGTTGCTTTTAAATCCTTTAAGTCTGTGAACATATCCTTTGATATACCCATAGCAGATGCCTGTTTTAAGGCACCACTTTCTTCTATAATCTTCTCAATGCTGTCACCTGTCATTTTATATTCTAAAACCGTTGTTCCATCTTTTTCTTTTTCTTTCGACTTTTCAACCTTTCCCTTGTAGACACTTTCCATATCTTTGTTATTATCTTCCTTCTTTTGCTTATCCAACATCTCGATTAACTTTTTCTGACTTTCATCTTTTTCATCCAAGGTTACTTTTTCCCATTCATCATTCATGCCAGTATATACTACATAATTATTATCTTCCTGCATAAAATAAACAGATACTTTTACCTCTTCGTCATCCTTTGCTTTGCAATTGATATCCGCTTTTATCTTCATCGGCTCTTTGAAGTAAGTCAACGTCATATCTGCATCCACTGCAATATCCTGTCCCATTACTTTTCCTGCAACGGTCATCGTTCCTTTTCCTTCAAAACTATCTGCCTTTGTAGTTTCCTTATCTGCTACCGCTGCAATCTTTGCTGGTTCTTTTGGTAATGTCACCTTGTTTCCACATGCTGTCAACGAGGAACACGCCAAGATTCCTGCAACACCCAAAGCTGCAATTTTTTTCATTTTCATATGTAATATCTCCTTTTCCTATCATACTTGGTAAGCGTCCAGCCAAGCTAAACAATTACCATTCTTTTTATTTTTCGTTTTCGCTGCATTATGCCCACGATTGCCATTATATCGACTTTGATACATTGTTGCAATACCTCTTGGCATTTTCTAATTATATTTTAAGATATGGAAATTATCCTTCTTTCAAACCACCACTATCAGCAGCTAACAAATCTCTTATCCTATTGCAACAAACAGACATATCAAATACCTACGTACCTGATATGTCTGCTATTACAAACTACTTATCTTTTTCATCAAAGTAATTCCACACCAAATATGCAATTCCAAGCAGCAATGAAACCAAGGCTAACATATCCCACTAGCAGATTTCTGCTCCTGCAGGCATATCCTTCTCTGGTGTCATAAGTGCCAATTCGCCTTTTTCATTTTCTGCGCAAAGAAGCATACCTTCTGACAATACTCCTGCCAGTTTAGCTGGTTTAAGATTTACCAATACCATAACTTTCTTTCCAACCATTTCTTCCGCAGAATAATAAGCTTTAATACCCGATACAATCTGCTTTACTTCGCTTCCTATCTGTACTTTAGAGCAAAGTAATTTCTTAGACTTTGGAACTTCTTCACAGGAGATAATCTTTCCAACCTGGAACTGCATTTTCATAAAGTCATCATAGGTAATTTCCGCCTTTGGCTCAATATCAATACCCTTTTCTTCCTCTGCTTCTCCATTTGCCTTTGCAGCGGCAGCCTTTTGTTCTGCCTGAATAACTGCTACCTGCTCCATAATCTCTTTTGGATCTAATCTAGCAAATAAGATTTCAGGTTTTTCTGTTACTTTTGTTCCAGATACATAGTTTCCATAGTTTTCCATCTCATCTAAACTTGGTGCCTTAGCGTTTAACTGCTCTAAAATCTTCTTGGAAGTATCTGGCATAAATGCTTCTAACAAAGTAGCTCCAACTGTAATACTCTCTACCAAGTTGTATAAAACAGTCTGTAAATGTTCCTGTTTAGCTTCATCCTTTGCTAATGCCCATGGCATTGTCTCATCAATATATTTATTACAACGTTTGAATAGCGTAAAGATTTCCGTAATCGCATCTGCCACACGAAGCTTATCCATCTTCTCTGCCACTTTCTTTGGTGTCTCTAATGTAAGAGCAATCAATTCTTCATCTACTGCTTCTTTTACATTTTTATTTGTAACAACACCGTCAAAGTATTTATTAGACATAGAAATGGTACGGTTTACCAGATTTCCTAATGTATTGGCAAGGTCAGAATTCATACGCTCAATCATCAATTCCCATGAAATCACACCATCATTTTCAAATGGCATCTCATGCAATACAAAGTAACGAACAGCATCTACACCAAACATATCTACCAACTGGTCTGCGTAAATAACATTTCCCTTTGATTTACTCATCTTTCCGTCACCCTGTAATAACCAAGGATGTCCAAATACCTGTTTTGGCAATGGTAAATCAAGTGCCATAAGCATAATTGGCCAATAAATCGTATGGAAACGCAAGATATCCTTTCCAATCAAGTGTAAATCAGCAGGCCAATATTTTTCAAACATAGCATCTGAATTTCCATCCAAATCAAATCCTAAACCAGTAATGTAGTTCGTAAGGGCATCTAACCATACATAAACAACATGTTTATCATCAAAGTCTACTGGGATTCCCCACTTAAATGATGTTCTGGATACACATAAATCCTGAAGCCCTGGAAGTAAGAAGTTATTCATCATTTCTTTTTTACGAGATTCTGGCTGAATAAAGTTAGGATGTGTATTGATATGGTTGATGAGTTTATCTGCATACTTGCTCATTTTAAAGAAGTATGCTTCCTCTTTTGCTGGCTGGCACTCTCTTCCACAATCTGGACACTTTCCGTCTACTAACTGTGATTCTGTGAAAAATGACTCACAAGGTGTACAGTAAAGACCTTCATAATGTCCTTTATAAATATCACCCTTATCGTACAATTTCTTAAAAATCTTCTGCACCTGTTTTTCATGATCTGCATCTGTTGTACGGATAAACTTATCATAAGAAGTGTTCATCAAATCCCAGATTCTCTTAATTTCGCCTGAAACATTATCTACAAATTCCTTTGGTGTAATTCCTGCTTCCTGTGCCTTTAATTCAATCTTCTGTCCATGTTCATCGGTTCCTGTCTGGAAACGAACATCATAACCCTGCTGCCTCTTAAAACGTGCAATGCTATCTGCTAATACAATTTCATAGGTATTTCCAATATGTGGTTTTCCTGATGTATACGCAATTGCTGTTGTAATATAGTACGGTTTCTTTGCCATAAATCATTCCTCCTAATAAAAATAGGGACTCTCATCTTAAAGACGAGAATCCCGTGGTACCACTTTAATTCATCTGCATATGCAGACCTTATACACGATAACGGTGTGACCGTTCTGCCCTAACAAACGCTCAGACAGACAACTCCAAGACCATCTTCAATAAGTTCTAATTTTCCCTTTCGCAGCACCCGGGTTCTCTGTAAAATCGTTCCTTATCTACTCTTCTCTTCCACGTATTTTTATATTAAACTTTTGTAACTATAGCATAGTTACGAACTTTTTTAAGTGTATCACATTTGTGCTAAAATCGTCAAGCTATTCCCCTTTTATATTCTTATAAGAATGAAAAAAGTATTGTTCTGCACATAAACATCATAATTCAAAAAGAGGCATATTGCATCTCTACAACTGCCTCATTCTTATTTTCTTTTATTCTATTTTAAAAACAACAGCTTCTTAGTATCTATACATATAGCTTCCGTCTGTCTTCATGCTTGCATTTCTTAAATCTGCTGTTTTCTTCTTTACCTTGCTCTTAGGAATTGTAATTGTAATGTCCTTTGTTGTACGAGCAGGCATTGCAATATTCTTAGCTACACTGTAGTTTGCAATTGTTGCACCTGTGGCTGTCTTTGCAACAATCTTAATCTTTTTAAATTTTGTAATATAGTAGCTTGTATTATTGTATAATCTTAACTTAACTACTAACTTACCTTTGCTGTAGTATGCTTTATAGATACCAGCAGTTACTCCATAAGATGCACTGCTTAAAGAAGCTTTTGCTCTTGTATATACATTACTCTTTACTGTAACTACGCATTTTGCTGTTTTGCTTCCAGATTTTGCTGTAATTGTTGTCTTACCTGCTTTTTTTGCAGTAACTTTACCATTCTTTACAGTAGCAACTGACTTCTTGCTTGAAGTCCAGCTTACAGAACCACTAGCACCAGTTACACTTAATTTGTGAGACTGACCTGCTGTGATAGTAAGTTTGCTCTGGCTCATTGTAAGTGGTGTCTCTGTTGGTGTAACAGTGCTATCGCCAAGAGAAACTACAGTAGTAATCTTAGCCTGTGCAGATGGAGAAACCTGTATATAATAGCTTCCTGCACTTACATTTGTATACAATCCAGAAACATAGTATCCACTATATTCGTCACTACCAAGAGCAGTAGCTGCATCTTCCCATTCTGATTCCTTAATTACTGCACTATTTGAAAATGTTGTACCTGATGTCTTCTTATATGTAATAGTAAGATCCATTTTTGTGTCAGTTAAAAAGTCCATATATAATGTTCCATCTTTTGTTACGTTGAAAGAATATCCTTTGCTTCCTCCAGCGAAAATAGTAACTGTGTCACTTACCAAAGTCTCATTGTCTGCTGCTTTTGCCTTGTTCACTGCACCTGGGCATACTACGATTAAAGTTAGTACTAAAAGTGCGGCCACCAATTTTTTGAATGTTTTTTTCATTGCTTCCTCTTTTCCTTTCTAAAAAAATATAAATACTTTAATGATCCATTTGAAAAGCATCTTTCCAAATTTTTCTACCACTTAATTTTAATATAAAATTCACGAAAAAGCAAATGGAATATAAAATTTGTCTAAAACGAATAAAATATTCGTTTTTGTCTACATATCTATCTTGCATTATGCATACAAAAGTCCTATAAACTAAACATCATCCTTAGATTTTAAGGTACTTCCTTGCTGTAGAATTTCCTGCCCTTTGCATCAACGTATTTACAGGACGGGAAAAATCTCTTGCTTTTCGCTACAGCCAATGACATTTCTTCTATGCGGAATTGGGAAAGTAAAAGAAATAATAAAAATAGAAATTGATTTATTTCCCCTAATTATGTATACTTTTAGGTAAGAGAATGGTTTTCCATTCCTTTAATACGGAAATCTGTATATTCAGATTTATATTAACACATTATATTAATGAGAAAGAGAGGTTACTAAGATGGCAACAATCGATTTAAGTAAGTATGGCATCACTGGTGCTACAGACATTGTTTACAATCCTTCTTATGAAGTATTATTCGAGGAGGAAACAAAAGCTGGATTAGAGGGGTATGAAGTAGGTCAGGAAAGCGAACTTGGTGCAGTAAACGTTAAGACTGGTATCTACACAGGTCGTTCTCCTAAAGATAAGTTTATTGTAGAGGATAAGAACTCAAAAGACACTGTATGGTGGACTACAGAGGAATATCCAAACGATAACCACAAAATGTCAGAAGAAACATGGGCTGCAGTTAAGGAAATCGCTAAGAAAGAGCTTTCTAATAAGAGACTTTTCGTAGTAGATGCATTCTGCGGTGCTAATGCAGATACACGTATGGCAGTTCGTTTTATCGTTGAGGTTGCTTGGCAGGCTCACTTCGTAACTAACATGTTTATTAAGCCTACTGCTGAAGAACTTAAGAACTTCGAGCCTGACTTTGTTGTATACAATGCTTCTAAGGCTAAGGTTGAGAACTACAAAGAATTAGGTCTTAACTCTGAGACATGTGTTGCATTTAACATTACAAGCCGTGAGCAGGTAATCATTAACACATGGTACGGTGGAGAAATGAAGAAGGGTATGTTCTCTATGATGAACTACTACTTACCATTAAAGGGAATGGCTTCTATGCACTGTTCTGCAAACACAGATATGAACGGTGAAAATACAGCTATTTTCTTCGGTCTTTCTGGTACAGGTAAGACAACACTTTCTACAGATCCTAAGCGTCTTCTTATCGGTGATGACGAACATGGTTGGGACGACAAGGGTGTATTCAACTTCGAAGGTGGTTGCTACGCTAAGGTTATCAACCTTGATAAGGAATCTGAGCCAGATATCTACAATGCAATCAAGCGCAACGCTCTTCTTGAGAACGTAACACTTGATAAAGATGGAAAAATTGATTTTGCAGATAAGAGCGTTACAGAAAATACTCGTGTATCTTATCCAATTGATCACATTCAAAACATTGTACGTCCTATTTCATCTGCTCCAGCTGCTAAGAACGTTATCTTCTTATCTGCTGATGCCTTTGGAGTACTTCCTCCAGTATCAATTTTAACTCCTGAACAAACTCAATATTACTTCTTATCAGGATTTACTGCAAAATTAGCAGGAACAGAACGTGGAATTACTGAACCAACTCCAACATTCTCTGCATGCTTCGGACAAGCATTCTTAGAATTACATCCTACTAAATATGCAGAAGAACTAGTTAAGAAAATGCAAATGAGTGGAGCAAAAGCTTACTTAGTTAACACTGGTTGGAATGGAACTGGCAAACGTATTTCTATTCGTGATACACGTGGAATTATTGATGCAATTCTTAATGGTGATATTTTATCAGCACCAACTAAACATATTCCATACTTCAATTTTGAAGTACCTACTGCACTACCTGGCGTAGATTCAAAGATTTTAGATCCTCGCGATACTTACGCTGATCCAAAAGTTTGGGAAGAAAAAGCTGTTGATTTAGCAAGTAGATTTGTTAAGAACTTTGCTAAGTATGAAGGCAACCCAGCTGGAAAAGCTTTAGTTAAAGCAGGTCCAGAAGTTAAATAATTAAATGATTTGGTCAATGAACATTTATTATGTGAATACACATAATAGGTGCTAATTGACCTTTTTTTATTTAAAAAATTTTAAAAAAACATTATTTATTGATGAATTTTTTGCTTTTTTTTAGAAAATGTGATAAGATTACTAGCGTGATTTATTTATGGGTTAAGGAGTTTGGTTCTAAATGGTTTTATTAATTATATTTATCATTTTTATTATTGCAATTATATATCGTATTATTTACAAAAGCGAATATTTTGGTGACAAAGGAAGCGAATATTTTGGTAACAAAGGAAGCGAATATTTTGGTGGCAAAGGACAAAGAGGCGAAAATTACGTGAGAATATTTCTTGAAAGAAATGTTCAAGACAAAATAATACTTAATAATGTGAAATTGAAAAAAAAGAACTCAACTTGCCAAATTGATCATGTGTTAATTTCTAGAAAAGGTGTTTTTGTAATTGAAACAAAAAATTATTCTGGGAAAATATATGGGAATGCAGAACAAGAACATTGGAGACAAATTATCGGTTATAATGCTAATAATACTTTTTATAATCCTATAAAACAAAATTTAGCGCATGTTTTTGAAATAAAGAAAGTAATTAAACGAAATATTCCTGTATACAATTGTGTTATTTTTGCTAGTGGTAACATTGAAGATGTAAATGTGTATGAAGTTTTCACTCCTGAAACATTTATCATTTTTTATGATTCAATAAAAGATATAATGGGAATCTCAGATATTAAAGAAATAGCTAGTGAAATTAATAAAAAAACTGAAGAAGATAATATTAGTGATGAAGAACATGTAAATAATGTTGTAGATAATCAAAGGAAAATTGAAATGGGTATTTGTCCTCGTTGTGGAGGTAGGTTAATGATAAGAAAAGGAAAATACGGGGAATTCTATGGATGCTCTAATTTTCCAAGATGTAAGTTTAAAAAGAATATTGATGATTTTTAATAAAAAAATTTAAAATAAGTGTTGTATTTTTATGACAAAAGTAGTATAATATGTATGTTCCTTAGACTTCGATATACGAATCTCCAACGTATTTCTAGGTTTTAGGTGTAATTATATTTAGGAGGATTAAAAAATGTCTTGTATTTCAAAAGAACAAAAAGCACAATTAGTTGAACAATTTGGAAAAAATGCTAACGATTCAGGATCTGTAGAAGTTCAAATCGCTATTCTTACAGCTGAAATTAATCGTTTAAATGAGCATCTTGCTATTAATAAGCATGATTTCCATTCTCGTCGTGGATTACTTAAAAAAGTAGGTCATCGTCGTAATTTAATTACTTATTTACGTAATAAGAATGTTAGTTCATATCGTGAACTTGTAAAACAACTAAATTTAAGAAAATAGTTCTAAATAAAACGGGTAAGCAATTACCCTTTTTAATAATGATTTTGAAAATATTTAAATTAGGAGAATATATCAATGAGTGAAAAAAAAGTCTACGAATATGTCCAAGGCACTCGTAAATTTGTTTGCGAAATTGGAGAATTAGCTAAACAAGCTAATGGGTCTGTCTTGGTAAGATTTGATGATACGGCTGTTTTGTCAGCAAGTGTATTTAGTACAAAAAAAGGTACTGGCGATTTCTTTCCATTAACTGTAATGTATCAAGAAAAATTATACGCTGCTGGAAAAATTCCTGGAGGATTCCTTAAGAGAGAAGGAAGACCTACTGAGTTTGAAACACTAACTTCTAGATTAATTGACAGACCATTACGTCCATTATTCCCTGAAGGTTTTAGAAATGAAGTTCAAGTAATTAATACAGTAATGTGTTCAAATCCTGACAATTCAAGTCAAATGACAGCAATGTTAGGTGCATCTTTATCTTTATGTATTTCTGATATACCTTTCCATGGACCTATAGCTGGTGTTGTAGTTGGAAGAGTTGATGGTAAATTTGTTATTAATCCAACTGTAAAAGAATTAGAACAATCAGATATTAACCTTATTTTAGCAGGTACAAAAGATGCTATTAATATGGTTGAAGCTGGTGCTAAAGAAGTAAGTGAAGATGATATGCTTAATGCTTTAATGTTTGGACATGAAGAAATTAAGAGATTATGTGCATTCCAAGAAGAAATTGTTAAAGAAATTGGAAAAGAAAAAGTAGAAGTTGAATTACATAAGATTCCTGAAGATATCGATAAACGCGTTCGTGATATGGCTGAACAAGCACTTAAAGATGCAGTTGTTATCGAAGATAAACTTGCTCGTTATGCTAAGATTGATGAAATCGATGAAGAAACAATCGAAACATTAACAAGTGAATGGAAGAATGATGAAGATTTCGAAGAAAAAATCGGATACGTTAAAGAACTTTTAGAGTTGATAGTAGCTACAGAAGTTCGTCGTTTGATAACTGAAGATAAGATTCGTCCTGATGGTCGTAAAGTTAATGAAATTAGACCATTATCATCTCGAGTTGACATATTTGAAAGAACTCATGGTTCTGCATTATTTACACGTGGTCAAACACAAGCTTTGAGTGTTGTAACATTAGGTTCTTTAAATGAATTCCAAATCATTGATGGCTTAGGCGAAGAAGATGGTAAGAGATTTATGCTTCACTATAACTTCCCTGCATTTAGTGTTGGTGAAATTGGTCGTTATGGTTCTCCTGGACGTCGTGAAATCGGTCATGGTGCTTTAGGCGAAAGAGCTTTATTACAGGTTATTCCAAGTGAAGAAGAATTTCCTTATACAATTAGAGTTGTAAGTGAAATCTTAGAATCTAATGGTTCTTCATCACAGGCTTCTATATGCGCTGGAACTATGGCTTTAATGGCTGCTGGTGTACCAATTAAAGCTCCTGTTGCTGGTATCGCAATGGGATTAATCAGTGATGGAGATAAATACACTATTTTGACTGATATTCAAGGAATGGAAGATCATTATGGCGATATGGACTTTAAGGTTGCTGGAACAAGAAATGGTATAACTGCTTTACAAATGGATATTAAGATTGAAGGAATTAATGAAAAAATTCTTAAAGAAGCTTTAGCTCAAGCTAAAGAAGGACGTATGACTATCTTAGGCCATATGCTTAACACAATTCCTACTTATCGTGATCATTTAAGTCCTTATGCTCCAAAAGTAGTTATGTTTAGAATTGATCCGGACAAAATTAGAGATGTTATTGGCTCTGGTGGAAAAGTTATTACCGAAATTATTAACGATTGTGATAATGTTAAGATTGACATTGAACAAGATGGTAGAGTTTATATTATGCATTCGAACGAAGAATGGATTAAGAAAGCTCAAGATAAGATTATGAGTATCGTTAGAGAGCCAGAAGTTGGTAAATACTACTTAGGTAAAGTAACACGTATAGAAAAATTTGGAGCATTTGTAGAATTATGGGAAGGCTGTGAAGGCTTATTGCATATTTCTAAAATTTCTTCAAAGAAAATAGATAAAGTTGAAGATGCTCTAGCAATCAATGATGAAATAATGGTTATTGTTACAGAAATTGATGATAAAGGACGTGTAAATCTTTCTACAAAAGAAGCATATGAATGCAAAAAAGAAGATAAGTCTAGCAAAAAAGAAAATAAAAAAGAATTTAAACGCGATCGTAAAGAAAGTAAACGTGAACACAAAGAATTAAAAGAATCTTCTAAAGAAGAAAATGAAAAAAAATCAGATGAAGAATAAGGCTTGAAGATAACCTTATATCTATCTTAAAGGCTTTGAAAAAAGCCTTTTAATTTTACTTTAATTTGAAAGGATTTCCGATGAAAAATATTTGTAAATTTATTGTTTTATTATTGATTATACTAAATTTAATTTTTATTTATGGATGCAAAGACAATAACTTAGAACTAAATGAAGAAAATTGACGTGAATATTGCCCTAAATGCAAAGAAATAAACAAAGAAAATTGTAAAGATTATATTCCTAAATGTGAAGAAATAAACGAAGATACGTGTAAGGATTATATTCCAAAGTGTGATGAAATCAATAATGAAACATGTAAAGATTATTGCCCTAAATGTGAAGAAATAAATGAAGAAACGTGTAAAGAATATACTAAGAAACGTAAAGTATTCTTAGGAATTGATTTGATAGATGAAAATTTAAGTGTTTTTGAAAATAAAAGAGTAGGGTTAATTACTAATCCTACAGGAATTAATAGTGATTATAAGTCAACTATTGATGTTTTGTTTGAAAAAATTAATCTTGTTTCTTTATTTGCACCGGAACATGGTATAAGAGGAGCAAAAGAAGCAGGTGAAGCAACAAGTGATTCTATCGATTCAGTAACAGGCTTAAAAATCTATAGTTTATATGGACAAACAAAAGAGCCAACTATGGAAATGATGAATGATATTGACATTCTTTCAATTGATATTCAGGATGTTGGTAGTCGTTTCTATACATATGTTTATACTATGGCTTATGCTATGATGGCTTGTGCTAAATATGGAAAAACTTTTGTTGTTTTTGATAGACCTAATCCGTTATCGAATATAGTTGATGGAAATATACTTAATAAAGCGTACTCATCATTTGTGGGAATGTATGAAACTATAACACGTCATGGAATGACAATTGGTGAACTAGCTACACTTTTTAATGAACATTTTGGTATTAATTGTGATTTGAAAGTTATTAAAATGAAAAATTATGACCCAACTCTATATATCGATGAAACAACTGTCCCTTGGGTAAATCCATCTCCTAATATGCCAACACTAGATACAGCCATTGTTTATGGTGGTACATGTTTATTTGAAGGAGTTAACTTGAGCGAGGGAAGAGGAACAACTAAACCATTTGAATTTATTGGTGCCCCATTTATTGATAGTATTAGATGGGCAAATAAACTTAATAGTTTGAATCTTGAAGGGGTTTATTTTAGACCAATATCATTTACTCCTTCATTTGATGATTATCAAGGCAAGTTATGTGGTGGAGTTCAAATTCATGTTACTAATCGAGAGAAATTCTCATCATGTAAGGCCGGAGTTGCTATGCTTTATACGATTAAAGAATTATATCCAAATGAAGTAAAATTTCAATCATATTTAAAAACATTATCTGGCGTAGATTATATTTATAATATGACATATAGTTTAGATAAAATTTTTGAAATAATTGATGAAGATGTTTTAAAATTTACAGAAATCTCAAAACCTTATCGCTTGTATTAATAAAAATAATAAAAAAACAAATAAAGTATAGAATTTTTTTAAAAAATATGTTAGAATATATACGTATTCGGGTAATCGAGCAGAATATTCTGTTAGGAAAGTCCTTGCTAGCACCAGCTGAGATGCGGTAGTGATTATGTCCATATATAATAAATAAAATGGAACACTTGAAATGTGATGGCGAAAGTTTTTCCTTTAAAATGGAAAAATTTTCTTAACGTGCCACAGTGACGATACTTTAGGGAAACTTAAAGAGTGAAACGCGGTAAACCCCATAAGCTAGAAACCCAAATTTTGGTAGGGGAATCTTTAGTTGTGAAATGAAATGACTAAAGGAAGTTTAATAAACTTAGATAAATGATTACCACACGATATGTGTACAGAACAAGGCTTATAGAATACTTTTCCCTGCAATGCAGGGTTTTAGTTAGTTTTTTGAGGTGAAATATGTTTGAAACTTGTGAATATGTAATTAGTGCAGTTAATAAAAGCCAATATCCTAATAAAGATTATTTGCCAGAATTTGTCTTTTTAGGTCGCTCAAATGTTGGAAAAAGTTCATTAATAAATGCCTTAACAAAAAGAAAAATGCTTGCGAAAACATCTTCAAAACCAGGGAAAACAAGAACAATGAACTTTTTTCTTATTGATAAAATGTTTTATTTGATAGATGCACCTGGGTATGGATATGCTTCTCGAACATATGGTGAAAGACAAGATTATGGAAAATACATTGAAGAATGTCTTTTTGAGAATGAGAACTTAAAAGTAACATTTCTTTTGATTGATACTCTTGTTGGTCCAACCAATGATGATTTATTAATGTATGAGTTTTTAAAATATCATAACATAAATACTGTTATTATTTGCACAAAAACAGATAAAGTTAGAGTTACTAAACTTTATGAAAGAAAGAAAAATGTTTGTGAAAAGTTGAACTGTAATTCAAATGACATTATTTACACATCTTCAGATAAAAAAACAGGATTTGAAAAAATCGAAGAAATAATAAAAAAATATTTATAGTTGGTTTATCCAACTTTTTTTCATAAAAAGTTTTATTTAATAATATAATTATGTAGGTGGTGAATAACTATGGAACTTAGAATATGTTGTGAGCAAAAAATTGAATTAGAAAAGTATAAAAACTTAAAATCAATAAATTATGAAATTGATAGATATACTTTTGATAATGGTGAATTAAATGGAAATGTTGTTGTGAAAGGAATATATGAGAATAATGAATCTTTAGAAAATGAATATATAAAGTCAGTTCCTTTTACCTTAATGTTTAAGAGTAGTGGCTACGAAATAAAAGAACTTAAAATAGATAATTTTAAACATTATGATGTCGTAAATAATGGTATAGAATGTTCCTTTGATATTTTTGTATTATATGAATTGAAAATAAGTGAAGGATCTATTCCTAATATTATGTCTAAAGATGAAGTCAAAGAAGAAAAAATTGAAAAAGAAGAAATCAAAGAAGAAAAAACTGAAAAAGAGGAAATCAAAGAAGAAGTTTTAGAAACCGTTAAAGAAATTAATAGTGATGTTAATAATCTTGATATAATAGAAACAATTGATGAAAATAGTAGTGATGTATGTACTGATATAAAAGATAAATATGATGAACTTTTAAACAATATCTTCTTAAATAGAGAAGAAAATAATGTTAATATTTTAGATAAAAAAGACAATGGAAAATTGAAACTAAAGTTTAATGATAAAATTGAAACAATAAGAGTTTATTTTCCAAAAGCTGAAAATGAAATTGAAAAAATTTGTAAAGATGAAAAAGTAACTATCAATAGTGTATATGATAATGATTTAAATAAAGATTTTCAAAATAAGAAAAGAATCATTATTAAAAAATGAAAGATATAATCTTAAATGTATTAAGAGAATATCATATACCTGGAGTAAGTTATCGAAATGTAACCAAAAAGTGTGCAAAAGTAACATGTAGTGCTGGAAATTGTTTTCTACTTAAAGAGTGTAATTTATATACTGAAGAAAAATATAAATATTTAAGAGGCCAAAGTGTAGATAATATTCTTTATCCATTAAAAAATGATAATAATAAATATGTTACTAAAGATGGAGATTATTTATTTATTGTTATGCCTTATGTAGAAAATAATTATACACGAGATGAAGTAAAGGCTTATAAACTAGAGAATGAATTAAACAAACTACATGTTAACACATCTTTTAGGCGTGAATTGTCTCCTTTAACATCAAGAAAAAAATTAGAAGAAATATATAATTATTTACAATATAAATTTGATGTATTAGAAGCTTTTGTGAGAACCATTGAGGCACGAAATTATGATGAATATAGTATTTTAATTTTAAAAGAATACCATAACATTTTAGATGCTAAAATGGTTATGGGAAACTTAAACAAAAAAATTGTTGAGCATGTAAAAGTCAGAAAAACTGTTGATTATACATTTGTACATAACAACCCTAAACTTGATCATTTATTAAATACTAGTGAAGCTGATTATCTAATAAGCATAGGAAGAGGTAAAATAGGTGTGCCATCACTTGATTTGGTAAAGTTTTATATTGAAACTGAAGATGTTAATGTGGATCGCAAGGAAATGGTTATGAATTATCTTCAAAGATTTCAAGATGATTTTTACTTTGATTATTTTTGTTTCTTTGTTTTACTTTATTATATAAAAAGTATAATAATATATGATAAAGATTATGTTAGTAGTCAAAGTTTCGTATATGCTGGTGAGGCTATAAAGACTTTTATTATTGATTTTAATTTGAAATGAGCCACAAGGTGGCTTTTTATATTTGAAAATGTTTTCTGTTTGCTTTAATTATACAAATTTAATTATTAAAACGTTTACAATTAACTTTTTTCTTTATTTTTATTATATGTAGTGATATAATTAAGAGAAGAAAAAGTAAAGTGTGAATTTATGAGTGCAAAAGAAAACAAAATAAAACAAATTAATATTTTTAAAGGCAAAGTAATTGATGTCACCTTGGACACTGTCTCTATTGAAAATGGAGATAGTGAAATTATTTCTGAACGTGAAGTTGTCCATCATCGTGGTGGAGTATGTGCACTTATAAAAAAGAAAAACGGAATGATTCCTTTTGTAAAACAATTTCGTTATGCAATAAATAGTGAATTGATAGAACTACCAGCTGGTAAACTTAATAAGAATGAAAAAATTGATGAGGCAATAATTCGTGAAGTTGAAGAAGAAGTTGGCCTTTATCCTCTAAAAGTTACTTATTTAGGAAAACTATTTGTTAGTCCTGGATTTTCTACAGAAGTAATATATTTATATTTTATAGATGATTATCAAGAAAGCAAACAACATCTTGATTCTGATGAATTTTTAGATGTTATTGAATTAAGTTATGATGAGGCTATAAATATGGTTGAAACAGGGAAAATATTAGATGCAAAGACAGTATCCTTGTTATACAAATGTGAAAAATATTTTAAAATGGAGAATTAGTAATATGCAATATAAAACAATATCAAAACATTCAGATGGTAAAATATTAAAAAGTGACGGATTTCAAATATCTTCAGAAGCAAAAGCAGCCAAGAAACTTGATCCATCAATTATAGATGGAACATTAGGAACTTTTTATTATGAAGATGGTTCTTTTAAAACACATGATGTTGTGAAAGAAGTATTTAATACATTAAAAGATGATGAAGTGTATCTCTATTCTACAAGTGATGGAGGAAAAGATTTTCATGAGGCAGCTGTAAATCATCTCTTGAAACATGTACGTAAAGACGTTGAAAAAGAAATGTTTATTAAATCAATTCCAACTCCTGGGGGAACTGGAGCACTTGTTAGTGGTTGTTACAATTGTCTAGATCCTGGACAAACATTATTAGTTCCATCACCATGTTGGGGACCTTATATTGGAATAGCAACCCATAGAGGAATAAATGTTGATAGTTATTTTTTATTTGATGGTGAAGGATTTAATTTAAAAGGATTTATTGAAAAAGCTAATGAAATAATTGCTAAACAAGGAAAGCTTGTCTTTTTCTTAAATGATCCTTGTAATAACCCAACAGGATATACTATGACCGAAGAAGAGTTTTTAAGTTTAATTGACTATTTGAATTCTACAAAAGTTCCTTGCGTAATGGTTTATGATTGCGCTTATATGGATATGGCTGTAGAAGGAATGAAAAAAACTCGTGATAAGCTCAAATTATTTACAAAATGTGCTGAAAATGTTTTAATATCTGTTGCCTTAAGTTTCTCGAAAACATATTTTATTTATGGACAAAGATTAGGTGCCCAAATAATTATTGGTAAAGATGAAAGAAATGTAACGGAATTATTTAATGCGGCAAACTATACAGCTCGTAATACTTGGAGTAATTGTAACAAAGGAATGGTTAGTTTAGTTTGTAAAGTCGATAAAGATCAACAATTAATTGAAAAATTGAATAAAGAATTACAACTTGTTGTTGATGATTTAAATAATCGTAGTTCTTTATTCTTGAAAGAAGCTAAAGAAATTGGGCTAAAAACTTATCCTTATCAAAGTGGTTTCTTTATTACTATTCCATGCCATAAAGAAAACGAAGTTATTCTCGAATTAAAGAAACGTAAAATTTATTTACTACCTACAGCAAACAGTGTGCGCGTTGCTATTTGTTCTATGCCATTAAAAGATATTAAAGGATTAGCAAAGAAAATAAAAGAAGTAATAGATTTATATAAATAGCAAATGTTTATTTATTTTAAATTATTCATTAAAATAAAGTTATTTCGATATATTTATATTGTAAATGCAAAAATAATAAAACTATCGAAATTATTTAAAAATAGAAGATGATATTATAAAGTTTAACTTTGTATTATTAGTCTTTGAAAAGAGTGAAATTAAAGCAATTTATGAAAAAAGAAATGTTTATAATATGTTTAGTTAGAAAAAAATAATTATAAAAGCTTATGATTACTTTATAACTATCGAAAAAATACTTAAATAAATAAAATGCAAAAACTATAAAAAAAACTTTACAAATTAATTAAAAAGTTGTATAATATATACGTTATGGTGATTCCTATGAAATGGTCTTTACAACAACTATATCGTTATATAAACGAACCTTTAATCATTAATGAAAAAGTGAATTATGATGAGTACGTTAAAAACGTTTCGGACATTATTCGTATGGATGATGTATTGGTGGAAGGTACTTGTAAATTCACGGGCAATGATTGTTTTGTCTTCAATTTAAAGATTAAAACAACTATGTATCTTGAAGATGCTTGGACATTAGAAGAAGTTGAATTTCCAATTGATTTAGATGTTAAAGAAGTCTTTTCGAAAGATAGTGATGATGAAGATAGTCGTTTTATAGAGAAGAATACAGTTGATTTGTATGACATCATTTGGGAAAATGTTTTATTAGAAAAACCCATATGCATTACTAAAAGTAAAACTACTAAAGAGTAAAGAGGTGAATTTAAATGGGTGCAATTGCTCCACAAAGACGTATCTCTAAAACTAGAAAACGTCAACGTCGTAGCCATTTCAAACTAGAAAATCCTGGTATGATGGTATGCCCTAATTGTGGCAACATTAAACTTGCTCATGTCGTTTGCGATTCTTGTGGTTATTATGATGGTAAATTAGTTAAAGCTATTAAGACTAAAGAAGAAGAAAAAGCTGAAGTTGAAGCTAAAGAAACTAAGAAATCAAAGAAAGCTACAAAAAAAGTAGAGACTGAAGAAGTTAAAGAAAACAAAGAAGTTAAGGTTAAAAGAGCAAAAAAAGCTGAAGACAAATAACAATTTGTTTTAATTTTCTAATAAAAAAGTACTCGTGAATGAGTACTTTTTTTATGCTTTTTAAAAATTGTTAATTTTTATTATCGTTATATAAATGCAAGTATTTTAATTTTTTTTTAAAAAATACTTGCTTTTTTTGTAGATATAGTGTAAAATAGTGTTACCAAGTGTCATTTTGTGTAAAAAAGTGGTGAAAAGTGGGGATTGCAATGTTTATTGGACAATATAAATATAATTTAGATGAAAAAAATAGATTAGTTATACCATTAGAGTATCGTAAAGAATTAGGTAACAAGGTTGTTATCAATAAAGGCTTTGAAAAATGTATAACGATATATCCAATAGACGTATGGAATGAACTTGTGGAAAAAATGTCATCACTTGCAATCAACCAAAAAGACAATCGTGCATTTGCTCGTTACTATATGTCATCGGCATTTTATAAGGACTTTGATTCTCAAGGAAGAATAAGTATCGATGAAGTGTTACGTAAATATGCTGGTATTACATCAGAAAATAAAGGTTGTGTAGTAGCTGGAGCTAATAAAATCATTGAAATCTGGACTCAGGATGCTTGGGAAAAGATTGAGGCTGAACGTGATGAAAAGTTTAGCGATATAAGTGAGAATATTATATTCTAATACTTTAAAGGATGGTATAAAATATGAATTGTAAAGAAGGACATATACCGGTTTTACTTAATGAAGTATTAGAAGGATTAAATATAAAAAAAGATGGCATTTATGTTGATTGTACATTAGGAGGTGGTGGCCATGCAAGCAGAATACTCGAAAAAATTGAAAAAGGATGGCTCTATTGCTTCGAGCAAGATGAGCAAACAAAAGAAAAAGGGCAGGCTAAGCTTGCTAGCATTTCTTCCTCTTTTACAATATTTCCATTAAACTTTGTTAACTTCAAAAAGGCTTTGGAAGAACAAGGCGTTTATAAGGTAGATGGTGTTTTATATGATTTGGGAGTTTCTTCATATCAATTAGATACACCAGAAAGAGGATTTAGTTATAATTATGACTCAAGACTCGATATGAGGATGAATACATCACAAAAAATATCTGCTTATGATATAGTAAATGATTATTCATTTGAAGAATTACGAAGAATTTTCTTTGTGTATGGTGAAGAAAAATTCAGTACGCAAATTGCTAGAAATATCGAAAAAGAAAGAAAAGTTAAACCCATTGAAACAACTTTTGAACTTGTTGAGATAATCAAAAAATCCCTTCCCGCAAAAGTTCTTAGACAAAAAGGACATCCTGCCAAACAGGTATTTCAAGCTTTAAGAATAGCTGTGAACAATGAACTTGATGTCTTTGAAAAGTCGTTAAGAGACAGTTTAATGATGTTAAACAAGGGCGGAAGAATTTGTGTAATAACATTTCATTCTTTAGAAGATAGAATATGTAAGCAAATATTTAAAGATGTAACAGAAACTGATATTCCTAGAGGATTACCAGTAAAGGATTGTGACATAATTCATGAATATAAAATAATAACAAAAAAACCAATTGTGGCTACAAATGAAGAATTAGAATACAATCATCGTTCTCATAGTGCAAAATTAAGAATAATTGAGAAACTTTGAGAATATAATATACTATGAATAAAATGGAGGAATTACAAATGTTTAGACCTTTACCAAAACCAACTAACAATAAACCTGTAAGAAAATAATTAAGAAAATAATTAAAGATAATAATAATTATAAATTTGAATATAACAGAAGATTAGTACTTTGAAAAAATACATTATTTCAAGTTAAACCAAGCATTAGAGTAATCTATTGTTTGGTTTAATTTGTTTTAATTCGCTATTAATTGACATAGTTTTCTTTTTGTATTTGTTATAATAAATGCGAAAAGAGGATTATTATGAATAAAATGATTAATGAGAAGTTTACCAAAGAAACATTTTATGGATTGATAGCTAGTGGAATGCTTAAAGAAGCAATTAATTATTTAGACAATTCGATTAAAAGAAATAATGAAACTGATAAGAAATTAATTAATTTAAAGAAAAGATATACACGAGTATTTATTAATAATAATTATTATATTACTAACAAAAATAAAAACGAAGAATTTATTAATAAATTGCTCTTAATATATGCACAATATTATCATATGGTGTTTTATTATAATGATGACCATAGTGAAAGTATATTACTACATAATTTAAAGGAGTTTATTAAATATGAGTTTGATAATAATAATGATTATAGTTGCATTGAAGAATGCGAAAAGATCTTAGAAGATGAATTGATAAAAAAAGGTTTTTATTTTATTTCTGGAAAAGTAAATGGCTATTATGGACCTTATATTTTCAGAATTAATAATACCATAAATAAATACATATCTTTATATAAAAATGATATTAGTTTAAATATAAGTTTTATAAGTGATTTTCTTTCTAAAGGATGGATAGATTATTTAACTTTTGGAAAGTTAAAATTAAATTATATGCTTGGGGAAACTAATAAAGTATTTATTTCTAATAAGTTTCTAAGAAATAAAATCGAAAATATTGATAAACCTAAGTGTTCATCACTATTAATATATTTAGGTGAATTGATTTCCACGTGCACAAAATACAAATTTATTTCTGTGAAAGATGTAGAGTATCGTAGTAAACTTGTAGAAGTTATAAGTTATAAATCATTTAAAACATTTAAAGATGTTTTTTCTTTAGCAAGTAATAATCAATATAATGATTTAAAATATGCTTGTTATAAAATTATTTCTGGTTTATCAATGTCTATATTTGGAAAAGAATATGAATCTGATTTTGATTTATGGAAGAAAAAGAAAAAATTAATAATTAAAGAATCTAAATTGCTTTATGATAAACATCAAGAATTGATTAATAGCTCAAAGTATGAGTACATATCTATTATTTAACAATCAGCATAGAATGACAACTATGCTTTTTTATTATAGTGAAAGAAGATTATTTCAAATTATTAATAATATTATTTGACTTTTCAAACGTTTTCTATTATAATAAATAATAAGTAATATCATAATAAAGTATTGGAGGACTAATATTTATGAAAAAATATTTTATATTATTACTATGTTTTATTTCTCTTTTCACTATATCTTGTAAGACTAAATATAAAACATCTACACCTGATGATGGATTATTAGTGAATGAAACAACTACTAGAGAAAAACAAAATGATATGAAAGCTTTAAAAAAAGCTATTCAAAAATATCATGTTGATTATACACATAAATTAAGTGAAAAAGAATTTGAAGATAAATATAATGAATTATATAATCGTTTAGGTGAATTATCGTCAGATGAGTTTTGCTTTGAAATTATGAAATTATTATCTTTAATTGGTGATAATGCAACGAAGGCTACTCTTGATAGTACTCGTTACGCCAATAGATATTATTTACCATTTGAAGTTGATTTATTTGAAGAAGGTTATATAATTTATGAAGCTGCTAAAGCATATCGTAATTATATAGGTTATAAAATTGTTAAGATTGAAAATACTGAAATTGATGATGTAGTTAATATTTTAAAAGATTACTATAGCGGAGATACTGTTGCTCGCCAAAAATACTTATGTGTTAGAGATATTGTTTTCTGGGATTTATTAAAAGCTGCTAAAATTGTTAATTCTAAGGATGTAAAAGTTACTCTTGAGTATAAAGGTACAACAGAAGAAGTTACTTTTAAAGCTTTTAAGAATTCTGATTATAAAACAATGGAATTTGGTAAAGATGCTGATGATTTAATTTCAAAATATAATGATAAATATTATACATATGAAAAAGCTGATAATTGTATTTATATTCAGTTTAATGTATGTAATGAAGATCCAAACAAATCTGTGAAATCATTTGTAGATGAACTCTCAAAAGTTGCTAACCCAGATGTTTTCCATGGTATAATTCTTGATTTAAGAAATAATCCTGGTGGATTACAAGATACAATTTATCCATTGACAACAATGCTTTATGATTATAAAACTAAAAATAGCAAAGCTCAAGTTTTTGTATTGACTGGAGCTGAAACTACTGGTGTTGCTGTTGTTAATATTTTTGAACGTATGAAAGATTATGTAACAGTTATTGGAGCGCCTACTGGTGGTTTAAATAATTTCTATGGTGATAAAATTTATTATACGTTACCAAACACTTTATTAAGAGTTTCTTTACCAGAAATTCATTTCGACTTCTATAAAGGTGATGATATTTCTGTGTATAAACCTGATATTTTAGTGACACAAAGATATGAAGATTATGAAAAAGGAATTGATACTTTAATTAAAACATGTCAAACAATTGCTGAGTCTTCATTTAAAAATTAGTTAAAATAATAAGTCAGTGATTAATATTTCATTGATTTTTTTCTTAAAATTTACAGAAAGAGTCTATTAGACTGAAGAGATTAATATAATGAAAAAAATAATTGAATTTATTCCTAATATTAGCACTTGTGATGAAAAAATTATTAAAGTGTTTATTGAATTAGTAAATAACAAAAGAAATGTAAAATTACTTAATTATTCTAGTGATGTTTGTCATAATCGTTCTGTTTTTACAATCATAGGTACAAGAGAAGGTATAAAAGAAATAGCTTTTGATTTTGCAAAAATAGCCATTTTGGAAATAGATATTACTAAACATAAAGGTGTGCATCCACGTATTGGAAGTATTGATGTGATGCCTTTTGTACCACTTAAAAATATTTCGATGGATGAATGTGTTGTTTTATCAAAAGAAGTAGCTTTAGATATATATTCTAAACTTGGTTTACCTGTATATTTATATGAATTTTCTCAAGAACGTGAATATCGTAAGAATTTAGCAGATGATAGAAACTGCGGCTTTGAATCTCTTGATGAAAAAATGAAAGATAAAAACTGGCTTCCTGATTATGGAACTAAAAAACATATGACTGCGGGAGCAACTTGTATTGGTGCTAGAAATCCATTAGTAGCCTATAACATAAATTTAGATACTATCGATATTTCTTTTGCAAAGCAACTTGCTAATGAAGTTAGAGAAAAAACAGGAAAGTTTAAATGTGTTAAAGCCTTAGGATTAGAGATTGTTGAAGAAAACAAAAAATATGTTCAGCTTTCAATGAATTTAACTGATTATAAAATTACATCAATAGTTGATGTTTTTGAATATGTCAATAATAGATGTTTATTAAAAAACATACAAATCATAAATAGTGAACTTATAGGAATGGTTCCTTTAGAAGAGGTATCTAAATCATTAGAAAAATATTTAAAGTTAAATTCTAAACTAAATGAAAGAATTTTAGATTTATCTTTAAAGTTAGATTTACTTGATGACTCAATTGAGGAGTTTATTGATAAGTTATCATCTAATTCACCTACTCCTGGAGGAGGATCTGTTGCTGCTTTAGTTGGAAGTTTAGGAATTGGTCTTATGAATATGGTTACTAATTTTACCATTAATAAAGAAAAATATGCTAATTATCAAGAACTTGCAAGTGATACATTAGTTCAATTAGATATAATTTTAGAAAAAATGAAATCTTTAGTAATTGATGATATTGAAGCATATAATAAAGTGTCAAAGGCTTACAAACTTCCTAAGGATACTGATGAAGATAAAAAAATAAGAAGTTCTGAAATTGAAATTGCTACTCTTAATGCATTGATTCCCCCATATAAAACAGCTTTATTAAGTTGTGATGCTGTAAAAATATTAGAAAATGTATATGATAAATTTAATAAAAATTTAATAAGTGATTTTGGAGTTGCTTGTGAACTTTTTAAGGCATCATTTGATAGTGGTTATATGAATTTTTACATAAATGCTGTTTCTATAGGTTTAGATAAGGTCAGTATTTATGTGAATAAGATAGAATCAATGAAAAAATATATTGATGAAATTTGCCCAAAAATATTTGATAATATCTTAAATATAATAAAAAACTCTTGAAATTTGTTTAAGAAAATGATATAAATATTATGTAAATAATTATTTGAAAGGAGAACAAAAATGGCAAAAAAATCTTATGGATTCAGAAAATGGTTTGAATCACAAAACTTACTAGTTCGTTTACTTTTGCTTTTGATTCCTGTTGTTAACTGGGTAATTGAAGTAATATGTAGATGGGAAAAGTATTTAACTAAAGGTGGTTTTATTAACCTTTTACTTGCAATACTTGTACTTTTTGTAGGCTTAGTCTTTGGATGGCTTGATTTCATTTGGGTATTAATATTTGGTCATTTCTTCTTAGGATGATAATATAAGAAGAAAAGGATATAGTATTATGAAAGTTGATAAAAAGGATAATATAATCATTGAAAGAATAGATTCATATAACGACAAAAGATTTTCACAAAAAATTCTATCCGAACATGGTGCATTTATTGTTAATGATAATGATAAAAAACTATTATATGAAGTTGAAATCATTTCTGCAAATGAAGCCATAATAACAGGCGATGATAGTAAGTATTTTAATAAGGTTATAGATTTATTTCGTTTTTATAGTGAAAATATTTCCACATTCTTTGATAGATATGGTAATGTAATTAAATCTTTTCCTAAATTACAAATATTTGATATCAATATAAAAGATATCCAACCTTCGCAATTTTATGTAGATGAAACAAAACTAAATGAAATAAGTAATTTTATAAAACAAGAAGAGGATATTATTGTTCCCGTTGTGAAATACAAAAATAGATATATTTCTTTAGATGGGCACACAAGATTATTTTATGGAGTTTTGAATGGCTTTACACGTGTTAAAGCATATATACCTAAGGTTATTAACTTTGATTATATGTTTTTCGTTAATGAAGCAAGAGAAAGAAATATAAATAATATTAAAGATATGAAAAAATTATCTCATTCTGAGTTTGACTTACTTTGGAATAAATTCTGTGATGAAAATAATAAAAAAAATATTAATTAAAGTACTTATCACTATATAGTGGTAAGTTTTATTTAGAAACTATATAAATTGACGTTATATAGTTTTTTTATATATATTTTAATTTTCCGAATAATATTTTATTTGCATTTTTTTTATTATTGTAGTATAATGAGTTTAATTGGTATACTTATTTATTTATAATTGCCAAAGAAAGGAATTTTTATATGGGTTATGTAGTTTATAAAAGCGATATGCTTGAAAGTTTTTGTTTGGAAGCTTTCCAAAAATTAGGATTTACAAAAGATGAAAGTAAAATTATTACTGATGTTCTAATGACTAGTGATTTATATGGAATTGAATCTCATGGAATGCAAAGACTAGTTCGTTATCATAAAGGTATTGAAAAAGGTCTTATCAAAATAGATGCTAAACCAGAGGTTGTTTTTGATACACCAATAAGTGCTGTTATTGATGCACACGATGGTATGGGACAACTTGTTGGTCATAAGGCAATGGAACTTGCAATTGAGAAAGCTAAAAAAAGTGGTGTAGGAATCGTTACTGTAAGAAATTCTAACCACTATGGTATTGCTGGTTACTATGCACAAATGGCATGTAAAGAAGGTTTAATTGGTTTTAGTGCTACTAATAGTGAAGCTATTATGGTTCCTACATTTGGTCGTCTTGCGATGATAGGATCTAATCCTATAGCTATGGCTGCACCTGCTGAACCTTATCCATTCTTCTTTGATGCTTCTACAACTGTTGTTACAAGAGGAAAGCTTGAAATGTACAATAAGATGGGCAAACCTCTTCCAGAAGGTTGGGCACTTGATAAAGATGGTCATGATTCTACAAATGCTCCTGATGTATTGAAAAACATCGTTGCTAAAAATGGTGGTGGAATTATGCCATTAGGTGGCTCAAAAGAACAAAGTGGAAGTCATAAAGGTTATGGTTGGGGAATGGTATGTGAATACTTCTGTTCAATTCTTTCTCAAGGTATGACATCAAATAAAGTAAATCAAGGTGGTAAGAGTGGAACTTGTCATGGATTTATGGCAATTAATCCTGCTTTCTTTGGCAACCCTGAAGATATAAAGAAACATTTCTCAACATTCTTAGAGGAATTAAGAGAAAGTCCAAAAGCTGATGGACAAAATCATATTTATACACATGGTGAAAAAGAAGTTGCTGCTGTAATCGATCGTAAAAAGAATGGTATTCCAGTAAATGAAAATACTGTTGTGGAAATGATTGAATTTGCTAAATTTGTTGGAATTGATCCAAAGAAATATTTTGGTGATTTTGAAGCTCATAATACAAATATGTTTAAAAATAATTATTAAAAGGTGGATATAAAAATGGCAGAAGAAAAGAAAATGACAATTGCTGAAGAAAGTTTACGCTTCCATGAACAAAAAAGAGGTAAAATAGAAGTTGTTACAACTGTACAAATTAAAAATAGACATGACTTATCTATAGCATATACTCCAGGTGTTGCTCAACCATGTTTAGAAATTCAAAAAGACATTAACAAGTCTTATGAATTAACACGTAGATGGAATATGTGTGCTGTAATTACTGACGGAACTGCAGTTTTAGGCCTTGGAGACATTGGCCCAGAAGCAGGTATGCCTGTTATGGAAGGTAAATGTGCTTTATTCAAAGCTTTTGCTGATGTTGATGCTTTCCCAATTTGCATTAAGAGTAAGGACGTAGATGAAATCGTTAGAACTATTTATTTGATTTCTGGTAGCTTTGGGGGAATTAACCTAGAAGATATCGCTGCCCCTAGATGTTTTGAAATTGAAAGAAAATTAAAAGAAATATGTGATATACCTGTTTTCCATGATGATCAACATGGTACAGCAATCGTGGTTGGTGCGGCAATGATAAATGCAGCTAAATGTGCCAAGAAAAAAGTTGAAGACTTAACTGTAGTTATTAATGGCGCTGGTGCTGCTGGCTGCGCAATTGGTGAATTCTTATTATCATTAGGAATTAAAGATTTAATTATGGTTGATATTAATGGAATTATTAACCGTAATGAAGAGTATACTAACCCTGCTCATGCGGCAATGGCAAAGAAAACAAATAAAGAAAATAGAACTGGTAAGTTAGCTGATGCTATGAAAGGTGCAGATGTATTTATTGGGGTATCTCGTCCACGTTTGGTTACTGAAGAAATGATTAAATCAATGGCAGATAAACCTATCGTCTTCCCAATGGCTAATCCAGAACCAGAAATTATGCCTGATTTAGCTAAAAAGGCTGGAGCTTACATCGTAGGAACTGGAAGAAGTGATTTTCCTAACCAGATAAATAATGTTTTAGCATTCCCTGGAATCTTTAGAGGTGCTTTTGATGTTAGAGCTAAAGATATAAATGATGAAATGCAAATTGCTGCTTCAAGAGCAATTGCAAGCTTAGTACCAGATGATGAATTAACACCTGAAAACATTATGCCATTAGCATTCGATCCAAGAGTTGGAAAAGAAGTCGCTAAAGCCGTAGCTGAAGCTGCAAGAAAATCTGGTGTCGCAAGAATATAAATAATTTAAGCGCATAGATTTTAAAAGATCTATGCGTTTTTGTAAAGGAGATAGAAATGTTATTTCAAATACCATATTATAAAAAACATTTAGATGTTGAAATAGAAGATAGCTTAGTAAATGGAGTGTTAACTTCCCATGCTGAAAGCTATAAAACAAGTAAAACAGAGGAAGAATTAGTTCGTGAAGCGATTAATAATCCCATTAATTCTCCTAAACTTGAAGATCTAGTAAAAGGTAAAAATAAAATAGTTATTATTTCTAGTGACCATACAAGACCCGTTCCTAGTCATATAACTATGCCAATTTATCTTGAAACTATTAGAAAAGGTAATCCAAGTGCAGATATAACTATTTTAATTGCAACAGGGATGCATAGACCTACGACTAAAGAAGAACTTATAAACAAATATGGTGAAAAAATAGTACGTGAGGAGAAAATAGTAGTTCATAACGCTTATAATGATGAAGATATGGCATTTAAAGGTATTTTACCTTCTGGTGGAGAGTTGTGGATTAATAAGATAGCTTGTGAAGCTGATTTACTAGTTTCTGAAGGTTTTATTGAACCTCACTTCTTTGCAGGATTTTCAGGTGGAAGAAAATCAGTTCTTCCAGGTATTGCTTCAAAGAAAACAGTTTTGTGGAATCATAATGCAAAGTTTATTGCTTCACCATATTCTAGATCAGGCAGTTTAAAGGACAATCCTATTCATAAAGATATGGTTTATGCCGCAAAAGCAGCTAATTTAAAGTATATTTTAAATGTAGTTATTAATAGTGAAAAGAAAATAATTTATGCTGTTTCTGGTGATTTAGAAGAAGCTCATAAGGTTGGCTGTGATTTTGTATTAAGTCTTGCTAAAGTTGATAGTGTTAAATCAGATATAGTCATTACTTCTAATGGAGGTTACCCATTAGATCAAAATATGTATCAAACTGTAAAAGGTTTATCTAGTGGAGAAGCATGTGTAAATGATGGTGGAGTTATCATAATCGCATCATCATGTGTTGATGGGCATGGTGGCGAATTTTTCTATCATTTGTTAGCGGATTATGAAAATGTCGAAGAAGCATACAAGAATATTTGTGATGTGGATCCTTCTAAAACTGAATTTGATCAATGGGAAGCACAAGTTTTATTAAGAATTTTAGTTAAGGCTAAAGTTATTGTTGTTTCTGAGGATTGTGATCCAAAGTTATTTACTGATATGCATATGATGCATGCAAATACTTTATCAGAAGCTTTAAATATGGCAAGAAGTATTGTTGGTAATAAAAAAATTACTATAATTCCTGATGGAATAGCTGTCATTGTGAAGTAATATGTATAAAGTAATAGATGTAAATACATGGGAAAGAAAAAAACAATTTACATGGTTTAATTCTTTTACTAACCCATGTTATGGATTTAATGTGGAAATTGACGTGACAGAAGTTTTAAATTATTCTCATGAAACTAAAACTTCATTCTTCATTAATTATTTATTTTTGATGATGAAGGGATTAAACGAAACTTTAGAAATGCGTTTGCGAATAGTTGATGGTGAAGTTAGATTATATGATGTAATTGATCCTACATATACCATTATGACAAAAACAGGAATTTATGAAAATGCTGGTAGTAAAATGTATGATGATTATCATAAATTTTATAATGCTGCTCATAAAGAAATTGAAAGTGTTAAAAATCAAAAGACGGTTAAAGATAGTTTTAATAGTGATGAAGAATATGGTCTTTGCTATATAACTTGTATTCCATGGATAAGTTATAATTCGATGACACATCCTATTCCTATTGGCAATATTAACTCTTTATCTGTTCCACGAATATGCTGGGATAAGTATCGAGAAATCGATAATAGATATAAAGTTAATTTGAATATAACAGTATCCCATGCTTTAGTTGATGGATTTGCTCTTTCAAAAGCATTTCAAAATATTCAAGATAAATTAAATAAAGCAAGAGATATATTAAAATAATTAAAAGGAGATACGCAAATGATTTATTTAGCTGCAAATTTAACTACTATAGTTGTAATCGCAGTTTGTGTTTTGGTGTTTGTGATAATTGTGTTATTGGCATCATATGTAAAAGCACCACCTGACACTGCATTTATAATTACAGGACCTAAAAAACAAAGAACATTAATTGGTAAGGCAGGATTTAGAATTCCTGGACTAGAAAGAGTGGATAAAATTCCACTTAGCTTAATTCAAGTAGACATTAAAACTGCTAGTGCTGTCCCTACAAAAGAATTTATTAATATTTTTGTTGATGGAGTCGCTAATATTAAAAACGACTCATCACCCGAAGCCTTGGAAAAAGCATCGCAAATTTTCCTTCAACAAGATTTAGATGGAATTCGTGCTATTGCGAAAGAAGTTTTAGAAGGTAACATGAGGGAAATTATTGGACAAATGCGTTTAGAAGAATTAGTTCACAATCGTGATTTGTTTGCGGAAAAGGTAAAAGAAAATGCTATGCAAGATATGGGAAGAATGGGATTACAAATAATCAACTTAACTATTCAAAACTTTATTGATAATAATAAAGTTATTGAAAACCTTGGTGTTGATAATATTGCTCAAATTTCTAAAAATGCTAGTATTGCTAGAGCTCAAGCAGAACGTGATGTTATGATAGCACAATCACTAGCTAATGAGGCTTCAAATAAAGCAAGAGTTGATGCTGAAAGACTAATTGTAGAGCAAAATACAGAACTATCGCTTAGACAATCGGAACTTAAGAAAAAATCTGATACTGCGAAAGCAAATGCAGATGCTGCATACTCAATAGAAGAGCAAAAAGCTTTAGAACAAATTAATGTTGCTAAAGTTAATGCAGATATTGCTAAACGTGAACGTGAAGTAGAATTAGGACAAAAAGAAGTTGAACTTCAAGAACGTCAATTGGATGCTAAGATTAAGAAAACTGCAGAAGCAAATAAATATGCTACTGAACAAGAAGCTGAAGCTGAACTTTATCGTCGTAAGAAAGCTGCCGAAGCTAATAAATATGAGGAAGAGCAAAAAGCTATCGCTATGAAGGTTAGAGCTGAGGCTAGCAAATTTGCTGCTGAACAAGAGGCTCAAGCTATTCTTGCTAAAGGTGATGCAGAGGCTGAAGCTATTTTAAAGAAAGCAGAAGCTATGAAAAAAATGGGTGAGGCGTCAGTACTTGAATTAATTCTTAATTCTCATGTGTTACCTGAAGTTGTAAAAGCTTATTCTGAACCACTTGCATCTGCATATAGCAAGATTGACTCTATAACTATGTATGGCGAAGGAAATACCGCAAAACTTGCTGAAGAAATTGGCAAAAATGGTTCACAGTTGATGGATGGCTTAGAAAAAACATTAGGTATTGATATTAAGTCTTTATTAGCAGGATATTTAGGTGCTAATATCATTAATAAAAATGGTAAAAAAGAAGAAACACCTAGTATAAATACTGATAAAGAAGAGGATAAAGAAGAAAAGAAAGAAGATTAATAAATAAGAGCTCAAGATTAAACTCTTGAGCTTTGTTTGGTGGTGTTAATCGTGAAAGTATCGAAAAGAAAAATATCAAATAGATATAAGATTTCTCGAAAGTTTTTATTGTTTTGGACAATATTTATAGGTTTAGGTGCTGTTTTTGGTTCATCTTGTATGCTCATTGATCCTAGTGGTAAATTAATGGGAATGGATGCTATGCTACCATTTTTTCAAGTTTTGCCATTTGCATCTGTTCTTTTTCAGAACTTTATTTTTTCAGGAATTGTTTTACTGATTGTAAATGGTATAACAAATATTTTAAGTTTTGTTTTACTTCTAAAAAATAAAAAATTAGGTATGTACCTAGGAATGATATTTGGTATTACTTTAATGCTTTGGATAATTATCCAATTTATAATTTTTCCTCTCAACTTTATGTCAACAATATATTTTATTTTTGGTTTTTTACAGTTTATAACAGGGTACATTATGAATGTTGGTTATAAACAAGATAATTTTAATTTTGATATTAATAGTTATCCTAATATATCTCAAAATAGTAAATCATTAGTTGTCTATTTTTCACGTATGGGATATACGAAAAAAATTGCCTATGAATTAGCTAATAGCTTAAATTCAGAGATATATGAGATAAAAACCAAAGAAAAAATAGATGGTAATCTTGGATTCTGGTGGTGTGGCCGATTTGGTATGCATGGATGGACAATGCCTATAGATGAAATAACTATTGATTTAACAAAATATGAAAAAGTTTTTATATGTACACCTATATGGGTTTTCCAAACAGCAGCACCAGTGAAGGAATTTTGTGATAAAGCTAGTGGAAAAATTAAAAATGTTTCATATTGTTTTAATCACTTTATGAAAATATCCTTTAAATTTTTAGCAAAAGATTTAGATAATAGATTAAATACTAAGCACCAAAATGTATTAAGCTATTCGTGTCATTTTGGAAAATATAAACTTATATATGATGAATCTAATACTAATTTAAAAAAATAAAAGTCATGTAAAAGATACATAAAAGTGTATCGTCTACATGACTATTTTTAAAGTTGTAAACTTTCATTTAATTCTTTGAATTTCTTTTTTGAACAAATTAAATAAGAAATAAAGTGAATTGTAAATGTTATTATCCAAGAGATAGGATAGGAAATGTACAATAAATGTAAATCATTATAGTCTTGGTATGATGTGTTGAAATTGAAAACTGTAAATATCCAAAGTATTCTAAAACCACATACACCAAATATTGAGACAAGCATTGGCATAATTGAATACCCCATACCTCTAAGAACACCTACCATAACATCCATTATACCACATAAGAAGTATGGAAGGCATAAGTAGTGTAATCTTATATAGCCAATTTCAATTTCTTCAGGAACTTTTGTGTAAATAGATAGAACTGGTTTTCCAAGTGCAAATAGTATTCCGCCAAATATTAAAGCAATTAAGGTTACGTGTATAAGTGAATATAAAGTCACTTTTTTTATATTTTTAGTGTTTTTAGCACCTATATTTTGACTTGTGAACGAAAGAGCTGCATAGTATACAGAGTTCATAGCTGCATAAACAAAACCTTCAACGCTTGAAGCTGCTGAATTTCCGTTTTTCACCGTCCCTACGATTTCTCCCGTTCCTAATATGTCTGTTGCGACTTTATCAAATTGATTTACTGATGATTGTATTATGACATTTGAAATAGAGAAAATTGATGATTGTATTCCTGCGGGAAGACCAACTCTCATTATCTCTAGAAGTTCTTTTCCATAGATGTTTAGTTTCTTTAACTCAACTCTATATGGTTCTTTTGATTTCATTAGAGTGTGCATAATCATCATACAAGAAATAAATTGTGAGATGATAGTTGCAATAGCAACACCTGCAACACTTAATTTGCATATAATAACGAAGAATAAATTAAGAAGTATATTTAATATACCAGATATACTTAAATAATATAAAGGTCTTTTTGTATCTCCAATAGATCTCAAAACGCTAGCTGCGAAATTATATAACATATTAAAAGGCATACCAATGAAATAAATTTTTAGATAAATAACTGATAAAGGATCTTCGTTATTCATAAGAAGAAGCAAATCCCTTGAAAAGAAAAATCCAAAAATCCCCAGGAAAGTACCAACTAATAAGCTTATTGCAATCGAAGTGTGTACTACACGGCTCATTTTATCATATTCTTTTGCTCCGAAACAGTTCCCACAAACTACACTCGTACCGGCAGATAAACCCATAAATAAATTTACTATTAAATTAATAAGTGATGAAGTGGATCCAACTGCTCCTAAAGCATTTTTATCACCACTAAAAAGACTAACAACAAGTAAATCAGCTGTATTATATAGTAGTTGTAATATTCCCATTAGCATTAGTGGTATACAAAAAACTATTATTTTTTTAAATAGATTGCCACTGCACATATCTATTTCGTATTTATTTTTTTTCTTTACATCATCCATAATTAGCCTCATTCTTGTAGTATTATACTATTTTTTGTCTTTGTTTACAATATTAATTTAAAAAAAGTGTTTCCATTATAGTAAATGTGGTATAATTAATGCTGTGAAAGGATTATATATGAAAGAAAAAATAAAATCATTAAAAAGTTTTAATTATAGACTATATTTTTCACTTTGTTTATTAGCTTTATTTCCAGCACTTTATCAAACAATAAAAACAAGTATAATATCAAGTACTAATCTAAATGATGTTTTTGATGTCATTGGAAATATGGAGTGGTTTGATTTAATTAATGAATCACTTGTTGGATTTTTAATAATACCTTTATATTCAATTTTTAATAAATTATACAAAGATGATTTAGAAATGTTTAAAAAATTTGCTTTTAAGATAGGTATAATAACATGCTTTGTTTATTCTGTATTTTCAATTGTTGTACTCATTTCTGGAGAGATTATAATTAGATCGATGGGAGTTATAAATAATATTTCCCTTGTTCGCAGATATCTAAGTCTAGAAACTATTGCATTTATGTTAGAAATAATAATTTTGTTCTTTAATGTTTTATTTATAACAATAGGAAAGGATAAAAACGTTTATATATTTTTATTATTCAAAGTTGTGATATCGCTAATATGTGATATATTGTTTATCCCAAGAATTGATTATTTGGGAATAGCTATTTCAAACATTGTGACTAATGGTCTTTTATTGATAATTTGCTTTACACTTTTATATTTTAAAGGATATATAAAAATTTCAAAGTTTGAAAAAAATGATAAATTAATTTATAAAGAGTGGTTGAAAAAAAGTTTCTTTTCAGGTTTCCAACAATTTGTTGACAATATTATTTATGCTGTAATGATATGCAAAATGGTGAATTTAGTATCTGAGCAAGGAAACTACTGGCTAGCAAATAACTTTATATGGGGATATTTGCTTTTACCAATTCTTTCCCTTAGCGAAGTTGTGAGAAGTGATTGTAAAGAAGGATATTCAAAATTAAATAAATTCAATTATTATTTTCTAATTACCATTATTTTTATATTGTGGTTAATCACTATTCCATTATGGAAACCATTTTTTAAATATATTGAAAAAATAGATAATTATGAAAGAATTTTTGAGATAACAATCAAACTTATACCTTTTTATATATGCTTTGCTGTTAGCCAAGTTATAGATAATATTTTCAACGGCTTAGGCAAGACAAGTTTGAATTTTATAAATAGTTTATTTGAAAATTTTGTATATTATGGAATTTTCTTTATTTTATATTTGAATAATGTAATAGTATTTTCAATGGATGATATAATATTAATGTTTGGATTTGGAATGGTTTTCCATATGATAATTTCAATAATTTTAGAACATATTTTCTTTAAAAAACAAAATATTATTTTACCAAATGATAAACTAGAAGTTATTAGTGATTGATGAAATAATTTTATATTGCATAATAAGAAAAAATGTGGTAGAATATTCCTATAAATAAACATTAGAGCGTAAGTGAGGTTATAGATATGTTAGATATTAAGTTCGTTCGTGAAAATCCTGAAATTGTAAAAGAGAATATTAAGAAAAAATTTCAAGATAAAAAACTTCCATTAGTTGATGAAGTTATTGCTTTAGATTCAGAGATAAGAAGACTTAAGCAAGAAGGTGATGCTTTAAGACAAGAAAGAAATGCATCTAGTCAAGCTATTGGAAAATTAATGAGAGAAAAAAATACTGCTGAAGCTGAAAAAATGAAAGCTAACGTTGTAAAAATAAATGAAACATTAGTTTCAATTGAAAAGAAAGAAGAAGAATTAAGTGCGCAATTAAAGGAAAAAATGATGGTTATTCCTAATATAATTGATAAGAGTGTTCCTATTGGTAAAGATGACACATTCAACGTAGAAAATAAAAGATATGGTGAACCATTTGTTCCTGAATATGAAATACCTTATCATGCTGATATAATTGCTAAACTTAATGGATTAGATAAAGAAAGTGCTGGTCGTACTTCTGGTAATGGTTTCTACTATTTATTAGGAGATGTAGCTCGCCTTCATTCAGCAATGCTTTCATATGCTCGTGATTTTATGATTAATAAAGGATTTACATATTGTGTTCCTCCATTTATGATTCATAGTGACGTTGTTAATGGTGTTATGTCATTTGAAGAAATGGGAGCAATGATGTATAAAATAGAAGGTGAAGATTTGTATTTGATTGGTACAAGTGAACATTCTATGATTGGTAGATTCAAAGATCAAATTATTCCTGAAAAAACTTTACCTTTATGCCTAACTTCTTATTCTCCATGCTTTAGAAAAGAAGTTGGAGCTCATGGAATCGAAGAACGTGGAATTTATCGTGTTCATCAATTTGAGAAGCAAGAAATGGTAGTTTTATGTAAAGCTGAAGAATCAATGGAATGGTATGAAAAAATGTATAACTTTACAGTTGAATTCTTTAGAAGTATGGATGTACCTGTAAGAACTCTTGAATGTTGTAGTGGTGATTTAGCTGATTTGAAAGTTAAATCTTGTGACGTTGAAGCGTGGTCTCCAAGACAAAAGAAGTACTTCGAAGTTGGTAGTTGTTCTACGTTAGGCGATGCTCAAGCTCGTAGATTAAGTATAAGAGCAAAAGGTAGTGAAGGAACTTATTTAGTTCATACATTAAATAATACAGTTCTTGCAACTCCTAGAGGTTTAATTGCTGTTTTAGAAAATAACTATAATGAAGATGGAAGCATTAGAATTCCCGAAGCTTTACAACCTTATATGGGTGGAACAAAAGTAATTATGCCTAAATAAAAAATTAAAAGTCAAGTTAATTGATATGCAATTAGCCTGACTTTTTTGTATTTAAGATTATTTTTTTATATATTTAGGTATTTGATAACCGAGTTTTAAAGCAATTGGTAAACCTCCAGTATAACTTTGCCATATCGAAACTATAAAGACATTTTTATAATTTGTTTTTGAAGAAATGCGTTTTATCGAAGATTTTTTAGTGAATACAAAACCCATATATGATCCTTTAAAAAGATTAAAATATCTGTTATAAGTTATAGGTGTCCATGTGTCTAATAAACTAATGTTTCCTTTTAAGTTTGGATATGTATTTTCCAAATGGACAATTATTTTATTTGCTATTGCTTTTTTCTCTAGATCATACGTTTTTTTATCATTGGTAATTAAGTTATTCCAATAATCATAATCTCTTTCTTTTTGAATTATCATAATTTCATAAAGAGTTTTATCTTTATCTTCGTTTAAATAAGGATATTCTTTAATTATTACTCTATCTACAATTGAGCTTCCTACTTTTGTTTTTGGAATTTCAATCATTTCTGTATCTTTAAATGGTCTTAAGGGTTTATTGATTACAAAAGCAGCTTGGTATGATGAGACAATAGGATAATTTTTCTTATCAATTGCTTTTTTGAAATATTCTTTTGGTTTACAAGAATTGTTTAATAAAGTATTAAAAGTATAATCGAGTGAAGTAGTACTAACAAAATAATCTGCATAATAGATGTTTCCATCTTTTGCGCTTATACTATAAGCTTTTTTATCTAATGTGTTTATTTTAGTTATTTCTTTGTCATAATATATTTTCCCACCTAAACTTAAAAATTTATTAAGTATGTTTTCTGAAAAGGCAAGTGATCCTTTTTGATAAATCTTTCCGTTTCCACTTGCAAAAGTTGAATAAGCATAGATTAATGCTAAGGATGAATATTCTTTTGGAAAATAATCTGTTAATAAAGTTTTTAAAATAGGAGTTTGAAATTTATCTTGTAAATCTTTTAAAGACATATTTTTGTATTTGATAATAGGTTTTATATAGCCTTTAAATTTCTTGAAAATATCAAGTTTTAAATAAATCTTTACAACTTCAGAAATAGTATCTATTAAAGAATCAATTTCTTTTTTATCAACTATAATACCATCTATATTTGATGCATCATACATTTCTTTTCGTGTTTTTTCTAAATCACTATATAAAGAAACGCTTTTAACGCCTAAATTTGTTTTATAAAAGTAATCTTCTTGATACAAACTACTATTTTCTGAGAGAGCACCGGCTTCCTTCCATTTTTTAAATAAACTTGTGTGCTGATTTGTACCTGTGAGCCAATGCATGCAGTTATCAATGTAATATCCATCGCGATACCAACCACTGCAACAACCTCCAACTGTGGAGTTTTTTTCATATATTTCTACAGAAAAACCTTTCTTTAATAAATTTATTCCTGCTGATAAGCCTGATATACCTGCTCCTATAATTATAATTTTTTTCATTGTAAAATCTCCTTATTAATATATTATTTCCGATAATCCATAATATATTAAAAAAATAAAAATTATTTTTGAAATTTTATAATATTGCTTTAATATACAGTTTGTGATAGAATTGTTACGTATGAGGTGTGCTATGATTCAAATCCCCCAAAAATTTTATTTAGTAGTTGATGATCGCTTTGAACTTTTCTATCGAGGTGCTTTAAGAAAATATAATCCTTATGAACATTATGTAAAAGCAACATGTGATAAAGGTTATACATATAATCGTTACTTCACTTATACCCCAAAAGTAGGTGAAGAGGGTGAATATGAACTTGTTTTAGAAGTGATTGATGATAATGGAGAAGTTATTGAAAGTGCAAAAACTATTTTGGTTGTTAATGGTTATGAAAAACCAAGAAAAAAATTAAATATATTATGCATTGGTGACAGCGAAACAGTCAACGGGGTGTGGCCATATACAGTTTTTGAACGCTTCGAAAAAATTTATCCAGGCTTACTTAATTTCATAGGAAAAATGAAAAAAGAAGAAGTTGGCTATGAAGGATATGGCGGGGGGGGGGG
>ERZ779673.78-NODE-78-length-49670-cov-3.795949_pt1 | contig 49670 bp, 44 predicted proteins | sample MGYA00511956_ERZ779673 | MGnify/ENA primary metagenome ERZ779673 (study PRJEB29588, sample SAMEA2152065) | human gut metagenome | biome: human gut; feature: human-associated habitat; material: faeces | place: Denmark | collected 2008/2010 ... | reverse complement strand
TAACCGCCCTTATTCCGTTTACATTCCAAGAAATAAATTTTTTCATATAATTTTCTCCCGTATTTTTTCTACCGTAAAAGTATATCATATTATCCTGCTTTGCTCAACAAAATATATTGTTATTTTATTGACATTAAAGTATAAAGAAGGTAAAATACAGAATGTTCGCAAATAAGCACGCATAGTTTATGAAAAGAGCGTTATTATGAATAATAAAACAAATACCGCCGCAAGCGTTGAAGCCGACAGATCCTTATGGAGCATATTTGCAAAAGCCGTCGGCGGAATTTTGGGCGTGGCGATAGCGTATATTGTGCTTTATATGGCATATAAGGACGGCACTACTTATTATCAAACCCCGTCCTACACCAATCCGAGTATGGACGCATTTGCGCCTGCGCTTGTTCCCTCGACGTCTCCGAGCAGTCCGAACGGCACTGTTGTTCCGATTGACGAAAACGATATACCGCATATCGATTTGACGAAAATGCCTCAAACCAAAGAGGAAATTGTCGAATACTATAAGTCCGCAAATCACAAGGTCAAAACGCAGGCAAAGAGCGTTACAAGGACATATAATAAAGTTTCAAACTACAACAATGTACTTGAAACGGGCAGCAATCCTATTCTTTCAAGGATAGGCAAGGCTGTTATGGGAAAATTCCTTACGGAAAACCTTGAGCCGAAAACCTTTACGGGTACCGCCGAAATAACAGGTGCTTTTCCGCCGCCGAATGCGGTATGCGGACTTGAAGCGGACGAGGTTGAATCGGCAATATGCACCGACAAGGGCGATTTTTTCGAGCTTGAAATACATATGCTCCCCGAGGTTGACCCCGTAAACGGCAAGGGCACGGGTGCGATAAGCACTATAATCACAAAAAAGGAAATTACAGACGCAGTTGAGGGATATGTTGAAATATCCGATATTCGCTGTGAATATGAAAACGTATATTTGATTGCAAACGTCGATAAAAGCACGGGCGATATTACAGAGCTTTATGTAAATATGCCGTTGTATCTCAACCTGTCGGCTCTCGGCATGGACTGTAAGGTCGGCTTATGCTTTGAGGACAAATATACGGTTGAATGGTAAAAGAGAGGACTTAGAAATGAGCAAAAACCCTTTGTTTGATAAAATCAAATATTTTATTATAGATATGGACGGCACGTTTTATCTTGACGGCAACCTTATTGACGGCTCGCTTGACTTTTTTGGAAGGGGAAAGAGCGGCGGGAAGGATTTTTGCTTTTTTACAAACAATTCGTCAAACAATGTCGAGGTCTGCAAGGCTAAGCTTCACAATATGGGCTGCGATGTTACGGACGATAAAATCGTAATTTCCTCACACGTTACAATTTCCCACCTTAAAAAGAATTATCCGAACGCTTCTGTCTATCTTTTGGGCAACGAAAGACTGACGGCAGATTTTGAGAATGCAGGTATAAAGCTTGTTGACGAAAACCCCGACATTGTGGTTTTGGGATTTGACACAACCCTCACTTATGAAAAAATCAGAAAAGCCTGCAAATTTATCGCAGAGGGCAAAAGGTACATTGCCACGCACCCCGATTTTAACTGTCCGACGGCAGACGGCTTTATGCCCGACACAGGCTCGATGATGGCTATGTTCAAGGCTTCGACGGGAAAAGACCCCGAGGTTATGGGCAAGCCGCACGCTCACACGGTCGAATATCTTACGGAAAAGCTCGGCTGTGAAAAAGATGAGCTTTGCTTTATCGGCGACAGGCTCCAAACCGACATTGCAATAGGTATGGACAACGGCGTAACCTCGGTGCTTGTGCTCACGGGCGTTACCGATTTGGCATCATATGAAAAGAGCGATATAAAAGCCTCGTTTGTCGCAAAATCCTTAAAGGCATTATCGGAAGAATTATAAAAATTACGGAGATACTCATTTTATTGAGCGTCTCCGTTTTTGTTTTATTCAAGAGGGATTTTTTTAATTTCCGTGCCTGTGTAATAGTGCGTTAAAATCGTCTTGTAATCGCTGCCGTTTCGTGCCATATAATCAGCTCCGTACTGGCTCATTCCGATAAGATGACCGTAGCCCGAAACATTAAAAGTGAAATTACCGTTTGAGTATTCTACAGAAAAAGCAGGACTTCTCAATGAAAACAGCTTGCGAGCGTTTGCTCCCGTCAGCGTTTTTGAGCCTATTGTAATATTTTTTACCGCACCCGCCTCGGTTCTTTCGACATTTCCTATCCAAGCGGACGGGTCGTCGCCGAGCTGTATATCTCCTTCGCCAGAAAGAGCCTGCCGAAACTGCTCCGTGCTCAAAACGACGGTTGACGAACAATCGGGAGAGAGCTTATCCCCCGAGGACACGACCGACACAAGATACGGCAACTCCCCTCCCCATATATCAGCGGCGTTCTCGGTTTTTCCCGTGCTTATCGCACAATATGCCGCCACAATCGGCTCGGAATTATACGTTACCGCCTCGCCTGCCACCTCGCTTACGGCAGATAAAATTTTTTCGTGATAACGCTCGTATTTGTCGCCCCATTTTTCCTTTTGCTGCTCCTCGTTGAAATACCCCTGATGCTTTTTCGGGTCGTCCGAAATATCTGCACCGCCGAGCGAGGAATCGGGATTTTTGCGAAGCCTTACAAGGTTTGTATATGCCGCAACCGCCTGCGCCTTCAATGCCTCCTCATGATATGTGGCAGGCATTTCACTCGCAACACAGCCGACAAGGTATTCCGTGACGGAAGCGGTCATAATATTTCCGTCCGCCTTTGCCATAACCTTTACCGTGTCCGAGTTTTCGGCGTTAGGCTCTTCGCTTTTTTCAAAAATCGGCGTTGAAAATGTGTTCTTGACGTTCTTTGTCGAAAACTCCGACAAGTCGAGTGCCGCCACGGGGACAACTATCATTGCAAGCAGTAATACAAGCACAAAAATCACAGGTCTTTTCATTTAATTCCCTCCGTTTATAATTCTTTGGTTTTCGTTGACTTTACGGCTGTTTTGATATACAATATAATATCAATTAAAATGAATAATTGTGTCTTGATATATATTTAATCAACAAGGAGGCTCGGAAATGTCCGAATTTATCTCATCTATCTCCGATAGTACCATTCACAGTTTATGCGATGAATTGCTAAAAAATAACAGCATACAGCCCGAAGATTATAAAAGATTTGACGTTAAAAAGGGCTTGAGGAATTCCGACGGCACCGGCGTTATGGCAGGTCTTACGAAAATCTGCTCGGTTGAGGGCTACTACATAGACGACGGCGAAAGAGTGCCGAGAGAGGGCAGGCTTTTTTACCGTGGAATAAATATGAGCGATATTGTCAAAAACTGCAAGCAGGAAAACCGCTTCGGCTTTGAAGAGGTCGTTTGGCTTTTGCTCTTCGGCGATTTACCGACAAAGGAGCAGCTTGACGCTTTCACGTCCGTTCTCGCTCAGGCAAGAGAGCTGCCCGACGAATTTATCGAGGATATTATTATGAAAGCGCCGTCAAGGGATATTATGAACAAGGTCGCAAGTTCCGTTCTCGGTCTTTACACCTTTGACGAAAATCCCGACGACACCTCGCTTGAAAATGTGCTTCGTCAGTCAATTCAGCTCATTGCTCAAATCCCTATGCTTATGTCTTATGCATATCAGGCAAAGCGCAGAGCGTTCGACCACAAGAGTATGTATATTCATCAAAACAAGCTCGACTACACTATGGCGGAGTCGATTTTAGGCTCTATCCGTTCGGACAGAAAATTTTCGGATGCCGAAGCAAAGCTTCTTGATACTTGTATGATTATCCACGCAGACCACGGCGGCGGTAACAACTCGGCATTTACGACACGCTGCATAACCTCGACGGGTACGGATACCTATTCCGCCATTGCGGCAAGTATCGGCTCGCTTAAAGGGCCTAAACACGGCGGCGCAAACATTCGTGTTCATAATATGCTTGAGGATATAAAGAAAAATGTCAAAAACACCGCAGACGAGGGTCAAATTGCGGATTATCTTGCAAAAATCATCAAAAAAGAGGCAGGCGACGGCTCGGGACTTATTTACGGTATGGGACACGCAGTTTACACCCTTTCCGACCCGAGAGCAAAGCTCTTAAAACAGGATGCGGCTAAATATTCCGCAGAGTTCGGATATGAGGAAGATTTCCATATACTCGACACAATCGAGAGACTCACCCCCGAGCTTTTCTGCAAATACAAGGGTATTAAGAAAAAAATCTGTGCAAATGTCGATTTGTATTCGGGTCTTATATATTCGATGCTCAACATTCCCGAGGAGCTTTTCACACCGATATTTATGGCTTCAAGGTCCGCAGGTTGGTGCGCTCACAGAATGGAGGAAATCTATTCGGGCGGAAAGATAATGCGCCCTGCTTATAAGAGCGTTTCTCTACATAGAAGCTTCGTTCCGCTTGCGGAGAGAACAGATAATCATAAGGTTCAAAACGAATACATACCCAGCGAAGAAAGATAATTACGAAAGAGGCTTAAAAATGAGTTCAAAATCATCAAAAAAGAACATTAGCTTTAAGGCGATATATGCCGTTCTCGGCGTTGCACTCGCTTGTTTGACACCGATAAGAATTTATCAGCTTATATGTCTTAACGAGAGAGATTCAAGCGGATTTTTTGCAAGAATAAATCCAAGCGTTTACATTTTCTATGCACTCGCAGTTATCTTTGCAGTTGCATTGTTCGTACTTGTGACGCTTTCAAACAAGGTCACGGCTTCAAAGTCCGTGAGAGGCAAATCAAAATCGCTTTTAATCGGCTCGGCACTCTTTGCGCTCGGACTTGCATATGACACTGGCATTTGTGTTGGCTCGTTTATAAAAGCCGTCACAAGCTACGGAGCAGGCTCAAACGTAATGGCATATCTTTTCTCAAACGGTATGTTTGCGCTGTTCTTTGAAGCTGTTTTCGGCTTATGTGCCTGCATTTATTTCATACTCTTTGCCCTCTATTACAATGACGGCAAAGGCAATTTTTCAGACTACAAATTTCTCGCCTTGACTCCCCTTTTCTGGGCAATGTTCAAGACGGTTTACAGATTTATGACAAAAATCAGCTTTACTGTATTGGCTGACCTTATGCTCGAATTGGGCATGCTTATATTTATGATGCTTTTCTTTATGTCCTTTGCAAGAATAAGCTCTCAGGTTTGCCAAAAGTACGAAATGCGTAAGGCTATGCGCTACGGCTTAATCGGTGCAATGTTTGCGCTTGTAATCGGCATATCGAGACTTGCCGTTACCGTTTGCGGACTTTCGTCTACACTCCCGACGGGCTTCCCGTTCTCTCTTACCGATTTGACCTTCGGCATTTTTGCTATTATTTACGTTGCCGCTTGCTCAAAATCGGGCAGAAGCGCAAGCGAGGACGACCTGCTTGCAGATAACGACGAAAAGCCGTCAAAGGATACGGTTGACGAAGATTTCCTTAACAACTGACGGCAGGTATAAATATGTTTTTACAAAATGTTGCGGTTGCGGCAAAGCAGGTGGCAATTCTCTATATAATTGTTGCCGTCGGCTTTATCTGTGACAGAACGAAGCTTTTTACCGAAAAGGCTTCAAGGCTTACAAACGACCTGCTTTTCTATATAGTTGCTCCTGCGATAATCATCACTTCTTTTACGGCAATGGAATTGACCGATGAAAATTGGCACAATCTTCTTATGTCTTTCTTATGCGGTACGATTTTTCACGTTATTGCAATTATTATCTCTTTGCCGTTTTTCAGGCACGGCGTTGAGGACTCGATAAGGGTATATAAATTCGCCTGCGTTTACGGCAACGTCGGCTATATGGTGCTTCCGCTTGCGGCGGCTGTTCTCGGCAACGAGGGCGTGTTTTTCTGCTCGGGCGTGCTTATCCCGTTCAATATTTTTTCGTTTACGCACGGCGTTTATCTTATGAAAAAGAGCGAAAACGGAAAGTCGCCGATAAGCTTGAAATCACTTATATTTAATCCCGGTATTATCTCGGTCATAATCGGACTTCCGATCTATCTTTTGGAGCTTCGCCTCCCCGATGTAATACTCGCACCCGTCGAATACATAGCAAGCCTCAACACACCGCTTGCAATGCTTATGTTCGGCACATATCTTTCAAATACCGACCTTAAAAAGATGTTCTTCCGCCGTGAAGCATATCTTGTGGCGTTGCTGAAATTGATAGTGATGCCGCTAATTTGTTTTTGTATATTCAGACTTATGGGCATTTCGGGCACACTGCTTACGGCTCTTATTCTTTCAGCCTCTGCGCCGACTGCCAACAATACTGTAATGTTTTCCACAAAATACGGCAGGAATAACGGTGCAGCCTCGCAGACGGTTGCAATCGTGAGCTTTATCTCGATTATCACAATGCCGATTATGATAGCACTTTCGCAGAATTTTTAACGAAAGATTTTGATTTTATGAGAATAGATGATTTTAATCTAAACCGCCGTGAGAGTGACGCTCTGCGGTCATATGCGAAGAACAACACGTTTCCGCAGACCTTTCTTGTCGAGGGCGGAACGCTTGACGAAAGGGTAAAATTTGCCCGTTTCCTTGCTAATATGATCGTCTGCAAGGGCGAGGACGAAAAGCCCTGCGGTATTTGCCCTGCCTGTGTAAAATGCAGAGCGAACGCAAATCCCGACATTAAACAATACGGCGAAGAAAAAGAGAATTATACCTTTAAAGTCGAGCTTTCAAGGCAGATAAAGCAGGACGCTTTTGTTATCCCGAACGACTCCGACAAAAAGGTTTATATAATAACCGAGGCGCAGAATATGAACGACTCCTCGGAGAATGCGTTGCTCAAAATTCTTGAAGAGCCGCCGCATTTCGATTATTTCATATTAACCTGTACCTCAAAGAGCGCAATGCTCGACACGATAATTTCAAGAGCATCGCTGATAAGTCTTTCGCAGGCAGATGAGGTTTATTCCGAAAAATGCGTTGAGCTTGCAAAGGCTATTGCACTTGCCGTCTGTGCCGACACGGAAGCGGAGCTTTTGAAGGAGCTTTCTCCCCTTGCAGGTGACAAAAACAGCTTTCTTGAAACGCTGTCGGTGCTCACAAGGATATTTACCGATGCGCTCATCTTTAAGCAGACGGGTATAAATAATTCGGAGTTTTCCGACGCAACAAACGCCCTTTGCGGAAAGCTCTCGGCAGGCAAGCTCTACTCTCTGACGGCGGTTACGGGCGAGCTTGTCAGATTATTCAAACAAAACGCAAATTATAATTTACTCATAACCGCAATGAGCGAACGCTTACGCTCGGCGGTAGGCAAATAAAGGAGAAATATATGGCAGAAATAGTCGGTATAAAATTTAAGGACGTAGGAAAGGTTTACTACTTCGGTCCGAACGGTATGACCTTTCAAAAAGGAGATAAGGCGATAGTCGAAACCGCCAGAGGTCTTGAATGCGGCGAGGTTGCAACGGAAAACAGCGATGTTCCCGACGAAAGCATCGTAGCACCCTTGAAGCCTGTTATCAGGCACGCAACAAAAGAGGATTTGGCGACAGTTGAACAGAATAAGGAAAAGGAAAAAAAGGCTTTCCAAATCTGCGAGGAAAAAATTGCCCGTCACGGTCTTGATATGAAGCTTGTGGACGTCGAATACACCTTCGACTCAAGCAAAATTCTTTTCTATTTTACCGCAGACGGCAGAGTTGACTTCCGTGAGCTTGTAAAGGACCTTGCAGGCATTTTCAGAACAAGAATTGAATTGAGGCAAATCGGCGTCAGAGACGGTGCGAAGAAGCTCGGCGGCTTCGGAATATGCGGCAGACCCTTCTGCTGTAACACTTTCCTCGGCGAATTTCAACCCGTTTCCATTAAGATGGCAAAGGAACAGGGTATGTCCTTGAACCCCGTTAAAATCAGCGGCACCTGCGGCAGACTTATGTGCTGTCTTAAATATGAGCAGGACACATATGAGCACCTTTTACGTCACACCCCGAAGGTCGGAGCTATTGTTGAGACTGTCGAGGGCAGAGGCACGGTAATCGAAAACAATCTTATTACGGGTATGCTCAAGGTAAGACTTGACAGACGAAGCGACGCTGCTCCGATACTCGTTGAACGTCACAGCGTCAAGCTTATCAAGGACGCTCAGATAAGACTTGACAAAAAAGAAATCGAAGCTCTCAAGGGTATCGAATAAAATTCATAAAATACCTCTTGAAATTTCACAAAATTGTGTTACAATGTAAATCAATAAATGACAAGGGAGGTAAGAATTATGGCATACAAAATCAGTGATGATTGCATTTCATGCGGTGCTTGCGCTGCAGAATGCCCCGTTGAAGCTATTTCTGACGGCGGCGATAAGTACGTAATCGATGCAGATACTTGCATTGAATGCGGTAACTGCGCAGAGGTTTGCCCCGTAGGAGCTCCCGCTCAGGACTAATCCGTTTTGGGAATTTATAAAGGCTCGTTCTTCGAGCCTTTATTTTTTTGTCTTGACACAGAGCCGTAAAGGATATATAATTACAAATTGAAATTCGTTTTCAATTTCATTTCGGAGGCGAAATATGGGGTATACAACAAAACAGAGTACGGAAATACTCGATTTTTTGAGGAATAATAAAGATAAGCATCTCACAGCGGAGGAGGTCTATTATTCGCTTCGTCAGGGCGGCAGTAATATCGGCAGAACAACCGTTTACCGCCATCTTGAAAGGCTGCACGACGACGGAGTGATCAGGAAATACCTGCTCGGCGACGGTGCGTCCGCCTGCTATCAATATTTTGAGGGCTCAGGCGATTGCCATAAACATTATCATTTGAAATGTCTTAAATGCGGAAAGCTCCTACACGCCGAATGTGATTTTTTGAACGGCCTGTCGGAGCATATCGAAAAGGAGCACGATTTTGTCATTGACGGCGAAAGGACTGTGCTTTACGGCGTTTGCGGCGACTGTCGCAGAAAGGATTGATTTTACTTGCTTGATATATTAAAGGATGTCACGCTTGACACAGCGCTTGACTGCTTGAAAATGCTGCCGTTTTTGTTCTTTGCGTTTCTTTTGCTTGAAGCGGTTGAGCATCATACATCTAAAAAGACCGATAAAATTCTTGCAAGCTCGGGAAAACTCGGTCCGCTTGTCGGCGCACTTCTCGGCTGTGTTCCGCAGTGCGGATTTTCCGTTTTTGCGGCAAATCTCTATTCGGGCGGCCTGATAGGTCTCGGCACGCTTATTGCGGTGTTTTTGTCCACCTCGGACGAGGCGGTTATAATTATGCTCTCGCACCCCGAAAGCAAGGGCGAAATACTAAAGCTCATTGCCGTCAAGGTCGTTATTGCAATAATTTTCGGCTATATAATTATGCTTCTCGAAAAGAAACGTCCCGAGCCCGAAAAGCACGTTGAGGACCTGTGCAGGGATGAGCATTGCGGCTGCCACGACGAGCACGGCGGAATATTAAAGCCTGCTCTTCATCACACGGTAAAAATTTTCGGCTTCCTTGTCTTAACCGTTTTTGTCCTAAACCTTGTGATTTCGCTTTTGGGCATTGACAGAATTTCAAAGCTTTTGCTCTCCGACACGGTTTTTCAGCCGTTTTTGTCGGCTATAATCGGCATTATTCCCAACTGTGCCGCTTCGATTGTCCTTACGGAACTCTACTTAAAGGGCGCTATCAGCTTTGCCTCAGTCATATCGGGACTTTGTATGGGTGCGGGCGCAGGACTTATTGTAATTTTCCGTGAAAATAAAAATGTAAAAGAGAACGTAAAAATCATTGCAATCATGTACGCTTGCTCAGTGCTTTCGGGCATTATCGTATCATTTTTGCCGATATGATTTATAAAAAATACACGCAAGGCTGAAAATTTTTGTCAGCCTTGTTTTTTATTGCCTGTCCGCTTCGCTTTTCGTTGACATAACGGGCATAGTATTATATAATATTTACGTATGGTTTGAACTAAAAATATAAAACCTTTAAGGAGGAAACAACAATGGTAAAAGCAATTGTCGGCGCTAACTGGGGCGATGAAGGCAAGGGTAAAATCACCGATATGTTTGCCGAAAAGGCGGACATTGTCATTCGTTTTCAGGGCGGTGCAAATGCGGGACACACCATTATCAACGATAAGGGACGTTTTGCGTTCCACTTAATGCCCAGCGGTGTGTGCTATGACCACACTACCTGCATTATCGGAAACGGCGTTGCGCTTGATATCAACAAGTTTTTGAGCGAGCTTGAGGATGTTCGCAAGGCAGGTCTTAATCCGAAGCTTCTTGTTTCGGACAGAGTGCAGATTTTGATGCCCTACCACATTCTTTTGGATACTTATGAGGAGGAACGTCTCGGCAAAAACGCTTTCGGCTCTACAAAAAGCGGTATTGCTCCCTTTTTCTCGGACAAGTATGCTAAAATCGGTATTCAGTTGAACGAGCTTTTCGACGAGGAATCTCTCAGAGCAAAGCTCAAAAACATATGCACATTGAAAAACCTCATTCTTGAGCACGTTTATCACAAGCCGTTGCTCGACGAGGAGGAGCTTTACAATACCTGCATGGAGTATAAGGAGAAAATCGCTCCCTATGTTTGCGACACTCACGCTTATCTTCAGCAGGCTATCAAGGACGGCAAGGAAATTCTTCTTGAGGGTCAGCTCGGTACTCTTAAAGACCCCGATTTCGGTATCTATCCGATGGTTACTTCGTCCTCAACTCTTGCAGGCTACGGTGCGGTAGGCGCAGGTATTCCGCCTCATATGATTAAAGAGGTTATCGCGGTTACTAAGGCTTATTCTTCTGCTGTCGGCGCAGGCGAATTCATTTCTGAAATTTTGGACGAGAATGAGGCTCAGGAGCTTCGTATCCACGGCGGCGATAAGGGTGAATTCGGTGCTACAACGGGCAGACCGAGAAGAGTCGGCTGGTTTGACTGCGTTGCTACTCGCTACGGCATTGAGTGTCAGGGCGCAACAAAGGTTGCTATGACGGCTATCGACTGCCTTTCATATCTTGACGAAATCAAGGTTTGCACAGCTTACGAGGTTGACGGCAAAATCATCAACGACTTCCCCACAACCGCTATACTAAAAAAATGCAAGCCCGTTTTCACAACTCTCAAGGGCTGGCACAGCAACATAAGAGGCATTAAAAATTATGACGAGCTTCCCGACGAGGCAAAGGCATATGTTGAGTTTATCGAAAAACAGCTCGGTCATAAGATCGATATGGTATCAAACGGCCCCGAGCGTGAGGCTATAATCTACAGATAATCAGGTGCAAAAATATATGGAGAAAATTCTTGTTTTGGACTTCGGCGGTCAGTATAATCAGCTGATTGCACGCAGAGTCCGTGATAACAATGTTTACGCTGAAATACTCCCCTATACGACGCCGATTGAGGTCATCAAGGCTAACAATTACAAGGGTATTATTTTCACAGGCGGACCGAACAGCGTTTACGATATGAAATCTCCGCACTACACAAAGGAAATATTGGAGCTTGGCATTCCCGTTCTCGGTATTTGCTACGGCTGTCAGCTTATTGCGTGGATGTGCGACGGCGTTGTTAAAACTGCGCCTGTTTCGGAATACGGTAAAATCGAGGTTACGGTTAAGGACAGTTTGCTTTTCAAGGGCATTCCCGAAAAAAGCGTTGTTTGGATGAGCCACACCGACTATATAGCGCAGCCCCCCGAGCATTTCGAGGTTGTCGGCTGTTCAAAGGATTGTCCCTGTGCGGCAATGCAATATCCCGAAAAAGGAATTTACGCCGTACAGTTTCATCCCGAGGTTACTCACAGCGAGTACGGACTTAAAATGCTCCACAATTTCCTGTATCTCGTCTGCAAATGTTCAGGCGATTGGGTAATGGACAATTTCATAGAAAAAACAGTCAGCGAATTGCGTGAAAAAATCGGCGACAAGCGAGTTATACTCGGTCTTTCGGGCGGAGTTGACTCCTCGGTTGCGGCAGGACTTTTGAGCCGTGCCGTCGGCGATCAGCTCACCTGCGTATTTGTCGATCAAGGTCTTATGCGTAAGGATGAGGGCGATTTCGTCGAAAAAACCTTTACATCGCTTTTCGATATGAAATTTATCCGTGTAAATTGCCAAGAGCATTTTTTGAAGGCTCTCAAAGGCGTTACCGATCCCGAGGAGAAGCGTAAAATCATCGGCACGGAGTTCTACAAGGTATTTTGGGAAGAAATCCGCAAGCAAGATGAAAAAGGCTATTTCGCACAGGGTACTATCTATCCCGACTGTATCGAATCGGGCAAGGGTAATGCCGATAAGATAAAGACGCATCACAACAAGGTTAAAATGCCCGACGACATTGAGTTTTTGGACATTATCGAACCGCTTTCAAGTCTTTTCAAGGATGAGGTAAGACGTGTCGGCGAGAAGCTCGGTATTCCGCATGAGCTCGTTTGGCGTCAGCCGTTCCCCGGTCCCGGTCTCGGTGTCAGAATAATCGGCGAAATCACAGCCGAAAAGGTTGAAATTTTGCAGCAGGCGGATGTGATTTTCCGTGAGGAAATGGCTAATTCCGAATATGAGAGCAATCTCGCACAGTTCTTTGCCGTGCTCCCCGGCGTTAAGTCCGTCGGAGTTATGGGCGACCATAGAACTTATGAGCAGCTGGTAATTTTAAGAGCCGTTACGACAGACGACTTTATGACAGCCGATTGGGCGAGAATTCCCTATGAATTGCTTGCAAGAGTGTCTAACAGGATTACCAACGAAGTAAAGGGAATCAACAGGGTGGTTTATGATATAACCTCAAAGCCCCCTGCTACGGTTGAATACGAATAATATAAAACGGAGGCTTTTATGAACACTAATATACGTCCCGAGTCAATGACTCGAATTACAACAAAAGAATTAGCAGATAAATTTATCGCCGAGCAAATCGAAGAGGTTCGTGCTCAGGTTGGCGACAAAAAGGTGCTTTTGGCTCTTTCGGGCGGTGTTGACTCATCGGTTGTAGCCGCACTTCTTATAAAGGCTATCGGCAAGCAGCTTGTTTGCGTACATGTAAACCACGGACTTCTCCGTAAGGGCGAGCCCGAAGAGGTTGTCAGAGTATTCAAGGATGAGATGGATGCAAACCTCGTTTATGTTGATGCTATCGACCGCTTCCTTGATAAGCTTGCAGGCGTTGAGGACCCCGAAGCAAAGAGAAAAATTATCGGCAACGAGTTTATAAACGTTTTCGTTGAAGAGGCAAGAAAGCTCGACGGTGTTGACTTCCTTGCACAGGGTACGATTTATCCCGACATTCTCGAGAGCGACGGCGTAAAGGCTCACCACAACGTCGGCGGTCTCCCCGAGGATCTCAAATTCGAGCTTGTTGAGCCCGTTAAGCTTCTCTTTAAGGATGAAGTCAGAGTTGTCGGCAAGGCTCTCGGCCTCCCCGAAACAATGGTTGAACGTCAGCCGTTCCCCGGCCCCGGTCTCGGTGTTCGCTGCACAGGCGCTATCACAAGAGACAGACTTGAGGCTGTTCGTGAGTCAGACGCTATTCTTCGTGAGGAGTTTGAAAAAGCAGGCTTTCAGGGTAAGGTTTGGCAGTATTTCACAGTTGTTCCGGATTTCAAATCAACAGGCGTTAAGGACGGCAAGAGACTTTGGGATTGGCCCGTAATTCTCCGTGCTGTTAACACAGTTGACGCTATGTCGGCTACAGTTGAGGAAATCCCCTACGATATCCTTTTCAAAATCCGTGACAGAATCCTTGAAGAAGTTTCAGGCGTAAACCGTGTCCTCTATGACATCTCCCCGAAACCTATTGCTACGATTGAGTGGGAATAATTTCACACCCGTGAAAAAGCCTTATTTTACTGGGTTTTTGCCGATTGTATATGCTTTTTGGCAACAAAATGGCAACATTATTTGAATTATTGTAAAAGTAAAGAGCTATCAGATTTTTTGAAAGTCTGATAGCTCTTTTGCTATTCTTCGTTTTCTTTTTCTGTGTGTTCTTTCTTAATTTTTTCAAATTCATAAGAAGAAATTTTTTATGAAAAAGTATAATTTGATGAAAAGACATGCATTAGCTACACGTTTTTAGGTGATGTGTATCCTGAAAGAGTAATTTTATCTATTATATATCATAATAAATTTTTCATTGCCGATTTTCAAATTTTAAAATCACAAAAAATGATTTTATTAACTTTGAAAAAAAATCAATATTGTCCGTAAAAAAATTACGGACAATATTGATTTTTTCATTTTAACTGTATATAATATAGTGAAGAAGGAGGATTACTATGTTAACAAGGTTTGAAGTAGAAAATTATAAAAATTTTAAAAATAAACTGGTTTTAGATTTAGAAAATTCAGGTGGATATCAATTTAATTCTGATAGTATATATAAAAACATTATATCTAAATTATTGGTATATGGTAAAAATTCATCTGGTAAAACAAATCTAGGCAAGGCTATTATGGATATTTCAAGTAGTCCTTATTTTATTTCTTCGGACAATTACTATATTAATGCCGATAATATTAATGAAACAGCAAAATTCAAGTATTGTTTTAAATTTGACGATAAATATGTAGAATACTATTATGAAAAAAACTCTGAAATGATGTTATCACAAGAAAAATTGTCAATTGACAATGAATTGATATATTTTATTGATTACGATAACTTTTCAAAGAGTTCAACTAACCTGTCGGCAATTAATATGGAAACTCTTGTAATTGATAAATTTTTTGAAGCGATAATTAGTTCATCAGAAGACGAAGATGATAAATATCGAAGACCATCATTCTTAAGATGGATTTCAGCAAATTCGGTTTTAGATGAGGATTCGGTTATAATTTCTTTAGTGAAATACATTGAAAATATGACTATGGTAACAGTGAGTAATTTAATAAGAAACCCTCATCCAAGAAGTATTCAAATGAGATTATTTCCTAAATTTGACGAATCTTGGGTTAAAGAATTGGAACACTTTTTTAATCAAATGGGAGTTGAGTGTGAATTAATATTGAAAACTCTTCCAGATGGAGAAAAACAATTATATTTTAATCACGAAACACCAATTCTTTTTTTTGAAACTGCATCTAGTGGTACATTAGCTTTGTATAATTTGTATAGAAGAGTAATTGTTCCAGCAAAAGAGGCTTCTTTACTGTTTTTAGATGAATATGATGCTTTTTACCATTATGAATTATCTAGAAATGTATTTAAGTATTTACGCGATAATTATCCTAAAACACAGATTATATTTACAACGCATAATATTAATTTAATGACCAACAAAATAACCAGACCAGATTGTTTGTTTATTCTATCGTTAGATGGTAGATTAACTTCATTAAATAATGCAACAGGCAGAGAATTAAGGCAAGGACATAATATCGAAAAATTATATGTAAGTGGAGAGTTTGAGGATTATGAATAATGAATATAGAAGTATCCGAAATCGAACTCTTATTGTTACTGAGGGAAACCACGAAAAATTTAGGTTGTTAAAAAAGCTACTTTTAGCATTCCCAGAGATAAAAATTGATTTTAAGAATATAGTAATATATGAGTCAAATGTATATAATCTATATGAAAAAATTGTCAGCGATTATGGAAATGATTGGGAGGAACAAGATATAGATTTGCCTATGTCTGTTTCTAAATGGAAGAATTATCCAGATGAATTATCTAAAGAAAACTTTACAAATATTATATTGATTTTTGATTATGAACGTCACGATCCGTATTTTTCGGAAGAAAAAATATGTAAACTTCAAAATTACTTTTCTGATATAACTGATGTAGGACAATTATATTTGAATTATCCAATGGTGGAATCGTATTTAGATTATAATGAGTTTGACTATGATGCTTTCAAAAACAAAATATTCAAGGCTCATGTTTCTAATGGTAATGAATATAAATATCAAGTTTCAAAATCAAAGTTATCTAAAATATTTGGAGCTTTTGATAAATTAATTAGTATACTTGATGATGAAATTCATGATCTTGAATTGAGTGAAAAGACAATTATAAATCTTCTAAGCATCAATGATTCAAGTGATTTGTTTACAAAGATAAATAGTGAACTCTGTTCTGTTGTTTGCACTGATAAGTTGAAAACTTTAACATATCATTTTAAATCTATAATTGAACAATTAGACTATTTACAAAAAGGATTAAATTATTTTGAATATTTAAAATTGATTTTTATCAATATTATTCATTCAAATATTAGAAAAGCAAATTATATTTTAGGCGGTTCATTTGAAATAACAAATGAGCAGCTAAAGGATATTTATTTTGATCATATAGAATTGTTAAAAGTTTTAGATAAACAGAATGAAGTGAGTAACAATATCAATACAGGTTTTGTATGGGTATTAAATTCTTCATTATTCATTGCTGCGAATTATAAATCATTTTGGGACTAAATTTTATTATTCTCGCTTTTTGGGAAATATTCAGCTGAGTTGAAAACAAAATTTTTAAAAGTAATATTTTGGCGAGTAAAAAGATAAAATTGCAGTACACAAAACTATCGTATAAAAGAATAAAAATGTGTAGAAAGAAATACAGATTGGTTATATGATAAAATATAAACATGATTAAAAATCTTCTGAATTCTATTTTATGAAGATTTTAGAAAAAATATATTATTAAATGTTTTGAACACGTAATCTATGACAGTAAAGATTATGAGGATACCATTAAATGAATTTTTTTAATCAAAAAATTTTTAGACTATCATCTAAAAGTAAGAAATCAACAAATTTGATTTCGTTATCATTGCTACATATCTATGATTTTAGAAAACTAGTCTGGTGGACTATTCCATGGTAATTCGAAGATAAATGCCAACTATATATTATAAGGTATTAGGGAATTTTGTAACACAAAATGGCAACAATAAAACATTCACATAAAACTAAGAGCTATCAGACATCAAGTTCGATAGCTCTTTTGCTATTCATCGTTTTCTTTTTTGATTTTTCAAATTTTGCTAAAAAGTCTTTTTGCGGCTCATTGAAAGGATTGTAGTTCTTTTCTCTTTTCTTGTTTTCCTGCTTTGCTTTTTCCCAGCAATGGTCAAGAGTGTTGATTATATTTTCAGGTAAATCTTCGGGATAATTATAACGCCAATCGTCATATTGCCCCTGTGTCATTTCGCCGCTTTTAACTTTAATTGCAAATCCGAATAATAAAACTTCAAGAACTTTGTATTATACAGAGAAAAACGGTGAACCTACAAAATACAATTTAATGCGAGAAGCGATAGACAAAGCATTAAGTATCAGTTGTTCGCCAAAAGAATTTATCTATGTGCTCAAAAAGCAAGGCTATATTGTTAATCTCAATCCTGATTTGAAATACGCAACAATTCGTTCTGTTAATGACACTCGAAACACACGCCTTTATCGGTTAGGTGAGAAGTATGATAAAGAGCATATTTTTCAAACGCTTAAAGAAAATGACTTTTGGAAAACTGCTCCCGAATTTAACACATTCCAAAAATTAATAAAACCCAAATATATTGTTTCAAAGAAAGTTAGATTTAACGATTACTTTGCAACAACAAGAAAAATAACCAGTCTGAAAGCATTGTATTTGCATTACTGCTATTTGTTAGGCTATTTGCGAAAGCAAAACAGCACAAACCATTGTCACCTGAAATGAGGGCGGCTTAGAGAAGAATCGACAGGTATTCGCAAGAAATACGATTGATAGATTTTAAAGAATTAACCACGATTTCGACTGTTAATGAATTTATTTCTACAACAAAGGAACAAATTGTTTCTCTCGAAAAGCAACGGCAACATTGCTACAACAAAATGAGGCGTTGCAAAGAACCGAGTGTTATGGCAGAGCTAAAATCAAAACGTAATGATTTCACAAAAAACTTTGTCTTTGCTACGAAAAGAAGTTAAAGTTGCGACAAACATTTTGGAGGACAACGATGAAATCAAACACAATATGAAAGCTGAGAAGGCAATGCAACAAAAACGCTTTATTACGAAGCAAAAAACAAGACATAGGTATGATGACCTATGCAGATAAGGAGAATTTTATGAAAAAGTATATTACCGACGAAAACACAGGCATTGGCTACACGCTTGTATGTGATGTGTATATTCCAAATCTTGTATCAACCGATACAAATTATGAAATTGGCTGTTGGGGCAGAAAACATAAGGCATATATAAAACAATATCAACCGGCATTTTATACAACCTTGCTTACTCAATGTAAACTAAATTCATACTTGCATGATGTTGATGTCAGAGCAACCGAAATGTATGATACCCTAATTAAGCAATTAGCCGAACAAGAAAATATAACCCCCGAATCTCTCAAGGCAACCGATATGCTCACCTGGGTTCAGGCTATGAACAATATTTCCAATCGGGCTAGAGAGATAGTGTACAAGGAAATAGTATATATTCACTAACTAGAAAGGGCAGGATTACTCCTGCCCTTTTACTTATAAATCTCTTTCACAATTATATTATTTATGTTATTATAGCATTAGAAATTATTACATGGGAGAATTAACTAATGGATATAAAAAATATATATGTATATAAAATCGGTTTTGGTGATTGCTCACTATTAGAATTAGATAATGTTAATATATTAGTTGATTGTGGTGGAAATATTAAAGAACTTGAAAAAAACGTATTGGTAAATGACATTATTAGTAAAACATTAAACAAAAACTTGGAGTGTATTGTAACTCATTTTCATGATGATCATTATAATACTTTATCTATGTTCCCTAACGCTGCATTTGATGCAATATATGCACCTAATTTTTTTACAAAAGAAGAAATTAAATTACAACTTTATGCATTGCTCATTCTCTCCAATTCAAGTTCGTGCTATCTAATGGCTGAGCAAATGTTAAGATTTATCCCTAAAATAATTGATGATGGAATACTGAAGGAATGTGCAATTGTTAATTTTGTAAAAAAGGGAGACTTGATTAACAATAATATGGAGGTCTTATGGCCCGAGTACAATATACATGATAGTGAGGTTGAAAAATTACTTGATGAATTTGAAAAAATATTGAAAGTAAATTCAAATGAAATTTATAGAGAATCAGCAAATTTCCATAATGGTGTAGGGTCTGACCTCATAGAAGAAATTGAGCTGTTAGCAGAGAAATATACCAGTAATGTAGAAATGTTAACAAATAATAGAACACAAAATGAAATTACACTAGATTATATTTCTAATAATATTAAAAATATTTTAGATGACTTGAACTCTATTAAAAAGCAGGTTAATTTAAAAAAATTAACAAGCATTCCAAGAAAGAGGATTAAACAAATTCAAAATAAGTATAGCATTATTTTCCATAATGATAAAGTATTATTTTTAGGTGATATAACAGCTAAAATTTTTAATGATAATATCGCTTGTAAGATTGAAAATAATAAATACAACTATATTAAAGTTGCTCATCACGGTACAAAAAACTATTTTACTAATAAATTACCTAAAAGCGACAAAATGATAATATCTTCAGGTAAAAAGAGTAATTGTGATATTTCAGCAATGTACCCTTTGTATTACAATGACAGAAAATTTATATGTACTTGTAATGATTTTTGTGAATATTATAATTCTATATCAAAATTTGGGGAACATGAAGCAAAAGATGAACCAAAATGTAAAATTTATTGCGGAATGAAAAATATTTGTGAAAAATTAAATTTTTAATAAATTACGCAAATTGAGTAATGTGCTTTTTGTATTAGAACACATTTCAAAATGTTTGGATACGCTTAGTAAGGAAGTGAAATAGTCATGAATTCTTCTAAAGAAAACAGAAAAATTGAGAATAGAATTTCTATTGATGCTGAGAAAACAATTAAAATTATTGTTGAAAGCAGTGCTATTACAACGGCGTTTTTTGGCATGTTATTGAAATTTATATCTATGGGTCGCAACTGGCATTATCAATTTGATTTTGACACATTTTCATTAGATATAAGTAATAACAACTTGTTTTTATTGCTGTATTTTGTTATTTGTAGTATTGGCGGTAGTTTGATTTTATTACTTTGTTATAAATTTTTTTCATTATTTGAAAAAATAAAGAAAAAGCCTACACTTAATGAAAACTTGTCTATAATTGCAGCAATGATTTTAACTATTATTATCAGTTGTTTTGTTGGTAAAGTTTTTAATTCAAATGTTGTCCTGTGGTGTACTTTCATTTTATCAGTATTTAACGAAATAATAAGCTTTTTATTTATTCCTTTGATTGGAAAAACTCAAAAAAGTAGTCAAGTTGTTGCTTTTGCTGCAATAGTGTTATTAATAATTTCATTGGCTTTTTCGGGATATTTATTTCATAAAGAATATTCTGATGCAAAGGAAGAAAAAACATTTAATATAGTTCAAATAAACGATAATTATTATGCTATTATAAATGAGAACAGCCAAGAATATTCAATGTATCAATGCGTTCTTAATAATGATGAGATTATTATATATGACAATAAAAATATAGTGATTGAAAAAAATAATGTTGTTTATAATACATATTATTTTGATAAGGTGACATTCCAAGGAATTTATTATAAATACAATTCTGAAAAAACAACTTACACTGAAATTACAGAGCTACATCAATTAGATGAGTAATTATTAGCAGCCGAAAAGTCGGCTGCTTTTTTGATATAATAGGAAATGTATTTGAAATATTTTATGATATAATAAAAATAAGCTTGCAAGTGAAAAGAAAGGAGGGTCACCTTGGATACCCGCAGGATGATTCAGAATGTACTTGATTATATCGACGATAACATAAAATCCGAAATAAGTAATGATGATTTATGCAGCATTGCAGGATATTCACACATTCATTTAGTACGCTTGTTCAAGCAGTATTTGAGTGCTACGCCGAACGAATACATACTCAAAAGAAGATTATTGTATGCTGTTTACGAGATGAACGGCGATTTGTCGAAAACTGATATTGCTTTTGAATTTGGATTTGATACTTATGCAGGTTTCTACAAAGCATTTAAGCGAGAATTTGGTTGCTCTCCATCAAAATTCACAAAATCTTATATAGGCAGCAAACCGTATAAAATTAACATTTTGCAGGAGGAACACATTATGGTTTCAAAAACTAAAATACAAAAAATATTGCCGAATTGGAATTTGCAAAACAGCGTAGTTAAGTCGATTATAAACGAAAACACAGGTAAACAAAGTGACAATTCATACTATATAGGCGATAATTATGTAATGAAATATTCAACAAATTTTGCTGTGATTAAAAAAAGCTCTTTGTTTTCAGAAGTTGTTAAATTAAATAATGGTGATGATTATTTACAATACGCAGAATTGTATTTTATCGTTACAAAACGAATTTATGGAAAACAACTAAAATGTGTTGATATTTTTAATGATACTTCAATTGCTTTAACCATCGGTGAAAATATTGCCAAGCTACATAATAAACTAAAAACTTATGATATTGACGATTTTGAACAGGCTAATATTTATGATGACTGTATCAATAATCTTGACGAGGTTAAAAAGATTTCAAATTTATCAAATAAATTTTGCGAAAAATACAAAAATGAGTTTGGAAAATTAATCGATAAATTACCAACTCAACCGATACACAGAGATATTAACCCATCAAATATGATTTTTGCTGGGAAAGAATTTAAAGGCTTTGTCGATTTTGACTTAACGGAGGTTAGTGTGCGGATTTTTGATATTTGCTATTGCGCAACCGCTATTTTATCCGAGTGCTTTAATAATCAAATTAATTTTGAGGTATGGCAGGAAATACTTGATAATTTAATTAAGGGATATAATAGAATTGATAATTTGAGTGAATATGAAATCGAGGCTATTCCTTATGTTATCTATTTTATCGAAATTATCTGTATTGCTTATTTCAGCAAATATGACAAATTTGAAGAATTAACTAAAACAAATATAAGTATGCTCAAATGGTTGATTGAAAATGTGTAATATATTATTTATAAAAAACAGGCATTAACTACACACTTGTTAAGCAATTTGCTGAGCAAGAAAGTGCTACAGAACAACTCAAAGCAACAGTAATTGTAAATACAAAATTGATTTATACGATATAAAAAATAATGGCGACAGAAAGTTTTTCTCTGTCGCCATTATTTTCTTTTGAAAATTTATGTCAATCGTGAAATATGATATTGCTATTATTCGAGATTTAGAATATAATATAGTAAATGACACACAGTACAGGAACAGGAGCTTTTTATGGAATTTATGTCTGCAAGGGAAGCCGCTGATAAATGGGGCATTTCCCAAAGAAGAGTAGCGGTTTTGTGCTCTGAACAAAGAATTAAAGAAGCAACTATGGTCGGTAATATGTGGATTATTCCTTCTTCCGCAGAAAAGCCCATAGATGCAAGAAGTACGCGATATAATCGAACCGAGGAAAAAGCAGTTAAACCTTTCTTGAAATGGGCAGGCGGTAAAGGTCAGCTTATTAAAGAAATTGAACAATACTATCCTTTTGAAAACGGCAAAATAACCAAATACGCCGAGCCGTTTGTTGGTGGCGGGGCTGTTTTGTTTGATATACTTAGTAAATATGATTTAGATGAAGTTTATATCAGTGACATTAACGCTGAACTTATCAATACTTATCGAATTATTCATGATGATATTGATGCTTTGATAGAAACGCTTTACACTATGCAAAGCGATTTTATTCCGTTAGATACGGAAAATCGTAAAGTATATTATATTAAAAAGCGTGAGCGTTTTAATGATTTGAAGGTCAACGGAAATGAAAGCATCAATATCGAAAAAGCTGCATTGATGGTTTTTCTTAACAAGACTTGTTTCAATGGTTTGTTCCGTGTAAATAAAAAGGGATTATTCAATGTTCCTATGGGAGCATACAAAAATCCGATGATCTGTGATGAAAAAAATCTCAGAGCCGTATCGGAGAAATTGCAAAAAGTTACTATTATATGTGGAGATTACAGAGAGTCTGCTAACTTTATTGATGAAAATACCTTTGTTTATTTTGATCCACCCTACAGACCTATTACAGATACAGCGAGTTTTACCGCATATACAGAGAATTTGTTTAATGATGACGCTCAAATTGAGCTTGCACAATTTGTTGGCGATATGGATAAAAAGGGTGCAAAGATTGTAATTAGTAATTCCGATCCAAAGAACTCAAATACAGACGATGATTTCTTTGATAATATCTATTCTGCACATAGAATTAAACGAGTTGAAGCAACTCGAATGATTAATTGTAATAGCGAAGCAAGAGGAAAAATTAAAGAATTGCTTATTTCTAATTTTTAAGGAGAATATGTATGAAAAACAGAGATTTTAATAATTGGCTGTCTGGCTTTCGTGAAAGTATTGCCGATTACGGATATTACATAAATTTTGAAAAAGTCCACAGAAATGTGGATAATATCAAAGTTGAGCTTAACATATTAAATTCGCTTATCGGCTCTAAAAATATTGAGCAGGATTTTGAAAATTTGGTTAATAAATATCCCGAAACTTTGAAATGCATACCTTTGCTTTTGGCGGTTAGGTCAAATGAAATATATGCGATTGACGGTGACGGAGACTATACATATAATTTTAAGAATCCTAATCTTTCAGTCGAGCAATATAAGGTATTTATGCGTAAAACCGGACTATATGATTTAATAGAAAATCATATAGTCAACAATTTGGTAGACTATGCAACGGGTGTTGAAACAGGTCTTGACTCCAACGGTCGTAAAAATCGTGGCGGTCATTTAATGGAAAACTTAGTTGAAAGTTTTATCCAAAAAGCAGGTTTTGTAAAAGGCGTTAATTACTTCAAAGAAATGTATATTCACCAAATTACAGATAAATGGAATATAGATTTATCCGCTATTTCCAATCAAGGCAAGATGGAAAAACGTTTTGATTTTGTTGTTAAGACACCTAATATGATTTATGGTATTGAAACTAACTTTTATGGAAGTGGTGGCAGCAAACTAAACGAAACTGCACGTAGTTATAAAACTCTTGCGTGGGAAACCGAAGAAATTGACGGTTTTACATTCGTTTGGTTTACCGACGGAAAAGGTTGGACAAGTGCTCGCCATAATCTTGAAGAAACCTTTGATGTTATGGAACACGTTTACAATATTAAAGATATGGAAGATGGAATTATAGACGCCATTATGAAATGAGGATATATATGCAAATTAGTTCAAATATTTCCAATGAGGAAATAAAAGGCTTACAGAAAAGTTTTTATGAATATTTTAAAACTGGATATGCGTTTGAAGATTTTTTGAAAGAATATCTTCTTAAAATGTGTCTTGATGAAGTAGAGGTAACACAGCGTTCAAGAGACGGCGGAATCGATTTAACAGCTATTCGCAAAGGTGTTGGGGATTTCAGTGAAATCGATATTACACACTACTACATACAAGCGAAAAGATATGCTTTAAAAAATAAAATCGCTGTAAAATCAGTAAGGGAATTAAAAGGAACAATACCTTTCGGCTATAAAGGAATGCTTATTACAACATCAGATTTCACAGGAGACGCTGTAAAAGAATCTTCAAATGATCCCTCTAAACCAGTGGTCTTAATAAATGGAGAGTCTTTGATTACAAGCTGCATTGATAATCAAATTGGTTTTATTTTCAAGCCTATTTTTAGCAGTGAGCAAATGGATCTTTTTGTTAAGAAACGCAAATCTGATGCGTCAGCACAAATAAATGTAAAAAACAATATTGTTAATGATTATATAGAAAAAACAATTACAGCTAATGATATACGTGCAAGAATTGTTTCTGTACCTTCTTCTGTGATGAAACAATTTGATATTGCTTTGAAAAGTGTTAGTGTGATAGTTAATGATAAGGATAAATACTTTTTCAACATAAATAAAGGAAGAAATTATTTTGGCGGTGTAACTGCATTTTTGAGAGATTATAATATGATTTCTGATGATGGGGTTATAACGCCTAAACAAAGTAAGTGGAAATATGATGCAGATAATAAAATAGTCAAAATATACATTGAGGAACAGCAATGAATAAAAAGAAAATAACAAAATGGGAACCTGATGATTTTGAGTTGGAAATGACAACACATTGGTCTTTCCCAAAACGTGGCGATTGGGCAACTCACGATGCAAAATGGCGTGGAAATTGGTCTCCGTATATTCCTCGAAATATTATATTAAGATATTCAAAAGAGGGTGAATTAGTGCTTGACCAGTTTGCCGGAGGCGGGACAACCCTCGTTGAAGCCAAGCTTTTGAACCGTGATATTATCGGCGTTGACGTCAATGATGTTGCACTTGATAGGTGCAAAGAAAAAATAGATTTTGAGCATGAAGGCGCAAACGGAAAAGTTTATATCCGTAAGGGCGATGCAAGAAATTTAGATTTTCTTTCGGATGAAAGCATTGACCTGATTTGCACACATCCGCCCTATGCTGACATCATTAAATATAGCGAAGGTATTGAAGAAGATTTATCGCATCTTAAAGTAAAATATTTTCTTGAAGAAATGAAAAAGGTAGCTGCAGAGAGCTACCGTGTTTTGAAAAAAGATAAATTTTGTGCTGTACTTATGGGCGATACAAGACAAAAGGGTTGTATGATACCAATGTCTTTTGATGTTATGAAAATTTTCCAAGATGCCGGATTTACCCTTAAAGAATTGATTATCAAAGAACAACATAACTGTAAAGCAACAGGATATTGGAAAACAAATAGTGTAAAATATAATTTTTTACTGATTGCACACGAGTATTTGTTTATGTTTAGAAAATAAAAATTTACACTAAACCTCGCTCATTAAGTCCTTCAAAAAGCATTCTTCGTCCAGAGTAATTCCAGTAAGCACAATCCTGCTCCATAAACAACCATTTAATAGCCAACAGAATTATTTGGATAGGATGTTCTGTTCCTTCATGATCACAAAAGTATGCATCGATTTGAGACAAATCAGTATCAACGCAGTTGTAAATTTCTATAATTGCATTTCTTACTGTATTATACTCTTCAGGGTATGTGTTTAAGCAATATGTCAAAGCGTTAAAGATATCCTGATGACTGGGATTGCTGTATCGTCTGTTCTTTTTGAAATACATGCCTTTTACATTAACCGTAAAGTCAAATCCCTTGTTCAATTGTGTAGGTCGTTTGAGGTAAATGCCATAATTTCCATATGTTTCAACATTATATTGATATCGTGATGCATTATTTTCTCGACCAGTGCCAGGAAATTCATTCAGAAAACAAGATATAAGTTCTATTCTCATTTGAGTTCGATTACTTACGGGCAATTTATAATCTACAATGTGTGATGGCATAATTTATTCCTCCAAAAATAATTTATATGTTTCAATTCCAAGTGCATCGGCGATACGTTGTATATTTTCAAGCGAAATACTGCGGCGGTAACACTCGATGGCACTTATGTAGGTACGGTGCATACCACACTTTTCGGCAAATGCTTCTTGAGATATTCCCATAGCAGTACGATATTTTTTTAGGTTGTCACCAAATACTTTTATAATATCCATCGTTGCAATCCTCCATGTTTTATAGTATAATCAAAGTGAATACAAAAAGTCTACATACAATAAGTAACCAAAGTATTTTTATCATTTAATACGTAATACGAAAGATTTCAATTAATAATTTAAGTGTAAAGGAAGATAAAATGGACGCTAATATTATTTCAATTGTTAGGTCTTGGTTTGATAAATCAAGCGATTGGCAAAAAGATACATTTATAAATCTTTGGAAAAGTAAGGATATAGAGGAAACCAAAAAGCGAGCATTTAAACTTGTTTGCAAAGAATACGGATATATCGATTGTTTCTATGTTTTTGATACAAAGCTTCCTGAAGACTTGGATGATGTCACGTCCGATGATAGTAATATTATTTTGAAAAGCATATCTAACATACAAGGAGTGGCTGCATTAAAGCCTACAAAACCACTTGAATTCACTAAAGGACTAAATGTAGTGTACGGAGCAAATGGCTGTGGCAAATCGTCATATGTTAAGGTGTTAAAAAAGGCTGAAAATCCTAAAGACGACATCAATATTTTTTCCAATATTTTTGAAAAAACAAATATTCCGGCAAAAGCAACATTAACCTTTTCTTGTGACGGTGAAGATAAAACATCTAATTGGTCATTAAAAAATGATAAAAATTATCCGATCAGGATATATGATACAAAAATAGCACAAAGGTTTTTGGACAAATCAACAGAAACAATTTATGAACCAAAATTATTACATGTTTTTACTCAGTTAGCTGAAATATCAGAGTATATAAGCCAAGAGATAAGTTCAGAATACAATACTAAAACTTCAAATTTAAAAAGCGTACCTAACGAAATATCAACCTCTGACTTAAGTAAGAAATATAGTGAATTGGAAACTCTTTCATTGATTGAGGATTTTGAAAAATGTATAAATTTCACAGAGAAAGATCAAAATCAATTAGAATTGATTGAAAAGGCATTCAATGATTCTAATCCTGTTCAAACCAAGAAAAAACTATCTCAGCAATTAGAGATACTTTCACAATTAAAAAATAAAGTATCTTCTGTTTATGCTCAATTGGATCAAAGTAATGTTGAAGATTATATTCACTCCATCGAAATTCAAATTAAAACTCGTCATGAATTTGAAAATATGTTAGAAACATATAGAGAAGTTTCAAGTATTAAAGAGTTTGGGTCTGATCTTTGGAAAAATATGTGGAAATCAGCACAGAAATTTTCTGATTCAATTGAAGAAAATAATGCAAAAGATATGTGTGTATTATGCCAGCAACCGCTTTCTTCTGAAGCGAAAATAAGATACGCTAAATTTTCAGAAATATATGCTTCAGACCTCGAAAAAAAGCAAAATGATGCATACGAAAGCTTAAATAAAAAGACACAAAAATTAAGTGAACTTATCAATAGGAACCTCAATGTAAGTGACACAAAACAAACTCTTATTACAAATATGTTCCCGGATGATATTGTTTCTTACGTTGATGATGTGTTGAATAAACTATATATTAGAGCCAATTGGTTATACAATTATGACCCGAAAAATGGAGAATGCCCAAAAGTAGTATGTGTTAATGAAGTACTTAACAAATTTGATGAATTAACGAAAAGAATAAAGGAACAGATTGAATCCATTGATGAATTCATTAATAATTCAGAAAAACAAAGCAAGGATAGAATTGAACTTCAAAGTAAAAAATGGTTTTTTGAGAATCAGAATAATATTAAATTGAAAAAGGAGCTTATTATCTTAAAAAATATTAAGCTTGGTATAAAAACCAATAGTATTACAAAAGCGAAGAATGCATTGTCAGAAAAAATGATTACTGAGGTGTATGTAAGAAGATTTGAAAATGAATTAAATGCACTCAATCCTTCACGATCGATAAAAGTGGAATTGTTATCGGATGGCAAAAAAGGTAGGACTTCTCATAGAATATCGATAAAAGGAGCTTTTGAAAAAAAGAAAACAGAAGAAGTTTTAAGTGAGGGTGAATATAGAGTTGTTTCTATTGCTGCCTTTTTAGCTGATTTAAACGCTCTTAATAAGACACAAGCTTTTATATTTGATGATCCAATAAATTCTTTAGATCACAACTATGAAGATAATGTGGCAGAACAATTGGTTAAACTGTCTTTTGAAAGACAGGTAATAGTATTTACACATCGCCTTGCATTTGCAGAAACACTAAAAAATTGTATGGAACTGTACTTACTTGAAAATCCTGAAACAAAAGAATCCTCCAAATTTAATTATATAGAACTCAGAAACAGTCCTATGGGAGAGCCAATATACAAAGGAGACTACAATAAAACTAATGCCATATCTTCATTACAAACGATAAAAGATGAATCTATACCTAAAATACGCAAATTGAGAGAAGACGGGGATTATGATTTGGCCGATGCTAAACTCAAGAGTTGTTGCACAACTGTAAGGGCAGATATTGAATATCTCATCGAAAAATTGTTGTTAAACGGCTTGGTCACTAGATATAGTAAAAATATTTCATCATTAAAGATTAGATATCTAAAAGTAATCAAATCAAATGATGTTGATTTTATTGAAAAAATGATGACAAAATATTCTTATTTTGAACATTCTCAGCCAAGTGAAAAGCCAATCGAGTTACCTGACCTTGAATATTTAGAGAAAGATGTAAACGACCTTATTGATTGGGGTAAAGAATATAAAAAAAGACTTAACAAAAAGTGATTCATTAATTGAAAACAAAATAGTTTCAAATTTAGCCTCTACTAATTGATTTGACTAGATAATAGCCATTATAGTGTGGCAACAATATGGCAACAGAAAAATTTATAGGCAATAGGTATTAGATAATACTGATAGCCGGGACGATGTGAACAATATCACCTGTGCTAAAATGTTACGGTTGCAAAATCTTGAATCGAGTGGGAATAATATCCTAAAGTCTAAAAACCCAGTAATATCAAGGGTTTCAAGATTTTCGAAGAGCCCGTTGATAAGATTTTGATAAGATTCTGCTCGGTACCCTTTATCGTGTGTATCGAGTGGTTTGTGAGTAAAAAGTAATATCTTGTGGCTCACAAAAATACCATATTAACATTAACCCCCGTACTGACGGATTAAAGTCAGTACGAGGGTTTGCTATGCAGCCCAAAAAAACTACCTTTTGAGGTGCATAGCATTTAACAACGACGATTTTTGTTACTAAGCAAAAGGCAACTCCGAATGAGGTGCTATTCAAAATTTTAATGCAATATAGGTATTCTATGTCTTTTTATGTATGGAGTTTGTTAGGTTTTTATAGAAATTCACAAACCACTCGTTGACTATCGGTTATGATTATTGAATGCAAATTGAATAATTTTATAATAAAATAAAAGCTGTTGTATGAAACGGATTTAATCCACATACAACAGCTTTGTATCTTACATATTAAAGATCGGGAAGCTCGATTGGTCCTGTTACATCTACAAAAGTAGTTGGCTCACTGCTGACAGTGATAATATCCGGCATACAAAACTCCACTACTTCAAAAGACGGAGCAGAATATTTTTCTTTCATTTCTTTTTCTCCTTTTAAGTTCTATAAGCAACAGCTGATTTTCCATAACGCATCATAGCTTGCGTTAAATCGTCAAGGGCTGTGCCTTTATATTCACTTGACTGCTGAACAGTGCTTGCATAAGATTCAACGCTGAAACGCATTGTATTACTGCAAGGAACGCCGTTTTCGCAAACCGTGATAAAAATTTCATTACTCAACTCATGAGCAAAAAGTTCATTGCAATAAACATAATATGTGCCATCGCCGTTATTGACAAAATCATTTTTGTCATAGATGAATTTTGTGTTTCTGAAAGCAAATTCAACGGTCTTGTTTTCAATGTCTTTTGCCGAAAACTTAGCTCTGATCATAATTGAATTGTTAAGCACCAAACCGCAGGCATTCCACTGCACAGAAGGATTACTTATGGTTTTGAAATTAAAGTCTCTGATATTTTTAAAATCCTCGGTATTCTTACTCGCCCAACTTTTTTGGGTATCGGTAAGGTCGGAATTAACAAGATTATCTGTTTTATATCCAACATATTTCTGTGCCATTGCACCATAGTTCAGCAAATCCACAAGTAAAGTGCGAAGTTTTGAATGTTCCTCGGCACTGTATCTGTCAAGCATAGTATAAGCATACTTTTTAACGCTCATTACCTTTTGAGGACTTGTATATTCCTTATTTCCGTTTTTTGCGTGTAAAACAGCTGTTATCTCATCGTTCATAAGCTGCGGATTGATGCCTTTATATGAGAATACATAGTAATTTCCGCTCTGCTTATATTCGGTAATTTTTTCTTCTTTTTCGCCAAATTTAGCAGTTACATAGAAATCGTCAAAAGACGAAACGCTATCTTTAAGCACCTTGAAATTCATTGTTATGCTGCTTTCAAGTGAAAGTGAAATTGTGTTAATAACAGGTGCGGGTTTTTCGGGAACGGTTTTGTTTTTATAATAATATGTAATAACAGTACCGTCGGAAACGATAGGTGTGTTTAATCCGTCAGCCTTTACAAAGTCGTAACCATAAAGTGATTTCGGCGGTGTTAAATTGAGCTTTGTGCCATAGGGAACGGTGAATGTTCCACCGGCGGTGTTTGGAATTTCAGAGCCGTCTTCCAATTTATATTGGAGTGAAACAGTTGTATAACGCTGTGTTTCCGTATTATCATCAGCCAAGACAGTTCCGTTTTCGTCAGTCACTTGAAAAGCTACGGTGTCACCGTTCATAAGCTGTGCATCAGACGGAATTTGATAAATAAGCGAGCAGCTTTTTAAGCCTGAATTAAAATCGCTTTTGATGTGGTCCAATGCACCGATCGGCCAGAAATTTGCCTTATCATTCCAAATGGGAATATCAAAGCTTTTTGTTATTTGAAGTGGTTTACCTGATGAATCGGTTGCAACGCTTCCGTCGGAATGCTTAATCCACATTTTGAATTTTATCTGTCGAGCTTGTTTGTCTGAAACGTTTTGAACGATGGTTCGCAGTTCAATTTCTTTGCCGTTCATATTAGCATTAAATCTGTTTTTACTGTTACCGCTTAAAAGTCTGTCATTACGATTATTGGTGTAATTATAGTATGAGCTAACTTCGAGGTCGGTAAAATCAGACGGTTTTGAATAAGCACCTGTGTATTCTTTAACTTCAGGCGGAGCAACATATAAATCCGCATCTTTAATAAGCTGTGACATTCGCTTGTAGCCTTGCAAACGACAAACCTCGCAGAATTGATAGTTTGTATCTCTCATTATACACTCATAGCTTGACACAAGCATTTTTGAACCATAAGCGTTACGGCAGGTATAAGTGTTTCTAAAGCCTAAAAGTTGATTCCATTTAATCTTTAAGGGGTCTTCCACTGAGGAAAGATTGAGCGATTTAAGTTCCTTATCCTCAAGCAAATATCCGTTACTGTATTCATCACCAAGACCGAGCAAGCTATGTCCGAGCTCGTGGGCAAAAGTTTTTGATGCACGGTAGCTGTCTGATGGCGAAATAAAATAATGGAAGCCGTATTCACGGTTGTTATATGCACCGCCGAAATCGGATTTTGTATTTACAACCATAGCAAACTGTGCAATGTAATCGTGAACATAATAATACGGTTCATATTCGTTAGACTCACCATTTGGCTTCATCGGAATTGTATTTGGATCGGTTGTTTTTTTGATATGTGCATCGTGAATTTTCTCGATAAATTCAGGGCCGATACATCTCTCAAAAATATGATTTTTCCACTGACTTCCGGTGAGGTTATTGGAAATAACAGGCGAATTAAATTTATCAATTATAACATCAAAAAATGTGCTTCCGCCATTGTCAAAAGTTGATTCGGAAGCTGTGCAAAGGGCGTAAACATTAAACCTGTCGGCATAACTGCGATACGGTTCATATTTCATAGCATCCTGCCAAAGTCGCTTGACATCATTGATGAATTTGCCCTGCTGACTTTTTGTGTATCCCTCGCCACACACGACAACAACCATATTTTCTGTGTCACTGCGTGTTTTTTGAATAGTATAAACAGGAATGGTTGGATTAGAGTATTTTCCGTCTTTTGAGTACCACGGACCGAGAGTAAGCTGAATACTTTGCTCAGTGCTGACATTCCAATCGGGATTTGCATCCTCGGCAGGATCTGAAATTGTATAGTCATTTTCCTGCTTGTTGGGAGCAGAGCCGATATAAGGATTGCTCTGTGAGCCGGTACCGGAGGTAGCAACAAAATATTCGGAATCAAGATAAAACGCAGGTCTTACACCCAAATCGGAATACCACGGAGCATATCTGCCTACCTCGCCGTTTGAGCTGATATAGCGCATATCATGATTACAGTCGGTTACGGGAGTGCGAAGCCAATAAGGCCATGCCATACCGTCATTGTTATATGCAACATAATAGCTTTTTAAATTTTTCCAAACGGCATTTGCTTGCTTTACATCAAGAAGAAATACTTTTTCGGTTGTGGTTTCAAAATATGCATTGTCATAATTTGCTACCGCATCTGAAATGTCTGTATAGTAGTACAAATCTGAATTTGCATCACCCTCGACAATACCTTTATTGTATTCGGGGTGAGAAACAAGAGAACGCTGAGTAACGGTTTTCATAGCAGCAATTTCAGACTTTGTAAACTCATTCAAGAAGCCGGCTTTGTTGTTATAAGCACTTGTTCCGCTGACATATCCGTCTTTCGGCGGATTTCCGCAAAGCCAATCAACACTTCCTGCTGAAGCGGTGGAATTAAGCCATGAGCGCATATTACTGTCTTTCCAATAATTTGAGCCGTAATCATCACGCTTATAGCTTCTGCTGTGCGATTTTGAATTGCTATTGTCATTTGTTTTGGCATCATATGCAAGAGTGTCAACAATTCTGTCTGCAAGCATAAGCGGACCGTTATCGTCAATGCTTACACAGCGCCAGAGAATTGAAGCACTGTTATATGTACCCATTTTAATATAATCGCCTACCTGAATATCAGGCTTTGATGTTGCCTGAACGAACATTGGCAGGAGTGAAATTATCATACATAATGCTAACAAAACTGCTGTTATTTTTTTGCCATTAACGCACATCCTTTATAAATGATATTCATGTTATTATTTTACACGATAATTACAACTGCGTCAATAAAAACGGGATAATATCAACTTTGCGTGACAAGCGTTTTGCCTATGGTACGGAATGTTTTTTAACATAATTTCGTCTAAAACAACTCGTCGAGCAAAATATAATACTTATATTTTTGTTCATCAAAAGTTATATTCAGCTCGTCTAAAAGCATTTGAGGGTTAAAATCAAAAATTTTATCTCCGCCGGTGTACTTGCCGTCGAAATTATGCTTTAGGCTTCTTATTGCGATTGCGATATCCTGCCATCGGTCAGCAGGGCCCATTTTTCCGATATCGATAAATCCGCTTATTTCATTTTCTTTTACAAATATGTTCGGCAAGCAATAATCGCCGTGAGTAAGAACAATATCTTCCTCGGGACGATTGTTTTTCAGCCAATTAAGAAGCTCCTTTGGATTGAAGAAGCCGTTTTTCCCGAAGGTTTCAGGCTCTGCGCTGCTCAAACCCACCAAATTATTGCGCACATTATATTCTGCGATTTTCAAGCGTTCGTTAAGTCTGCTCGTTCGATAAGGACAAGCCTTTACGTCGATTTCCCACAGCCTCTTTAATCCCTGTGCGACAAGCTTTATCAGCCTTTTAGGTTGCTCAAGGTACTCGGCAGAGCAGAGCATTTTCCCGTCGATTTTTGTCATAAGCGTATATGAAATACCGTTCACAACACAATATTCAATTATCGTGGGAATCGGGATTTTATTGCCGACCCACCTCGCAATTTCAGCCTCGTTATCTGTTTCTGTGCTTTGCGGTTGAATTTTCAAGACAAATTCATCATAAATACGCACTTGCGAGTCCGACATTCCGACATTATCCACAGAATACGCCTTTGTGCCGACGATTGTCTGAATTTTTTCGGGAATACAAAGCTGCTCCATTTGTCCACCTCTCTCGGTATCGCCTGTTATAAGGCTTCTATACTCTTCCCTGCCCTATCATTTCAACAGCGGTATTATTTTTTCTGCAACGACCTTAAAGCCCTGTGCGTTGAGGTGCAAGCCGTCATAGCAATACTCCTTTGCGAGCCTGCCCTTTTTGTCCGAAAGGTATTTTGTAAGGTCGAGCCAATGCACCTTGTTTTCGACTGCGATATTATGTAATTCCTCGTTAAGAGCCAATATTTTCTTATTGCTGCGTTTGCCGACCATCTGCCTTGCCGTGAGCGACATTCGTGAATTTACAGGGTAAATCGCCTGCAAGATTATATTCGTATTCGGGCATATTTCGTGCGTTACTGATAAAATATCCTGTATGTTTTTCAAGGTGTATTCACTCGGAATATCCTTGCCGATATCGTTTGTTCCGATTAAAATAACAAGATTTTTAGGCGTAATGTTCAAAGCGTTGCATTTGAGCCTCTCCAAAAGTCTGTCGCTCGTGTCCCCGCTTATTCCACGGTTATAAACAGCCTGCCCCGTAACCTTTGAAAAGGTGTAAAACAGCTCGTAGCTGTTAAATATTTCCGTGATTGAGTCGCCGAACAGTACGGTTTGACCGTGATATGCATAATTTTCGTTTAAGAACAAATAGTTTTCTTTTTTAGTATGCTTTACAAGGTCGTAAGCAGTCTTTTTTTGAATATCCTTACCCATTTCACTTCTCCGTGCGTAAATTTATTTTACACTTATAGTTTAAGCTATTTTTCGACTGTTTTCAAGACGGTTTTACACTTTTCAAAAGACGAAAAGCTCAACCTGAAGCTGAGCTTTCATCTTTGATTTAATATTTTTTATTTAGCTTTTATTTCTTTTCCCAGCCCGAATACAGCGTCATACTGTCGCTGACCTTATCGGTGGTAATATCGAACGACTTTTGACAGTCCTTGTCCGTGTACCAGCCTGTAAAGGTGTAGCCCTCTTTTACGGGATTTTCCTCAACGCTGACGAGCTGACCGTACATAACCTTTTGATTTTCTATCTGCGAGCCGCCGTCGGTATTGAACGAGACAGTGAAGCCTGCATGATTTACTGCGAAAATCAAACAGGCGATGAGCACGATAACGCCTATTACAATCAACCTGTCCGCCGTTTTGACCGACATCTTTATATTTCTGTAAAGACCGCCCGGCTTTCTTTCTGTATTGAGATTTATGGTGTTGTTATCGTTCATTTTTTTCACTGCCTTTCAAGAGGGGATGAGGAGGGGTGATGAATAATTCTTTTATTATCTGCGAGCAAGATATTTACGCATATCGATAGCGCATGCAACAAGGATGATGACGCCCTTGATGATGTAAAGCATATTTGCCGATACGGAAAGGAAGTTAAGACCTGCGAAAATAATCTGCAAAAGGAGAACGCCGATTACTATACCGCTGATTTTACCTGTACCGCCGACAAATGATACGCCGCCGATTACGCAGGCTGCGATAGCGTCGCACTCGTAGTTAAGACCTGTGTTTGCCGAGCATGAAGCGATACGTGCGCCCTCGATAAAGCCTGTGATACCGTACATAACGCCTGCAAGAACGAATACCATAAGTATTGTCATAAATACGTTAACGCCCGAAACTCTTGCCGCCTCTTCGTTTGAGCCGACTGCGAACATATTTTTACCGAACTTTGTCTTATTCCAGATAACCCACATAATCGCTGTGAGGATTACCGAATAAAGAACATATCTCGGAACTGTAACGCCGCCGATTGTGAAGAGCTTGCCTGTGATGAAGTCTGTGTAGGACGGGTCAAGGCCTGAAAGAGTCTGACCGTTGTTGCCGCCTATCATAAGATACATAAGAACAGTACCGAATACGATAAGCTGTGTAGAAAGGGTAACGATAAACGGATGAAGCTTAAACTTTGCAACGAAGAAGCCGTTTACAACGCCGACAACTGCACCGATTGCGATAACTGCAAGGAATACAACGATAAGGGGCATTGTCTTGAGGTCGGGGAACATCTTGTTTGCATAGTTTGTCATCTGTAAAAGCGAGGCTGCAACGCAGGCGGTAAGACCGACGCAGCGACCTGCCGAAATATCAGTACCCGTAAGTACGATACAACCTGCGATACCGAGTGCTATCGGCAACTTTGCTGCTGTAAGGGATACGATATTTACGATTGACGATACGCTCAAGAACGCAGGTACCTTAATTGCGATAAAGATAACCGCTATTGCGATAATAATGTACATTGCGTTGTTGAACAACAAATCGGTTATAAGTCTTCTTTTGTCGTCACGGCTTGCTTCTTTGTAATTGTTCATCCAAAGGGCAACCTTTGACGGCTTTTTCATTTTTTTAACATTTTCCGAAGCCATAGAGAAATCCTCCTCATACATATTTTGCCGCAAGGGTCATAATTTCTTCCTGCGTGGTTGTCTTTGCATCAACCTCGCCCGAAAGTCTGCCGCCCGACATAACAAGAATTTTGTCGCATACGCCGAGAAGCTCGGGCATTTCGGACGATACCATAATTACTGTTTTTCCCTTTTTGGCAAGTTCGAGAATAAGCTGATAAATCTCGTACTTTGCGCCTACGTCGATACCTCTTGTCGGCTCGTCCAAAAGAAGTACGGTAGGATCGGTAAGCAACCATCTTGCAAGGATAACCTTCTGCTGATTACCGCCCGACAAAGAACTGATTTTTGTTTCCTGAGTGGGTGTTTTTACCCTCAAGGACTTGATATATTCTTCTGTGGTGTCCTTCATCTTTTTCTTGTTGAGGAACGGACCCGTCTGATATTTTTTCAAGCTTGAAATTGTGGTATTTTCTCTGATATTAAGTATTCCGAAAATACCGTTTGCACGCCTTTCCTCTGTCAAAAGAGCAAAGCCGTTCTTAATCGATTCGTGAGGAGTTTTATTTTTAACCTCTTTACCGTCAAGATAAATCTTTCCGGTGCTTCTGGTGGTAATACCGAATATCTGCTCCAAAAGCTCTGTTCTGCCCGAGCCGTCAAGTCCTGCGACACCGAGAATTTCGCCTCTGTTTGCTTCAAAGGATACATCCGTTAGGTTTGTGTATTCGCCTCCGAGATTTTCAACCTTCAGAAGAACATCGCCGATTTCGTTGTCCTTTTCGGGATAGCGGTTTGTAAGCTCTCTGCCTACCATAAGCTTGATTATCTCGTTCATTGTAAGCTCGTTTGCGGGCTTGGTTGCTATCCATTTGCCGTCACGCATAATCGTAACTTCGTCGGATATACGGAGAATTTCCTCCATCTTGTGAGAAATATATACAATTCCGCAGCCTCTGTCACGAAGCATATTGATAATGCGGAACAAATGCTCAACCTCTTCCTCTGTAAGTGATGAGGTCGGCTCGTCAAAAACGATAATTTTCGAATTGTAGGAAACCGCCTTTGCGATTTCAACCATCTGTCTTTGTGATACGGACATTGTGCTCATTACGGTCTTGGGGTCAACGGGAATTTCAAGGTCCTTAAAGACTTTCATGGTTTCGTCGTACATCTTTTTTTCGCTTGTAAACGGAATAAACTTCGAAACCTGCGGAAATCTTCCGAGCCACATATTATCCATAACATTGCGCTTGAGTGCCTGATTCAATTCCTGATGCACCATTGCAACGCCGTTTTCAAGGGCTTCCTTGGAGTTTTTGTAGTTAACCTCCTCGCCGTCAACGTAAATGTGACCGCCGTCCTTGCTGTAAACACCGAAAAGGCATTTCATAAGTGTCGATTTACCTGCTCCGTTTTCTCCCATAAGAGCGTGAACCGTGCCTCGCTTTACCGTGAGCTGTGCGTGATCAAGAGCCTTGACACCGGGGAATGACTTTTCTATATCAACCATTTTTAACAATACGTCTTTGTCAGCAGCATCGGATATATTTATGTTTTTTTGCATAGCTTTCTCTCCTATCTGCATTGATTTACGGTTGGGGCAAGAAGCCCCAACCGTTGAGTTTGCTTTACGCCGTGAAATTTGATTATTCGGCGCTGTCTGCTGTGAATGCAGAGTAAGGAATGTTAACTCTCCATGTGCCAACTACGTTGTTGCTGTCGATACCGTCAAAGGTTGATGTGCCGTTAAGCAAGTTCTTCGTAATTGTTGTGATTGCGGTTGCCATACCTACTGCATCCTGCTTGATTGTACCAACCATTGTGCCTGCCTTGATAGCTGATTTAGCTGCGTCGGTTGCGTCAACACCGAATACCGGAATGAATGTGCCGCCTTCCTTATTATAACCTGCTGTCTGAAGAGCTGAGATTGCGCCAAGAGCCATTTCGTCGTTGTTAGCGATAACAAGCTCAATCATATTCTTATTAGCTTCTGTGTACTGTGCAAGAGCTGTGCTCATATAGTTTGTAGCTGCTGCTGATGACCAAGCTCCGTCCTGGTCAACAAGATACTTGTTCTTGTTTGCTGCATCATAGAACTCAAGTTCGGCGGACTTGCCTGCTTCTTTAAGAACTGCGTTTGCGTCCTCAACACCGTACTGTGTACGAGCGATAGCTTCCATGTTGCCCTCTTGTCCCTTGAACATTACATAGCTGATTTTGCCGTCTTTGTTAAGGTCGAGTTTGTCGTAATTCTTAACAAGATATTCACCGACCATCTTGCCCTGCATATGACCTGCCTGCTCATAGTCTGTACCTACGAATACGCACTTGTCATAGCTTTCGATAACTGACTGGTCAACCGAACGGTTGAAGAAAATAACCGGAACATTCTTTGCCTTAGCAAGATTAATAATGTTCTGTGCTGCGTCGTTTGAGCCTGTGTCAACAACATTTACGATAAGCAATGATGAACCTTTTGCAAGAGCTGTCTGAACCTGCTCTGTCTGTGTTGTCTGATTGCCGTTAGCGTCATAGTTGTTGTAGGTGTAGCCTGACTCCTTTAAGATTTTGTCCATTGAAGAACGAACTGTTGAAATATACGCATCACTGAATGTGTAATAGAATACGGATATTTCTCCCTTATTTTTCGGACCTTCCTTGTCCTTATCGGATGCACAAGCTGCAAAGCCGACAACCATTACTACTGCTAAAAGCAGCGCCAATACTTTTTTAACCTTTTTCATAAAGATAACCTCCTTAAAATTATCGTTTAGTCATTCAGCATCTTCATTATATAATCGGTCAACAAAAAAGAAAATGTAAAATCTTATTCAAAATGTATAAAATTTTATGATTATCCTGAACAAATATGGTAAAAATTTAACCCCGAGATATTGTTATCAATATCTCGGGGCTTTATTCATATACAAATTGCTTGTAAATACGTTATTCAAAGCTGAAAAGTACCTTTTGCACGTCCTTGTTAAACATATTGCTGCGGTCAACAACATAGACGGAGGTTTCAATTGACGGCTCTATGCTCTTGCCCGACATAAGCGTTGCGGCATTAGACACCGCAAGATAGCCTATCGCAAACGGATTTTGAACAATAAGAGTGTCGATTTCGCCCGTTTCGAGCATACCTACGCATTTAACATTGCTGTCAAAGCCGATGCCGCAGACATTATCGGCGAGATTAAGCTCGGATATTGCCATTCCCACGCCGAGAGTTGCCCACTCGTTAAAGCCGATAACCGCATTGATTTCGGGGTGCTCGGTCAAAAGCCTTTTAGCCTCAGCCGTCGCATTGTCCTGATCGGACGACACATAAACCGTTTTGACGATTTCGGCGTTTTCAAGCGTTCCGATATAATCCGCAAAGCCCTGCTGACGTTCGTTGTTGTTTTCGGTATTTTCGCCCGAGCTTACTACGCCTATGTATATTTTTTCCTTGTCCTTACAGAGCTTTTCAACCGCTTCGCCTGCCTTTTTACCTGCCTGAATATTGTTCGTGCCGATAAAGGACTGCGTGTTTTTCACATTGACGTTACTGTCTATCATAATGACCTTTATTCCGCTGTCAACAGCCTCCTGCACGGCAGGTGCGGTATTGTTATAGTCAATCGCAGACAGAACAATCACGTCAACCTTGCGTGAAATTGCATTTCTGATAAGCTTGTTTTGCGCCTCACAGTCCGATTCGTTGTCGGGTCCCTCGACGGTAAGCTCAAGGTTATATTCGGTTGCGGCAGTCACGGCTCCGCTTTTCAAATCGCTCCAAAAGTCCGAGTCGCTGCCCTTTGTGATAACCGCCACCTTGCCGTGAGCCGACTTGGTTGTGGTGTGTGTGCAGCCGATAAAGCATACGATAGCGAAACACAACACAAAAAGCGATATAAGAATTTTTTTAATATTCATTTTCGTGTCCTTTCTCTATCATAGGAATTCTGACGGTAACGGTCGTGCCGACATCAAGCTCGCTTTCGATTTTAATGCCGTAATGCTCGCCAAAATAGATTTTCAAGCGGTCGTCAACATTTTTAACACCGATTCCCTTTGAGTCGCTCCTGCCCTTTTCAAGCACTTTTTTGCATTGCTCCTCGGTCATTCCGAGTCCGTTATCGGCAATAATAATCAAAATATCGTTGCCGTCACGCTTAACGGTAATTTTGATTTCGCCCTCGTCAACCATTCGGTCAAGTCCGTGATAAATCGCATTTTCAATAAACGGCTGAACGGTGATTTTGTTGCACATACAGTTTAGTAAATTTTCATCTACGTCAAAGGAATAGGTAAATTGGTTTTTATACCGATAGCTTTGGATAATCAAATAGCTCTCTGCGTGCTTTAATTCGTCGCCTATCGTGATAAACTCGTTACCGTGGCTTATGCTTATTCTGAACAGCTTCGCAAGTGCGCCGACCATCTTAACTGCGTCTTTGCTGTTGTCCTGCTCGCACATCCATTGAATTGAGTCAAGCGTATTATAAAGGAAATGCGGATTTATCTGCGCCTGCAAGGCTTTAAGCTCAGTTTTACGAAGTATGATTTCCTCGTTATGCACCCTTTCCATAAGCGACTGTATCATACCGACCATATGCTCAAACGAAGCCGACAGCGTTTGGAACTCGACAACGTTACTCATATCCGCCTTGTACTCGAACGCCTCCGCCTGCTTTTCAAATTCCTGCATAGAAGCGACAAGCCGTCTTACCGGTCTTGTAACCGCCTTTGACAGTATCCAATAAATCACAAGCGAAATAAGCAGGCTGAACAAAAGCGCAAACAAAAAGCCGAGAAGCAACTGCTCTCTTACCGACCTTGTAACCTCGTCATTGTAACTCACGCCGACAATCCGCCAATTACATTCGCTCATCGACATAAGACAATAAATATTGTCCTTTTCAATGTGAGTGCCGTCGGTCATATTTGAAATTTTATCCGTGCTTTCGCTCTTTATACCCGAAAAAAGCATCTGCTGCTGCGGATGATAAATGACGTCGCCCTTTGAATTTATAATGTAGCAATAGCCACGCTGACCTATGCTGATATTGTCAATATAGGTCGCAATTTGCGAAAATTTGTAGTCAATCGCAACATAAACCTGCTGCTTGAAAAGGCTCGAATACTCCTGCCTTGCAATCGTTACAACCCACGGATACTTGTCCTTATACATTGAGTTTACATGTGGGTCTGTAACGGTAAAGCCGCTTGACGCCGAGACAAGCTCCGACTTATCAAGAAGCATATCTCTTGCGCCGTCCTTAACCTTGTCGTCGCTTTCGTTGCCGTACAAGAGCAAACGCCCACGCTCGTCATAAATCATAACGCTGTAAATATCGTCCTCGAGCCGAGCCGAGGTTGACAGAACGCTTTGAAGCTCTGCTTCACTCGCACAGCTGTTTGCCTCGGCGCAAAGGCTGTTGAGCTTTTGCTTTATCGACGACATATATCCCGACACCGCAATATCAGCCTGCGACACCGTCTGCTTTGACGACACCGCCGCCGAGTTTATCATAAGTCTTTGGTGGAACATACCGAAGAACACAGTTGAAGCAACTACCGAAAAGAGTGTACCGCAGACAACTACCGCAATGATAAGTCCCGACAATTTTGTTTTCTTATACTTAAACATTGCCTGTCCCCAAATGCTCCTCTCTGTATTTATTCGGCGACATACCGTAATATCGCTTGAAGCAATAACTGAAATAATGTTGATCGCTGTAACCGCATTTTTGCGATATTTCAAATATTTTCATAGACGTACATAAAAGCAGATCGCTTGCGGCTTTCATTCTGCGCTCCGTGACAAGCGACACAAAGTTTTGCGACTTCGTTTTCTTAATAAGTGCGCTCAAATAGTTCGGACTTACGCCCAATTTTTCACTCGCATCCGTAAGCGACAAAGCCTCGTTCATATACTCATCGTTGATAATCTGCAACGCCTTATCGCAAAGCAGTTCGGTTTCGTGCCTCTGTGAGCGTGAAATCATATCCCTCGCATCAAGGCAAAGGGAAATAAGTTCCTTTTTGTATCTCTCGTTAAAATCAAATGAAAGTTTGGAAGTTATAAAATTATTAGAAGAAAAAAGCTCCGACAACGCATTTCCGTTGGACAAAACGCTGACACAGCGGTGCGCTGTTGCAAGGATTTGAATGATAAGATAATCTACGCCTTCCCTGCTTCTGCCGTTGAGCATTTCTTCAAGGTAATCGCTGATTTCCTGCTTCGTTCCGACCTTCAGCAGCTGTTCAAGCTTATCGACCGATTTATCGACTGCCTCATATTCAAATGTGCTTTTCGGCTCTTGGTCGTTGATGTATCGAATATTGCCTGCACCGTCCGAGGTGTATCGCCTTGCCGTGATAGCCTGCGAACAGGCAAAGGCAAGCATTGACGGTTTATCGACCGTCTGACTGATACCGATTGTGCATTTTTGAGAAAGCAGTTTCTTCGCACTCTGCACAGTTTCAATAACGGGTATGCGAAGTTTTGTGGACATATCCTCGGGTGTGCTTGTTACAAGCGTTACAATTCTGCCGTTTACGAAAAAGCTTTCACAATTCGCATACTTTCCGACAATCGCATTCACAAAATCGATATGGTGCTTTTCGGTTACGTTCTTATCCTGTGAATTCTTGAATTTCGACACAACAACGGTGTAGCACTCGTCGTCGCTTTTGATAATCCCTATTCTTTTCGCCGTCTGAATAAGCACCTCATCGGGATAGTTATCGTCACTCGTTCCGAGCAAAAGCGGAAGCAAAAACTCCGCCTTTTCAAGCCTCAACGCCGTATTTTCGTCGGAAGCGCCGCTTTTGAGGTGCTCAAACTCCAAGTCCATTTCCTCTCGGATTTTCAAAAGCTCGTCGCCGAGCTCCTGAGCCGAAACAGGCTTCAAAAGATAACGAATTACATTGTATTTGAACGCTTCCTGTGCATATTCAAAGTCATCGTAGCCGCTTAAAATAACAAATTTTGTCGCAGGACGAACCTCTCGAGCCTTGCGTGCAAGCTCAAGTCCTGTCATAAGCGGCATTTTAATATCCGTCAAAATAAGGTCCGGCTCAAGTTTTTCAAGCTGTTCCAATGCTTCAATTCCGTTTTCTGCATCGCCGACAACATTAAAGCCTGCTCTCTGCCAATCGACACTGTTAATAACCGCCTCTCTCTGACGAGCTTCATCATCAACAACAAGAATATTGTACATAATTTACCCTCTCATAAAAATCGGTTTTTGCATTTTGGATCAATTTTTATTATATAAAAAGTTCAAGAATTTATCAAGAAATATTTGTGGAATTGTGAATTTGCTGATTGTAAAATAAACTGCGAATAAAAAAGAGATGCCAAAGGCTGAGTGTTCATAAGGAAGTATTGGTTTCTCGCATAAAAATCCATTATGCTTTTGCCAAAAAGCCTCGCAAGGCGACAGCCTTGCTTCATTTCTCGGCTTCGGCATAAAAGAATTTTTATAACTACGAAACTGCAACGCACTTCAAAATAATATATTTTTGATACAAGAAAAGGCAACCCCCACAGATAATGCTGACGCATATCTGCGGGGGTTAACGAATTATTGTGCGAAAAGATGTTGTTTTGAAGCAAAACTTCCTTATGAGCACTCAGCCAAATCGACATCTCCTTAATTACAAACTATGTTTTTAATCAACCAAAACCAAGGCTTTTTTCGGGCAAAATCGAGCACATTTACCGCATTTTATACACTTGCCATCGTCAACCGTCGGTGCACTGAAGCCGACTTGCGATAACGCACCCACAGGGCAAATGTCAACCGACGGGCACTTGTGATTTTGGGGACAGTTTTCAACGATTACCTTTAACTTCTTTGCCATTTTCACACCTTAAGAATATTTATTCGTCATCATCGTCAAACAAAGCGGAATCAAGTCCCAAAACCGCATCGGACTCGCCGCTTTCAAGGCTTTCAACCTTTTTAAGTCTTTTATTGATTTGAACATTTCTGAACTGCGCCGTTTCAATGCTCTTGCCTGCGGCATCAATCTTCTTCTTTGCAGCTTCAAGAAGTCCGTCAAATTTTTCATACTGACCTCTTATCGCCGAAAGAAGCTGACGAACCTCGTTTGCCTTTTCGTTTATGGCAACGGTCTTAAAGCCCATTGAAAGCGAATTGAGCAAGGCTGTGATGGTGCTCGGTCCCGCAATCATAATGTTGTACTCCGACTGTATTTTTTCGGGAAGTCCCGACCTCGACGAAGCAATCTCAGCATACAAGCCCTCTGTTGCAAGATAAAGAATTGCAAACGGTGTTGTGTCCGGAACGTGTATGTACTTTGAAACGTCCTTCGCCTCTTGAAGCACCCTCGTTTCAAGTGCCTTTCTCGCCTCCGCCAATGCATTTGCATCTGCGCTGTCTGCGGCGTCACAAAGTCTTATGTAGTCCTCCATCGGGAATTTCGAGTCAACCGGCAAATATACGTCCTTTTCGTTCTTCTCGGAGGCGGGGATGCGAATTGCGAACTCAACCCTCGCCATTGAGCCGGGAACGGTTGCGACATTCTTTTCGTACATATTAGGGATAGTCTGATTGAGTATTCCCTCAAGCTGAACCTCCGCCCAAGTGCCTCTTGCCTTGACGTTCGTCAAAACACGGTTGAGCGCCGTAACATTTTGCGTAACACCCGTTGAAAGCTTTTGCATTTCGCCGAGCGATTTATATAGATTTTCAAGCTGATCGGAAACAGTTTTGAAAGAGCTGTTGAGCCTTTGCGTGAGTGTCGAGGTGAGCTTTTCGTCAACCGTCGTCCTCATTTCCTCAAGCTTCTTTTCGTTTGACTGCTGAAGCTTATTCATTGATTCAACAAGGGTTTTGTTGATTTTTTCGCTCTGCTCGGCATTCTTTTCGTTTATCGAGCCGAGAAGCTCAAGCGTTTTTTCCCTGTTCTCGTAGTTTACCTTGTTCATATTCTCGATTTTCAACGACATATTATCAAGGCTTTTCTGCACATCGGAACGAATTTCCTTGTTTGCGTTCTGATTTTCAATTCTTATGTTGCTGAATTCCTTGCTGAAGGTGCTTGAAAGATAATCAAGCTTCTGCTCGGTGCTTTTTGAAGCATCGTTTTCGCCGAGAGAATTTACCTTTTTTGAGAGTGCCGAAAGCATAACGGCAAGCACGATAATTCCGAGTGTAGAAACCGCCGTTATAATGTATAAAAGTATGTTTTGCATAATGTTCTCCGTTAAAATCCGTTTATCTGTTCTTTTTGTCCTCAATCATATGAACGTTGATATGATTATAGGTCATTTCAATTCCGTATTCGTCAAATTCCGTTTTAATCTCTTCGTTAAGAGCGTAATAAGCCTGCCAATATTTATCGGTCATTGTCCAAGCCTTGACAACATAGCGGATACTGCTGTCGTCGTATGAAAGCACCGCCGCAAAAGGCTTTTCGGGTGTCTCTTCAAACAGCTCCGTCTTTTCAACCGCCTTCAAAAGTGCTTCACGAACGGTTGAAATCGGCGCATCATAGGAAGCCGAAACCTCAATATCCACACGGCGTTTCGCTTCGGTTGTGTAGTTTACTATCTTTGCGGAAATAACCTTGCCGTTGGGCACATAAACCATTTTGTTATCCGCCGTTAAAAGCTTTGTGTGAATAAGGCTGATTATATTAACAGTGCCCGTCACGCCGTCAATCTCGACAAAATCGCCTATCTTAAACGGCTTTGTAACAAGCAGCATAAAGCCGCTTGCAAGGTTTGAAAGCGAGTCTTGAACGGCAAGCGAAGCCGCAAGTCCGACAACCGAAAACGCCGCTACAAACGAGGTCGTAGACACTCCGAGTGCGTCAACCGTGATTATTGCGGTTATAAACCAAAGTATGATTTTTATACCTGTTTTTATATATCTTTTAAGTGCTACATCAAGTGAGGTTTTATCGATTACCTTTGACAAAAGCGAGAAAATCACCTTGATGACCAAATAGCAAATGACAAAGGTAATAACCGCCGCAAGTATTTTTCCGACGGTAAAATCACCTATCGCATAGTCAAGAATATCACGAAATTTCATTTTCGAGCCTCTTATTTAATAAATAATATCGTTGCCGCCATACAGAACTGCGCCGCATAGTAAAGCGTGTGGTTTAAGATGATGTTGCCCTTTGTGTTCTTGTTTTCGCCGAAGTACATTCCCGAAAGAACGAGGTCAGAGAGCAAGAACAACAATGCGCCGACAGACATTACGATCCAAGCAGACAGCTTAAATTCAGTAATGTAAGCGGTCATCATAGAAGCCGTCATTGTAAGCGCAAGCGTACAGGAATAAAGGAAAACTATAAGCTTGAACTTGCCGTATTTCATCTTCAGGGGCTTTTCCATAAGAATTGCAATCAAACCTATCACAAGTGCCAGCACAATAGACATAATGATTGAAAACGAATTCCACGGCGAGCTTCTGAAAATTGCCGTTATAAAGCATAGATGACCGAGCAGGAACGAAATAAAGCCTGCATAGAGATATAAATCTTTATCCTGAAGATATATCCATTTCAAATCAAGCCAAATATCGCCCAACATTCCGAGAATAAGACCTGCAAGAATAAGCGTGCCGAATTCAAGGAAAACTCTGTTTTGGTTCATTGCCGCAAGAGCTGTCGCAATAAAGCAGCAGCTTGCTATTGCCTTTGCATACAATGCGGCTATACCGCCCTTTTTAACTCGCAACACAAGGAATACTATTGTTGCCGTAATACCGATTGCGAGCAATACATAATAAAATGTTGATGAATACATAATCCTGTGCCTCCCCCTAAGTTATATGCCAATTATACTATATATAAATAAAAAATACAATCCAAATTTACAAGCGTTTAATTGACAAAAGGCTTCTGTTGTGTTTTAATTTATTGAGTAATTACATAACAGAGGTTTTCAGCATGAAAAAATATTTATTTTCGGCGGTATGCTTACTGCTTGCTATAACAGTTTTGTTTTCTGCTTGTTCGGGAAGCGGTACGCAGGACGAGAAATCCACAGAGAGTCCGCACGACTCGGATTCGTCATTCAGAGTTGCGATAGTACAGTTTGACAACGACAGCTTCACAAACGAGCTTCGTCAGATGTTCATTAAAAGGATGAGGCTTCTCGGCTATGACGAGGCTAAAATGAAATTCGACATTAAAAACGCACAGGGAAACAGCGAAAAGCTTTCGCAGACCGCTTCCTCGCTTTCGGGCGGCGATTATGATATTGTCGTGGCTATCGGCGACAAATGCGCTTGTGCTTTGGCAAATGCAGGCTGTACCGTACCGACTGTTTTCGTGGCGGTAAGCGACCCCGTCGGCTTAGGACTTGCATCCGGTGTCGAATCCCCCGACAAAAATATGACAGGCACCGTCAGCAACACCTCCGAGGACACCCTGCTTTCGTATATCAGAGTCCTCACTCCGAAGGTTTCAAGCGTTGCGGTTATATGCATGAACAACGAGAAATCCATTGCGGAAAAGGACAGCGTGGTTAACTATCTCTCAAACGATTTGTTTGGCGTCGAACCTGTTATACTTGACAGCACCGACTCGATTGACTCGGTTGTCGCAGATGTTCTCACACGAAACGGCGCAATTTTCCTTACAAATGATGAGGAGCTTAAAAACGTTTCGGCAAATGTTGTGAGCTTGGCGTCACAGAGCTCAAAATTCGTGTTTTCATCAAATATCTTCTGCATTGAAAACGGCGTTTTAGCGACGACAGCCTCTCCCGTAAAGGATTTAAGCTACACCGCCGCAGAGGATGCCGACAAAATACTTAAAGGCGCAAAGGTTTCCGACATTCCGATTAAAACGGACCTTGCATTTGCGATTTATGTATCGAAAAGCACGGCAGAAAGCTTTAATATCGACGTGCCGAAAATCGACGATGTAATTCTTTTCTGAAAAAATTAAAATATTTTCCAAAAAGGTGTTGACACTTCCCCTGCTCTTTGATATAATATCATTCGTCGTTAGGAACGGCGAACTGAATATGCGAGAGTGGCGGAATCGGCAGACGCGCACGTTTGAGGGGCGTGTGGTAATCCCGTACGGGTTCAAGTCCCGTCTCTCGCACCAGAAAAGCAGATGAACTTTTAGTTTATCTGCTTTTTGTTTTTGCAAATTATTTTTCCACGGGGGTTGAACCCGTTAGTCCATCTTTTGCGAAGCGTAGCGGAGCAAAAGGGACATATAATTATTGCCGTGAACGGCAAGCGTAGCTTGGCGTTCAGGTTTCGTCTCTCGCACCAGAAAAGGACAGATTTCGTTAGAAATCTGTCCTTTTCAACTAAATCCACCCTTGCGGGTGGGTGAAATATTGCTTCGCAATATGAAATACGCTTTCAACGTATGAAATCGCTGCGGCGATGGGTGGATTTAATTTCATTTTCTGCGTAGCCGAAAATTTCATCAAAACCGTAGGTTTTGATTTCATCGTGAGCAACGCAAACGATTTCATTAAAAATTCCGAGAGTTCAACTCTATCCACAAAAAACATAAAAACATCTTTTCTGTACCCCACAGGCAAAAACAGGATTGAACATTTCGTTCAGTCCTGTTTTTTTAGTTCTACCAACACATTTTCCACGGGACATAAGCCCTATCGGGCAGAGAAGAGTGAAAAGAAGTTGGTGCTTCGCACGTACCGAATTATATATAATACCGTAGGGACAGGGCTTGCCCCTGTCCGCAATCCGCAAAAGTTGGT
>ERZ779673.65-NODE-65-length-52672-cov-5.643613_pt1 | contig 52672 bp, 74 predicted proteins | sample MGYA00511956_ERZ779673 | MGnify/ENA primary metagenome ERZ779673 (study PRJEB29588, sample SAMEA2152065) | human gut metagenome | biome: human gut; feature: human-associated habitat; material: faeces | place: Denmark | collected 2008/2010 ... | reverse complement strand
AAATATCAAGATTTTCAAGAAATACATTGGATAGTATTAAATATACACAAGAATTACTTTCAAATGGTGTTGGTGTTCATTTTCTAAGTGATAACATTAATACATTTCAACCAGATTCAGAATTAAGACTTACTATAATGTCTTCAATTGCTCAAGAAGAAATAAGAAAACTTTCTGAAAGAGTTAGATTTGGATATAAAAGAAGTGTAGAAAAAGGAATAGTTCCAGGCAGTAATAATATTTATGGATATACTAAAAATAAAGGTAAGTTAGTTATTGATGAAGAACAAGCTAAATTCATTAGACTAATATTTGAAACTTATGTATCAGAAAACATAGGTGTTCATAGATTGGGTTTTAAATTATTTGATGAATATGGTGTAACTAATTATTCTGGCAAACCAATTGCAGGTACTGTCATAAAAAACATAATTAGAAATCCCAAATATAAAGGATATTTTTGTGCTCATAAAGAAACTACTGTTGACTATCACGATAGAAAAAGAAAACGATTTAAAAGGGATGAATGGATTGTCTATAAGGATAATGAAACTTGTCCTCCAATAGTGTCAGAAGAATTATGGGATAAAGCAAATGAGATATTAGATGTTAGAAGTAAAAAGCACGATCAGATAAATAAAAATAATAAATATAATAAGTTCCCATTTTCTGGTTTGATGCATTGCTATTTTGATGGTGCTACATTTGTAAGAGGTACTTACCAAATTGGTAAAGGAGATAGAAGTAGAAGAAGAAAGTTTTGGGCTTGTAATAATTATAGAATACACGGCAAGAAAAAAACTGAAGGGTGTAATTCTCCTGTACTTTATTATGAAGAACTAGTTGAAGTATGCAAAAAGATATTGAATATGATACTTGTTTGTCAAGATGATTTAATAAGTGAAATAAATGATATGATTAGTGATATTAGAACAAAAAAAGATTATAAAAAAGAAATAAAACTGATTGATGAAAAATTATTCAAAACAAATAATGAAAAAAAAGAACTTATAATGATGAGAATGAGAAAAGAAATAGACCTAAAAGAATACAACTCTCTTAAAGATGATTTAGATGACAAAATTAACTCATTAGAAGAAAATAAAAGAAAACTGATAGAAGAAGAACAAAATAAACAGTCTAGTGAAAAAAATTATGAAGATTTTAAAAAGAAGATAAATGATATGGTTTTAAATGATGATGAAAAGATTTTGGAAATTGCTCAATTATTTTTTGAAGATATAAGAGTAGAGTCAATTAAGGATGATGAAATGGATCAAAAGGTTATATTACATGCTAAATTAAATGTGTCAAATTCAAAAGATGACACATTTGATTTTAACAAATTTTTGCTGCTTTTCTGTTCACGCCAGGGATGCAGTCGTAGCTTTAGGAGAAGCTATCGGGGGCAGTGAGGAAATGTTTGTAAAAATGATGAACGACCGAGCTAAAGAATTAGGCTTAACCGAAACAAACTTTAAAAACCCACACGGACTAGATGAAGAAAATCATTATTCAAGTGCTCATGACATGGCACTAATAGGAAAAGAATTAGTCAAACATAAAAAAGTATTAGAATATACAGGTATATATGAAGATTACCTAAGAAAAGGTACGCCAAAAGAATTTTGGTTAGTAAATACCAATAAACTAGTCAGATTTTTCAAAGGCGTTGATGGATTAAAAACGGGTTATACAAGTACTGCTGGATATTGCCTAACCGCCACAATAGAAAAAGATGGTATGCGACTTATCAGTGTAGTAATGGGTGAACCAGAAGCCACAACCCGCAACAGCGAAACCACAGGCCTAATTAACTATGGTTTCAGCATGTACAGCCTAGAAAAAATGCTTACAACCAGTAGTGATTTAGGCAAAGCAAAAATTTATCAAGGAGAAAATGAGTACGTTACCTTACAACCATTAAAAGATGTAAACATATTAAACAATAAAAACAAAGACAAAAGAAACGTAACATACACTCTTGACATCAAAACAATTAAAGCTCCAGTAAAAAAAGGAGAAATCGTTGGAAAGCTAAACATCATAGAAAATGGAAAAACAATTGATAAAATAGACATTACCGTCAAAGAAAATGTCAAAAAAGCAAACCTTATTAAAATGTACCTAAGAAACTTAAAAAACATTCTAAGTGGTAGCATTGATTTCTAAATCCATCTACCAACCCCCAAAAAACTAAGTAGAAATAAATAATTTCTCTATAATGAATCCAGAATAATAGACATATTTATAGAAGAAAACGAATTATCCAATTGATTAATAAATAACCTCTCATTGTGCTACAATAACCTACAACAAACATACATGGTATCATTTCATCAAGAAGTGATACCTTTTTAATACAACAATATTTATTTCTAGCCCCTAAGTTCCAAAAAACACAACACTATACCTTTCAAAAATGTAATATATAATCCCTTAAATTAATGATATAATATAAATAACAAAAGCACTACACCCAAAATATAAACAAAAGGAGGAAAAACAATGACATACACTGAAGCCATAAAAACTGCAATCCTAATTTTTCCTCTCATCTCATTTTTATTCACCATCCCATTCATCCTAAAACAATACCACAAATATGGCTCTATAAATAAATTAAGAACCCTAATCATATACTCATTTATTCTATACCTAATAACCATTTACTTCCTAGTCATTCTCCCACTTCCAACCAAAGAACAATTGATAAATATGAAACCATTAAAACCAAACCTCATCCCATTCAATTTCATCACTGACCTCATAAAAGAATCACCATTGAAAATAAACAAACCAAGCACTTACCTAAAAACCATATTACATCCGAGTTTCTATACCGTAATATTCAATATACTAATGACCATCCCATTTGGCATTTACCTAAAATACTATTACAAATATAACTTTAAAAAAGTAGCAACCCTCTCATTTTTCCTATCCCTATTTTTTGAAATAACTCAAGTTACAGGATTATATTTTATCTACCCAAGAGCCTATCGTTTATTTGATGTCGATGATCTTATCACGAACACCCTAGGAGGTATCATCGGTTACTATCTAGCCTTCTTAGTAGAAAAAATTATTCCCTCCAGAGATGAAATAGACAAAAAATCTCTCCTTGTTGGCCAAAAAGTATCAGGTTTAAGAAGAATCACCTTATTCTTCCTAGACCTCACCATTTACCTAACATTTCATACCATCACCATCTTTATCTTCAACTATTCATGGATTAAATATATAACCATTACCATCTATTACGTAGCCTTACCTTACATTTGGAACAACCAAACTCCAGGATGCAAATTTCTAAATATCAAACTCGCATTTCCAAAGTACCCATTTTTATCCTCACTTATAAGAACCATCATTGTTTATCTATACTATGTAAAAGTACCCATCTTAATAATTGAAGGAAGCATAAAACTAAATAAAACACTAAATTTAAATACCCAAATGAGCATCGGACTTTACCTAGCAATATTTATTATCCTCTTTATCACATACATTGTAACAACATTCAAAATCATAATCAACCAAAAAGTATTTTATGACAAACTAACAAAAGTAGAATTTCAAAGCACCATAAAAATAGAAGAAGAAACTGATACCAAATAGCCGAAAGTATCAGTATTTTTTTACAAAACTTATCAACCATTTATCTGCCTTTGCTACGCCGTTTTAGTTCATTTGACACATTTATCAAAAACTTTACACTTTCACAAAAAAAATTCACTATCCCATTTTTAACAAACACCCGTACAATTTCTCAAAAATTGAACAAAATTCATACAAAAATTCAAAAACGACCGCCCATTTTTTAAAAAATAGCAACATTGACAAAAATACCCGCTCATAGTATATTGAAAACAGAAAAAGGAGGTAATACTAGTGAACACATCACAAAAAATCAAATTATACCCACCATAACGAATAACAAATCAATTTTATAGCAAATAAAAATTAGTACGGCAGCTACTGTCGGAGTTTATGTCTAAAATAAAGAATACCTTTAATCTTTATCATTAGAAAAGTGCAAAATATCAAATGATATAAGTGCCAAGTAAAAGCATGATCATCAAAAATTCTTTATGAAAAAAACTTGCCAAGTACAAATATATGTGCTATAATACTTCGGTATTTAAAAAAGGGAAGTGGATTATGAATACAGATAAAATAAGAAACATTGCAATTATAGCTCATGTAGACCATGGCAAAACAACGTTTGTAGATAAATTATTACAAAAATCAGGCACATTTAGAGAAAATGAGCAAGTAAACGAAAGAGCCATGGATTCTAACGACATTGAAAGAGAACGAGGTATCACCATACTATCAAAAACTACAGCCATTAACTATGATGGATACCGTATAAATATTCTGGACACACCAGGCCATGCCGATTTCGGTGGCGAAGTGGAAAGAATTATGAATATGGTAGATGGTGTTATGCTCCTCGTCGATGCTTATGAAGGCACCATGCCACAAACAAGATTCGTTTTAAAGAAGGCCCTCGAAGCCAAAGTCAAACCAATCGTTGTAATAAATAAAGTGGATAAGCCAACAGCACGTATTACTCAAGTAATTGACGAGGTCATTGACTTATTTATTGAACTTGGTGCCGACGATTCGCAATTGGATTTCAAGACTTGCTATGTTTCAGCCTTAAATGGCACGGCCAGTTTAGATCCGGATTTATCAACTCAAAAAGAAAACTATGATGATATCTTTAAACTAATCATAAATGAGATTCCAGCACCCAAAGTAGATATAAACGGCTATTTACAATTTCAACCAGCATTATTAGACTACAATGATTATGTAGGAAGAATTGGTATTGGACGCATCCAATCAGGCACTATACATGAAAATGAAATGGTAAGTTGTGTGAGATTAGATGGTAGTATAAAACAGTTTAGAATACAGAAACTATTTGGGTACCTAGGATTAAAAAGAATAGAAGTAAAAGAAGCTCACGCCGGTGAGATTATTGCCATAGCCGGTTTAGAAGATATTTCAGTAGGAGAAACAGTATGTAACATTGGACATGAAAAAGCCTTACCAATATTAAGGATTGACGAACCAACCTTACAAATGACATTCATGGTTAATGATAGTCCATTCGTTGGCCGTGATGGTAAGTTATTAACGGCAAGAAAAATAGAAGAAAGACTATTCAAAGAAACACAAAAAGATGTCAGCTTAAAAGTAGAACAATCATCAAATGATTCATGGCTTGTTTCAGGACGTGGCGAATTACATTTATCAATTTTAATTGAGAATATGAGACGTGAAGGATTTGAATTACAAGTATCGAAACCTGAAGTAATCTTGAAAGAAATAAATGGTGTTGTTTGTGAGCCGTATGAAGATGTCCAAATAGAAGTAAAAGAAGATAGCGTTGGAAATGTCATTGAAGCCTTAGGCCTTCGCGGAGCCAAAATGGAAAACATGACTAACTTTGTTGACATGGTAAGATTAAACTATACCATTCCATCACGTGGTTTAATAGGTTTCACAACAGAATTTATGACAATGACAAAAGGATATGGCATCTTAAATCACACTTTCAAATGTTATGAAAAACAAGAAAATGTAAACATTGGCGAAAGAAAACTAGGTGTCTTGGTATCTATGGAAAATGGTAAATCAACATCATATGCCATTGGACTATTAGAGGACAGAGGTATTATGTTCATAGAACCAGGTGAAGAAATATATGAAGGAATGATAGTAGGAGAATGTAACCGAGAAAACGATTTAGCGGTAAACGTAGTTAAAGGAAAACAATTAACCAATATGCGTGCCGCAGGTTCGGACCACACAGTAGTCCTAAAAAGACCAAGAAAATTAACATTAGAAGGTTGCTTAGACTACATCAACAAAGATGAACTAGTGGAAATAACTCCTAATCATTTAAGATTAAGAAAAAAAATATTAAATACAGAAACAAGAAAGAAATACGATAGTAGAAACAAATAGTATTTCTTTCTTTTTTTAAATCATTTTATTATAAAAAAAGAGACCGTCCCCCTGAGGCCGATCTCCCAAAAAGAATAAAAAGGGGTTGGCTAGTGTGATACTAGCACCAATTCGCCTAAAAATTTGAATTGGTGATATATATAATAACTGCAAGTTTGACTTTTGTCAATAAAAAAACAAAAAAAAATTAAAAAAGTTGCAAAAAACTTTAAATATATGATATACTTGTATCATAAGAGAAGGTGGAACATGGAAAATAAGAATAAAAATAATGAAAAAAAGATTATTAGAAACGAAACACAATCAGTTACCTGCAAACCAACTAGTTATGAACAAAAATATATAAAAAGTAAAAAGATATGGGGAACTATTTTAGGAGTAGTTGCCTTTATTCTCCTAATAGTTGGAGCCACATACGCATGGTACACATGGATTAGAAACGCAGATGTAGGAACTAAAACAGGTATTTTTGATGTTCAATATAACAATGATACAGGTTCAGGTGCAGCTTTACAAGGAACTCTATCCCCAACCGAAGATAAAACAGGAGGACTAAGCACGTGGGTAAATATCAGTAAAACATCAACTAGTGTATCTGGCAATGCAACATTAAAATTACACATAACTGAACTAATCATGGGTGGCACTTGTTCAATAACTGCCCACGAGACGCAAACAGCATGTGAAAGTGCAAGCGGAACATGGACAGCAGCTAACCCTAACAAATTTCACTTTGCGGTATACACTGGCGGATCATGCTCAAACACAACATATGACACCCCAACTAGTTGCGAAGCCGCAAATGAAACATGGGTCCCTACTGAATTAGTAGGCACAGAAGGGACATTAGAAGGCGCAGTATCAGGCGGAGATATAACTCTCATGAGTGGAATACCTTTAACCGAAACATCAACAAGATATTATATCTACGTTTGGTTAGATGCTAACGCCGAAGATGAGTATTCAGGATCCAAAGTAACCGGCTATATTTCAGCATCAGCAACACAAAGCTAAACTAAAAGTGATTATTCACTTTTTTTCTTTTGCACGATGTTATCAATATAAGAAAGGAATCATTTCAATTTCTCATTTGATAACTTAAATATTTTCTTTCAGTGACTTTTAGATACTCTGCAATATCAAACTATAAAACATTAAAAATTTATAACAATTCAATAAAAAAATACCTATCATCAAAAAAAACAATAAATTTTTAAAAAAAAGTTGACTTTTATAAAAAGTATGATATACTAATAAATACATGGAGAAAATCGGGAAGTGGCTCAACTTGGTAGAGCATTTGGTTTGGGACCAAGGGGTTGCAGGTTCAAATCCTGTCTTCCCGACCATGAGATATTTAAAGGACTTCACAGCGAAGTCCTTTTTTCTATATTTCTACTCAATATTTACCAATTCATATTCTTTATTACCAATACCAAGTTGATAAGCCACATCAATAGTATGCTTCCCATTTAAAGATTCAATTCTTTTAATTAAACTATCTTTTTTTGAGGAATGATGCTTATAAATCGCATTAACTGAAGCCATATCTAAAGCAACAGGATCTGTTGAAGCCATAATACCAATATCTTTAATTAATTAAGGTTTTAAGTAGTTTTGTCCACCTAATTCACCAGTTGATATTTTAACTGCAACTTTCCCCCTTCAAACTAATTCCTAATTTCTCATAAATTTTAACCAAACATTCTTCAGTAATATTTCTTGTAAAATATACCTTCTCCATAATAAATATTCTTCCTATCTTTAATTTTTATAATATCAATACCACAGAAAACCATATTCTTTAAGCTTTACCTGTGGTACAAAATATTCATAACAATATAGGTATCATAAAGCAAACCCTTATAAACCAAATTTATTGAATCACCATTATCCTCATTAATTTCAAATAAAGGATTATAAATATCAAAATTAGATACTAAGTCAACAATAAACAATATCATAATTATCTAATTAACAATTTCATCACTTTTTAACAATCTTTTTATAACTAATCATTGATTCAATAAATTCTTCTCTATTAATAACAATATTTTACCATATTCCCAAATAAAAAAAACAGATATTTCTATCTATTATAACATTATTTTGGTAGCGACGGAGGGGATCGAACCCCCGACCTATTGGGTATGAACCAATCGCTCTAGCCAGCTGAGCTACATCGCCATAAATCAAACAAGCAACACTATAATAACATAAATATTTGTAATTGACAATACAAAACATGAATTTTTTTACTAAAATTTACCCATAATTAAAAAGAACACAAAACTAAAACAGCATAGCACACCTCAACAAACCAAAAAAAGTTTAAAAACATAGCTAAATTTTTCAAAATATGTTATCCTATTAATAGGTGATTATAAATGCAAATAATAACATTAAAAGTAGGCCCCTTAGAATGCAACTGCTACATTCTAAAAATAAACAGTTGTGCCCTCGTAATAGACCCAGGCAGTGAATTTGAAAAAATCGATAGATACCTACAAGACGTCAAATTAAAAGCTATCCTAATAACTCATCACCATTTTGATCACATTGGTGCCCTCCAAGACCTAATCGATAAATACCATGTTAAAGTCTATGATTACCACAACCTAAGCAATAAAGAATACACAATCTCACCGTTCATCTTTGATGTTATATACAACCCAGGACATACAACCGACTCGATAAGTTTCTACTTCAAAAAAGAAAATATCATGTTCGTAGGCGACTTTATCTTCGCTGACAGCATAGGTAGAACCGACCTAGAAACGGGAAATATGAAAGACATGAAAAAAAGCCTCAACAAAATTAAAAAAATAGATAACAATATCACATTATATCCAGGCCACGGCCCAACCACCAATTTAGATTATGAAAAAAAGCATAATATTTATTTTAGGTAGTAGCAAAATTTTCAATGTTATGCTATACTATTAAATGAAAGTAGGTACTATAATGAAAAAAAGAAAATTAAATATAAAAAAAGCCATCATTAGTTCCTTAGTATTAATAACAATCGTCTTTGCGTTTGCTACGCTTTCTAAACAACTTATAGGTTCCTTCAAATCATCAGTAACATACTACCTAGCCTCTTCCACAAATGAAGTTCCCCTATACGACGAAGAACTAAAAGAAGTAAAGAAAAAATATCGTGGCAATAAAATAAACATCTTTGAAAATAAATTCATAAAAAAAGACAACAAAAAGTATATGGAAATCAAAGAAGAAGGCAAAACACTTTATATTGACACAGCCAATTTAGTAAAAAACAGCCACGACGTTGTCCTTGAAAAAGAATTATATGTTCAAGTATCTACCAGCCTATTAAAAGACATCAACGACATCCATATAGTTAGCCTAGCCAAAAAAGGAAGTCAAGTCAACATATTAGACTATGATAAATTAAATGACAAAGGTCTAGTCAACATGTACAAAGTGAAAATAGAAGATAACGAAGGCTACATCTACGCCAAATATCTAGTAGATACCGAAGAAGAAGCCCAAGCCAACTACGAAGCCGAAACATATGATAAAATCCATTCCAAAATAAAAAACTCCTACAATGGGGGCAACGCCATTAACTTAGACTATTATCCCGTAGAAAAACCAAAATTTGATAACAACAAAATGCCCGACTCAGTATACTCTCTTTATCTCAACAGTGGCAAAAACGTAATAAAAAACATAGATAAATACATAGAATTCGCTAAAGACACCAAAATAAATACCTTTGTTGTAGACATCATAGATGACAGTGCAATTGGCTATGCCTCACCCATCTTAAAAGAATTATCACCAACAAGTTACAAATATGCCAATAATACCGTTGAAGAATACAAAGAAGCCATTACCAAATTAAAAGAAGCAGGCTTCTATGTTGTAGGAAGAATCACCGCCTTCAAAGCCACTCATTATGTTAAAGACCACCCAGAAAACTCAATAAAAAACGTCAAAACAAACGAACCATACTTACATTCCAAAGCCTATTGGCCAACACCTTATTCAAGAGAAGTATGGTACTATGACGTATCTCTAGCCAAAGAAGCCGTTGAACTAATGGGATTTAATGAAATTAATTTTGATTACGTAAGATTTCCAGATAAAATGACTTCCATCGAAAAAAATAATCAAGTCGATTTAGGCAACACCTACAACGAAGAAAAAGCCCAAGCTATCCAAAGATTTCTACAATATGCTACTGATGAGTTACATAAATCAAATGTCTACGTCTCAGTAGATGTCTTTGGTGAATCAACAAATAGCACCTATGTAACGGCCTATGGTCAGTATTGGCCAGCGATTAGCAATGTTGTCGACGTCATATCAGGTATGCCATACCCAGACCACTTCTCAAAAGGTTACTATGGCATAGATAAACCATGGAATCATCCATATGAATTAATGACCGCATGGGCTAAAGACGCAGCTAAGAGACAAAAAGAAACTACCTCACCCGCAATAGTTAGAACTTGGATTCAAGCCTTCAATGTCCAATCATATGTTGATCCAAACGGCATAGCCTATGAAGCCGAAGAAATAGAAAAACAAGTAACGGCTTTATTTGAACAAGGACTAAAAGGAGGATATATCACTTGGCTATCATCTTCCAACCTAGACAAATACAAAATTCAAAAAAAAGCATTTGCAATAGATTACCTGAAGGAGGTCAAATAAATGAACGAAATCAACATAGAAGATAAAACCTATGAATTACTAACAAACTACAAAGAAGCCTTCAACGAAGAAGAATTTAAAGAAAAATATACTGATTATTTTTATGATTACGACTATATCGTAGGAGATATAGCCTACAATAAATTAAGATTAAAAGGCTTTTATGATGCCAAGAACAAAAAAGTAAACAAAATAAATAATTTTAACAATTTAGACACCTACCTAAAAAACAATTGTGCAGTAGAATGTCGCTATTTTGTACTAAAAAAAATAAATAAAAACTAAAAAATATAATATACTAAGAATGAAGAGGGTGAAACATGGGCAATATGAAATTAATAACAATAGTCAATGGCATGGAAGATATTGTTGAGGTAGAATTGCTTTGTGCATTTGAAAGTAAAAAGTTTGATAGCAAATACATCATTTACACCAAAAATGAAAAAGACGAAAATAAAAACACAATCATTTATGCTGGCAAAATTGTAGAAAACGGAGAAAAACAATACCTAATGAACATCGATGATTTAGAGTGGGAACACATTAAAGAAATAATGAAATATTTAGCCAAATACGCAGATGAGGAAGTAAGCCATGAATGAAATACTTAGTGATTTAAGAAAAATTGATTTAGATATTTCCAACATTTCAGTAGTAAACGGAGTAAAACCAGCAAAAGTAAGCAACAACGTCTTAAGTGGAATAAAGAATTTTTATCACAGCCCCACATCAAAAAACAAAAACACCTATCGCGACAGAATAAAAACTCTTTATGATAATTTAAAAGATATCAAACCAGAAAATTTCAAAGTAAACAACGTAATATACACAAAAAATTACATAGAAAAAGGCATCGCCATTTCATCAAATATAAACTCATTAAAACAGCTATGGGTTGAATTTAGACTAATATACAATGAATTTAATGCTGTCAAAAAAATAGAAGTAAAACCAAAAGAAAAAATAGAAAGGGAAATTGAAAACTATATGGAAAATAAAGAAAGTTACGTTCTATCTAATTTTGACGAATTATTTGATAAACTAAATAAAAAAGTAGATGGTACTTCTAAATACATCAGTGAATTAAAAAACATGAAAGAAAACGTCATAACTTCCAGTGGTGTCCTAGAAAACAGCAAAAAACTATTTGAACAAGAAAAAGCCAATTTTGAAAAATACGTAGCCTTAGAAAGACAAAAATTAGAAAAAGAAAGACAAGAATTCGAGGCCATAAAAAAAGCACAAGATTTAAAAATAGAAAAAGAAAAAGAAAAACTAGACAAAAATTATAAAAGATTACAAGATTTAACTGATAAATTTAATGAACAAGTCAGCAAACTAATAAACAAATAACCTATTAACAATAACCAAACTGTTAATAGGTTTTTTCTAATTAAAAATATCATCTTAATTCCTAATAATGATATTTTTTCAAAACACAACATATGATTAAGTGGGTGATATTATGAAAAATGAAATAAAATATTTTTATAACCTAGAACCACAAGAAATAATTAGTAAAAATAATTATTATTTTTTCATAATCAACAACAACCATTACTACTTTAAAATTTTTGATAACAACATAGACAATATTAAACCCCTCAGCGAATTAAGCAAAAACATCCAACTAAATCTTAACTATGCCCACGAATTAATACCAAATAAAGATAACAAAATCATTTCCATGATAAATAACATTCCATATTACTTATTCAAAATCAACATCACTGCAGATGCCAAAATAAAACTAAGCGACATTAGCAACCTCGCAAATCAAAACATTAATCACAATATACCCTCAGTCAAAGACACCTGGCCAATACTATGGAGTAACAAAATTGATTACCTAGAATATCAAATAAATGAAATGGGTAAAAGATACCCAATGTTAGTAGACAGTTTCAACTACTTTGTTGGCATGGCAGAAAACGCAATCAGTTATGCGAACGACACCATAAGAGAAACAAAACCCACAATATATGATAAAGAAGTCATAAGCCACATTCACATAAACACCCATGACACCATGCTAAATTTCTATGATATTTCTAACTTAAAAATAGATCATAAAGCAAGAGATCTGGCCGAATACATAAAAATGTCTTTTTTTAATAACAACAAAAATATCTTCAACGAACTAAATACATATTTCAAACACAACATGTACACAGAATACGGCATTAGAATGCTATTTGCAAGAATTATGTATCCCAGTTTCTACTTTAATGAATATGACAACATCATAAATGGCAAACAAAAAGAAGAAAACATTTCCCTAATCATCAAAAAAATCGATAACTACCAAGAATATCTAAAAAAAATATATACATATCTAAAAATGTTCTACAACATTCCCAGCATTGAATGGCTAACAAAAAAAAGGATTATTAATCCTCATTAACAACTTTAACTACTTCTGGAATTTCATTAACAAGAGCCTGTTCAATACCATCTTCCAAAGTTTGAATAGCCATTGGACAATTACTACAAGCCCCGATTAACTTAACATAAACGACACCGTTCTCATATCTCTTAAAAACAATATCTCCTCCATCATTTTGCAAATATGGTCTTACCTTATCTAAGACATTTTTAATTTTTTCTTCCATGTTATCATCCCTTCTATTTGTCTATATTTGACATGGCCTTTTCCATTGCTTCAATATCACTTATCTCATCATCAACCTCGATTAACTTTAACACCTCTTCAAATGACGTAAACCCAGCAATTACCTTATATAAACCATCTTGTAAAAGAGTTATAACATCATTATTATATACTAATTCTCTTAAATCCTCTTTCTTAACACCAGTACTAATAGCATCTCTAATTTCCTGATTAATTAGTAGCACCTCATGAATAGCAATACGTCCCTTATAACCACCATGACATTCATCGCATCCAACACTTTCGTATACTTCCTCGATATTTTTACCTAAAACTGCCTCAAACAATTGCTTCTCATGAGTCGTTGTTTTTCTTAATCTCTTACATTTATCACATAGTTTCCTAGCCAATTTTTGTGATACAATTCCTGTTAAAGCCGAAGCAAGCAAATATCTTTCAACATTCATATCAAGTAACCTCTCAATAGTATTCAAAGAGTTATTTGTATGCAAAGTTGACAAAACCAAATGCCCCGTTATTGAAGCCCTAACCGCGATCTTAGCAGTCTCACTATCCCTAATCTCACCAATCATAATAATGTTAGGATCCTGTCTCAAAATAGACCTCAACACAGTAGCAAAATCCAATCCAATATCACTATTAACCTGCACCTGATTAATGCCTTCAATATCCATTTCCACTGGATCCTCTACAGTAATAAGATTAGAACCCTCAACATTCAATTTCTGTAAAAAAGAATATACTGTTGTAGACTTACCACTTCCCGTAGCACCAGTTACCAAAATAATGCCATAAGGGGCTGCTAGCATCTTAAGTATTTTTTGATAATTGCTCTCATTAAAATATAAATATTCAATACCTCTCAAACTCATAGAATAATCCAAGATACGAATAACTATTTTTTCCCCTCTCTTAGTAGGCAAACAAGACACACGTAAATCCAAATTAATACCCTTCAAAACAGATTTAATTGCGCCATCTTGAGGCAATCTTGTTTCCGTGATGTTCATACTGGCCAATATCTTAATCCTCGTAATCAAATTATTTTTATAAGAATTTGGAATAGAAGAATAATTCTGCAAAACACCATCAATTCTAACCCTAACTCTAAGCATATCTTCACTTGGATCAAAATGTATATCACTAGCCCCGTTATTAATGGCATCAATAATTATCTCATTAACCACGTCAACAATAGGCATCTTGTTAAAATTAAATGTTTTTAACATAACATCCCTCTTTTCATTCTACGATAATTATACAATAAATAATTTATATTATCAAGAAGAAAACAATTTAAACTTTTATTTTTCTTTATGCCTATTGCTACGCTGTTCTAAGAATATCAAACACAAACCACAAATTAAATAGCAACATACTATTTGCTTTTTTCTAAAATTTTATTTATAATAATTATGTGATATATATGGACATTATAAAAATAAAAAATTTATCTTTCAGTTATGAAACCAAAGAAATATTTAATAACATTAACCTAAATATAGCAAATAACAAAACCACAATGTTAATTGGTACAAATGGCTCTGGCAAATCCACCTTAATCAATATCTTACTAGGCCTTATCCCTCACCAAGGCACCATTTACATAGATAACATATTATTAAATAAAGAAAACATTTATGAAGTAAGAAAAAAAATAGGATATGTAAATGATAAAATAGAAGATTTATTTCTAGGCGTAAATGTATTAGATAATCTAGTTTATAACCTAGAAAACTTATGTTACAAAGATGAACTAATCAAAGAAAACTTAGATTACATAGTAAACTTATTCAAACTAAATAATATCTTAGATAAAGAATCTTATAACCTATCAAAAAGTAAAAAACAGTTAATCAATATCGCAGCATCACTAATACATAAGCCTAACATATTAATTATTGATGAAGGTTTAAACTATCTAAATAAAGAAGATAAAGAAATATTATCAAATGCCATAAAACAATACAAAAATGACCATAACCTAAGCATACTTCTAGTAACACATGACACCAATATAACTATCTTAAGTGATACCATAATCTTGCTAAAAGATGGTAGCATTATTTTCAAAGATAATCCTAGTAAATTATATAATAACAAAACATTATTAGAAGAATTAAACATAGAAATACCATTCATAGTAAAACTATCAAATGCCTTAATAGAACAAAAAATAATTAATAAAATATATTTAGACAAAAAAGAGCTGGTGAATCACCTATGGAAATAAGACTTAACAACCTAACATACATAAAAGACAAAAAGGAAATTCTAAACAACATTAACTATACATTCACCGAAGGCCTCACCGCCATTATGGGCTACTCATGTGGCAAAAGTACCATACTAAAATTAATTAACTACCTAGATAAACCCACCAGAGGCCAAATATATATTAATAACATAAAACTAGAAAAAGGCATTAACATTAAGGAAATAAGACATAAAATAGGTTATTTACCACAAGAAAAAGAAACAAGTTTTTTTAACCAAACCGTATATGAAGAAGTATCATTTGGTTTAAAACACTTCAAAATAAAAGACGACCATCAAAAAAAAGTAAGTGAAACCCTAAAACTAGTAGGATTAAATGATAATTACCTAAATATGAATCCATTTAACCTCAGCAGTGGTGAGAAAACAAAATTAGCCCTTGCTTGCCTATTAGTAACTAATCCTGAAATCATCCTATTAGATGAACCCACCATAGGCTTAGATAACCAAAGTAAAAACAATCTCATTAACTTACTAAATAGACTAAAAACAAATAAAATCATTATAATAAATATTAATGATATCGAATTTATTAGTAAAATAACCAACAATATCATAGTTATGGACAAAGGCAATATCATTCACCAAGGAACCCTAGAAGACTTATACAAAAGTAACATAGATAACTTAGCTCTACCAGCCGAATTAGAATTTATTAAATACGTAAACCAAACCAAAAATATTAAACTTAAATATCATAATAATATCAACAAATTAAGTAAGGAAATAAAAAATCATGTCAAAAAGTAATTATATATATAAAAATTCCCCAATTCATAAATTAAATTTCATTCTAAAAATAATAGATATTATAATTATTATGCTAAGCATCCTATGTATAAATAAAATAACAGATATGATTATTCTATCTATTTATCTACTCATAATCATTCTGCTTACTAAAATAAATATTATCAATTATCTAAAAAAAGTATTTAAATTAAAAATACTCATCCTATTCATAATAATAATTAACTTATTACTAAAGAGTAACCCAATAAACATAATATACTTAGTCGGGAAAGTAATATTATTAGTAATAAACTCCAGCATCCTAATGTTCACAACCAAAGAAAAAGATATAACTTATAGCCTAGAAATTCTTCTAAGTCCCCTAAAAACAATATTACCAGTAAAAGAAATGGCACTAAGCATCAGTTTATCACTAATCTTCATTCCCTTAGTAATAGAAGAATCTAAAAATATTATAGACACAGAAGCCAGTAGAGGAATTGATTTTTATAACGAAAACCTTTTAAAAAAACTAGAAAGCATCATGATTTTATTTACACCCATGTTCATTCTATCCCTAAAAAGAGCTGATACCATTACCGACATCATGAGCATTAGATTATATCAAGGAAGTAGAAGTTATTACCAATTTAAAAGTATTTCCATATTAGATATTGTTATATTGCTAATTAATGTTATAATATTCTTAGTAGTTTGGAGGTAATCATGCAAAGATATTTTATAATATTCAGTTATGATGGTACTAATTTTAAAGGGTACCAAAAACAAATAAAAGAAAGAACAGTTCAAGGAGAATTAGAAAAAGCCTTAAAAGAAATCAATGATAACAAAAAAGTAGAAGTTCACGCATCAGGAAGAACCGATGCTGGAGTCCATGCTATAAACCAAAAAGCCCATTTTGACTTAGCTACAAAAATCACCAGTGATAAATTGAAAAAAGCTTTAAACTCTATATTGCCAAATGACATTTACATAAAAAAAGTAGAAGAAGTAGATGATAATTTCCATGCTAGATTCAATGCCAAAGGAAAAGAATACATTTACCTAATCAACATGGGAGAATATAACCCAATAGAAAGAAACTATGTTTATCAGTATAACAAAAAATTAGACACTGTAGAAATGGAAAGAGCAATGAAGTATTTAGAAGGCACCCATGATTTTAGAGCATTTACAAAAATAGACAAAGACGAACCCAAAGAAGATTATGTAAGAACCATATCTCAAACCAATTTAATTAGAGATATCAAAGATGTAAACCGATTAACACTAGTTTTTGTAGGAACTGGGTTCCTAAGATATATGGTAAGAAACATGGTTGGTACATTAATTGAAATAGGCGAAGGTAAAAGAAAAAGTGAAGAAATGATAGATATCTTAAACAGTAAAGATAGAATTAACGCTGGAAAAACAGCCAATCCAGAAGGACTTTATTTAAAAAATGTTTTTTACTAGTTGTAAGTAAATAAATAAAATAGTATAATATTCTCAAGTAGGAAGTGATTGTATGGCCTTAATAAAATGTCTTGAATGTGGAAATGAAGTAAGTGATAAAGCACCCATCTGCCCTCATTGTGGTATTAAAATTAACAAAACAACCAAAGAACAAGCAGAAAGTAAACAAAATAGTAAAGACATAACAAAAATTATAGAAAAAATAAATATACCAAACACCATAACATATTTTAGTATATCATTTATCTTATTTCTATTAATAATATTACCATTAAACTATGGTCTAACAGTAGATAAAAATTATAATGTTTTTGAATTATTTCGTTATGAATTAAAAGATTTATTCATGCCATTATTTATCTATGGAATAATAATATTTATCTCATTCATTATGTCAATTGTCTCAAAAAGAGCAGGAAAGTTTGCTAAAGTAGGATATTTAATTGCCCTAGGGATATTAATTTCAATATCATATCAAGCAACACAAAATAATATAATATTAACCCACATATATTCCATAATGTATGCTCTAACTAGCATTTTAGTATTTCTTCCAAACAAAACCAATTTAAAGCAAATTTCAGTTGATGAAGATGAAGAAGAAATAACAAAAATCGAAGAAAATAACATCCTAAAAGAAGAATATCATAACAAAAAGATATCTAAAAGAGAAATAATAATAACCACCTTAATATTTCTATTAGTACTATCTATTGGAGTATTTACAAGTATTAAATTTACCAGCAAAAATATTAAGAATAATATATCCCTAAACGAACTAACTAGTTTAAAATATTTAAACAAGAATGAAATATTATATACCAAAATAACGAATGAATACATTAACGTTAGAAAAAAAACAGATACAACCTCTAAAAAAATAGGAGAAGTAATAAAAGACGATATTTATCAAGTAATTGATATAGATAAATATAATAACATCATATGGTATAAAATAAAAGATAAAGAAAACAACGAAGGATACATTGCAGGAATGCTTAAAGGGGAATGGTATGTTTCTCTATTCAAAAAACAAGAAAATATAGAATTATCAACCATTAAAATCATCACCAATGAAGATAACAAAGAAGAACAAGAAAATAATTCAAATAATAATACTGATAACACTCCAGCAACACCAAATAATAATTCAAATAACCAAAGTAATAATAACAATACAAATAAAAACAATAATAATAAAAATAATAATAACAACAATAACAATAACAATAACAATAACAATAACAATAACAATAATCCAAGCAAACCATCGACACCTACAGAAACACCAACAACCGAAAGCAACAATAATGAACAAGAAAATATAAAAAAACAATATTTAAAAGAAGTAGAAGCTGAAAATTTAAGATACGAAAAAGAAGTTAAAAAGATAAAAGAAGATTATGATTTATACGAGTTAGATGCAAAAGATAAAATGGCTGATGCCAAATATTTTGCAAGTTTCTATGGTGGATTATATTATGGCACCCAAAGAGACTATGAAAAAGAATATCAAAAATTAATGGAATCGGGAAATTATGAAAAAGCAGATAACCTATCATCAAGATGGGAATGCACAAAAGAGTATAGAAAATGGGACGATTATTTAAAAGGTCTTCCTCAAGAAGAACAAAATTATTTAAAAAAAAGAGAAAAAAATCATAATGATATTCTAAACGAATTAAAGAAAAAATATAATCAATAGATGCATAAAACTAATAAAAATGATAAATAACGAAAAAAAAGACAAATATTTGTTGACAAAATCCATATTATTTAGTAAAATCATAATCGGTACATTTTATATTTTTGCCTGTTCGTATTGGGAACACGGATAGGAGAAAATATTATTAAAAAATAAGGAGATAGAAAAAATGACAACATTTATGCAAAAAAAAGAAACAGTTGACCGTAAATGGTATGTTATTGATGCAAAAGGAGAATCTTTAGGTAGAGTTGCAGCCAAAGCAGCACATATGCTAAGAGGAAAGCACAAAGTAACATATACACCACATGTTGACTGTGGAGATTACATTATAATTATTAATGCAAAAGAAGTTAATTTAACTGGTAATAAGTTAAATGACAAAATCTATTATGACCACTCAAGATATGTAGGGGGCATGAGAGAAAGAACTGCTAAAGTTATGAGAGATAACTATCCGGTTGAAATGGTAGAAAGAGCAGTTAAAGGTATGTTACCAAAAGGTAGATTAGGCCGTGCAATGTACAAAAAATTATTTGTATATGCAAATGAAGAACATCCACATATGGCTCAAAAACCTGAAAAAGTAGAAGTTGGGAGGAAATAACCATGGCAAAAGATAGAAAATTTTATGGTACAGGTAGAAGAAAAAGTGCTGTGGCAAGAGTAACACTTACTCCAGGAACTGGTAAAATTACTATAAATGGTAGAGATGTTCATGAATATATGCCATATGAAGTATCAGTAATGGACTTAACACAACCACTTGAAGTAACTGGTAATAAAGAAACATTCGACATTGAAGCAAATGTTTCAGGTGGAGGTTTCTCTGGTCAAGCAGGAGCAATTAGATTAGGTATCACCAGAGCATTACTTGAATATGACAAAGCAAATGAAGAAAAAGAAGATTCATACCGTAAAAAATTAAAAGCAAGTGGCTTTGTAACAAGAGACCCAAGAAGTAAAGAAAGAAAGAAATATGGTCTTAAAGCTGCTCGTAGAGCACCACAATTTAGTAAAAGATAGATTGCGTACTACAGTTCTACCTCATAAACTCAATGTTTATGGGGTTTTTCTTTTGTTAAGATATTCGTTAAACACCGTTAAAATCAGTTCGTAGGCAACAAGTAGGCAACAGGTAGGCAACACAAAGATTAAGAAAAAAAGAGGTTATATAAAGCCTCTTTTTAAAATGTATTATTATTCATTATCATCAATATCATTGTTGCTTTCTTGACAGTCCTGACAAATTTCTAACTCTAAATTCATTTCACTTAAAGTATAATATTCATCACACTCTAAACATCTCATATATAAATTTGTTTCAGGAAATTTATCACGGATAAATTCTTCTATTTGAGTTATTGTCATTTCTTCTATTTTCATAATAAACATTCACTCCTTTCATTTTCTTATTCATTATCAGTTCTATACCAGCAAGGTACTGAACCATCTAGTGTTTTATGATATTCGATAATATCATTTGCACAATCACTACAAATAAGCCTGTTATAGTGTGAAGTTCCATATTGAGTAATTGAAACATAATCTTTTTTTCCACACCAATCGCATTTTGCAAGTCTGTCAAAATATAATATATTATTATCTTTACATTCTTGTCTTATTGCTTTTCTTAAAAAATCAGATTTTTTTGAATTAGTTGTTTTTAATAGTTCATTTAGTGAATTCATTTCTGATTTATTAATATCTACATTGAATTGCACTTTATGTTGCTTACGATAGTTTATATCATATTTTGTTTTTCTAGTTTTCTTATCTTCCATAATCTTTGACAAAATTCATTAAATGTGATATTATTATTAGCAGGAGGAGTGGTTTATTTACCACTCTTGCTAATACCGAAAGGAATGCCTAACTCGAGTTTTAAGGTAATTCCTTTTTTTGTTATCTTAATATTGATAACTTTTAATGAAATTGTCATTCTATCCTCCTTTCCATTTTGTAATCTTTCTTGATTACATACTAATTGTATCATACTACCTAGGTAGTTGTCAAGCATAAAATAAAAAGTTTATGTAAAAAGTAAAAGAACTTATTCAAGGTAATTAACTGCCTCGATAAGTTCTTCAATATCTTTATGTGTATAAACTTTATCTGTAATATCCTTACTTGCATGACCTAGTATTCTTTTGATACATAATTTATTAGCAGGTGTTCTATCCATCATTGTAGCAAAAGTATGTCTTGTATCATGTGGTCTATGTTTTTTATCCATCTCTAATTGTTCAATAATCTTTTCAAATTTTTCATGATAGAAATTCCAATAAAGCATTTGTTTATGTTCATGATTAAAAATTAAGTATTCACTTCCAACCTTGATAGCATCATCATACCATCTTTTAACAAGAGGTAATATTCTGTTATGTAGAGGGATAACTCTATCTTTACCTGCTTCTGTTTTAGAACCACCTCGCATATATTTTTCTTCTAGGTGAACATTTTCTATTTTTATATCCAAAAGTTCACCAACTCTCATTCCTGTATAAATAAGTATCAATATGCAGTCAATAAAGTCCATTCTAGCGACATTTTTCCAAAACTTGTCTATTTCCCACTGCTCGAATGGAATTCGCTCTAATTTGGTCGTTTTTTTGCCTATATCAATGTATTCAGAATATTTTCTTACATTCATATCATTTTTAATAGCATAATCATACATTTGATGCCATAATATTTTAAATGCTTTTTTTGCCGACCATTTTTCACCCATACCATCAACAATTGCTTGTAGGTGATTGATTTTAACATCAACAAAAGGTAAATCTTGTATATCTTTACAATAGTTCCAGCACATATCATATACTTTTGTAGTCTTGTAGGCAATTTTTGGATATTTTTCATCTTGCCATTTAGCATGAAGTTCTGAAACTGTTATTTTTCTTACATCTATGTCATAAGGATTTTCATTAAATAGTGCTAATTCTTGTAATGCTTTTGTTCTTGTTTCAAAGTATCCAACAATCTTTCTGATTTGAACACCATTTTCATCATATCCTACTGTTTTTCTTACAATATATGGTTTTCTTCTATTCCCTGATAATTTTTGAATAGAACCATATCCATTAGGTAATTTCATTTATCAAAAATGCCTCCTTTTCTTGTGTTTTTCTAGTATTTTTGATATAATGAAATAGAAAAATCCATAACATTATATCTTATATTTTGTTTTTTAGTTTGGCTGACTAAATGAGGTTTTTCACTTTGACTTACTGTTCGAGCAGTAGGTCTTTTTTTATGCTTGTTTGTTTTTTATTGCTTCAATGATTTTACTAACACACCATTTTATTGGTACATAAAATAAATATTTGAAAATTAAGTAATATGAATAGAAAAATATAAAATATAAAATATTACAAATTAAGTAATCACTTACTTTCCAACTTGTAGTAAAATATTTTCCTTTTCCTATTTTATTAACAGTTCTAATTCTTGTACCCATAATTTATCTCAACTTTCTTCTTACTTCTATTGCTATACCAATTATTTTTACTGGTTTAGTTAATATTTCATATTCATCAAAGTAGTAAGGCTCATAGTTATTGTTTAGTGGTTTTAATATAATACTTTTTTCTTGTTTTATAACTCTTTTAAATGTTGCATCATCGCCATTCACCATAACTACACAATCATCACCAGAATTACAATCGCTTTGTTGTTTTATTATGATAATATCACCTGTTTTATAATCAGGATACATACTATCATCATCAATTTTTAAAGCAAAATAATTGTTGCCACTTTTTAACATTGAAGCAGGAATTTCTTCATATCCTAAAATGTCTTGAATTGCCTCAATAGGAACACCAGCAGGAACTTTACCTAAAACAGGTATTTTTATTGTTTTGGTAGTTGTTTCAATATACCTAGCATTATCAATTGATATTTCTGATGGTTCTTTTTCTTCAAACCATTCTCTATCCATATCAACATCATAACCCATTAGCCACCCCTCGCTGACATCTAAGGCAATTGCTAATTTATGTAATTTATCTTGCTTTGCTTTATACTTACCTGATAGGTAATTGCTTATTAAAGCCTTATCAATACCAGTTTTATTACATAAATCAACTTGTTTCATTTGTTTATCGGACATTGCTTTCTTTAATCTATCAGAAAAATCCTCAACAATCATCAAATTACCTCCTCTGTAATTATTATATACATAAAATTAAAAAAAATCAATAAAAGTTGATAAAAAATAAAAAAAGTTTAGAAAAATCAAATAAATGTGTTGACAATTAAAAAAATAAAATATATACTAGACTTAGTTGAGTAAACTCAACAAGATTAAAATAGGAGGGAGGATATGAATGGATACATTGTTTGATTACTCTAAGTTAAAAGACTTAATTGAAACTACACAATATTTAGATACAAAAGATAATAAAATTAAGACTTATAACAAAACTACTTTTGCAAGGGCGATTGGTTTATCTTATTATTCTTTATATAAGAAGTTAAGAAATATCGTACCATTTACTCAAAATGAAATTATTAAAATTGTAAAAATATTAAACATTAGTCAAAATGAAATACCAATATATTTTTTTACAGAAAAAGTTAAGAAAACTCAATTTTAGTCAGCCAAACTAAAAAACAAAAACAAATTATAAGAAAGGATTTTTTATGAAAAAGATAACAATTAAACAAGCATCAGAATTGATGCATAAATCACCACAATTTATAAGAGTGGGATTACAAACAGGGAGGTTACCATTTGGTTCAGCAGTTAAGGTAAAAGAAAGATGGAATTACATTATTTATCCTGATATGTTTTATCAATATTTAGGAATTAAGGAGGTACAACATGACTAGAAGAAGATTAAAACCATGGGTAAAACAATTTTTAGTTGGTTTAGGAATAGGTGTTGTAATTCTATTGTTTGTAGCAATTGGAAATTATTTTGATAGAGAAATGGAAGAACATATTGAAAGAGTTTCAAAAGAATGTGCTTCACAAGGATATGGTATAACTGCCAAATATACAAAAGAGGGGGATAAATACTATGTCTGCAAAAAGTAAAAGTCAAATATCAGAGGTAATAGATTTACTTAGAAAGCAAGGATATATAACTTCTTATGAAGCAATTGAAAAATTTGGTGCAACTAGATTATCAGGAATAATATTTATTTTACGAGAAAGAGGTTTTGGAATAGAAACTGAAATGGTTCAAGGCAAAAATAGGTATGGTCATTCAACAAATTATGCTATCTATCGCCTTACAAAAGATATAGAGGAGGTTGTAGAATGATATTAAAAATATTAGAATTCTTTGGAATTATTATATTTGTAAGTTTAGGGGTGTTTGTAGTAGTTACTTTGGGAATTGCTATGTATAAGTCAATTCAAAAGCAGATGAGAAAGTAGATGGTGATAAATATGTCTAATAACAGATTTTATTGGATTAAATTAAAAACTAATTTTTTCAATAGAGAGGATATAGATTTTCTACTTTCTCAAAAAAACGGTGCTGAATATGTAGTTTTGTATCAGATGCTATGTTTAAGCACTGCTAATAATAATGGCAGGTTAGAAACTAAAATGGGTGAAATTATTATTCCATATAATGCAGATAAAATTGTTAGAGATTGTAAATACTTTGATATTGATACAGTTAATGTTGCAATGTCTTTATATAAAAGATTAGGTTTAATTTATGAAGAAGAACAAGATGGTGTTTTGAAAATATCAAATTATGAAGATATGGTTGGTAGTGAGTCAAAATGGGCAGAAAAAAAGAGAATATATCGTGAAAATCATAAAAAACTAGGATGTAATTCTAGTGAGGACAATGTAGAGGACAACAAAGAGGACATTGTCCGACAAGAGTATAGAGATAAGAGTATAGAGTATAGAGATATAGATAATAAAGATATAAATAATAGTGTTAGTGTTAGTGTTAGCGATGCCGAACTTTTAGATTTTTTTGAAAGATTTGAAATTAAAGACAAAGATAATCAATCTACTATTATTAAATATTTAAATGATGGAATGTCGTTTGAAGTTATTAAAAATGGGTTAATGATACCTTATGACAGAAATGTTATGAATTTTGATTTTGATGATGAAACTGCTCCGATTAACAATCCAATTGGATATGGATTACAAATTTTAGAGAATTGGCATAACATGGGTGTCAAAACACTAGAAGAAGCAAAAAAATATAATAAATTAAATAAAAATAGAACTGAAATGATTGGTGCTGATAAAAAAGGAGGAAGAAAATGACAATACATGAATTATCTAAATATTACAATTTAAAAATAGAAATTCAACAAATAAAAGATAATATTGAAGAAATTGAAACTACAATAATTGGTTCTTCCAAAATTACAGGTATGCCGATGATGTCAAGTGGTAATAATAGCAATCCTACTGAAAGAATAGGAATAAAATTAGCAAAATTAAAAACCACATTAGAAAATAAAAAAGATAAGTTGCTTGATGAGGCAACTAAAATAGAAGAATTTCTAAATACTGTTGAAGATGGTGAAATTCGTATTATTATTAGAAAAAGATTTTTAGAGGGTAAAACATGGAAAGAAGTAAGCAAAGATATTATTGCTGATAGGTCAACCCCATACTACAAATTAAAAAAATATTTAAAAGGGAGGTCTGTATCAGATGATAAAAATAAAAAGAGCAATTGATTTGTTTAGATTAGACAAATTTCAATTAATTAAAAAGATAAATACTCTTGAATTAGAAAACTATGTTTTAGAACAAACAATAAAAGATGAATTATATAAAATATTCATGGATAAATTAAGAGAACCCCAAGAATTAGATAGAGTAAAAAAAGAAAATAAAAATTTGAGAAGTAAAGTCAAAACTCTAAAAGCATTGTTAAAGGGTGATACTGATGGAAAGTGAGATTTTTAGTATTGAAACTGTTCAGAAATTAGCAAGATTAGAAAAAGTAGAAATTGAAAATAAGCAATATGAAAAAATAATATGTGATTTTGATAGAGAGGTAAATCGTTTATTTAATATTATTAAAGATGCTTATGAATACTTAGATAAAAAAACACTATGTTTCAAAGATGATAAAGATATTTTAAAAAGAATATTATCAAAAGGTTTAAGCAATGAGGTTGATAATGTCGAAAGTATATCAAGATAATTTTAATAATTCACTTTCTAATAATAGTGATAATGAATTCACTAAAAAATTGAGGGCTTTAAAAAAATATTGCCCACAAGCATATAAATTTGTCATATTCAGATTTAAAGATACTTACTTGAATGTTGAAAATGGTGAGTATTCAATAAATTTGCCGACATCTAAGGAATTTAAGTTTGTTTATGGTCAAATAAAATTAATATATCGAGTAAAAAACAAAGGTATAAAATTTATTGATTTAGAACCATCTGATTTCTTTATAGATGGATATAGATTTGATTTAGAAGTATATAAATCAATATATTATAGAAATGCAAAAGATAAATTCAAAATAGATTTGATGCTAGAAATGAAAAAAGGAGGAAAAATAAATGAATGAAAAATTAAGAAAGATTATAAATCATTATGGCATGGATAAACAATTGAAATATTTTCAAAGTGAAGTATTTGAATTAAATGAGGCAATTATAAAAAGAAGAAATACAGGAGTAATAGAAAGTATTGCCATAGGAATAACTAATGCAGTAGCACCATTACTAAATATAAAAAATGTTGATTATTCAAAAGAACATATCAAAGAAGAAATTGCAGATGTTATGGTTATGTTAAAGCAATTTCAGTTATATTATGATATTCCAACAGAAGATATAAAAGCAATCATGAAAAATAAAGTTGATAGACAACTAGAAAGGATTGAATATGAACCTAAGCATGGAAAAGAAGAATAAGATTAAAAACATTGGTATAGCAATAGGAATATTATTGTTCTTTGCGATTACTTGTTTAATAATTTATGAAGCAATAGACTTTGCTAATGATTATAGATGCAGTAATTTACCATTAAATGAGTTTTTTCAAGATGAAAGTTGTAAAAAATATTGGAGGTATGAAAAATGATAGAAGATAAAGAAATGGAATATGTAAATGTTCCAACATATATAGAAAAAGCAGTAAAAAAATTATTTAAACTAAAAAATACTGAAAAAGAATTGGCAATGCAAATAAAGGACTATATGTCAACCCATGATATTCCATTAGAAACACCTTTGCAATTATTAAAATATATTCCAAAAGAAAATGTTGATGAAAACCAAATGAAAATAAACTTTGAAACTGGGGAGGTTGAACAAAATGGTTAAATACATTTGTTTAGCACCAAGTAAAGAACAATTTAATATAAAAGGTGAAAGTTTAGGCATGAGTGGTGAAAGAGCATTATATTATTCTACCGATATTGGGAAGCATCGTATATATAGAAGTTGCTATCCACTAGAACCATATATATTTAAAGACAAGGATATTAATGAAAAATTAGAATTGTTATATTTTAATACTTCAATAGAAGCACAAAGATTATGCGATGAAATAAATAGTGTATATGGTGATGATTTTATAGTAAAAGAGGTGAATGTTGATGAAGAATAACGAATTTATTGATTTATGTGTATCAAAATTAGTTGAATATGTGAACTCTAATTTGGATAAAAGTGATGATTTAATAAATATTACAAAAGATTGTGTATTTGTAGTTTGGAGTTGTAAAACATTACAAAATAATAAGGCATTATTAAGTACAACATTATCAGATGGAATGTATTATGAATTTACATATAACGGTGATAAAAAAGAACTATATCTTGATGCTTACAAAAAATGGCAAAATATCTGCTATAAGATTGATTAAATGAGGACTGCTTATGAGTAGAACATTTAGAGTAAACTTTGGTAGAAAGACTGTAAGACCATTTGAGGCACATGATATTAATAATATGCTTGTATTATGTAAAAAAACAAGAAATCAAGCAGAATTAGACAACAATGAAGAACAAAGGTATTTATGGGATAGAAATTATATGATTTTAGTTATTGGAATGAATTTGGCTTTTAGGATAGAAGATATACTTCAATTAAGAGTTGATAATTTTAAAAATGGTGGTGTTTATACAAGAGAATTTAAAACTAATAAGGAACAGTCATTTGAACTGCATCCATCACTATACAAGGATATTCAAGGCTATATCAATAGAAATGAGTTAATAGATGGTGAATACTTATTTAAAAGCAGAAAAGGTGTAAATAAACCAATTACTCGGCAAAGAGCATGGCAGGTAATAAAACAACTTGCTGATGCAGTTAAAGTGTCATATCCTGTTGGATGCCACTCGTTAAGAAAATACTTTGCTAGGCAATATTATGAAAAAACAGGTGATATTATTGGCTTGAAAGAAATGTTAAATCATTCTAGCGAAAGAGTAACACTTTTATACATTTGTTGGAATACAGATGATAAAAATGAAAAAAGAAAGAACTTTTATTTAGGTAGTTAGGTGGTATGCATTAGCATATCACTTCACTTAAACCTATACAATTTTACAAAATGAAAAGTTGTAAATTCAACAAAAAAATAGCACTTTCCTGACAACAGGAAAATGATTATAAAATCTAGGTAAAATTAAGATTTTAATATAAAAAAATGAATTTAACAGAATTATGTCATTTTGTTAAATTCCTATATATTCGATTGGAGGTACAAAAATGGAATATAGTAGAGGTCAATTACTAAGTATTTATGAAGATATTGAACAAGAAAAAAAGCAAAGAGATGAATATATATCAATGGTTCAAAAGAAAGATGCAGAAATTCAAGTAAAAATATTAGAATATAGAATTGCAAGTGTTTCAAGAGTATTGGATTATATTCATACTAAACAATTTGATAAAAATTTTGATATTGATTACGATAAACTTATTACTCATTGTTGTAATAAATTAAATGGGAATATAGATGGCATTGAAATAAATTTAAAGGAGGAAGAAAATGAGAACACTTAAAAAATATGTATTAATAAAAATATTGGAAATAGCAAAAGAGAAAGGCTTAAATACTATTGATGAATTAATAATTGATATTAATAAACATTGTAAAAACAATACTGATGTAGTATTTAGTTGGAAGTTTGACAAAAATAATCATAATAATGATGAAAGTGTTGGAGGTGAAAGCAATGAAAGTAATTAAAAACATAATAGATGATGCAATAGAATATAATAAACGCATTACAGGACTTAATTCCGAAAACAAAGAGATTAAATTAGAACCAGTAGAAGAAGAAAAGGTAATTACTATAACATTAGATGAATATAAGGAACTTTTAGTGTATAAAGGTAAATATTTAGGACTTACAGGTATTAATGAAATAACAAAATTGTATGCTGATGGGATAGAAGTATATGAAAAAAAGGAGGATAATCATGAATTTGTGGATAAGAAGTCAGAATAAACATAGATTATTGAAAGTTGAAAATTTACAAATAATTTATAATCAAGAAGATAATGAATTGCCATATTATATCAATTCTTCTTACGAATTATTAGGTTCATATAAATCAGAAGAAAGAGCATTGGAAGTGTTGAATGATATTCAAAATATAGTTAATGCTAAAACTATAATTAAATTTAATGCCTTTGTTTCACCAGAGCATATTAAAAGAGTAAAAGAGGCTATTAGTAAAAACTCGATTATAGAGTTACCAGATTATGAGATAAAAGAATTGGCAGGTGTTATTGTTTATGAAATGCCAAAAGAATAGATTTGATTTAAAAGAGGGCAATTCTTTAATTAATAAAAATTATATTTGTGAATATTGTACAGAGCATAAACATTATAAAGGTGCAATTAATGGTAAAGTATTTTATACTCAAGATTTAAAAGAAACTTATGGATATTCTTCAAGAATGGGGAGCAGAGAAAGGGATTATTTGAATATTTATATATTAAAAGGTGAAAATGATAAATATGCAGGTTTAATGGTTGAAAACATTAATGGTGCAAGATATGTAGATATTAGATATTGTCCTTTTTGTGGAAGAAAGTTGAGTGATAATTAATGAAAAACAATTTTAAGAACGATTTATTAAAATTAATAAAAAATAATCCTAATTTAGATGTTGTTTGTATGTGTGCAACTGATGAATTAACTGATGAGTTTAGATATTTGTATTTATCAAAGTTATCTTGTTCTATTTGTTATATTTATGAATATGAAGATAGAATATTCTTAGATAAAGAAGAAATAACAGAATATTTATGTGATATTCATGATGGTGATGCAGAATATTTAGATTTAGATGATGATGAATTTGAAATGGCAATGCATACAGAAGCAGATAAATATTTTAAACAAAAAGCGATTGTTATATATGCTAGAAGTTTTTAAATAATGAATAAAAATAGTTTTAAAGACCAATGTGATATTTGTAATAAATTTGACTATTTAAAAAGTTCTGATAACAAATGTTTATGTTCTGAATGTTTTAAAAAGTTAAATATTAAAAATAATCAAAAAATAATAAAAAAAGAACAAAAACAATTAAATCTATTTAATTTTAGTTAAAAACTTTCACATTTTTCACATACAAACAATGATATAATGTATTTGTACAATTATGAGTAAAGGCGACTGTATGCAGTTGTCTTTTTTTGTGTTGGAGGTGATGCAATGTTAAAGAGTTGTAGCAGGTGTGGAAAAATACATGATTTTAATAAGCAATGTTATGTAAATAGACAGGTGAGAGGTACATCAACTGCTGATAAATTTCGTAAGACTTATAGATGGCATCAAAAGAGTTTAGATATTAGAGAAAGAGATAAGAATTTATGTAGGGTTTGTATAGCAAATATCTTTGATACACAAACGATTTATAACTTTGATAAGTTAGAAGTTCATCATATAATTCCACTAGAAGAAGATAGTACAAAAGGATTAGATGATGACAACTTAATTACACTATGTTGTTATCATCATAAACTTGCTGATAAAGGAATAATACCAAGATATATTTTAACTAAATTATTAGATGAAAATTGTAATTTAGAAGCGATAAGGAAAGAGGTAACCAACCGAAAGTACCCCCCTACCTTTTAAAATTGATTTCTTTAATTTAATTCGAAACCTACTGCCCACCTTTGAATACAAAAAATGCCCAAAATGAAAATCAGTAAATCTTGGATTAGATGAAATGGAGGTGATAATATGTCAAGACCAGCAAAAGCAATTGATACAAATTCTCAAAAAATGAGTAAAGAAGAAAGAAAGCAAAGAGAAGAAACCGAAAAAAAATTACGAGGTGATAATGATAAGATAAAACCATTTAAATATTTGAATAAAAGACAAAAGGCAATATTTAAAGACATACTTAAAAACCTTAACAAAGATATTTTAAGTAATTTAGATGTTTACTTATTAAATCAAACTGCTATTACTATTGAAAGATTAGAGAGTATTGAAAAGGAAATAAATAATGCTAGTAAGGTTACTGATGAAAATGGAAAAGAACAGGATAAATTGGATGTTAAACTTATTATCAATTTGAAATCTGCTAGAGATATGTACTCAAAAGATTTTTTTAGGTGTTGTAATGAATTATCACTTTCACCACAAGCGAGAGCAAAACTTTCTATATCAGCACCACCACCAAAGAAAAAAACTTTGATGGATATTTTAAGCGAAGAAGATAATGATGATGAATAATATTCAAATGCATCCTAGTTATATTTATGCAAAACAAATAGTTAATGATGAGGTACAACCTCCAAAATTATATTATGAAAGAAATGGTGAAAGAAAGTTTATATCGCCTAAATATGTAAAAAAACAATGTCAAATATTTCTTGATATTGCCGATGGTAATGATAGTAAATATATCATAAATGAAAAAAGAATTGCTAAGATAGATAAAATATGTAAAATTTTAGTAATGGCAAAAGGTATTAAGACTGGATGCAAAATATATGATGCTTTGTCAGGCTATCAATGGTTGTTAATTGTAGCAAGTCTTTGTACTGTATATAGAAATAATAAGAAAAAAAGAAGATATGAAACGGTACTGCTTGAAATATGTCGTAAAAATGGTAAAACATTTATAGTTGCATTTTTAATATTATTGTTATTTTATTTAGAACCTAAATTTTCAAGGTTCTTTTCTGTTGCACCTGATGGAACATTAGCAAAAGAAATTAAACAGGCACTTGAACCTTTGATTAAAGCAAATATTGATGTATTTGAGGATGGCGAATTTAAAATATTAAGAGATAATATAACACACAAACCTACTGAAACAGTATATACACCATTAAACACTTCTAAAAACAGGATGGATGGTAGAGAGCCAACAGTATTCGTTGCAGATGAAGTAGGTGCTTTGGTTAATTCTTATCCTATTGAAGCCATGAGGTCAGGTCAATTGCTTGTTGTCAATAAATTAGGTTTTTTAATATCAACAAAGTATCCGACATTTGATAATCCAATGGAAGATGAAGTCAATTATTTTAAAAAAGTATTAGATGGGATTATAGAGGATGAACATATCTTTGGCTTATTGTTTGAACCGAACGAAACTAAGAATTGGACTACTGATGATGATATTATCTTGCAATCTAATCCATTAGCCTGTGAAATAGAAGCAGTTTATCTTGATTTACTTGATAAAAGAAAGAAAGCAATAGAAACTGAAAGTAAGAGAGAAAACTTTTTAACGAAACATTGCAACATTATTTATCAAGGTGCAGGTACTGAAAGTTTTATTGATGTTAGTGAAGTTCAAAAATGTAGAGTTGATAAAATTGATTGGACTGGTAGAGAAGTTTTTATTGGTGTCGATTTAGCGATGTCTAATGATAACTGTGGTGTTGGTATGGTTGCCGATGATGATGGTACTATTTTAGCAGAAGCAATTGGTTTTATCCCTGAGGGTAGAATAGAAGAAAAAAATCAAATAGAAAAAATAAATTATAATGAATTTATAAATGCGATGAAATGTATTGCTTGTGGTGATAAAACTGTTGATTATAAAGTCATTGAAGATTTTGTTTTTTCAATTGAAGAAAAATATGATGTTGTAGTTATGGGAATAGGTTATGATAGATATAATGCATTGTCCTCTGCTCAAAAATGGGATACAAAATATACAACTGTTCAAGTAAGACAACATTCAGATACATTACATCCACCAACAAAATTACTTTACGAAAAAATAATGAATAGAGAGTTTAAATATGAAACTAATAAATTACTTGAAATAAATTTTCAAAATGCTAAATGTGTGTATGATACTAATATGAATAGATATATTCATAAAAAGAAATCTAATGGTAAAGTCGATTTGATATTTTCTTTATTAAATGCCATTTATCTATTGCAACAGGAAATATACTTGGAAAATGGAAACTTTTTTGTTCAGGTTGGATAACTTTCACATTTTTCACACTCTATTAATGATATAATGTATATGTAGAGATACGAGAACAAACAGGAATGTTTGTTTTTTTTATTGCTGAAAGGTGGTGAAAAAAATGAGATTATTTAATTGGATTTCAAAAAGAGATGAAGCATCAGCATCCAAAGAAGAAGCAGTTGATACACCAATAGAAAGCCAATCAACTGGTGATATTTTATTACAAGCATTGTTAAAAGGCGAAACCATAAATAAAAATAAGGCAATGTCAATTCCAGCAGTTTCAAGTGCAGTCGATAGAATATCAAATATGGTTGCAATGTTACCTATTAGACTATACAAAGAGGAAATAACTGATGGCAAAAGAAAAGTTGTCGAAGTTTTAAAAGATGGTAGAACAAAATTGCTAAATCAAGATACTGGTGATACACTCGACCCATTCCAATTAAAAAAAGCAATGGCAAGGGATTATCTCATTGAAAAAGGTGCTTACATTTATCTTGAAAAATTAAAAAATGAATTTAAATCAATAAGATATGTAGAGCCTACTCAAATATCCATCATGAAAAATTATGACCCTATATTCAAAGATGTCAAATATGAAGTAAATGGAAAACCTTATGAAACTTTTAATTTTTTAACTATATTAAGAAATACAACAGATGGTGCAACAGGAAAAAGCATTGTTGATGAAATATCTAAATCATTAGAAACATCATTTACAACAATTCTTTATGAACTTGGTCTTGTTAAAAAAGGTGGTGGAAAAAAAGGATTTTTGACTGCTACTAAAAAACTTGGAAAAGATGAAATGGAAAAGTTAAAACAAGCATGGAAAAATTATTATGGCAACAATGAAGAAAATGTTATTGTTCTTAATGATGGTATTGAATTTAAAGAGGGTGCAAATTCTTCTGTTGAATTACAAATTAATGAAAGAAAGAAAACATTAAAAGAAGATATAAATGATGTATTTCATATTTCTTCAAACTATGATGAAACTGTTAAAGATGCAGTAATGCCAATTATAAGTGCAATAGAAAGTGCTTTAAATAAAAACTTCTTGCTTGAAAGCGAAAAAGGAGTTTTTTATTTTGCATTTGATACAAAGAAAATCACTCGTGGTTCATTAAAAGAAAGATATGAGGCTTATAAAATCGCATCTGATACAGGATGGCTTGGCACAAATGAAATTCGTGCAGAAGAAGATTATGATGCTATTGATGGATTAGATGTAATTAAATTAAGTCTTGCAAATGTTCTATATGATACTACTGAAAAGAAGTATTATACACCAAATACAGGTGCATTAATGGATATGAGTAAGAATAGTGAGAATGGAGGTGAAAATAATGAAAATACAGGTTAGAGATGACAAAGTAATTATTGATGGTTATGTAAATGCAGTTGAAAGATTTTCAAAACCTCTTACTAATAAAAATGGTAAAAAGTTTATTGAAAGAATAATGCCATCTGTATTTCAAAGAGCCATTGAAAAGAATGATGCTATTAAAGTTTTACTAAATCATAATTACGATATGGAACTTGCTAATACAAAAGATGGAAGTGCAAAACTATATGAAGATAATATTGGTTTAAGAGCAATAGTTGAAGTTAGTGATGCTACTGTCATAGAGAAAGCAAAACAAAATAAATTGCGAGGTTGGTCATTTGGCTTTATTTGTAATAAAGAAGATGAAGAAATAAATGACAATGGTATTAGTGAAAGAACAGTACGAGATATTGATTTATTTGAAGTATCTATTATTGATGATAGAAAGATACCTGCTTATATTGGTACAAGTATTGAAATGCGTGATGGTGAAGTAAAAGAAATTGAATTTAGATATGAAGAAACTGAAAGTGATGAAAATACACAATCAGAAGATAGTGTCAAAAATGAAAATTTTAGTAGCATGACTGCATCACAAAAAAGAGAATTGCTAAATGGTGCTTATAGGCAAACATTTAGCAATGGTTGGTTAGAAGATTATGATGACTATTTTGTTTATGGAAGTATAAAAGAAGATAGCACATTGTATAAGATGCCTTATACAATAACCGATGGTGGTGTAAGTATAGATACATCTAAGCAAGTTAAAGTTGTGAGAGGTGGATATAAAGAAGTAAGGTATGAAGAAAAACCCGAACAACAACCTAAACAGGAAGTTGAAAAAATAGATTTCTCTGAATACGAGAATAGAATAAAAAAAATTAAGGAGGAAACAGAATGAAAAACAATGAGTTAAAAAAGTATGCTGAAATGAAAGCAGACAAGCAAAAAGAAATGACTGATTTAGTCGAAAAAGTAAAAGGTGAAGAAAGAGCAATGACACCAGAAGAAGATGAATTGTTCAATCAACTTGAAAAAGATATCCAAGCAATTAATGATACAGTTGCTAAGATAAATAAAAGTCGCCAACTAACAGAAGAAGATGGTGCAAGTAAAAATGATGAAAAGGAGGAAAAAAATATGTCAGAAGAAGAAAGAGCAATGGAAATTGAACAAAGAGATATTGAAGATTTTGCCAAATATATTAGAGGTGAATTCGTAGAACAAAGAGCAGATGGTGATTTTGGTAAAGGTAAAGCAGGAGCAGTAATCCCTACTACAATTGCAAATAAAATTATCATGACTGCTTATAATATGAGTCCAATCCTAGAAAAATGTACACCATACAACACAAAGGGTAAATTATCAATTCCTGTTTATGGTAAAGATAGCAAAGGTAATGATATTACAGTATCTTATGCAGAAGATTTTACTGATTTAGTTGAAAAAGCAGGAGCAATAACTTCTGTTGATTTAGACGATTATTTAATTGGTGCATTAGCAAAATTAGGTAATTCATTAATTAATAATACTGATATTGATTTAGTTAATATGGTAATAAATATTATTGCTGAATATGTAAAAATCTTCTTAGAAGGACAAATTTTAAATGGTTCTGACAAAATAACTGGATGTAAAGATATTACTAGAATTCATGAAGTTGCAACAGCAGTTATCACTTATGATGATTTAGTAAAATTAAAGAATAAAGTTATTCAATCATTTAGAAAAGGTTCTATTTGGGTAATGAACCAAGATACTGAAACTGCTATTGAATTAATTAAAGATGCAAATGATAATCCTATCTTTGTTGCAGACCCAACTGGTGAATTTGATGGTAAAGTCTTAGGATACCCTGTTTATGTTTCTGATAATATGGCAGGTATTGAAGCAGGAAAAAGACCTATAATTTTTGGTAATTTTAGTGGTATTGCTTTAAAGAAATCAAAAGACTTAGAATTACAAATTCTTAAAGAAAAATATGCTACTCAACATGCTACTGGTATCGTTGCATGGTTAGAAGCAGATGCAAAAGTTGAACATCTTCAAAAATTATCAGCATTAGATATAAAATCAGCAACAACACCATCTAATCCATCAGAAAAATAATGTATATTGTTTTAAAAAGTTTTGCTGGTAAGGAATATTCAGGTACAAAGGGTAAACTAATTGAAATTAAAGACAAAGATTTTGCTAAGTCTTTAATCAAGGCTGGTTTTATCGCTGAATATAGTAAGCAAGATAAAAAAAATGCAGATAAGGATAAAGAAATTGTTGAATTAAAATCAACAATTTCTAAACTTACTGATGAAAATACAAAATTAGAAGAAGAAAAAGCAGAATTGATTTTAAAAGTTCAAGAACTAGAAAATGCCTCTGCCGATGCTTCTACTGATGATACTGAAAATAATGGAAATGGTACAGATGGTGCTACTGAAAACCATAGCGAAAATGAAGATGATAATAAAGATACCAATAAAGCATCTAACAATAAGTAATTAATTTGTTGTTCGGGCTAAACTTCCAAAAGGAGGAAACAATATGATTACTAAGGTTAGTGAAATTACTGTTGAAGATTTAAAGACTTATCTTAGGATAAGTGATGACTTATCAGATGATGATAAAAAATTCCTAAAAACGATTTTAAATAGTTCAATAAACTATATAAAAAATAATACTGGTATTGATGATGTGGATAAATATAGTGATTTAGTTATAGTTGTCTTTGTATTATGTCAAGATATGTATGATAATAGAACTTTATATGTTGATAAAAACAATGTAAATAAAGTTGTTTCGTCTATTTTAGGGCAACATGATAATAACCTTTTATGATAAATGCAGGTAAGTATAATAAAAAGATAGAAATACTTGGAATTAAACCTGCAAAGGATAAAGGTGGCTTTAAAAAAGATGAAGAATATATTGTATTAAAAACTTATGCATCTATAAAAACAACTAGGGGTTATACCCTTATTCAAAATGATAGTGATTTTGAAAAAGCATATACAAATTTTACTATAAGATATCCACAGGTTAATATTAGTAGAGATATGATTATTAAATATAATTCAAAAACTTATACAATTGAATATTTAAATGATATTGATGAAAAACATATTGAATTAGAAATTCAAGCAAAACTGGTTAATAAATAATGGCAAAGTTTAAAGCAGAATTACCGATTGATATAATTCAATCTTTTGAAAAGTTGGAGTCTAGTTGTCAAGAGATGATTGGTGAAATGACTAAGGCAGGAGCAGAAACTGTATATAAAAAGGCAGTTGTAAATATGAGAAAATCATTTAAACATTCTGCTGATTTAGAAAAGTGTTTAAAGATTACAAAGACTTATAAAACACCATCTGATGGTGGTGTAAATACTAAAATAGGTATTTATGGATATTTACGAGGTGATAAGTCTAAACCTGCACCTTTAATTGCCAATTCAAGAGAACACGGAAATTCAAGAGGCGAAAAAAGGAAACCTTTTTTCAAAAAATCTTTTGTAAAAAGTGATATTGAAAGAGAAATGATTAGGGTTCAAGATAAATATTTACCAAAGGGGTGATAAATTATGAATGAAGAAATAGAAGAAATTTTTCAAGGAAAAATAACTGTTGATAAAAAGGATATTCCAATAAGTTTTATGGAATATACAGGCAATAGTATTGATTATATAGTTTATTACAATGATGGTGATACTCCTTGTTATAGTGAGGATGATGAAGTTGTTTATAGTAAAAATGAATTAGAATTTAATATATATACAAAAGGGAATTATTTAAATATAGTTAAGGAATTAAAGAAAATATTAAAAAGTCATAATTACGACTGGTTAGGTGATGAGGGTGATTTGTATGAAACAGATACCAAATATCACCATTTTGTTGTAACATTTGAAAAATTAAGGAGGATATGATATGGCAAGAATAGGTTTAAAGAATTTTAGATATTCTGAATTAGATGAAAACGAAAATGTTATTGCACCTAAATCGCTTGGTAAAGCAATAGATTGTAAGGTTTCATTGGAATTAAATAGTGCAGAATTATATGGCGATGATGCACTAGCAGAAAGTGATTATACATTCAATAAAGGAAGTGTAACAATTTCTATTGATGATGATGATGATAAAGTATTAGCACCATTATTAGGACACACTATTAGTGAAGAATATGTTGCTACTACTGATAAAACACCAACATCAAGCAAAACATATTATACTAAATCAGGTAGTGAATATACTAAGTTTACAGGTTCTACTTTTACGACAGGTACAACTTATTATGAAAAAAGCACTACATTTGGTGAAGTAATTAGAAAAGATACAGATGTAGCACCTTATGTTGCATTTGGTAGAATTTTAACTAAAATTGTTAATGGTGTCTATAAGTATAAAGTAGAATTCTTATCAAAGGTTAAATTCAAAGATACTATGCCTGATGAAAAAACAAAAGGTGAGTCAATTGAATTCACTACAATTTCAATAGAGGGAACTGTAATGAAAAAAGCCAATGGTGAGTGGTCTAGGGCTAAAACATTTGCTACTTATGAAGAAGCGAGTGAATACTTAGATAGTTTATTAACAAAAAAATAGTCAAAAATTTTAATAAAGAAAACTTATAAATCTTTTCGAAGAAACAGTGAAAAAATCTGATAGAAGAAAGGGTAAAGAACTAGAAATTAATCTGGTCTTTACCCTTTTTTATTTTATTTATATTTAGAAAGGGTGAGATTATGAAAGAAAAAGAAGCAGTTTTTTCTGTAAATGGTAAAGAATATAAAGCAGTTTTTAACCTAAATGTTATGCAAGAAATTCAAATTGAATATGAAACATTTGCAAGATGGGGTGAATTAACTGATGGAAAAGGTGAAAAGGGCGAAGTTGATATAAAGGCTTTAATATTTGGAATTAAAGCAATGTTAAATGAAGCGATTGATATTGAAAATGAAACCTTAACAGATAATAAAAAGCCATATTTAACTGAAAAGCAAGTTGGTAGATTAATTACAGAAATGGGATTAAAAGAAGCCACTCAAAAATTAAATTCAACAGTTATTAACTCAACTAAGGATGATAAACCAAAAAACGAGTAATCCACGAGGAAGATGAAAACGAAAAAATAGATTTCTCGTGGTTTTCATTTATTGGTGTTAATAAGTTGGGTTTTAGTGAAAAGGAAGTATTTAGAATGACATTAAGAAAATTCAATATGTTGTGGGAAAAATACAAATTTTATTTTGATTTAGAAAAAAATTCAACTTATAGAGAAATGGAAAAAGCCCAAGCAGAAGAAGATGAATGGTTATAGGAGGGAGGTAAAACTATGGCAGGTTCATTTGGTGGAACAGTAAAATTAACTGGTGAAAGTGAATATGCAAGTGCATTAAAGAATATTAATAGCAATTTAAAAGCAGTTAGTAGTGAATTAAAACTTGTTTCAACAGAATTTACTAATAATGGTAATAAAATAGGCGATTTACGAAGCAAAAATGATGCACTTAATAAGAAACTTCAAGAAGAACAAAATGTTGTTAAAACTTGTTCTGATGCCATTAAAGATTTTACTGAACAACAATCAAAAAACAAAAATCAAATTGATAAATTAAGAAGTTCATTAGATATAGAAAAAACTACATTAGATAAAATGAAAAATAGCACAACTGCAACAAGTGAAGAAATATCCAAACAAGAAAAAATTGTTGCAGATTTATCAAAAGAATTATCTAAATCTGAAAGTGCTTATGATAGCAATAGTAGGAAAATAAATGATTATAAAGTTAAATTGAATGATGCAAAAACTCAATGTAGTGATTTATCAAAAGAAATTCAAGATAATAATAATATATTATCAAAAACAAAAGATAATTTTAAAGATAATGCAAAGTCTGTTAAGGATTTTGCAACGGAAGAAGAAAAAGCAGGTAATAATACTCTAACATTAGGGGATTTGATAAAAGGTAACTTAATAAGTGAGGGTATTATAGCAGGTATTAAAGGTTTAGCAGGAGCAATGAAAACAGTTGGTTCTGCTTTATTAGATATTGGGAAATCTGCTATTGATAGTTATGCTAATTATGAGCAGTTAATAGGTGGTGTTGAAACATTATTTAAAGATAGTGCAGGTATTGTTGAGGGCTATGCTAATAATGCTTATAAAACTGCTGGTTTATCTGCAAATGATTATATGGAAACAGTAACATCATTTTCTGCAAGTCTATTACAGAGTTTAAATAATGATACTGCTAAAAGTGCAGAAGTTGCTGATATGGCAATTACGGATATGTCTGACAATGCAAATAAAATGGGTACAGATATGTCTATGATACAAAGTGCATATCAAGGATTTGCTAAGCAAAATTATACCATGTTAGATAATCTTAAATTAGGTTATGGTGGTACTAAGTCTGAGATGGAAAGATTATTAAAAGATGCACAAAAAATTAGTGGTGTTAAGTACGATATTTCCAATTTAAGTGATGTTTATAATGCAATTCATGTAATTCAAGGTGAATTGGGTATCACAGGTACGACTGCCAAAGAAGCAAGTACAACAATACAAGGGTCAGTTGCTTCAATGAAATCTGCATGGAGCAATTTATTAACAGGGGTTGCCGATGACAATGCAGATTGGGGAACTTTGGTTAATAATTTTGTTGATAGTGTAGTAACTGCTGGTGATAATTTATTACCTAGAATAGAAATAGCAGTCGAGGGAATAGGTCTTTTAATTACTGATGGATTAGCATTATTGCTTCAAAATGTAGTTCCAATGGGAATGCAACTTATTCAGAATTTAATTACTGGTATGGCTAATCAATTACCTGATATTATACCAAGTATAAATGGTGCAATGGGTATGATTATAAATGGAATTGTTGCGATGTTGCCACAAATTTTACAAATGGGAATTCAAATAATAGTATCCTTAGTACAAGGAATAGCACAATCATTACCTACCTTAATTCCACAAATGGTTGATGCAGTTGTTACTATGGTAGATACATTATTAGATAATATTGATTTAATCATAGATGCAGGTATTCAATTATTAATTGGATTAGCAGATGGATTAATTGAGGCATTGCCAAAATTAATTGATAGAATTCCTGAAATAATAGATAAATTAGTTCAAGCAATTACTAATAATTTGCCAAAAATAATTGAAGCAGGTATTGAACTTACTGTTAAATTAGCATGGGGTATCGTTAAAGCAATACCACAATTAGTTTCTAAAATTCCACAAATAATTAGTTCATTAGTATCAGGTATTGCAAGTTATTATTCAAAAATGTGGAATATAGGTAAGGAATTACTTGGAAAAGTAAAAGATGGTATTACTAATGGAATATCAGGAATGTTAGATGTTGGAAAAAATTTAGTAAAAGGTTTATGGAATGGTATAAATAATGCCAAAGATTGGGTTTTAAATAAGATTAAAGGCTTTGGAAAAAGTATTGTTAATGGTATTAAAGGTATTTTTGGAATTCACAGTCCATCTACTGTATTTAGAGATGAAATTGGTGTTAATTTAGCCAAAGGTATAGGTGTAGGTTTTGAAGATGAAATGGGTAATGTAAATGATACCATTCAAAAATCTTTACCTACTGATTTAGATGTTTCACCAAATTTAAATTTAAATAGTAATACAACAGGTAATTATGGAATTAGTGATAACTATTCTTCCTTAGTAAATGCATTACAGGATGCATTGGATGGTATGTCATTCAAAGTAGATGGTGATAAATTTGGTGAATTAGTAGTTGATAAGGTAGAAAGGGTGATTTATTCATGAGTTATATAATTTGGAAAAATAGACATAGTGATGATGTAAAAGGATTATTGATAAGTGAGTTATCACCTATTTCTAAGCCTAAAATGAGAACAACAACAACTGAAATTGATGGAAAAGATGGCGATGTTGTTGAATATTTAGGATATAAAAGTTATACAAAAACAATTTCAATTGGTTTAACTAAAAATTATGATATAGATGAAATTATCAATTATTTTAACGGAAGTGGTAAGTTGATATTATCAAATGAACCTGATAAATACTATAATGCACAAATAATTGATAGTATTGATTATAATAGATTAATCAATTTTAAAAAGGCAAGTGTAAAATTTTATGTTCAACCATTTAAATATTTATTAAATGAAGCACCATTTGTTTTAAATATTACTAATGAAACCTCATTAAAAGTATCAAATAGAGGATATGAACAATCTAAACCAATAATCACATTGTATGGAACAGGTACAATTCAATTATTAGTAAATGGAAACCAAATTTTTTCAGTAGATATGGTTGATGATTATATAACTATTGACTCTGAACAGGAAGAAGCATATCATGGACTAATTTTAAAAAACAGACAAATGACAGGCGATTTTCCAAAATTAAATTCAGGTATAAACATTATTAGTTGGGTTGGTAATTTAACAAAAATAGAAGTCAATCCTAGAAGTAGGTGGTTATAATGATTAGTGTATATCCATCAACAGAAAAACACTTTGCTAATAATGGATTGAAAGTTATGCATCCGTTAAAAGCAAAAGTTTATAAAGAAGATAATGGTGAATTTTATATTGATATTAAAGATACAATTGAAAATTTAGAATATTATGCAGAGGGAATGATAGTCAGGACTGACACACCTTGGGGTAAACAATGTTTTAGATTAACTAATCCTGAAATTGATAAAGATAAAATAATCAGTAAGGGTTATCATTTATATTTTGATACAAAAAGATATGTGATTGTAGATAGTTATGTTGTTGATAAAAATTGTAATGATGCATTAGACCATTTGAATAATGCTTGTGATATTGAAACACCTTTTACTTTCATTTCTGATATATCAACAATTAATTCATATAGATGTGTAAGACATACATTAGAAGAAGCAATTTCAGTCGTTATTGAACGATGGGGAGGGCATCTAATAAGAGATAATTATAATGTTGAAATAAGAGAAAATATTGGCGAAGATAGAGGTGTTGTCTTATCGTATGCCAAAAATATTAAAAGCATAAAAGCAACTGAAAATTGGGATAATGTAGTAACTAAATTATTACCTGTTGGTAAAGATGGTTTATTATTACCAACTACATGGATAGAAGAAACTGGTTTATATGATATACCTTATACAAAAGTTGTGAGTTTTAGTCAAGATGATATTTCAGAGGATGATTATAAAACTGCTGGTGTTTTGGATGAAGATGCTTATAAAACTGCTTTATTAAACGATTTAGAAGCCCAAGCAAAAGAATATTTAAACACTTATAAAGTTCCACAAGTAAATTATACTTTAAGTGCTAATATTCAAAATGTATCTGATATAGGCGATACTATTCATGTAAAGCATCCTAAATGCAAAATTGATTTAATAACAAATGTTATTGCTATTGAATACGATTGTATATCAAAAGAATATACAAAAATAGAATTCGGTAATTTTAAAAATAAATTAAATGATTTGATTAGTGATGTTTCATCACAAATAACTGAAACAGTAAGCAAAGAAAATACAAGTAATTATAATAAATTACAATCAAAATTAGAAGATGCAACAAATAAAATAAATGATGCCATGAATTCATCTTATGTAGTTAATGATGATGGAAACCAAATGATGATTGTAGATAGATTGCCAAAGGAAACTGCAAAAAATGTTATTAGAATAAATAGTGCAGGAATAGGTTTTAGTCAGAATGGTATTAATGGTGTATTTAAATCTGCATGGACTATTGATGGTACATTAAATATGCAAAATATAAATGTAATAAACTTAATTGCTGATATGATTAAAGGTGGAACATTAAAACTTGGTTCAAATTTGAATGAAGCAGGTGTTATGGAATTATATGATGAAGCCAATAGGTTAATCTCTAAGTTTGATAAGACAGGATTAACCTTTTTTAACGATGATAAATCCTATATAAGAATAAATCCAGAAGTTGGTTTTGCTGGTTATAATTCAAATAATACAAAAACATTTTGGGCTGATAAAGATGAATTCCATCAAAAAAAATCAGTTGTAGAAGAAGAAATTACGATTGCATCTAAAATGCGAATTTTACCAATAAAAACGGATACCAACAATGGTATAGGGTTTATACCTGTTGTATAGGAGGTGAATTAAATGGCAACAAGTGGTTCATTTGAAACAGGAAAATATGGTGGTGTAAGAGGGCTATATTTTTCTTGGTGGGTTAATAGTCAAAGTATTAGTGGAAATTATACTGATATTGGTTGGAATTTTGTCGGTTCAGGAAGTGGTTCAACTTGGTATTATACTTTAAATGGTTATTTAAATATAAATGGTGGTAGAGTATGGACACAAGGTTCGAGTAAAATTCAATTGTCTAGTGGTACTGTTGTAGCAAGTGGAACTACAAGAATTTATCATAATAACGATGGTACTAAATCTTTTAGTGCTGATGGTGGTGCTACTATTTATAATTATGGAACATGGCAAACTGGAAGTGGCAGTTGGGATTTACCAACCATTCCAAGACAGGCAAATGTTACAGGTGCATCAGATTTTACAGATGAACAAAATCCAACCATAACTTTTAACAATGCTGGTGGTTTCAGAATAAATGCAAGGTTAGAATTTGGTGGTACTAGCATATCAAGAGATAATATTCCAAATACAGGAAGTTATACATTTTCACTAACGGATGCTGAAAGAAATTTATTAAGAAGCAAATGTACAGGTAATTCAATGACTGTTAGACAAGTAATTGGTACTTGTATATCAGGAACAACCGAAAGTTTTTGGAGTTGGCAAGACAAAACTATGAAAATTGTCAATGCTAATCCAACATTTAGTTCATCAAACATATCATATCAAGATACTAACAGTATTATTACTGCTATCACAGGTAATAATAAACATATTGTTAGAAATTTATCTAATTTAAAAGTAAGTATTAGCAATGCAACTGCAAAAAAATCTGCATCAATGTCAAAGTATGAACTGACATTTAATGGTGTTACAAAAACATTAACATCAGCAGGTACTGTTGATTTTGGCACAGTAAACTTAGGTTCAAGTTCATCGGTAAGTGTAAAAGCAATTGATAGTCGAGGAAATAGTACAACTGCATCTTTATCAATAACGATATTAGATTGGCAACTTCCAACTGCATCAATATCAGCAAAAAGAATAAATAATTATGAAGATGAAACAAAATTGACTGTTCAAGTTTCAATATCATCAGTTAATTCAAAAAATAGTATTCAATCTTTAAGATATAGATATAAAAAAACAACAGAAAGCAATTATTCGAATTATAAACCTATTTCTAATAATGAAACAAAGGAAGTCATTATTGATAAATTATTTGTATGGGATTTTCAAGTAGAAATTAAAGATAAATTTGGAACTAAGACTTACAATTTTCAAGTTGCAAAAGGTATGCCAATTATGATGATAGATGTTGATTTGGTTTCAGTAGGTATTAATTGCTTTCCTACAAAAGAAAATTCGCTTGAAGTAAATGGGTATGATTTTAATAATCTGCATCCTATAAATTCTATTATAATTACTACTAATAACAATAATCCATCAAGTTCTGTAACAGGTACTTGGGAGTTGTTATCAACTCAATCATTAAATAATGTAACAATTTATTATTGGAAAAGAACTGCATAAAGGAGGAATGAGATATGAAAAATAAAAAATTTGATATTTTAGTTAATTTTGAAAAAAGTGATAGTATAACATCTGATGAAATAAAAATTGTAAAAGGTGATTATAATTCAATTGAATTTAATTTTCAATTAAGTAAAACAGATTTTTCAAAAGCAATGTTTTATATGGTGAAGCCTAGTGGCTTACATTTTGTAAGTGAGATAAAAAATAATAAAGTAACATTTGAAAAAAATATGGCTTTTAATGAAGTAGGTAAGTATTTATTTAGTGTTGCATTATATGGTAGTGATAGTAGATTGACAAATACTGCAAAAGGAAATATATCGGTTGTAGATGGTCAATTAGATATGGATGATGAAGTTGTTCAAGAAGAAAATTATCAAATATTAGATAGTTTAATAACAGAGGTTATATCTTTAAAAGAAGAAATTGAAACTACACTTGCAACAATGGATGGTGTATTTAAAGATGTGTCGTATAATGCTACAAATGGTGTATTGACCTTTACAAAAAAAGACAATTCTACTGTAAAAATCGATTTACCACTAGAATTGTTAATAAAAAGTGGTCATTATGATAGTAGTACCGAAAATTTAGTATTGGTATTAGCGAATAATGACACAATAAAAATACCTGTTGCAGAACTGGTTAATGAATATTATGCTGATGGTAAAACATTAGAGTTAAAAACAGTTAATGGAAAACTTACTTTCAATGTAAAAAATGGTGTCTATCAGGAAAAAGTAAGTGGCAAGGGATTAAGTACGAATGATTTTACTAATGATTATAAAAATAAGGTTGATAGTAATACTTCTAACAGGCATACACATACAAATAAGTCTGTTTTAGATGGTACGACTGCAAGTTTTACAACTGCCGATAAAAGTAATTTAGATAGCAATACTACTAATAGACATTCACATAGCAATAAATCCATTTTAGATGGCATTACTGCTTCATTTACTACTGCATATAAGAATATATTAGATAATATTAAAACAATCGCCACAGGTGGTAAATTTGAGGATTTAACTAATAAATCAGTTGCTGGTTATCATAATTCTATTTTCAGAGGTAAAAATGTAACGAGTTATCTAACTGATGGTACATTATTTACTAGAATTTCAAGTGGTAGTTTTGAAGATTTATTTGTTGGTGATTATATCGTAAAAAACAATATCACTTGGCGAATTGCAGGTTTTGATGTATACTTACATAAGGGGGACACCGAATTAACGAAGCATCATGCAATAATTGTTCCTGATAAGCACTTGACAACTGCACAGATGAATTCTAGTAATACAACAGTTGGAGGATATGTTGCAAGTGCTATGTATACTACAACATTGCCAAGTGTATTAGAAACATATATCACACCTGTGTTTGGTAGTCATGTAATAGAAATTAGAAATGTACTTACAAAAGGCATTAATCCATCTGGCTATAATAGATGGGGAACTAATAGTGGTTGTTCTAATGACTGGGCATGGTATAGTAGAAAAGTTGATTTAATGAATGAAAATCAAGTATTCGGTTCTATTTCGTGGTCTAGTAGTGGTTTTGAAACTGGAAGTGATAATTGCCAATTGCCATTATTTAGGTTAGCACCTGAATATATAACTAATAGAAGTTATTGGTATTGGTTGAGAAATGTTGTTGACAGTTCTCGTTTCGCTCGTGTCGGCGGCGATGGTAGCGCTCATGGCGGTGCTTCTGCGACTGGTGGTGTTCGCCCCTGCTTTTACATCGATTAATCTGTAATCTCACCCCTTTATGGGGTGGATACAGATTTTCGAGGAGGTTAAATAATGAGTGTATTGAAAAGAAAAAGAAATTTATCTAAAATGGAATTTTATCATAATGCTATTAAATTAAGATTGATGATAACCGAATTGCTTTTGAAAGATTTTGGTATAAAATCAAGAAGAAGAAATTTGGAATTTGCAAAAGAAGTATATGATATTGATGAAGAAGATTTGTCAGAAATAGAAGATATACTTTCAGCATATAATATCAAAAATAGTTTTATTGATAATTTTCCATCATGGCTAATAGATAAAGAAAGAGATTATTTCATGGACTTGCTGAGAAGTTTGATGAAAAATATATGTTCAGCAAATACAATTCATATAACAAATGAAGAAGAATATATGATGAGAAGAAATTATCAAACAAAAGCAATATGCGACTGTGAAAATTTACTTCAAGAAATGCAATATGTAATCTATGTATGTCATCCAAATGTAGAGAAATACATGGTATATGTAGATATAATTGAAAAGGAAATACTTTTGTTAAAAGGTTGGCGAAAATCTGATAATAAAATAATAAAAGAAATAAAAGAAAATAAAGAAAACATAAAAGGGTAAAGTTTAATAATTACAGAGTTCTCGTTTCGCTAATGTCAACAACAATGGTAATAGCAATAATAACGATGCTTCTGCGACTGGTGGTGTTCGCCCCTGATTTTAAATCGCACAATGATTAGGTTAAGTACCGTTGCGATAATTAAAAGGAAATTTTATCCTGTCCGAAAGGCAAATGGATATTTTGATACTTTTTGATAAGTCAATAAAGTTAGGAAACAAAATATGATAAGTAAGATTAGTAATGCCAATGTTTTAATGAATAGTTTTTATGAAGCAAAGAAAAATTGCAGTTGGAAAAATAGTGTTCAGCAGTATGAAGCAAATCTTTTAAAAAATATTAGACATACACAGATAGAATTAAGAAATAATACCTATAAACAACAGAACTTTTATAATTTCTTTCTAAATGAGAGAGGTAAAGAAAGATATGTTCGTTCAATTTGTTTTTATGATAGGGTTGTACAAAGGGCATTATGCGATTTTGTTAATCCGATTGTAGAGCCATATCTCATATATGATAATGGTGCTAGTGTTAAAAATAAAGGTATTGATTTTGCTAGAAAAAGAATTGAAAAGCATTTACATCAATATTATAGGAAATATGGAAGTATTGGATATGCACTCGTTATTGATTTTAGTAAATTTTATGATAATATTCTTCATAAACCATTGATTGAAATGTACAAAGGTATCATCGATGATGAAAGAATAATTAATTTAATTGCACATTTAGTTGATAGTTTTTCAGTAGATGTATCTAATAGTGATATACAAGAAAATGAATTATTTGATAGTTTAAAATATGCTAAGAATAATTTATCTAATGAAAAAAAGAGATTTATAAATAAATCATTAGGAATTGGAAGTCAAATATCTCAAATTTCAGGAATATATTATCCAACTAGAATGGATAATTATTGTAAAATAGTCAAACAAATGAAATATTATGGAAGATACATGGATGATACATATATAATTAGTAATAGTAAAGAAGAATTAAAATCATTGTTAATTGATATACAAAAAATATGTGATGAATTAGGAATATTTATTAATCCTAAAAAGACACAAATATTTAGAATTGATAAAGGTTTCACTTTTCTTAAAATAAAATATAGACTTACCGAAACAGGTCATGTAGTAAGAATACCTGTTAAAAAAGGATTTGTAAGAGAAAAGAGAAAATTAAGAAAATTTAAAAAATTGTTGGATAATGGTGAGATGAATTATCTCGATATTGAAGAACAATATAAATCTTGGCGAGGTAATATTACAAAATATGATTGCCATAGAGCATTGTTAAATACTGATAAATTATTCAATGAATTGTTTAAAAATAATTCACATAATTCACATTAATTTAGTGATATAATGTATATAGAGAATAAGGCAACACAAAAAGTTGTCTTTTTTCGTATGTATGAAAGAGGGGAGGAGCAGAATGGAAGATAAATACATAGAAAAAATACAAGAAATTGCTGATAGGTCTAAATCTAATACTAAGCGACTGGATGAACACGATAAAAAGTTAGATGAATTGGAAAAAACATATTCAATAATGGAAAAGATGAATTATCGAATGGGAAAAGTTGAAAGTGCAGTTGAAAGAATAGATACTAAATTGCAAAGTAGTGATAAAAGCAAAGGAATGAAGTGGGATAAATTGATAGATTATTTATTTTATGCCATACTTGCTTATGCATTATTTAAATTAGGATTAAAATAGGAGGAATGAAATATGGAACAATTTCTTACATGGGATGTTTTAAAAACTTATGCTAGTTTTGTATCAATTGTATTTATGGTAGTAGAGTTTACGAAAGAATTAAAGTTTGTTAAGAAAATTCCAACAAAATATTGGAGTTTTTTTATATCATTTGTTCTTTTAGTTATAACAAATATTGTTATGAATAGTTTTTGTTTTATTGATATATTTTTATATCTTTTAACATCAATTTCCATTAGTTTAGGTTCTAATGGATTAAGTAATTTTAATGCAAAAAACGAGAAAAAATAAAATTCTCGTTTTTTATAAAATTTTCTTCAAAAGGAGGTCAAGATTATGGAAGAAAAAGAAGTATTAACAGAAGAAGTTCAAGAAGAAATGGAAGTACAAGACACTTTTAATACTGATGCATTGGATGTGTTAGTAAATGGTGAAGATTGTACAATCGAAAATCAAGAGGAGGTGAGTGAAGATGGAAATGAGAACAAGTAAACCATCAGCAGGTAATAAATTTTATAATACTACTTCAAGAGGTGGTTATAGTCAATGTATACAAGGTAGTCCAACAGATGCAGGTTGTAATGTACTTGCTAACTGTGTAGGCTATGCCTGTGGTCGTTTTAATGAAATTATAGGTAGCATGAAGTATCCTTATTTAAACTGTAATGCTGAAAATTTTATTGAAAGGGCAAAAAAATGTGGTTTAACTGTTGTATCATATCCAACCTTAGGTGGTATTATGGTATGGCAAAAAGGTGCTACATTAAGTGGAAATGATGGTGCAGGTCATGTTGCAGTAGTTGAAAGAATAGATGGTGCAAATAAAATACTTACATCAGAAAGTGGTTATGGTTCAAGAACTGCATTTTGGAATAGTGTAAGAACTAATTCAAATGGTAGATGGGGCTTAGGTAGTGGTTATACTTTTAGAGGATGCATTGTCAATCCTGCTATTGGTGATGTTCATTATGTAGAACCAGTTCCAACACCAACACCAAGTAAGTCTAATGAAGATATTGCAAATGAAGTTATTCAAGGCAAATGGGGAAACAATCCTGAAAGAAAACAAAGATTAACAGATGCTGGATATGATTATAATGCAATTCAAGAAATAGTTAATAATAAGATGGCAAGTAATACACCTGCTTCAAATAGTTCAAATGATGAGTTATTAACATTAGTAAAGAAAACAATCAGAGGTGATTTTGGAAATGGTGCTGATAGAAGAAAAGCATTAGGTTCAAATTACGATGAAGTTCAAAGACAGGTTAATTTAAATTTACAGAATGGATTAACTCGTTGGGATAATATTAAATTATTTTAATGAAAATATAAAGGTAAGGACAATGATTTCCTTACCTTTTTTTATTGCACTAAAACACGGTTAGTATATGGAAAAAATCATTTAGTAGGCAACAAGTAGGCAACAAAAGTCGTTTTTTTTCTTTAAAACTGGACTACCACAATTCACAAAACGATAAAAATATCCTACAAACATATTGTTTGTGGGTTTTTCTTTTGCTACGCTGTTGTAGTTCCTTAGATAAAAATATTAAAAAAGTATTGACACTAAAATATAAAAATAGTAAAATTAATACATAAGAATAGCAGAAGAAAGTAGGTGTTTAAAATGAATAGAATGTATCTAATCAACTACAATATTCAAACATCTGTATGGGGGGGGGCAGTTTAAATATTCTATTATTT
>ERZ779673.55-NODE-55-length-55383-cov-6.129826_pt1 | contig 55383 bp, 52 predicted proteins | sample MGYA00511956_ERZ779673 | MGnify/ENA primary metagenome ERZ779673 (study PRJEB29588, sample SAMEA2152065) | human gut metagenome | biome: human gut; feature: human-associated habitat; material: faeces | place: Denmark | collected 2008/2010 ... | reverse complement strand
TATTAGCTTATCATTGCGCTGTAATCAACGGCACTGATGTTGATCAGCCAAGAAATTTGGCTAAGTCTGTAACGGTTGAGTAAAATTATTACTAATAAAAAAATTACGTAATCAAATAACGGTTCATATTCATAAAATGTTATGGCAGTAAATTTTAACTTAAATTCAGTATTCAAAACTAATGAGTTTAAAAACTAGAGTCTGTAGAAACATTTTTATAATGCTTGAGGATCTTTGTTTTGCGGGTTAAACATTTCTTTGTTTTGATTAGTTGTGAAATAAATGTTTAAAGGATATTGTTATTGATATGAGTTCAAATTTAAAGTACACCGTTTTAATGTCAGTTTATTATAAAGAAAAAGTTGAGTATTTAAGAGAATCGATTGATTCAATGATAAATCAAACGATTTTTCCTGATGAATTTATAATTATTGAAGATGGAGTTTTGCCGGCAAATCTTAGTTTATTGATTGAAGAATATAAAAATTCGTATCCCAAACTTTTTACTGTGTTGAAAAACGAAGTTAATCTTGGACTTGGTCCTTCGTTGAGAAAGGGTATTCTCCATGCTCGTAATGAAATTATTGTTCGTATGGATTCCGATGACATTTCAAAAAACAATAGAGTTGAAAAGCAATTATGCATTTTTAACCAATATCCTAATATAGGAATAGTTGGCTGTTCAGAAGTAGAATTCGAAAAAAGTGTTGATAATGTTGTTGCAGTTCATTCCGTTCCATCCTACGATGAAGATATCAGAAAAATGATGAAAAGAAGATGCTCATTATTACATCCAACCGTAGTTTTTAAAAAATCTGATGTAATTAGGGCTGGAAATTATCAAGAAAAAAATACATATCATTTATATGAAGATTATGATTTATTTACTAGGATGGTTTTAGTAAATAATGTTAAAGCCTACAATGTCAAAGGTAATCTTTATTATATGAGAGTAAGCGGTGACTTTTATTCCAGACGTGGTGGCATTGCTTATGCTTTAACTGCATTACGCTTTAAATATAACTTAAAAAGAAGAAAATTAATTTCATTATGGGATTTTTGTTTAAGTGGTTTTGGACAAGCTTTTGTTTGTTTATTGCCTAATTTTATAAGATCGTATATCTATATTAGCTTATTGAGAAAGTAATTTTATATACAATAACAAAAGATACTGGCAATGATTACAAAATGATGTAGGTTGATATCGCTGTTTAAAAATCCATCAGTAAACCTGATGTGATGTTCTTTGACAATATGTTTTTCTCTTGAATTTTAAGGGTAAATGTCAGTTCTGACAAAAGGAAATTCTCTGAACTGAGTACTCGGTTCTGATTGGATTGAATATCTGTTCTGATTAGCCTTCTACAGGCTGGGTATCAAAGTACTCCATGAGGTAGGCTAAGGCTAACAGAGGATTATTCTCAAATATCTTAAAGCTAATCTTGTAGGAGATAAGAGGAGCTTTCCTTGCAGTTTCCTTAGTACGGTGTTTAATATTGTCATACCCTCGTTTGGACGTCTTTTCTCTTGCAAAGGAGATGACGTTATAAACCATGGAGTTAAGACCAATGACAGATGCTAAATGATTTTCATCACAGCAGTGCTGCATATCCTGTAACAGAACTGTATCAATGGTGTTGTGCTTCATACATCCATCTGGTTCTTACTGAGAAAACTATCTGATGACAGTTTTCTTCAGTAAATGGAAGGCTTGAGATGAAATAGAGAGAGGATGTCTCTTTACGGCCATCTTCCTTGTCAACTCTTAAGTGCTTTTCAGCCTCTTTATAAACTCTGAGCACTGTTCTGGTATTAGGAAGGATTTTGTCTTTAGTAAGAATATCGTTAGCGTCGTTATCTTTTAAGCCATCCATGGCTTTTAAAAGAGATTCAACAGGAACGATATCGTAGGTTCTCTCTTCAATACGTGAGCCTTCCTTATCTGTCCTTACCTCATGGTAATGTGAACTGGTGTTCTGAGTTTTATCAGTAAGCTCTGATATGTACTTCTCCATTGCCATAACTACAGGTCTGTTTGAAAGGTTGGTTTTAACAGCCATGATGTAGTCAAGGTGTCTTGAGTTTTGAAACTCAATCATTTCGATAAAGGCTGATACTTCATTGTTCTTGGCTTTTACCATACTGTAACTTATGACATTGAGTGCGCTGCAGTCATAAAGACTAACTCTGTGGGCTCCTTTCTTTTTACGGCTCTTTTAACCTCTTCTGAAGGATGAACGTAATTCCTGTCCGTCACCTTCATTATTAAGATTATGAACGAGCTCCTGTGCTTCTATCCTGGCATCTGAAAAGTACTGTCTGAACATTGATAAGAACTCATCATCAGGTATCATCTTTAAAAAGGACCTAATCTCTTCAGCTGATATCATCCATTTAGGTGATGGCATATCAGGTATGATGTACTGAAGGATTGGATTGTAGATAAAGTAGAACTTAGCATGTTCTCTGCAGTCATGGTTGCCACATAGAGATGACAGCATAACTACAAGCAGTACCACATCAGATGTGTAAATGACATAGTCACTTTTCCTTTCATCATACTGAAAGTACTTTCGTCTTATGTCATTACGCAATGCCATAATGGCTGTGGTAAGAGGTCTCTTTTTAAGGAACCGTTCAGCTCTGTCTCGTGATGTTTCTACCTGATACATGTAATCATCAAAGAATGCATCATCCTCATTATATCCTCTCTCATGAAGAGCCTGTACATACTGTTCATTAAAATCTGGCTCAGAATCAGCAGGTGCGGAAAAACGAGTATGCTGTTTAGCATACCGCTCCAACTCCTGAAACTGAACTGATGATTCCATGATGTACCTGAAAATCACAGATTAAAAGAGAAAAACAAATTGTCAAAGAACATCCGTAAGGCTTGCCTACTGGAGTTAAAAGTGTAAATCTACCGTCAAATCATTTTGTGATCATGATTGGTGTGAATTCGTCATCGTAGAATATAATGGAAGACTTATATGATAAAAGTATTACATATTGTTCCAAATATGCATGCTGCAGGATTAGAAACTTTTATTATGAACATTTATAGAAATATTGATAGAAGTTGCATGACTTTTGATTTTTTGACGCACTATAAGGGTGAATACTTTTACGATGAAGAGATAAAAAAATTGGGAGGAGAAATTTTTAAGCTTTCATTTAGAGATGATAAAAACATTTTTAAATATTTAAAAGATCTAAATTTGTTTTTTAAACATCATCGATATGATATTGTTCATTGCCATATGCCTAGCACATCAATTTTTACTTTATACTATGCAAAAAAATATGGGGTCAAAGTAAGAATCTTACATAGTCATAATACATCAACTGAATACAACTTAAAGGGTTATTTGAAACATTTAATGTTAAAGTTCAGTTTAAATTTTGCAAATGAATTTTTTGCTTGTGGAAGGGATGCAGGTAATTTTTTGTTTGAAAAAAGAAATTACAAAATAATACACAATGCTGTTGATCTAGATAAGTTTCTTCCAAATAAAGAAACAAGAAATTCAGTTAGAAAATTACTAGGCGTTGAAAATAAATTAGTTTTAGGACATATAGGTCGTTTCAATTCACAGAAAAACCACGCATTTTTGATTGATTTAGCAGATAATTTAAGAAAAAGAAATTGTAATTTTTGTTTAATTCTAATTGGTGAAGGAGAATTAGAAGACAAAATTAAGTCGTTAGTAAGTGACAAAAAGCTTGATAATTTTGTAAAATTTCTTGGAGTAAGATCTGATATAAATAATTTGTATCAAGCAATGGATATTTTTTTATTACCATCATTATTTGAAGGTTTGCCTGTAGTGGGCATTGAAAGTCAAGTTTCTGGTTTGATATCGATAATATCTGACAAAGTAACAAATGAAGTAAAAATCTCTGATTATGTTAACTTCTTACCTTTAGATATAAACATTTGGGCAGATTTTATATTGAATATTAGTGGTAAAAGTCATCCCACATTTTCATATTTTGAAGAAAAGAAAAAAATTGAAATGGCAGGGTATAATATTGTCGAAGAAGCAAAAAGATTACAAAATGAATATATTTCATTAGTAAATACACATAACTAATATTCATTAGTCAAAAATGTAGTACAGAAAAGTGTGGTTTTAGGTAAAAGTTAAGAAATAAAAAGGGGCTCAATGGATAATGCTTTTAACCACAAAAACCAATACAAGAGACCCAAATGAATAGTACCTATAATGCACAGTTAGATCAAGCACTAGAATACGTAAAAGTTAATGTTGATGAAGGGATTGTTGCAATTCCTTCAGGTTTAAAGAATTTTAAGCAACTTTATTTTAAGACTGAACCTGTAATACGTAATATAGGAACAAAGCAAAAGCCCTATAAACACATGACTTACTAATATCATCTTAATGGCTTTTATGATGATAAATCTGAATTTGTCCTAAATGTGGAGCTATCTTACATAAGAACGGACTTTGCACTACCAGCCTAAGGCATATACCTATGGGCGGTAAATACAGTGTGGTAGAGGTTCAACGATACAGGTACAGATGTTCTTGTGAATAGAGTGAGGTCACAGATATTCCATTCAAAAGCAAAGAGCATCTGTTGACAGAACCTAAAAGGGAATATGCTGAAACACTCCTTGCTTACGGTATGACCTTAAGGGAAGTGTCACATATTACAGGATTGCATAAGAATGTAGTCAAAGACATAGATAAGGCAAGGCTTGAAGCTTTATATGTCACTGTAGATGAAAAAGGACACAGAGCTTTAATAAAACCTGAAACACAGGCAAGATACCTTGGTATAGACGAGTTTAAGCTGCATGATGGCTATCGCTATGCAACGCTTATCATGAATATGGAGACTGGCTGTATTCTGTGGTTGCAGGCTGGTAAAAAGAAAAATGTTGTCTATGACTTTATAGAGATCGTAGGTCTTGAATGGATGTCTAAGGTAGAGGCTGTATCATCAGGTATGAACTCTGACTTTGAGGAAGCATTTAAAGAGAAATGTCCTAACCTGAAGATAGTTTACGGTTACTTCCATATTGTTAAGAACTTTAATGACAAGGCGATATCACAAGTACGTAAGAATGAGCTGAAAAGACTCATTGAAGTAGGTGTATAGAAGGAGCTAAAGCTCTTAAGGGATGTAATATATCCTTACGTCTAAAAAGGCAACACTTAGAACCAAAGATAATGACGCCTTTTTAGGTAAAGAGATTTCAAAAGGCTCTGAGCTCTTAAAAAAAGAATCTGTAGAGCAGACAGGCAATCAGCTTGGCTGGTATTGCACTCTGCTCTGTCAGAATGAACTTCTGTTCAGCTTAAATTTTCTAAAAGAAGCTTTTGAAGCTGCCAACAGAGAGAACACTACTGACAGAATGAAAGCTAAGATTGAATATATCATCAAGTTCTGTGAAGACTCTGAAAATGAGCATTTCCAATGGTTTGGAAAGCTTCTGAGATGGCATAGTCAGTCACGCAAAATATCCGTTATCTAACGGAAAGGTTGAAGGCGTCAACCAGAAGATCAAGACCATCAGAAGGGAGAATTATGGTCTACCAGATGATGAGTATTTCTTTCTTAAACTGTTTGATGGCTCAAGACAAAGGTGGAGATCTTTGGAAGATGACTGATCAAAGATCCTTCTTTTTTAGTGACAGAACTTTTTTATAAACGTTACAATAAGTTAATAAAGAATTTATATGACAATATTATTATATTTTTTTATCGAATCATTTTCTATGATCTTAATGTACTGGTCTGAAAAATTTAAAAGCAGTTTTTTTATTATCATACTACTTCTCTTTTTGTCTTTTTTTATTTGTGCGAGAGATCTTTCAGTAGGTGCTGACTATATAAATTATTATGAGGCAATGCTTAGATATGCCAGTGACAATCTTACTTCTGATGACGAAGGCTGGTTTTCAATTGGATTTCGATGCTTAATTTTTATTACTTCAATTTTTTTTGAATCTGAAAAAGTACCTTTCATTGTTACAATTTTTATAGCTTTTTTCAGCCTTTATTTTTTTATTAAGGCAATTCGTAATTTTTCTATAAACCCTGTTCTAAGCCTATTTATATTCTTTTGCTTTTGTTTTTATTTTCAGATGATGAATCAGTTTCGTCAAATGTTTGCAATATCCGTTGGATTTTATTCAATTCAGTTTATTAATAAAAGCTTAGCAAAATACATTATTTTTATATTATTTGCGACGTCTTTTCATACAACTGCAATAGTTTTATTACCAATGTATTGGATAGCAAAAATAACAATCACCAAGAAAATCATTTTCTTTTATTTTATAGTTATCGTATTATCTTATTTTTTTAGTTCTTCATTTAAATCACTGATTTTATTAACTTCCTACTCAAAATATATTAATTGGAGTGAATTTGATGTGGGAATGACATTAAGTTCTTTTTTTAATACTGTTATAAGAATAATTATGCTTTTACTCTCGTTATTCTTTCTGCCAAAAATTTTTAGATTTAAAGCAAATAATACTTTTCTTCTTCATTACGCTTTTATATGTACGATTATACAGATGATAGCGTTGAACGCTAATTTGTTTACAAGAATTACTACGTATTTTTATGTTTCATACTTGTTCATCATCCCCTTAGTTTTATCCAGTTCTAAGCAAATTAATTTAAAGAATTTTAGATTAATTTGTATTATTTTGTTTTTAACTTTACTGTTATATCAAATTGTATATTTTTGTATACAAAGTAAAGGCAGTGGATATGATCATTATCAACTAATTTTTGGGTAGTCATATGTCTAAAATTGAAATATTAACAAAAGGCAAGTCTTTTTGTGACAAAGCCGTTACTTCTAATTATTTAAACATAGTTTTTAATTCAGTAAAAAAAATTGAGAATTCTTTACCTCAAAAAAAAATATATATTATTGATGAATGCAAATTAGCTTTTAAATATTCTTTTTCAAAAAAAAATAATGTGATTTTATGGATACAAGGTGTAGTTCCTGAAGAAGCTATTCTTCAGGGATACTCAAAATTTAGATTTTATATACATTCTGCAATAGAATACATTGTTTTAAGAAGAGCTAAATTTATTTTGTTCTGTTCAGATGAAATGAAAAGACATTATGAAAGAAAATATAAACAAAAATTTGACAACTCTTTCATTATGCCTTGTTTTAACGAAAATCAAATAGATCAAAGAGCATTTGAATCAAAATATAAATACGACAATAACACTTTCACATACATCGGCAGTTTACATACTTGGCAATGTTTCGATTTTACTCTTAAAGTTTATTGTGAAATTGAAAAACTAAATAACTTTAATACGAAGCTTATAATTTGTACTGAAGATACAGAAAAGGCAAAAGAAAGTGTATTAAAACATGGAATCAAAAACTATGAAATTTTGTTTGCTAACTCTGAGAAATTAGGTGAAATTCTTAATCAGGTTAAATATGGCTTTGTCTTAAGAGAAGACAATATTGTAAATTATGTTGCAACTCCAACAAAACTTTCAAATTATTTATCCCATGGCGTGATCCCAATATATAGCGCAAGTCTAAAATCATTCGATCAAGAGAATCGTAATTCGAACGGTTTTGGAGTTGTATGTAATACAAGCAATTTTGAGAAGGGTATAAGTAATATACAAAAAAGTATTGAACAAGTAATTAGTTGTGACGATGTAAAAAAATGGTGTGAAAAAATATTTTCTTGTTATTACAACAAAAATTATTATGAAAACGCTTTATCACAAAAGATTTTTGAAAAATTAGTAAATAGAGCAAAATAACCGGAATCTAATCCTTTATGACAGTCTCACAGCAGACTGTCAGCTCATTAAATAAATCAGTGAGATTATAGTCACAAAACTGTATGAATTTGCGTTTAAAAACTCAAAAATATATAGCGTGGAGTGCTGTTTTAATGGCCATAGAGAGAGGTAAGTTTCACAGCTTTACATTTGTCATTTTTCTGACATGTAGATCTCTATGATCTTCTGGTGATCTGTGGAAACCTTTTGAGAACTGTCATGAACCATCAAAACAGCACTTTATATGGAGTTCAAAATAGCTTTGCTATAATATCTGTATGAATTTAACAGAATTAGTATAAGTGGATTTTGAAGATCTGAATATGTGATATAAAGAGCTTGCGAGAATTTGCAGCTGGCAACTTCAGGCTTTCCTGTACTCTCTCTGTACTAATTACTGCTATGATGACTTTCTATTAGAGTTTATCAGTGAAGTTTGCAGAGCAAAAAACAACAGTTGAAAAATTGACGTCTGTAATAGAAAGACTTGAAGCAAAACTGGGCTATAAATCCATTACAGTAAGTAAGAAACAGCATGCTCACTTCAGATAACTTTGAAGAAGCTGAGCATCTGGCATTGTTTTATTCTCTGTATAAAACAGCTCAGCTTAATCACATTGAATTTAAACATACTTTAGAAAAGTAATTTCTGTCATGACAGAGCATATGTCTCAGATACAATTTGAAAGGGACTCAAGAGGAACAATTACAGGATATAAATCTCACTCTATTTCAAGTGAGATTTTAGATAAATTGATGCCATGGAATATGGCTTAATTAGGAATAATATAATTGGATATTTCTTACCAATTACAAAAAACTCTAATAATAAGGAAAAATTGGAATGAATGAAAAAAAAATTATGCTTGTATTTGGAACAAGACCAGAAGCTATAAAAATGTGTCCTTTAGTAAATGAATTAAAGAAAAGAAAAAATTTAAGAACGATTGTATGCGTAACCGGCCAGCATCGTCAAATGCTTGATCAGGTATTAAAAACTTTTAATGTCATTCCTGATTTTGATTTATCCATTATGAAACAAGGACAAACTTTATTTGATATTACAACTGGAATTTTAGAAAAAATCAGAACTGTCTTGGAAAAAGTAAAACCAGATGTTGTACTTGTTCATGGAGATACATCAACTACATTTGTTACAGCTTTAGCCTGTTTTTACCTTCAAATTCCTGTTGGTCATGTTGAAGCAGGGCTTCGTACCTACAATATTTATTCTCCATATCCTGAAGAATTTAACAGGCAGGCTGTAGGAATAATTTCAAAATTTAATTTTGCTCCTACTGAATTAGCAAAAGAGCATTTAATAAAAGAAGGAAAAGACCCTAAAACCATCTTTGTCACTGGAAATACCGTTATCGATGCAATGAAACATACGGTAATTAAGGACTATCATCACCAAGAACTAGATTGGGTTGGAAAAGATAGAATGATTTTTATTACGGCCCACCGAAGAGAGAATCTTGGAGAACCAATGCATCATATGTTTAGAGCTATTAGAAGAGTGCTTGACGAGCATTCTGATGTTAAAGCTATTTATCCAATACACATGAATCCCATTGTAAGAAAAGCTGCAGATGAGGAATTGAGAGGTTGTGATCGTATTCATATAATCGATCCTATTGAAGTATTTGATTGTCATAATTTTGAGTCAAGATGTTATCTTTGCCTGACTGATTCAGGAGGAATTCAAGAAGAATGTCCTTCATATGGAAAACCTGTACTTGTTATGCGTGATACTACAGAGAGACCAGAGGGAATTAAAGCTGGTACATTAAAACTTGTTGGCACAAGTGAAGATTGTATATATAAATGGTTCACAAAGCTTTTAGATGATGATACTGAATATGCAAAAATGGCTCATGCGGTAAATCCATATGGTGACGGACATGCTTGTGAAAGAATAGCCAATATTTTGGAAAATTATTTTTAGTTGCTCAACTGTTATGAACTTATAGTATGTATAATATTTAATTAAAAATAGAGTAAAGGAAAAAAAATAATGCTTCAAAAAAAAATAATACTGTCTTTTGATTACGAACTGTACTTTGGTTATAAATCTGGAACAGTAAGAAAGACTCTGATTGAGCCAACATCAAAAATGTTAGATGCAATGGATAAGGTTGGTGCCAAGGCTACATATTTTGTAGACTACCTGATGATAAAATACTTAAAAAGAGAAAATAATAAAAGATGTGATTCAGACTTAAAACTAATAGTAGAGCAATTACATGAAATTCTTAGAAGAGGTCACAGATTAGAATTACATATTCATCCTCATTGGATTGACGCAAAATATAATGGGGACGGAACATGGAATTTTGATAATTTTTCTCATTACATGCTTACAAATTTTTCTACAAATGAAATTGAAAAAATGTTTGAAGAAGGCACAAATCTCATCAATCAAATTGCTAGAAATGTTATTCCAAATTATAGTGTCGTTGCATTTCGTGCCGGTGGTTGGGCTTTACCAGAAATGCATATCGTTTACACTTCATTTGTGCGAAATAATATTAAATTAGATAGTTCTTTAGGTAGAGGAATTTTTATAAATGATGGATATAGGGTCATTGATTGCACTAAAATGCCTGCAAAACCATATTATCGGATATCAAGGGATGCTTTGAGTGAGGATATCAATGGCTGTTTCATAGAAGCTCCTATTTCTACATTTAAGTATTCCTTCTTTGATAAAATTGTAAACGGTATTTATAAACTGTTTAATAAAAACGAAATGAAGTATCAATGTGATGGATCACATGTACGTAAAGAAGAATTAGGTATTACAGATGATTTTATAAAAACTATTAAAAGAAAAATTTGTTCAAGGGTTGATTTTTTTACTCTATCTCATTTCTCACCTTATCTGATAAAAAGTAAAATAATGCATTGTGACAAAAAATTATTGATTTTTATAGATCACCCAAAAGATTTTGCAGATAGCAACATAAAGACTCTTTTCTTAATTAGCAAAAATAATTCATTTGTCACATATAAAGAAATAATTAATGAATGCTTGTAATTGAGTAATTGGAGTGAAATAACAGAAAACTAATCCATTATGACGGTCTCTCTGCATACTGTCAGCTCATTAAAAAATCAGTGCGATTTAATTCACAAAACTGTACGAGTTTGCATTTTTCTAAAATCAAAAATATATAGCTCTGAGAGCTGTTAAAATGGCTATAGAGAGACGCAAATTTCACAGCTTTACTTTTGTCATTTTTCTCACTTGCAGAGCTCTATGATCTTCTGGTGATCTGGGGTGATCTTTTGAGAACTGTCATGAACCATCAAAATAGCACTTTATAAGGTGTGCAAAATAGTTTTGCTATAATACCTGTATAAGAATTTAACAGGATTACTACAAGTGGATTTCGAAGATCTGAATAAGAGATATAAAAATCTGGCAGAGAAGTTGCAGCAGGCAACTTCAGGCGATCCTATGCTCTCTGTACTAATCACAGCCATGATGACTCTCTATGAGAGCATATCAGGGATGTTTGCAGAGCAAAAAACAACAGTTGAAAAACTGGCAGCTGTAATAGAAAGACTTGAAGCACGATTTGGAAATAAATCCATTACAATAAGAAAAACCTGCAATGAGAACATCAATGGTAAAGGAAAGGACAGTAAGCGAGGCATAGACTCATCATGTCATGGTAAAGATGGTAAAAGCAGTAAATCCGCATCAAAGGACAGCTCTGCGATTAAGTTAATGGAGAAAGAAGTCTGTATTGATGTAGATGGCAAAGAGATTTCTTTAGAAGAAGCCAGAAAGAAAATCGGAACCACTTTTACAGGTAAAGACGGAAAACTTTACAAGTACATCCGAATTAACAATTCAGCCAAAAAGACTGATATAGAGTTAAACCTAATCAGAACTCAGTACAGCAAACTGCAGGCAGTGGCTGTAGATGAGGATGGACAGGAACTTACAGATATCAGAGTTGAACCTACTGTATATGCTACAACAGATTTTCTAAAGAAAAGCTCAATGAGCATCAATCTGATGAGTCTGATATTAGAGCAGATGCTTAATCTGAAGCTGCCATTAAACAGAATTAGTCAGTACTTATCACGCTATGGTGCCAGGTACGCAAGACAGCAGCTGTACAGTTACGTTAACATCGTAACTGCAATGATACCCCCTGTGTTTAAACATATGGAAGGTTATATAGGACAGGCAAAGCTGATAGGAATAGATGAAACCTACTGAGAATGCAGAGAAAAGCAGAGAATAAAAGCACAACCTGAAGATGAACCTGGAAAGAAGGCTCAGCGAAGTAAAGCTAAAACAATCCGTTCATATGTATTCGGAGTAATTACCCCCGAAGGTATGTATCTATCTGCATTCTCTGGAAAGGAATTCTGATATACCTAAACAGCTATTATTAGAACACGATATTTCCAGAGACTGTTTTATTGAGTCGGATTCCTTTTATAAGAAAATGTTCTCACAGATTGAAAATGAGAACGGAGAGTTGTCAAAAGCATTTATTCACGGTATCTGCTGGGTTCATGCCAGAAGAAACTTCTGTGAACTTTTAAACTTCTCTACCTATAAAGACGGAGTTCCCGTTACCGAGATGATTACTAATAAATGGGAACAGGATATTGCAGACAGCAGGTATTTCGTAGAAGCCATTTCAAAGAGTATCAGCATCTATAACGATATAGTTAAAGATTGCAACAAAGACAGCACCCTTGATATCTGTAAGTTAAAGAACGAAAAGGTCAAACCTTTAATCGATGAAATCTTTACTAAGGCTCATGCTATCTTTGAATCTATTAAAAGGTGCAGAGCAAACGGTAAAGTCAAAATTGAACCACAGAGAAAATGCTCTGACAGGTTTTATAAGGCAATGGTCTACATTGTTAATAACAAAGAAGGTTTAACCTCCTTCTTAGACAGCCCTTATGGAGTTATGCACAACAACAATGTTGAAGAGAAATTCCGTGAGATTGATATACTGCGTAACAGCATGATGGCAAGTGATACGTGTAAAGGAGCTGAGAATCTAACGGTTCAGTATTCTCTGTATAAAACTTGTATCGTGAACAGCACTGATTTTAAATCCTAATGAAGAAAATCATTGAAACCATGACGCTTCATATGAATGAGATTGAGTTTGAAAAGGACAAAAGAGGAACCATCACTGACTTTAGGAGTCACAACATTTCCTCTGATGTCCTAGATAAACTTATGCCATGGAATATGGCTTAATTTTGAATAAGGTAATTGGTTATTTCTTACCAATTATTTAAATTTTAATTTTGCCTAAAGATCAAAATTAAAACAGTATTCAACACATAATATCCAGCAAGCATGGGTATTGTTCATTAAAAATAGGCTTAGTATTAAGAGAAAATCAGCTTTTAGAGCATGGACTCTTATTAGGTTTCAGATTAAAACCTAATAAGAGGTATTTTAGAGGTTACGGTTATCTTCATCAAACCAGTAATTGCAGAAGTACTCCATAAACTCCCATAGTTCCATACCCTGAATTAATTTGGTTATGGCTTTATAGGAGAACGGTCTGGTTCTTTTGGCTTTAATGGAGAACAGCTGTCTTATGTATGACAGTATTTGGTATGAAATCTTATTTAGAACAGCAGTGTTGTAAATGGTGTTTTTATTACATGCCAGGACATTGTCCTGATTATAGGGAGTTTCATCGTCTAATACAGAATGGTTCTCCTCAATCTGCCAGTAGTCCTGAAAACAGGCTCTAACCTGTCTTATGGAGTAGTCATCATCAAAAGGAATTGAGGAGATGTAGTAGGTGACTTTGACAGTCTTACTGATTTCTTCCTTTTTGAGGACTTTTACAGTGGTCTTAGTCTTCTTTACAAGAACTGTAACACCTGCATGAGGATTTTTTATTCTCTCATCGAGGTAAGGTTCTGCAGGAAGTAATTCAATATCTGTAAATTCCTTTCTGCCGTGATTATCCTTTTTACCTTTGGAAGGAGATTGCTTTAATGCCTCTGCTTCAAGTTCTGTTTCAGAATATCTAACAGCCTTCTTATGCTCACGGTTAAAGATACCTTCAATATGGGAATGAAGCTCTTTGTTACCATTGGTATCAGACATAGGTAAAAGATAGTATGCCTGAACCTTGTTAATTTTTTGTGCTTACGTCAGAAGTGGTATTTAACTTGTCACACATGACAACCTTGCCCACAATGCTTGCGCTTTCTATTAAAGACAGAACATCTTTACGCTCATGGTTCTTTGCTGATGAAATAGCACAGGCAAGAGAAGTTCTCTGAGTGGAATTGTAAAGCTGGGTTATGATGCCACCTTTACACTTTCTGCTGCTTTGACCTCTTCTGTATGTTTCTTTTATCTCCTGACCGTCAAATGATACTGTATCTGCAATATCATCATTTCTGTCATAGAAGTTTGATCATCGTATTTGATTTGCTCTTTAATATGTATTTTTACTCTGGTAAAGTACTCTTCAAAGAACTTCTCTGTTTCTTCAGGTGTAACAAGCATCAATGCTGTTCTGATGGTGGTTGCACTTATAGAATATTTAAATGATGTAACCTCAGGTAAGCTGATAAAAAGCTCCAGATAGTGGATGTTGTAAAAGACAGCTATATCCTGAGCATTCTGACAGCCATACTGCTTGTCTATCATTATTACCATGAGTAATACATGCAGTGGATAATGCAGGCATTCTCTCTTACGGTATTCATCAAAACTGTCCTCAATGATTTCTGTACAGTTCTGAATATTCCAGTAAAGACAGTTATTTAGATTTTGCTGTGACTTACGGATGTCAGCAACATATCTGTCAAATATTATGTCAGTCCTGTGAAGATTAATGTTTTCATTCTATTGAGCATAATCTGTTATGGTCAGTTCTAATGAGTAAGCAGCTTTTTCTTCAATAATAGGCATTTTGGACTGGTGCTTTGACCAATCCATCTTTATGTCTATCATGGAAATATAACTACTCACTGCAAAACTCGCACTTAATCCTGTTGATAAGAGGATATTACGATATTTTGAGAATAATTAATAGATCTAAAAATTTGCAGTGATAAGCCTGATTAATCTAATACTTAAACCGATTTTTAATGAGCAATACCTTTGGCTTGCAAAGGTACTATGTGCAATCAGGCATTCGGTCAGTACTTGTCAGATTATGTGATCAGACGCAGTTTGTCTGTTTTGCCATAAAAATCAGTTAGTTTTACTGATCATTGTCGGTAACACCACTTTATTTGCTTTATAATAAAAAGGATAGAAAATGAAAATTGGAATTTTAACAATAGATGACCAATCAAGTTATGGAAACAGACTTCAAAATTATGCATTGCAATTATTCCTAAATAGTAATAATTATGAAAGTCAATCTTTATGGTGGTCTGTTAATTACAATTTATTTGATAAAAAGTCTTTCAATTTAAAAGAAAAAATCAAATTTATTTTAGATTACCACAACTTTCAAAGATCAATTTCATATAATTATCCTCTTCAAGAATTAAGAAAATTTCAAATAAAAAAATTTACTGACAAAAATATTAATACATCTGTTGTTAGCTCGTTAGATACTATCAACAATGATTATGACTTTTTTATAACAGGAAGTGATCAAAATTGGAATCCTTTATTTTGGATGAATAAGAAAAAATATGCGAAAGCAATGTTTTTACAATTTACAAATAAAGAGAAAAGAGTTGCATATGCTTCAAGTTTTGGTTTATCTAATTTACCGAAAAAGTACGAGTATATGTTTGCAAAGTATATTGACTCAATTGAACATATATCTGTTAGAGAATATTCAGCAGCTAGAATCATTAAAAATTTAACAGGCAGAGATGTTCCTGTCGTATTAGATCCTACTTTGCTTATTTCTACTGAACATTGGCAGTCAATTGAGGAAAAACCTGAGTGGTATGATGGAAGCAAGTATGTTTTGACATATTTTTTAGGTCAAATGCCTGAAACGATCGTTACGTATGCAAAAAAAAGAAATATTAAACTCTTTAACATTAATGATAAATCAAATATTAAAATATATTCATCCAAGCTTGAAGAATTCATTTATTTAATTCACCATTCTGAAATGTTTTTTACTGACAGTTTTCATGGTAGCGTTTTTGCAATACTATTTAAAAAACCTTTTGTTGTATTGGATAGGCAACAAAAAGGAGTTCCAAATATGTCAAGCAGAATAGATACACTCTGGAAAACTTTTCACTTAACTGAAAGATGTCATACTTTTATACCCGATCAAGTGGATTTTGATAAAATTATGAATACAGATTATAGTAATCTTGACCATGATTTAGATATTAACAGAAAAATAAGCAGAGATTTTATTTTCTCTTCCTTACATTAAATACTGAAAATGCTGATTATCAACTCAACTTGTAACTGTTCAGAACCACCTAATTTCTTGAAATAATGGGTCAATACAGAAAACTGTGGGATTAGAGAAATATCCGTTATCTAACCGAAAGGTTGAGGTGTCAACCAGAAAATTATGACCATCAGAAGAAAGAGTTAAGGTCCGCTTGATGATGTGTATTTGTTCTTAACCTGATGCCTCTAGGTAAAGATGGAGATCTTTTGAAAATGACTGATCAAAGATCCCACAGTTTTTAGGACTGAATTATAATTTTAACATTCTCTGACTTTTACAGACAGAGTGCTCTTTGTATTTTTACATTGTGAATGTGCTCACATTCTGTCGACTAATTGCTTTTTTCTTTTTATCTAAGAAATCGATTCATATAGCGCTTATAAGGTTCATAGCTTGATCTGTTTTTTGTACCTTTAGTTTTGTCATTTTTGTCTTATATCGATCTGTAGCAATCTGTACAGCTCTCTCTGATCTTTTTGAGAGCAATGACGAAGTTGAAATATCAGTTCAGAAATGACTAAAAATCGCTACTGCTATAATAAAAGCAACAGTAATGGCTTTAGGATATGACTGTGGATTTCAACGAGTTAAAGCAAAAGATGGACTGCAACACTTTAGAGTTTAAATCAAAGGATCCAAATGCTCTTTCTCTGCTTTCTGTCTGTTTTATCAAGATGTAAAAAGGATTTTACCTTTTGATCAGGCAGGATATGACATTTATGGTTATGCTCCTCAATGTATCTGCAAAGATAATTGCATGAACCACAGGCTTCAATGCCAATCAGCTTTCTTGGTGTCTGGGTATCATCGATGAATTCAAAGAATTTTACTCTGGAAAGCTGATAGTTTCTGATATGCTTTGCTCCTAAATCGTAGTAGCATACCTGAAGGACTCTTGAGTCTACATCAACTGCAACCAGCAGATATCCTTTTGTGGTAAGATAACTGACACGCTCAATTTCATCTGCTGTGAATCTGACTGCCTTCATGGGAATGGCTTCGAAAAGTTTGTTTATGAAAACTCTTCAATGAAAGCTGCTGCCTAGGATGATTGAGCTTTGACTGAAGTACCTGGAGATTAGAGGGCGTCCGTGTATCACCGTTCTCTATACATTCCATTCAAACTACTGTACAATAACTTATATGACTTGTTTAATAAATAGATTTTTAGAGACTTTTCAGTTAAAAAACAGCTAATATTCATCTGTCCGCAATAAAAATAATTTAGAAAAGTCATTAGCAGAAAATTTTAGTAAAATAGATCTTTATTTAGAACTAAATAAAAAACAAGTTCAGAATTTATTTATTCTTCATTAAAATGCTCTATAACGTTTAATAACTGACGATGATCGTCGTCGGTAATAACATTTAATAAGCTGGTTACAAAAAAAAATTATGTGTCAAAAAAAATTATGTGAATTTACTAATTGTTTCCCAGAAATAGGCTTTGGTCCAGGAGTTACCGTTCCAACTCCAACATCTATTTTCTTTCAAACCGATAACAAGCTTATCTCATTATGTAGAAAAGTAGTAAATAAAACGTTACGCGCTCCTTATTATAAAAAAAAATACCTAAATGCTATTGTAGAGAGTTTAAATGTTGGTTTTAGATTAATTGACTATTCAGCATCTTATGGAGATGGAAAAGTATTTTCAAAAGCAATGAGAATCTCAAATGTTTCTAGAAATGAACTTTTTATCACAAATAGGGTAAGTAATAAGGCCCAGTTCAATAATCAAGTTCGTCAAGAGTTTTATACCTACTTAGAAAACATGAAACTTGATTACATTGATTTGCTGCAGTTTCATTGGCCTGTTACTAACTACTTTCTCGATACATGGAAACAAATGGAAAAGCTTAAAGATGAGGGGGTTGTCAAACACTTGGGGGTTGCAAATTGTAATAAACATCATTTTGAATCAATTTTAGAAATATGTAATTACTGTCCAGAAGTTGTTCAAATTGAAATTCATCCTCTTTTTACACAGAAAAGTTTGGTCAATTATTATAAAAGTAAAAATATCATAATTGAGGCTTATACACCTGTTGCAAGATATGATGGAAGATTGGTGGAATTACCTTTCTTAAAAAGTTTAGAAAAAAAGTACCACAAAAGTTTTGCTCAGATCATTTTAAGATGGCATATTCAAAATGGAATTATTCCAATAATACGTTCAATGAATCCTGTACACATAAGATCAAATTTTGATATTTTTGATTTCAATTTAACTGAAGAAGAGATAAAGGCAATAGACTCTCTTAATATCAATAGCAGGTTGCGTTATGATCCCGACAATTGCGATTTTTCTATTCTTTAATATTTTCAGATAATTAGCTTGTCTTTGTATACCACGTAGAACATTATGAACAAATCTTCTGTGCATTCAGAATCAAAAATTGTAAAAAATTCATTTTTTCTAACTGTCAGAATGGTTTTGATCATGCTGGTCAGTTTATATACATCTCGAGTAGTTCTCGATAAATTGGGAGTTGAAAACTACGGAATATACCAATCCGTTGGCGGAATTGTTATGATGTTTTCTTTCATAAATGCCGCCTTGTCAAACGGATCTTCCAGATTTCTATCTTACGCCCTAGGTTTACAAAATAAACAACAACTTCAAGATACATTTTCAACAGTCTTTTTTATAAACCTAATTTTATCAATAATAATTTGTGTTATCGTTGAACCAATAGGTATGTATCTTATTAAGAATAAATTAGTTATTACAGAAGAAAGGTTGAATGCCTCTGTTATCACTTTTCATCTAGCTGTTATAACTTGTTTTTTTCAGCTTATGGTAATTCCTTTTATTGCAAGCATAATTTCTCACGAGCGAATGAAAATTTATGCTTATATTGGTTTTATTGATGTTATCTTAAAACTCGGAATATGTTATTTGCTGTCAACAAGTTTAGTGGATAAATTAGTTTTATATTCTTTTCTTCTTCTTTCAGCGCAAATTCTTATTTTTTTAATTTTTTCAATTTTCTCTTATATTTCTTTTGAAGAAGTAAATTTACGAATAAATTTAAAAAAAGACATACTATTTAAAGTTTGTTCTTACTCATTTTGGAGCGTATTTGGATCGGCAACTTCTGTTTTCAATAATTATGGATGTAATCTTATTTTAGCTATGTTTTTCTCTCCGGTTATCGTTGCAGCTAGAAGCGTTGCAAACATTGCAAATATGGCTGTAAATCAGTTCATTGGTAATATAAGAACAGCTGTAAACCCACATGTTGTTAAATTATTTGCGAAAAATGACGTTGAAGAAAGTAAAAAAGTTGTTCTTAATTCAACAAGATATACATTTTACATCGTACTTATCATTGTTTTGCCTCTGTTAGCAATGTCAAATTATATTCTCCATATATGGTTAAAGGAAGTGCCGGAATATACCGAAGAGTTTTTTGTAATAGCCATTTCAAGTGTTTTTTTTCAAGTCTTTGATTCATCTTTCTACACCGCTTTATATGCAAATGGAAAAATAAAAGAAAATGTTTTAAGTGGTCCTGTTGTTGCTTTATTAACATTACCTGTTTCTTACATATTTTTTTATTTAGGTTTTTCTCCACTATTTTTGGCTTGGATACTTTTATTTAATTATATGTATTTAGGTTTGATTCAAAAACCTATTCTTTTAATAAAAATTGCAGGTTACAGAGCAAAAGAAATATATTCAGTTATATTTAATTGTCTAAAGGTATTTGTTATTTCTGTTTTTCTTCCTGTCTTAGTTTATGTGTATCACAGTTACTTAGTTAGAGATAATTTTTTCTTATGTTTAATTATGTCATTAAGCATAATTATTCTGATTTTTTTATCTGTCACGATATTTGGAATAAATAAATCAGAAAAAAATTACTTAATTACTCAACTTTTGCATTTCAAAATTTGAGTTAAAACGTTAAATATAAGCGGTCAAGCACTATTTTGTTCTTTAAAATTCGATTTTTGATTATTAAGGCTGATGTGATATGTAAAAATGGCTTAAGAATGCTGTTTAAGAGGTGATTTTTGTTGAAAGAATTTGTATAAAATGATATAATTTAAGTTGTAAAATCAATAAGTTAAATCTGATTACACACGATATTATAATAAACAAAAATTCATCTTCTTGAATAGAGCAATTTCTTTTGAGTCCATTTTTACTTACATCGGTATAAGTAATCTTTTACGTAAAGCCAAGTTTGAAAAGCGTTATGGCGCTTGTATTTACCATCTTGATTGTACTCATCTCTTCTGTTTTCAAAGGTTATCCCAATCTGTTCAGATCCTTTGCATCTACTTAAGGTAAAGTATTACCCTTAAGTAGAGATTCAGCATACAGAGTTCTTTCCAATCCAAAGTATGACTGGCAGTCTTTAATGTTCAATTCATCATCAGATTTATCTGTGACCTGAATAAAGACAATAAAGAGCAGATTAACTGTCTGGTTGTAGACGATGCCATGATTGAAAGAAGCAGAGGTAAGAAGGTAAAGCTCTTATCAAGACAGTTTAACCATGTTATAGGTAAAAACAATAAAAGCTTTTACTGATTTTGTCTTAGGCTGGACAGACGGAATTAACCATATTCCTGTATTAAGTTATCTCATAGTTTCTAACAGAGAGAACAATCTAATCAGAAAAGCCGATGAGAATATCATTGATAACAGAACCACCAGAGCTAAACGCTGAAAGACAGCCTGTAAAAAGAAAACTGAAGTTCTCATCAGTATGTGCAGACATACTGTAAGAGTAATCTACAGTTCAAACTTGAGAAAGACTTTTCTAAATCCTTTTCTTAAATCAAGCTTCTTAAGCATATCAATGGTGGCAGATTAAAAAAGGTAATCTGATAACTTCCATCATTGCTTATACCAACAAAGACCATAGAGTCAGACTTGTCTTTGTAAAGGCAAGAAACTCAAAAGACTGGATTTGTATTGTAAGCACTGACCTTAACTTATCTCCTGAGAGAGTAATTGAACTCTATGGCAGAAGATGGTCCATTGAAGTTGTATTTAAGGCTCAGAAAAGTTACCTTGGGTTAAAGAACGAATGTCAGGCTCATGACTTTGATACCTGTAATGCCTTTATGGTTATCTCCAGTATCAGATTACAGCTCATGGAGTTTAACAGAAGACACGATAACGATCCTCGTTCTATTAGAGAACTTTTCTACAGAGTCCGCTCTGAGCTTACTGCTGTTAACTTTGCTGAAGCTCTTCAGACTCTGCTTTCTCAGATTGATGACATTGCCATTACTTTAGATGCAGCAGGTTGTTTACGTAAAGGTAAACTTGCTAAAGCTAAAGAAGTAATATCAGATAAAATCTCAGAGTGGTACTCAGGTATAACTGATTACATCAAAAAGCACATTCAGCTACCACAATTATCCTAATAATCAAAAATCGTATTTTAAAGAACAAATGCAGTGTTAAACCGCATTGTTATCTGCATTCTGGACTAAAATCCAAATGCAAAAGTTAAGTTATTTTATTTAGTCAGTCATATATAAATTACTTCAAAAATAACAATATTAGAGGTAATATAAAATAACTTCATCTAACAGAAGTTTAATGTAAGATGTCGGTCCTTATGGAATATGAAAAGTTGCAGTCAATAACCTTGTTCAAGGTTTTACAAGAGACTTACATCTAGCGGAATTAGAATCAATGCTGTTGCTCCCAGGATGACTGCATCAGATATAAACAACATAGATGTTAATGGGAATCTGTTTAATCCAGATGTGACGGGGGAAAAGGAATCTACTTCCTCAGAAAATAGCTGAAGTAATTAGTTTTCTTGTCTCGGATCTAAGTAAGGTTTTTTCAGAAGCCATTATACCTTGTGACGAAGGATATTATGTAAGATAGTATGAGATACAGTAAATCGTTATTTAAACTTATATTTGTAAATATACGTCATAAAAGTAAAATAGTAGGAAAGGGTAAAATTGGATTATGTAACGGTGACTGTCTTAAAATTTCAAAATCCTCAAAATTAAAATTGGATGGAAATCTAATTCTTAATGATGATATTGAAGGAAACAATGGAAGAAGTTCTATACTAAGAATGGATTCAAACTCATTTCTAGAATGCAAAGGTTTTTCATTTACTTATGGAGCTGATGTTATCCTTTTTAAAAATTCAAAATTGATATTAGGTAAATCATACATTAACAGTAACAGCAAAATTAGATGTCATAAACTAATTTCAATTGGAGATAATTGCGTTATTTCACATGATTTTACGGTTATGGATTCAGATGCTCACGAACTCAATGGTTCAAGAAATACTAATCCTGTTTTAATCGGAAACAATGTATGGATCGGAACAAGAGTTACGATTCTTAATGGAGTTTCTGTAGGAGATGGTGCAGTCATAGCAGCAGGGTCAATTGTGACAAAAAATGTTCCTAAAAATTCTTTAGTAGCAGGAGTTCCTGCAAAAGTAATTAAAACAAATATCAAATGGAAAGTTTAATGAATAGGTTTAATGTTCCTGATACATATGCAGTTTGGTCGAAAAATTCAGATACCAGATTTAACAGTACTTCTGGAGGGGCATTTTCTGAGTTTGCAAAAATTATTCTTTCCAAAGGTGGAATTGTCATAGGGGCTGCTTACACAAAAGATAATTATGTTCAACATATAGCTATAGATCGACTAGAGGATCTGCCTAAAATTCGGCAATCCAAGTATGTAAGTAGTAGTATTGGCGATATGTATTTAAAAACAAGGGAATCATTAAAAAAAGGAAAACTGGTCGGTTTTTGTGGTGCTCCGTGTCAAATAGCTGGTTTGTATAAATTCTTAAATAAAGAATATGATAATTTATTTACTATGGATTTTATTTGCAGAGGAATGAATTCACCAAAAGCACTTCACTCTTGGTTAAATGAAATAGAGTCTAAAGAAAATAAAAAAGTTAATAGGGTATGGTTTAAATATAAGGTCGGTGGTTGGAAGTCATCTCCAAAACGCACTAGACTTGATTTTGTAGATGGTACCTATAAGGTATATTCTGGTGAAAAAAATTTATTCATGTACGTATACTTGACATCTAATTTGTTTATCAGACCATGTTGTTGTAACTGTCAATTTAAAGGTGTTCCAAGAAAAAGTGATGTAACTTTTGCTGATTTTTGGGGAATAGAAAAAAAATTTGATGATGATAAAGGAACATCTCTTCTTTTAATTAATTCTGAAAAGGGGAGAAAAATTTTTAATAATATTTCATGTAACTTATTTATACATAAAAAAAATTTTGAATCTATATTTAAAGGTAATCCAATGTTTTTTAGGTCTGCAGATTTACCTGAAAATTCAAAAGAGTTTTTATCTGATTTAGATAATATGTCTTTATCTGAGGCCTTAAAAAAACATAATTCATACCCTAAAAAATTAACATTAGTAAGAAGAGTAGTTAAAAAAATTTACTCTACCAGTAAAAGATTAAAATCAAAAATAATTCGATAAAATGAAAGATAAAGTTTTTCCTGTATTATTTGAATCAGAAGAAGACTGTTGTGCATGTTCAGCATGTGCTGAAAGTTGTCCTAAAAATTCTATAGCAATGAAAATTAATTCAAGTGGTTTTGAGTACCCTATAATAAACAAGAATACGTGTATTTGTTGCTATAAATGCTTAAAGGTATGCCCATTAAAAAATTATAAGCCAACATTAAAGCCTAAAAGCGGCATCTAAATCTTGCTAAGATTGCTCACCAAATGATTCGATCGAAAAATTTAAATGGTAAAAGTTAATACTGCAAACAAACGATCTCGACAAAGCTCACATAATAATGCAGGTTGAGATCTATGTTTTTAAAGGTTCTGCACAGAAAATCATGGAATTAGGTGAAAGTTAAGAAATAAAAAGTGTCTCAATGTATAATGTTTTTAACCACAAAAACTAATACAAGTGCCCCAAAAGAATAGTACCTATAATCTCGAGTTTTACAGTTATTGCGTATTGCGCAATATAGGATCACACAATTCGTACTCGGGGATCATTTAGTTTACAACTAGGATCTGCAATGTTTTCTAGCATCATTTCATGAGAAGGATCACCTAATTCACAATAAAGGATCTGCTACCCTCCAAATTTAGCAAAACAAGGTGTTTTGCTTTTTATAAGGTGGAGTCTCATGACACCAAAACTAAAAGTAAAGCTAGTCCTGCAGCTTAGAGAGCAAGGTCTCAACAGGACAGAAATTGCTTCATCAAGGCATATTTCAAGAAAGAACGTCAATGAAATTTTCTCTATTGCTCAAGAGAAAGGTCTTACATATCATTCCGTAAAGGCTCTGTCTGAGGATGAGGTCTACGAGCTTATCTATCCAGATAAATATAAGCGTATGACAGATAATCTTTACACACTACCTGATTATTCCCATATTCACAGTGAGCTCAAGAGAGTTGGTGTAACTTTAAGACTACTTTGGCTTGAGTATTCTGCCAAAGTAAGGTCTGAAGGAGGTGTCCCTGTAAAGTACACGAAGTACTGTCTTGATTATCGCAACTATGTTTCAAAACATGAATTTACCAGTCATATAGATCATAAACCAGGCTACCGTTGTGAAGTCGATTGGTCAGGGCCAACAATGAAACTTAATGTCGGTAACATAACTGTTCCTGTATACCTGTTTGTAGCTTGTTTAACATACAGCCAATACGTCTATGTAGAGCCATGTCTAGATATGAAACTTAACACTTGGTTGGGATGCCATATCAATATGTACCGATACTTTGGAGGAGTTCCAGTATGCACAGTATGTGACAACCTTAAGACCGGCGTGGTAAATCATCCTAGGGAAGGAGACATCATATTGCAGGGGGACTATGAAAGATTGGGTGAATACTATGGCACAGCCATCATGCCAGCCAGAGTAAGACAACCTAAAGATAAAGCCTCTGCCGAAGGCTCTGTTCGCATAATAGCTACTGCAATAATGGCCAGACTGAGAAACAGTCAATACAGCTCCTTTGATGCTTTAAAGTATGACATTTCAATTAAGCTCAAAGAGTTAAACAGTACTGTTATGGAGAAAAAAGGTATATCCAGAGCCGATGCTCTAAAGTTAGAATCTACTTCATTACAGCCATTAACTGTAATTCCATTTTCTCTCAAGGAGTGGAAATATGAGGTCAAGGTAGCTCCAAACAGCCATATCTCCTACAAAAAGAACTTCTACTCAGTTCCTTATACCTACATTGGGCAATCAGTGTCAGTTTGTGAAGAGATTGTTATAAGGCAACTCAAAGTTTATGACAAAGATGTGGTCATAGCATCGCATGTGATGTTTGGCAATCATGCTTTCAATAATTACAGCACGATTGAAGAGCACATGCCTGATAAGGTTCATAAACCTGAATTCGATGAAGATCGTATCAGAAAATGGGCTGAATCAGTTGGACCAAAGACCAGTCTGGTCATAGACAGGATTTTTACCAGTGTCAAAATCAAAGAACAGGGGTATAACCCATGCCTGTCAGTACTTAAGTTAAGTAACAAGCATGGGAAACTGCTTTTAGAGCGAGCCTGCTAACTTGCACTTCAGCATTTTAATACCCCAAGATACAAGCACATCAATGCCTATTTGTTGGAGCAAATCGGCAAAGGTACTGCCACCTCTAATATTAGCGATGAGGAAAGGCGAAAACAAGCTAACAAAGGAGCTCACATTCGAGGAGCTGATTACTATAAGACCAGTACCAGCGTTAATGATGAGAAGAATTTATAATGGTTAAAGTAGTTTATCCTAGCATTCTATGTGACGATACTGTTAGAAAGCTTTCAGCTATAGGTATCGAAAAGATGTCTGATTATGTAAATGAGATTGAGGCCGCTCCTGATGCAGTGAAATTGCTGTTCAAAGATAAGCTGGAAATGATCATTGACCGTCTGTACCAGAACAAAATCAATGACACCATCAAACGCTTAAGATCAAGAGCAAAGCTGAGTGAGCCTGATGCCTGTACTCAATCTATTGTGTATGATAATAATCGCAATCTCAGTCGTTCTGCAGTCCTTGAATTGGCAACATGCGGTTTCATGAATTACGGAACCAATGTTGTTATTGAGGGGAATGACAGGCTCAGGAAAGACTTATTTGGCATGCGCTATAGCAAACGCAGCTATCGAAAAATGCTATAAGACTCTGTATGTTCGCCTGCCTGATTTGATTCAGGAATTTGAAGAAAGTGAAGCTATGCACTTGTCAAAAACAGTACTGTTCAAAAAAATACGCAAGACCGACTTTACTGATAATTGATGAATGGCTGTTGCAACCAACTACAGAGTCTTTCTGCAATTGTCTGCTTGAAATCTTTGAAATGCGAAAAGGATTAAGTACCGTCATGTGTACTCTTTACGAACAATCTGAATGGCACAACAGACTTGGAGGAAATGTCCAGGCAGAATCGGTAATCGACAGAATAGTGCACAATTGCGTTGATATTGTGTTAGGTGATCTGAACATGAGAGCCTATACAAGTCAAACAAAGATGAAATAAAACAAAGACGAGGAGGCGATGCAGCTTAGACTGCATCGCAGATCTGATCCTTTTGGTTAAATCTACATGATCCATCAAGTAAATGCATAATGCCATTTTTGTGAAATGGAAGATCCTTTTTTACGTTGTATGCAGTAGCATACCTGAAAGACTCTTGAGGCTACATCAACAGCAACTGGCAGATATCCTTTTGTGGTAAGATAATTTACACGCTCAATTTCATCTGCTGTGAATCTGGCTGCCTTCATGGGAATGGCTCCGAAAAGTTTGTTTATTAAAACTCTTCAATGAAAGCTGCTACCTAGGATGATTGAGCTTTGACTGAAGTACCTGGAGATTAGCGAGCGTCCGTGTATCGCCGTTCTGTACATACCATTCACTCTATTCCAAGTGAGATTTTAGATAAACTGATGCCATGGAATATGGCTTAGTTTTTGGGGGCGTCAGAATTTATTTCTGACCATTTACAAAATTCATGAAAGAGGTTAGCTGAACATATGGGGCTATGACAAGCTCAAAAATATGTTAATAAACAAGCAATGAGAAAATGTTTATTTTAATATAACGTCGAATATATAATACAACTTTCTTACGCTGTAAAAAAATGGAGTGTAACTATTACTCAATATGAACAAAAATATTAAATTTTTATGTTTACTTATCTTTTGTATTTTTGTTTACTTTGTATTCTTTTTTATATATCAAAAATTTCCATTTTTTTGGATAGGTGTTAATAAAAAGCCAAGTAACGAGGCAATTATCTCTTTTGCAACAGGCATTGTTTCTTCAATAGCCTTAGCATTTGCAATTTATGCTATTACATTGCAAAAAGAAGATTTAGAGAATTCAAGAAAAGAATTGCAAGCACAAATAAAAGAACTAAACGAGCAAAATGCCATAATGAAAGAGCAAAAATTTGAAGAGACTTTTAATGCATTGTACATAAATTATAAAAAAGCACTTCAAAACAGTCGAAGTGAATCAATAGATCAAGAATATATACCTGATGGTGATTATTTAGAAAGAGTACTGATAAATATAAGCCAAAAATTTTACAACCACGATACTCAAAATAAAAAATATCTCACTCAAAAATTAATGGCACTTTCTTTTATCTTTAATCAATTCTTTTTTTTAGTCGCAAGTATTGGTAATAATTCGAATTTAGATAAATCCAGTCAAGATCTTTTCTTTAAAAGACTTTCTTTATTATTGTCACCTAAAGAATTAGTTTTTATAGCTCTTTATGTTATTGAGTCTGATTTATGCGATAACGTTGTAGTCGATCTCATAAAAGAACATAATATATTAGAAAAATTAAAAACTGATGTTACACTATCACACTTACCTTCATCTCTTTCTAATATAAAAATGCATATTATAAAAAACACAAATAAATTCTAATTATGCCCACCAATCTGTGCATAAAAAAAGAGACAGTACTGAAAACTGAGGGATTAAGTAGAAGGTAAGAAAATAATAAGGTGCTCAATGTATAATGTTTTTAACCAAAAAAAACAATACAAGAGCCCCAAATGAATAGCACAGTTAGATCAAGCATCAGAATACGTAAAAGTTAGGCTCTTCGTGCATATTTATGGGTAAATAATTGAAAACAGAACAAGGTTAGAGCCTTAATCTAAGCAACTTTCAGCCCCTTACCACCTCGATTAAGAAGTGAAATTATAAATTTTGAACATCCAAGTAAGATCATATCGAGCATATTTTGGATGTTTCTAAAGCCATAAGCTTTACGTAAAAACAACTTAATCTTGTTGTTTATAGCCTCAACTCTAGCATTGTTCAGTTGAGTTTCTATTGTATTGAGAATATGCTTCTCATAGTACCTAATTTTATAGGCAAGCTCTTTGAAAACTTGAATTCTGCTGTGAGTAGCTCTCCAAAAGAAACATTTAAGCTCAGCTTTAGCTTCTTCCAAGTCAGGATACTTTAAAGCAAGTCTTAGTTGTTCTTTTAACTTGTAACCTAGGAACAGTCTTGGATTGGTATTAGCAATCATTTCAAGTCTGGCTACCTAGTTAGAAGTAAGGTTCTCAGGAGCCTTACCAAGAGTATAGGTAGAGGTTTTGATGTCTGTAGCTTTCTGTATAGCTTTATTTAGCTTTTTAGAAGCAGTGTCAGACTTTTTAGTTTTACCTTTCTTACGCTTGGTCTCTTTAGCTTTGTCTTTATAGCTTGAGTAAGCATTTCTCCAGGCTTTTTTCGAAGTTCGTCTAAAGCCTCATACCCCATATAACCACATGAAAGGCATCAACACAACGCTTAGCATGAGGTATGTACTTTTCTATACAGGCATCAATTCATTTGGCACCATCACCGGATACTGATTGGATGTTATTTCTATGTTCTTGTGTAAGCTCTTCAAAGGACTGACTTAGAACTTCAGTACTGTGTCCTTAAGCACACCATACTACTGCGTTAGTGTCATGGTTAACTATGGTAGTGACATAGTTATGTCCTTTACGATAGCAGGTCTCATCTATACCGATGTTTACAAAACCGTCATATCGTTTCTTGATGTCAGGCTCTAGAACTTCTCTTACTCTTGAGATACACCTCATGATGGTGTGCCAGTCACACTTTAGATATTCAGCTGCTACCTTCTTATTGACATTCATCGCAAGAAAGGTTGCTGTCATATCAAAGTCTTTGGTGAACCTTGAGCCAGGATATGACCATGGTACTGATGCTGTCTTAATACCATGCTCTTTACAACATAATCTTTTAGTAAAGCTATAAAGCTCTACTATGGTTTCACCTAAGTCTAAAGCTCTCCATTTACGGTATACACGACTCTTGTCATAGACAGGACATCTCTTACCACATACTGGACAACAGTTTGAGTGTCTTTTTAAAGGATGCAGATAAACTCTTAAAATTATTACTCCATCAATACCTGTTTCAAAATCAAATCCATCGATTACGCAGTTATTGACTGATAACAATTTCTTTTTAGAGTATTAGCAGGAACCATTTCTTTTCCTTATTTAGTTTTTGTTGTAATTAACAAAATGCAGGATTGAAATGGTCTTTTCAATTCAAGTTTTCAAAGAACTTTTAAGCTCATGTTAAATGAACTTAAAGAGTAAAATATATTATTCAGAGGCTTCTGCTTTTACCCACAACTATGCTCGAACCCTCGGAAAATATGAAAATTACATTGAACAAGTAGAACTCATAAAAGGTCATAATTTAGGAGATGAAAAATACATAGCCTTAAGCAAAGATGCCCCTGAGAAATGTGAAGTAAGCGAAGATTTTCTAAAAGGTTACAAAAATATACTTATTTCAAATGTTAATATTCCAGTAGACATTTGTATGATTTTATATTGCACTTTCGTTTTCAGATCAACTATTTTTTCTATTGCTTAACAATGAAGATGGCTAAATGATATTCTTGCTGATAAAGAATAATATTGAATTTCCATCAGCCATAGCTAATAAAATTTTAATAGGATCTTGTTTCTTACATAAAAACGTTTTAATACCATATTTTGCAAAAATATCTCAAATTTCATTGATAAAAAATCAAAATTACAATATTATTGAAATGTGTTTTAACTATTTTGATCTAAAACATTATTAATAGTTTTTTTATAAAACACCTAAAAGTAATGGATGTGATATATGTTACTTGAATTTTCTTGCGCTAATCATAAATCAATTAAAGATAAAATTCTTTTTTCTACAATTGCATCAAAAGACACATCACACGAAGATTATCTAAAATCATTTGGTAGAAATAAAATTCTTCGTTCAATGGCAATTTATGGCCCAAATGGTTCTGGAAAGTCTAACTTTATCGAAGCACTTGAGTTTTCAAAATTTCTAGTTTGCAAATCTATGTCTTTTCAGCCAGGACAAAAAGTTCCTCAGTTTTCTCATAAACTAAATTCAGATTCAGTTCCAAGTGAATACGAGTTTCAATTCATTAAGAATGACGTAAGATACTCTTATGGTTTTTCAGTATTAGACAGTATGATAGCTGAAGAATATTTATTTTTCTTTCCAAACGGCAGACAAACAAAAATTTTTGAAAGAAACGGACTTCAGATACTACCAGGGAATAAATACAAAAAAAATGAATTTGAAGTTGCAAAAGATATTTTAAAAGAGAATAGGCTTTTCTTATCCTGTCTTGCAAATTATTCAAACTTAAAGGAAGTTGAAGCTGCCTTTAAGTTTTTTATGGAAGATATGATTTCTTACAATCCTCAGGCGAATAACTGGATTGAATACTCTTTAAAACTAATGAAAGAAAACAATGAAATTAAGAAATTATTTTTGCAGTTTATGGACGAAATAGGTACTGGGGTAAAAGACATTAAGCCAGAAATTAAAAAAGTAAAGATGAATCCTAATGATTTACCAGATGTATTGCCAAATGAAGTTAAAACAATTTTAACCTCTGGAGAAGTTTCAAAAATAGATACAAAAATTGTATATGACAAATTTGAAACAGATTTAATGTCAGAAGAATCTCGTGGAATAAAAAAATTATTCGAGATTATATGTCCTATGATTGATATTTTATCAAAAGGTAAAATACTACTTTGTGATGAAATTGAGACAGGATTACATGAATCAATTGTTCACTACATTATTGAAACATTCAACAAAGCAAAAATTGGAGAATTTGCACAACTTATATTTACAACCCATGATACGAGCTTACTTGATCCTAAAATCTTCAGAAGAGACCAGATATGGTTTACTCAACTTGATAATGAAAGGGGAACCGATTTGTATTCACTCCTAGAAATAAAAAATGTAAGAAAAAATGAAAATTTAATCAAGGGGTATATTGAAGGTAAATATGGAGCTATTCCTATGTTAAATTCGTCTTTTTTTAATTTTATTGATCAATAAAAAAGAGGATATAAATGGCTCTTAGTAAAAATTTTTTATTAAATAAAAGAAAAGAAGATTGCAGACTGCCATCACAACCTGTTGTTAAAAAGTTTAATATTTCAGAAATTAAACAACACTTTTTTGACTCTATAAAAAAAGTCGAAGATCTGACTGTGATATACAAAAAAATAAATGACGAAAGCATTTTAAGAGCTCAAATTGTTTTTCTTGATAGTGCTTTTGATTTTTTTATGCATGAAATTACTAAGTTCTGTCTTTCAGAAATGTTTGAACAAAATTGGGAAAGAACATCTCAATATAATAATTTAAAGATAAATTTAAATCAGTTGCACAAAATATTAGATGAGGAAAACAGAAATGAAATATTTCTAGAATGCATAAATTCTATGTATCGGTCAGTCTCTATCATTTCTTATGAGTCTATTCAACAACAATTTAATCTACTAGGGTTAGATTGTAAGACGATTTCTTATAAAAGTTTCAAAAAAGATAACAAGAATCAAAGCAAGGAAGCCTTAAGGAAATTTTTTGATTGCTTATATTCAAAAAGAAATTGTATCGCACATCAATCAAGTAGATCTCATTTAGACGCCACGATCAAATCTTTTTCTCCTGAATTCTTATCAGAAGCGATAGCAACTACAAAAAAAGTTGTAACAGTAATAGTGGAAGAAATTGAGCTCAAGAATCGTTAATTGACACATCAATAAAAAAAAACAATCACATGTAGTTTAAAAATACCTAATACCATATTGATTATAAAAGTCAAAGTTTTTGATTATATTATTTAACATAATATAAATTATGCGAAGTTACAGCTTACCTTTTCTAAATTCGTAACAATCTAGAATAAAAAAAATCTATCAGAACTTAGAGCAACAAATGCATTTTGATTGGTTAGCAGTTCATTACTTTTTCAATAATACACTGATGAGTTTTAGTGTCTTTTGAGTAGTTAATACCTACTAGTAAAACTTCACCTTTTTATTCTTTAAAGAAATGTAATTTAAAATTAGTCATTTGATAAGTTTAAGTAATGATTCATTTTTATTCCTACTCAGAAACACGGGTTAATTATACCTTTACTTTTAGTTATATTATTTTATACATTTAGCAGTGTATTACATATACATATAAATACACTGCTTCTTCCCTTTTAGATCTCGCTTCGTGCGTGCATATCTTCCCAAACAAGACGAGCTGTAGCACCAACTGTTCTAAATGGTTCTGGAGGACGTAACTTGGAGCATCGCACTGTTGCATGTAGCGAAGTTCTTCTCTATCTCTACCACATACCCAATCTGCTAAGAAAGTTCCACTCATAAAAGCTCTTGTTACTCCTGCACCGTCACCTGCAGCTCCAGAGTAAACATTCTTACCTACATTGGCAAAGAAAGGTAAGGTGCTTCTTGATAATGGAATAAAGCCACCGTAAACATACTCAAAGTTAACATTTGATAGCTGAGGGAATCTGTTATTAAAGGCTCTGCGAAGCTTATAAATTGATTTATATAGACGCTCAGGAGCGATATTGATATGAGTTGCAAAGGTTATATCTGTTCTTACATATAAGCGCTTGGTTGTGGTGTAACGTAAAGTTGCTCCAGCATGATGTGCAGAACACAATCCCCAAGGTTTAGCTACATGTAATGTAGCCTATTTCTTCATCTGTAAGCTCTCTTGTATGAGCACCAAAGCTGTGAATTCCAATTAAGTTCTCAGATCCTTTTGCTCCGAAGTTCTTAATGAACGCATTTACAGTCATGATAACTTGTTTGCATGAGATGATTTTGCCATTAGTAAGTTTTACCTGTGGCACTTCACCTTCTAAAACTTCTAATACAGGACAATTCTAAAAAACATGAACGTTCTTTGGTAAAACAGTTGCTAGTCCCCATACAGTCTCAGATGGATTGATAAGGATAGTACCAGGTGTATACAGTGCCTTGAAATAGAAGTCTGTACCTAATCTTTTAGCTACTTCATCTTTATCAAGCCACTGATACTCTGCACCAATAACGTCTAGAAACTCAGCTAGCATATTTAAATACTTCAAACTGCCCTTTTCACGAGCTGTTTGGTGCATGCCTGCTTGCTTCTTGTCGATTTGAAGATTGTTCTCTTCTTTGATCATCACCATTCTATCTATAACATATCGATTTAGTCTAAATCTCCATTTCTGATCGTCTAAGGTAAAGTTAGGATCACCTACGATGCTGTGTGGTACATCAATGATAAAGCCTGCGTTTCGACCACTTGAGAAATAACCAACTTGCATAGCATCAAATAAAGCAACAGATCTCTGCCTTTGATAGATTTGAAGTTGCCTTCATGAAACGAGTAGTAACGTCACTCTTTGGATTTGAAAATACGTTGAAGATCTCTCCTTGCCCTTTTCCATTACAGCAACCCTTGAGCACAGAGCTTTAACCACATCCATCTCGTGAGTAATTACAACGATGGTCAATTTTAGCTTTTCGTTTAGCTTCTTTAAAAGATCAATAATTTCGTAGGTGCCTCATCGCAAAGTAAAACTTTAGGATCTAAAGCTAGAGCTCAAGCAATAGCCAAACGCTGTTTCTGACCACCAGACAACCGACTTGGATAATTATCAATTCTGCCAGAGAGATCAACTAACTTCAAAAGCTCTGTAGTCTTTTTAATCTTATCTCCTTTTTTGGTGCCTTTATATGCTAATGGATACAGAACATTCTCGAGAACAGTTCTTGATGGCATTAAATTGAAGTGCTGGAAAATCATGCCGATGTTACAACGCTGACGACGCAGTTGTTTAGAGTTCAGAGAGGTAAGTTCAACACCATCTACTGTAACCTTACCACCAGCATTTGGATACTCTAAAAGGTTGATGCAGCGAACTAATGTGGATTTACCTGCGCCTGAAAAGCCGATGATACCGAAGACTTCACATGACCTGATATCGATTGATACATCATCAACAGCTTTGATGATTTCCTTTTTTTCTTGTATATGTCTAGCTGATATGTACAAGATGAATCATTCATTCTTCCCCATAATAATATTGCAGTTAACTGCTTGTTGTTTTGCATACATTATCTATTATTATGGTAGGAATTAGGTAATACTAATTTGATATAGTAATCAATAGCTATTTCTATAGAATGATTTTCACCTTATTTTTCTAATAAAAAGTCTATAATATTTTTTTGTAAAATCCCGTTATATTGAGAATTTATGAACTTGTTGGTTGCAATAACTGTCTTTTCAAAATTGTCCTTTACATTCTCTAGAGGTGAAAACTCTCTTTTGGCATTGTCTTCTGTTAAAAGGTAACAGATTTGGTAGTAATACTTAAGATCTGCTTTTGTAGCTATAAAATCAATTTCTGTTGTGTTAAATTTTCCAATGGCAACTTTGAAGTCTCTTCTTTTAAGTTCCAAGTAAACTACATTTTCTAAAATTCCAGATATATCCTTATCTTTAAAGCCTATTATTGAATTTCGAATTCCAAGATCTGTTACATAATACTTTTCTAAAGTTTCAAGAAATTTTTTACCTTTTAGGTCATATCTAGGTACTTTTTGAATCAAAAAAGCATTTTCCAAAATTTGAAGATAATTATAAATGGTCTCAACACTTAAATTTCTACTTTGGCTTTTGAGGTAGTCGGAAACAGTTTTTGCAGAAAAAGTATTTCCAACATTATCAAAAATAAAGTTGACAATCTTTTTTAAAAGAGCAGTATTCCTAATATTGCTTCTTTCATTGACATCTTTAAGAATAACTGCGTTATAGATAGCATCCAAATATTGGTAAATTGAATCTTCTTTAAAATGTAAATTATGAATTTCAGGTAAACCTCCATATTTTAAATAATTTCGAAAATTATCTTCTAATGTCAGACTTCTTTCTTCAGTATTTAGCTTTGCAAAATCCAAATATTCTTTAAAATCTAATGGATAAACTTTTATTTCAACATATCTTCCTGCTAAATAAGTAGCTAATTCTCCTGAAAGGAGTTTTGCATTAGATCCTGTAATATAAATATCACAATCAAAGTCTACCCTTAAAGAGTTAACAAGCAGTTGCCATTTATTAACCTCTTGAATTTCATCAAAGAGAAAATAAAACTTTCCAGCTGACTTATCTATTATTTCTCGAATGTATTTGTATAAAGCTTTGTAATCTTTTAAGGATTCATATTCTAAAGATTCAAAGTTGAAATACAGAATGTTCTTTTCATCAACACTATTGCGTTTTAGTATTTCTTCATATGTAAGTTTTAGCAATGAACTTTTTCCACATCTTCTCATTCCTGTAAACACTTTAATTACAGGTTTGTCTATAAAGTTACGAATAACTGACATGTATCTTTCGCGTTTTATCATATTTTTCTCGCATGTAATTAAGCAAAACAGATTAAGAGCTTATGTTAAAAAAAATTTTATATTTACATATTATAGAAGAATTAAATTATAAAATCGCAAATAGTTTTTTTATATTAGAAAAAAAATTGATTTTTTATATTTATTCTAATATATCCTAATAATTGTAAAATTCTATAAAAATTATTTAATTATCAACAACTAAATATAAATTAAAAATAAAAACGAGTACATTGTTTATTAAAATTTGATTAGTTTTTTATTGAATAGTGCACCATATAGAGCTTAGCTTAATAAAATATTTAGTCAGCTTGTAACTTTTCTTTCAACCTTATTAAAGACAATGTGAAAATAATCATATTCAATTATCTTCTTAAACTAAGCCTATTTGCCCTTAACCGTTTACGGCATTTACATAATATTGTTTAATACATTCAACAGATAATAAATTAAACAATTTATAAGCGTTTTAGAGTTGATCTTGCTTACGAATGTGATTATTATTACATTTAAAAGACTTTTATTTTATGACATTCATAATGCTAATTCTTACTAATTTTAGAATGTTTATAAAGTTGCATTTATAATAAATTGTGTGCTTTATGTTAAGCTTTCACTTATTATAACTATATAAAGATAAAGTTCTTATCTTGAAAGAATTTGATAATAAATAACAATATGACTACTAAGAAAAGCAACGATGCTACAACAGCGGATATTTTATCCGAGTCCTATCTGGATGGGGAGATTCAGTCTAGTCTAGACTTTGATAACCTGGATGATGTTGTCTATAACTCATCTAGTTCCTTTGATATCAGCGAAATCGCAGATTTACTATTAGATAACATCGATCAGTATGTTTTCATTACTGATGCTACTACTAAGAATATTGTTTATTTAAATAAACCATTAAGTGAAGCTTTAGGTGTAGAGGGATGTTTTGTTGGCACCTGCCATGAGTTGTTACGTGGATGCAAATCCCCTTGTAAAGAATGCAATTGTAACCATTCTATCGGCGACAATTTTTATGTCACCTCATTAGTTGAATCCAAATTAAAAAACGGTTACGTAATCAAATCTAAGAATATTGAGTTATATAACCGAACTTATACTATTAACGTTGCGCTAATAGATAACAAAATTCACGTTGTTCAAAATCAAATTTCAGAAAAAACTCAAGAAAAGGCTAGTTTAAACGATACCATCGCTCCTTTTACAGAGATTTATACTAAGAATATTAAAGATCCAGATGTTCAATTGTATCGTTTTATTGAGTATCTGGGTACTCAAACTAACTCAAATTTCTGTTGTATCTATGAGCAGACAAAACTCTCAATGGATCTTGAACCTGACTCAAAGTCAGCTACTTTAGCTTCAACTATTCCTACAACTCATGATACAGATGTAGAGAATTCTGTTAAGACTAAATTCCACAGATCGCATTTATGGATTTCTGATGCATTCAAACATTCTCAGGATTCTGTACAGATCCCTGATAAGTTTTTAAAGAGAGCTGAAGTAGATCAGGATTGTTTTGAATTTGAACATGAAGGATTCAAGTTCTTCTGCTTTCCTTTAATCTCAGATGAAACCTATTTAGGAGCCGTGTTCTTTAAATCTCCTGATGAAAAAGTTTTAAAGACTTTGCAACCTGCTTTAAATACTATTTCAATTCTGATGAGCAGTTCTCTTACTCACAGAATTATGCATGCCGAACTTACAAACATTACCAATATCGATCCTTTAACCAAATTAAAGAATCGTAATTCATTATTAAGCGAGGTTAATACCCTATCAGTAAACTACAACATTGGTGTTATTTACCTAAATGTTAATGGATTAAAACAGATTAACTCAAAGATGGGTGTTAAGACTGGTGACACTATCTTAGTTAAGACTGCTTCATTATTAAAACAGTTATTACATGACAGCGAATACATCTACAGAATCGGTGGTGATGAATTCGTAGGTATTTATCCTAATATTGAAGAGCATGACTTCTTAATGGTGTCAGACATGCTAAAAGCATTTATGACATCAGATAAAGGTTTCTCTGTCTCTGTTGGTACTAGTTGGGTTAAAACAGGTGTTTTGATTCAGTCTGCCATAAATCAGGCTGAGTCAGATATGTATTCTGAGAAAAAGAAATACTACAGAGTACATCCTAGTGATGAGAGTAACTCAAGATATCGTTCTCAGAATGATTCTTTGCTAACTATCATTGAGCCTGCTAAAATTCAAAAACTGATTGCTGATGGTTGCTTTAAAGTAATGTATCAGCCTAAGTTCAGAATTCAGGGTGATATAGCAGAGATTGCTGGTGCAGAGGCTTTAGTAAGGCTTATCATCAATGATACTTTAATTCCACCTGATGACTTCATTCCTGCATTAGAATCAGCTCACTACACTCATTTGATTGATTATTATGTTTTTGAAACTATTTGCAAGAGAATGAGAGAAAGATTAGACAGTAATCAAAAGATCTTGCCTGTCTCCTGCAATTTCTCAAGACATACTATCGTACGTCCTGAGTTTAAATCAAAACTTAAAGAGATCATGAACAAATACCATTTATCTTATGACATGATCCCTCTTGAGGTTTCTGAACATACTAACACAATCCGTCACAAAGAGCTTGTTGATGTAACCGATGAACTATCAAAAGAAGGATTTAACATCTCTATTGACGACTTTGGAACCGCTCATGCAAATATCTATTCATTAGCAGATTTAGCTGTATCTGAGGTTAAGTTCGATAAAAAACTTATCGATAACATTGCTAAAAAGAATAATGAAAAGTTGACCACCATCTTAAGTGTTCTTATCACCATGTGTAAGAAACTTGGAATTAAGACCATCGCTGAAGGTGTTGAAGATAAAGAACAGAGTCAGATCCTAAAAAACTTAGGTTGTGATGAAATTCAGGGATATTATTTCAGCAGACCTATAAAGGATGAGGATTACTACAATAAGTTAAGTTAGTTATCTTCATATACAAAAAAGCCCAACGTTCTTTATGGAGATACCGTTGGGCTTGTTTATGGGCTATCACATAATAGACCATTGATTTACTTAGCTTCTTTAGCAGCCTTTGACTCAGCAATTAAGTCCTCTAAGTGCTCTTTCTGAGCCTGTAACTCTTCTTCGCTTAGCTCTGCAGTGTTCTCTGCCTTTGAGAACTTCTTGGTTACAGAATCGAATGAGTTTAAGATCTGCTCTTTGTGATCTTGGAACATCTTGTAACCTACAGCACCAGCAACAATGCCGGCAGCTAAACCGATTAATAAATCTGTCTTATTAGTAAACATTTCTCTTCTCCATAAAAACATATTTAAACATTTAGCAACCTAAACTTTAATTAGAGAATTTGTCTAGTTTGCTGTTTGGAAAATTATTTATCCAAATCCTGATTACGTTTGATCTTTTCAAAAGTAAATTTCTTATCAAACAGAATTCTTGCTGAGTTAATAACAACACCAATAGTTGCAGCATTGTGAATAGTTGCTGCAATTAATGGATTGATCTTACCTAAAGCACCTAGCATCATCGCAGCTGAGTTAATGGTAATAGTAGCAGCAAAGTTCTGTCTTACTAATCCCATTGTAGCTTTTGACAATTCCATTACTTTAGCTAACTTTAAAGGTTCATCAGAGGTAATGGTGATATCAGCTGATTCCATAGCAATATCAGTTGATTTGCCTCCTAAAGCTACACCAATATCAGCATAAGCTAGTGCAGGAGCATCATTGATACCATCTCCTACCATCAAAACCTTTGAGTAGCTCTGTTTGCTTGCAACAAACTCTGCTTTCTCATGAGGTAGAACATCTGACTTAAAACCATCAAGATCAAGCTTAGCCGCTACATATTCAGCTGTAACCTTGTTATCACCAGTTAACATTACGATCTCATCAACACCGTTTCTTCTGATACGGTTGATAGTCTTCTTAATGTCTTTTCTAATAGGATCTGTGATTACTAAAGCACCTAATAACTTTGATGATCTTGCAACATAGATGATGTTACACTCTTTAGAATATTGTGATCTGTCAAAGCTCTTAATGCCTCTTACGCCACGCTCAGTCATAAAGACAAAGCTACCAACTAACAGTTCACCACCTTTGATACCATCAAAGTCATCAACTGATGCACTAATACCACGACCTACAACAGTTTCGATCTTGGCATTATCAGGTACGACCCACTGCTTCTCATCAGCATAGTTAATAATAGCTTCTGCTAATGGGTGAGATGATGATTTCTCTGCAGCTGCTGCTAATTGAACTAATTCTTTTTGCTCTACACCCTTGCATGCAATAGTATCAATTAAAATTGGGTGTCCATTAGTGATGGTACCGGTCTTATCTAAGATAACAGTATCAATATCAGCTAAGGTTTCAATAAAGTTTCCGCCTTTTACTAAGACACCCATCTGAGCAGCCTTACTGATAGATGCTGAAATTGCAGTTGAGGTTGATAACTTCAAGCCACAGCTAAAGTCGATAAAGAACATATTGAGTACACGCTGAATGTCTTTAGTTACAGCATATACCACAGCTGCAGATAAGAATGAAATAGGAACTAATGCATTAGCCATTCTATCTGCGAAGTTCTGAATAGGAGCTCTTCTGTTCTGAGCGTTTTCAACCATGTTGATAATACGTGCTAGATTGGTTTCATCACCAACCTTTGATACTTCAATAGTGATTTCTCCAGAACGTACAACTGTACCTGCGTATACATCTTCACCTACTGTCTTATAAGCAGGAATAGATTCACCTGTTAAAGAAGACTGGTCAATTGAAGCTCCGCCTTCAACTATCGTGCCGTCAACACAGATCTTTTCGCCTACGTAAACTACAACTCTGTCATTTAGTTTTACTGAATCGATATCAACTTTACGGATATGACCATCAAGATCTTTTAACCAAACATATTTCTCTTTCATATCTAGTAAAGTTGAAATATGCTGTCTTGCTTTTTCAGCAGCACCTATGGTTAACATTTCTGCAAAGTTTGATAAAACTAACAGAGACAAACTTGACTCAGGTTTGCCTGACAGCAATGAAGCCAATACAGCAGTTGCAGTTAGAGTATCAGCATTTGGAGCTTTATCTCGAATTAAACCTGCAAAACCTTCTTTGAAGATATCTTTTGCAATTAACATAACAAAAGCGCTTCTTGCAAAGGATAGCCTTGAAAAAGTAGTAGGTGCCATTCTCTTAGTGATTTCTAAAAGTCCAAAACCTACTAAAGATATTAAGGCCTTTAACTTATAGCTCTTAAGCTCGTCAGCTGCGTTCTTAATCTCAGTTTCCTGCTCTGATTCATTAGCTTTTATCTTATCTTTTACAGATAAAAGTTCCATCTTGTAAAGAGCATATGACAGTGTCTTTGGATCATTTGTGTACACGCTCAAAGAGTTATTTGGCAATACACAAGCTGAAACCACACCTTTTACTCTTCTTAAAGAGAACTCAAGCAAGGCAGCTTTTTTCTCGCTGTAATTTTGCTCAAGTTTGATAACTTTATGATATAGGCCAGACATTTACTTGCTTACACCCTCTAATATCTTATAGCCCCACCAAACTAACTGAGGACCATTAGGAGTTTGTTTTTGTACAAATACTTTGTATGTGCCCCAAATTAGGCAAATACCACCTAAAATGATAGAAATATCAGCAACACCTGACAGAGCAGTTCTTATGGCAGAATTAGCATGTCCTGCATAGTGACCGATACATTTGCCAACAACTGTTTTAGCTCCAGCACTCTGTCCTAATTTTGATGCCCCTTTACCAACTGCAACAGCAGATGATGCAGCGACAGTACCGTTTACAGACTTGGTTAACAAGCTCTCATCATCCCCGAACTTATCTTCATTTACTTTTCTAGTCTGCTCGTTGATGTGATCGATTACCTCATCAACTAATTCAGCTTTGCACTCATACTCTAAAAGTACGGTACCTGTTACAGTGTTTACAGTAATTTTTTTGAAAAGATCTAATGATTCAAATTTCTCTTTTAAAGCATTAGCAAAAACAGGATCTTTTAGAAGAATACTCTTGTATCTTCTGCGGCCTTTAATTGCATGTACACATGCAAATTCAGCCTGTTTTGCAGAATCAATCATCTTCTTTTTCATTAAATTATTAACATACACACCGATTAAAGGCTGTGCTGCTGCAATACATAAAGACAGAACTGTTAAATTCATATGTGTTCCCTACTTGGATGCCTTCTTTTTTAATTCTTCTTCAATTTCTCGAAGTTCAGGATTTCTTGTAATCTTTTCAGCATCGTACTCGATGAGAACTGAGCCTGTTACTTCGTTAATTTTAAAAGAATTCAGTTCATCGAATTTTGAGAAGTAGTCTTCTAAGATCAATGCATTCTCATGATTGTTCTTAATCAAAGAACTGTAGCATCTGATCCTGCCTGGAATATAGCTTGATACTTCTACAGTAGATAAGAAGTACTTCTTTTCATCAAAAAACTGACTTAAAAATTTAAACATTTATCTTTTCCGTCTTACGATTTTATTTTTATTATATAAAACAAATAAATCGTAAGCATAGACAAATTTTTATTACCAAAATACAACAACAATAAGTCACTGCCAAATAATTTTAGCATAGGCTAATAAAAGTTGTTTATATGTAACTAAAAATTTTTATTATTTTTCGTGATGAAAAAAAAACGACTTTAGTAAAGATTGAGACTACTTCTCTAATTTAGATTTCATGTTCTGTAAAAGTACGCTACAGATCATTAAAACAACGCCAATATAGAATGAAAAGTTAACTTCATTGGCCTCGTTAAAGAGGATCATAGCAATGATAATGGCATAGACAGGTTCTAAATTGAAAGTTAGCATTAAGGTAAAAGCTGATACCTTTGATGCCAGTTGCACAACCATTAGATACAAAAGCACAGTGAAGACAGTAGCAAGTAAGAACAGGTAGATAAGATCTTTTAAATCAAAATAGATTGATGCTGTTCCATACCCTAATAGGTAAACAGGAGACAAAGCTAAAACTAAGAGAAATCCACCTAGCATCTCATAGTTAATAAATGTATAAGGATCTTTTCCATAGGAGAATTTCTTATTACAAACTGTAAATAAAGCTGCTAAAAAAGCTGAGATGATACCTACAGAAATACCAAGTCTGAACTTAGTATCAAAATTAAAGATTAAAAGAAGACCTATAAGGTTTAAAGAGGCATAAATCAAGCTCGTCTTATCAAACCTTTTATTTAGTAATTTTGGCTCTAACAATGAGGTAAAGAAACTAGATGAAGCTAAAGTTACCGTACCAATAGAGACATTAGACAGTTTAATTGACAGATAGAAAAAGATTAAATGAAATGCAAGAAGAGCACCTACAAACAAGCCCTGCAATCTGCTTCTAAATGAAATAGCTTTGATTTTTCTAAAAACTTTTAATATGACATAAGCACTTAATGCGGCTATAGAAAATCTTATAAAGACCAAAACAAAAGCGTCATAGGAAATTAGTCTTCCAAAGACTCCTGTAAAACCTGCAATTAAAACTGCTAAATGTAATTTTAAGAATACTTTCCACATTAAGAATTATTCCTGTGGATTTAGTACTTTAAGCCGAGCTGAGGCTCCTTTTCTTGATAAAGCTTTATAAAGTTCATCTACTACTGGAGACAGCATCTCATCAATACCGTAAGGATAATTTAAGATGAGCATTCCAGAGCCACACATACCAAAAACTTCTTCCTGTTCTTCAATACAAAGCTCAACTTGAAGCATAGGTATATTTAAACGTCTTATATCATTGGTTAAATTCTTTGAATGATCACGAAGCTTTCCTAAAACAGGATACCAGATGGCAAAAACACCTGTATTCCATTTATGAAGTCCTGTTTTTACAGCTTTAACTAACTCTACGTATTCGTTTTTCTCTTCATAAGCAGGATCAATCACAACCAAACCGCGTCTTGGTGTAGGTGGTAAAAGCGCATTTAAAGCCTCAAGACCATCTCGATGCTGAATATTACAACGTCTGTCACGTTTAAAGTTATTTCTTAAATTCTCAAATTCACTAGGATGTAAATCAATGAAGGTAAGTTTATCTACATCTCTTGACAATGAAGCTTCAAATAATGGAGAGCCAGGATAAGTATTCTTTAATTCAGCATTTAGATCGTCATAAACTTTGTAAAACTCAGGTACTAATTCACGGAGCTTTGCGTTGTCTTTTATCTTTTCGATGCCTGTTTTGAACTCTTGATTCTTTTGAGCCATAAAGCCGTCTAATCTATAAACACCAGAACCAGAATGAGTATCGATAACAGTATAAGGTTTTTCTTTCTTATTTAAGCACCTAAGCAAAAGGCAGATGGTCATATGTTTGATGATATCTGCATGATTACCACTGTGAAAACCGTGTTTATAACTTAGCATAGGAGCTTCCTGTATTCTTAAAACCAATAAATCTAACGTTAGTTAGACCTGATTCTACATTTTACTATAAATATAGCTCAAATAAAGTTCAAACTTGCTATACTTAAGGCATATAAAAGATCGAGGCTATTTTATGAAAAAATTATTATTGTTGCCTTTAGTTATTTTCGCCTTTACTGCTGATGCATACATCATCGACTATAACGCAATTAATGATGACGACAAAGCTATCAATTTTGGAACTAACAGTGTTAACTATTCTATTGATGGTTACAAAAAGGATGATCAGAACGTAACTAGCGTTAAGCATGATCCTCGTCGAGGTGTTTATGACGACAGTGAAGATGATTCAGGACTTAAGCTCAAAGGTGTAAATAAAGAAGATCTTGAAAGCTTAAGTTATGGGAATTCTCTGTATGAAGATTAGAAAAGGTTTAGAACACTACGCTAACTTCTAAAAGATTAAAATTTAGTAGCGTTTTTGATTCATCATGGTGACAAATGATGAAGTCCAGGTAATAGCGTTTTCGTAAGAGAACAGAATGTCATGACGGCCAAAAACATCAGCCATCATAACTCCGTCAATATATTCTAAATCAAGACTATCTAAAGATTTGGCAATCTTGCATGCTGTATCAATGACTGGTTGCTCATCAAATAGAACCATTAGTCTTGCTTCAATTTGAGTTAAAAGTTCATCAATGATGTTATTGGTATAAGCATAAAGACTAGATATAGCTGTACTCAGACCTACAGTAAATCCCCATGAAACATCAACCTCACCTGACTTATAAGTTAAAAGCTCTTCAACACACTTTGCTCTGATAAGGATTTGTTTTACAGGCTCAAAACGCATGTAATGTACTTTTTCAGCATCAGGCATATAGAATTCTTCTAACAACATCAGACAGATAATACAGATTAACTTATGCAAGGTTTCTGTATCAATATCATATAAAGAAGATTCAATATTAGTGTAGATGTAATCAGGAGTAATATCTGACTGTAAGAAATCTAATAAGAATGGGATTTTAACTTTAATATCATTTCTCATTGAAATTAGATCTAAGAACAGATCATAATTAGGTCTGTCCTCTAACAATTCCAAAATGACCGCTAAGATCTTGTCATAGCCTAAACGGTTAGCCTTAAAGTGATAAGGATTAAAATTCTTTTTAATGATGTCTTTTGAGAAAGTTGGACAGCATACATAATCAGCACCAGCTTCAAAAGCAATTGAGGCTAAATTCTGGTTATCACATCTGTCGCAAATAATCTTAATCCATGGAGCTTTTTTAACAATATTTTTAGCTAAGATGAATTGCTCTTCAACGTCCTTGGTCATGTCGATTACAGCATAACTAATAGAACGTAATTCTCTAAACCAGTTAGTGTAAACAATTGTATAAGCATCTGCAGCAATCGTCATGTTATCGCGTTTTAGCTTATTAACCTGATGCTGATATGAAGCAGATGAGTCTTGCCTGTCCTGTAAATGCAGAATAAATCTGTTAGCAGGAATAGGTTTTGAGAACTTTGTTATCTCAGGGCTTAATGGTAACTCTGTCATTGCCAAAGCATTGTCCTGAGTAAACTGCTCGATATGACGGCGAATGTAAAAGCCAATTAAAACATGTTTTACGTGTTTTCTCTGTAGTTCATCTGGTCTGAAACTGCCTTCACCTGCTGTATATCTGAAGTTATAGGCCAAAAGATTTCCCTTCGCATCATAGATAGGAGTTCTAACAATAATATGACACCTATCTTTTGAACGAATAAACTTTGGAGCCTTGTCAGTAGGAATATTACTTAGCCTACTGATTGGAGAGGCGACTGTCAAACTATTTGGATTATTCCCAACCATGTTTTTATTATGTATATTTATTGCATCACGACATTTTTAGCCGACGATAATGCATATATTACTACATAACGACTGAAAAAAGATAGTTATAGCTAACAAATAGAGAATTCTGTTATCAATTAACTCAGGTATTTAGTCGCGTATCATGAAGAAAACCTTGAGAATAGACAAACATAAAGCATCTAATAATGAAGAATACAGAGTGTAATAAGAACAATATTCGTGAGTTATATGTGAATTTATGGTTGAAACTATGATTCATTATGCTCCCACAAAATGATGCCGATCGTTATCACAAAAATTATTAGCAATCATATACTGTAGTTAATCTGTAACGTTAATTTACAAGTTTATATTAACTTGTTTGGCTTCAATTGAACCAAAAAAATTATGTGTTGTTGAGCGGTTCGATTAGTTTGCAGTAGAACATCTTTATTAAGAGCAGACGACTACTTTGAAAAGTGCAATGGCAAACTCTCAAAGATCTTATATTGTGCAAATACCAACTTACTACGGTTCGTCCATCTGATGATATATAATCGATGTACTTAAGGGATAAGGCTTATAACAAAATGTTTGAATTAAGACAGTATCTATTACTTTTTATAACAGCTACTATTTGGGGCTCAGGTTTTGTAGGACAGAAGCTTGGTATCAGCCACATATCTCCTTTTGCTTTTACCTTTTATAGAACCTTAATTGGTGGTTTATTTTTAATACCGGTAATTTACTCTTTAAAGAAGATTAACTTAAAGTTAGGTAAAGGAACTAAAAAGAACTCACCTAAGATGCTCCTATTAGGTTCAATCTGTTGTGGTTTCTTCTTAATTTTATCAGAATCATTCCAGCAGTTTGGACTAGTCTATACAGATGTAAATAAGGCAAGTTTCATTACCTCTTTATATATGGTATTTGTTCCTATTATTGGTATCTTCGCTGGACACAAATTAACTGTAAAAATTGCCTTATCGGTAATTGTTTCATGTGTTGGTCTGTACTTACTTTGTATGCATGGAAGTTTCAGTTTGCAATTAGGCGATACCTTAGTTATTCTTTGCGCTGTGGGTTTTGCTTTCCATATTCTGGTAATTTCATACTTTGTAAATTATGTCGATGGTGTGATGTTATCCTGTGGTCAGTTCTTTGCAGCTTCTTTCATGGGACTAATCATGATGCTAATTACAGGTGTACCTAGTCTTGATAACCTGTATTTAGCTCTGCCTGCTCTTCTTTATGTAGGTATCATGTCAAATGGTGTTGCCTACACTCTTCAGGTTGTAGGACAAAGAGGTATCAATCCTTCTATTGCGTCTTTAATCATGTCATTAGAATCAGTAATGGGTGCAGTCTTTGGGGTACTGTTCTTAAAAGAGGTTATGACTCAAAGAGAAGTTACAGGCGCAGTTTTAATGTTTATTGCTGTGCTTTTAACACAGATAAGCATTAAGAAACACCGTAAATAATTTAATTTTGACTTTAAATAGCAATCTCTTTTAAAACAAAAGATAGAGCAATACTATTTTTAGTTTTACGACCTTAACTTTTGCGCAATAAAGCTCTAAATATAGTAAAATATTGCGCATTGATTTTTTAGTAAGTCTCTAATTAAATCTTTCTTAAAAGAATTTAAATTAGAACGCGATAATTGGCAAATAGATTTAAGACTAAATCTAAAGATCCCTTAATAGGCCTTAGCAGTCGATTTTTGTCACATATATATTTAAATATCAATTATTTATTTCAAAGTTGCACACAAAGTTACTGCATATATTCAATTCATAGTTTTAATTTCAGAGGGTAAAATGACAAAGAACAAGACCCTGTTAGTTACTAACGCACTACCATATGCAAATGGTCCTATTCATTTAGGTCATATGTTAGAGCACATCCAATCAGATATTTTTGTTCGCTTTAACAGAGCAATTGGTAACAAAGTATTCTATGTTTGTGGTGATGATTGCCACGGTACACCTGTAATGATTAAAGCAGGTCAGATGGGTATTACCCCTGAGCAGATGATTGAAATCACCTCAAAGGACCATGCTGAGGATCTAAAAGGATTCTTAGTTAATTACGATAACTACTACAGAACACATTCAAAAGAGAATCATGAGATCTCTTCATATATGTATGAAAAGGCTAAAGAGAATGGTTATATTAAGACCGAAACCATCTCTCAGCTTTACGATCCTGAAAAGAATATGTTCTTGCCAGACAGATTTGTAAAAGGCACCTGTCCTAAGTGTGGCGCTAAAGATCAGTATGGTGATAACTGCGAAGTTTGTGGTGCTACTTACTCTCCTACAGAATTAAAAGATGCTTACTCAGTAGTATCAGGAGCAAAGCCTGTATTAAAAGAGTCTTTACACTATTTCTTTGATCTTCCAAAGGCAAAAGACTTTTTACATGATTACATTAAGAATTCAGGTGTAATTCAGACCGAGATGGCCAATAAGCTCGAAGAGTGGTTCACACAGGGCTTAAAGCCATGGGATATTTCTCGTGATTCTCCTTACTTTGGATTTAAGATCCCTGGTACTGAGGATAAATACTTCTATGTTTGGATGGATGCTCCTATGGGCTATCTGGCTTCATTGAAGAATCTTTGTGAAAAGACTGGTGACAATTACGATGATTTCGTAAAAGAAGGTTCAGAAATTGAGATGGATCACTTCATCGGTAAAGATATTCTTTACTTCCACTCTCTGTTTTGGCCTGCTACTTTAAAAGCAGCTCAAATGCGTCTACCTTCACATATCTACGTTCATGGATATGTAACTGTAAATGGCGCTAAGATGTCTAAGTCAAAGGGAACCTTTATTAAAGCTAAGACCTTCTTGAAATTCTTAAAACCTGAAACATTACGTTACTACTTTGCTTCAAAGATGAACTCATCTGCAGTTGATATCGATCTTTCATTAGATGATTTTATGGCCAAGGTAAACTCAGATATCGTAGGTAAGGTTGTAAATCTTGCATCACGTACCGCAGGCTTTATTGCTAAGCGTTTTGACGGTAAGTTATCTTCAGCTCCATATAATGCTGAGATCTTAAAGAAAGCTGCATCAATCCGTGAAGATGTAATCAAAGGTTATGAGAGTCGCAACTATGCTGAAGCTATCAGAACCATCATGGCTTTAGCTGATGAAGCTAACCGCTACATCGATGCTGAGGCACCATGGGTTATTGCAAAGCAGGAAGGTCAGGAAGACAAGTTACAGAAAGTATGCTCAGATGGTATCAACCTCTTTAGAGCTTTAATTACCTACTTACAGCCTGTTCTACCAGAAGTTGCTGCTCATGCTGAAGAGTTCTTAAATACTAAACTTGATTTCTTTACTCTTGATAATCCTTTAGTAGATCATCAGATCAACAAGTTTAAGCCTTTATTCAATCGTATTGAGAAGACTCAGATTGATGCAATGATTGAGACTTCAAAAGAGGATTTAAAGCAGGCTCAGGCACAGACTAAAAAGACTGATGAGAAGAAAGCTGACGATAGAATCGAACCTTTAGCTCCTGAAATCACTATTGACGATTTTGCTAAGATCGACCTTCGTGTAGGTACCATTGTTGAAGCTGAAGAAGTTAAAGAAGCAAGAAAGCTTCTAAAGCTAAAAGTAGATATCGGCTTTGAAACAAGACAGGTATTTGCTGGTCTAAAGCAGGCTTACCCTGATGCTAAGTCATTAATTGGCAGAAAGGTAGTTTTAGTTGCCAACTTAAAGCCTCGTCAGATGAAGTTTGGTTTATCTGAAGGTATGGTTACAGCAGCAGGTCCTGGTGCTACTGAGGTATTCTTACTTAGCGTAGATTCAGGCGCACAAAACGGTGACCGTATTCATTAACTTATAATTAAGTTTATAGAGCCGGTCTTAAGACCGGCTTTGTTGTCTTTGGTAAGATAAATGTCTATTCTAAAATTTTTACAGTCAGTAGCTTACAAAAAGGAATTACGCAGTCAATTAAGACTTTTTATTCCATTTTTATTAGGTCAGTTGTGTGCTACTGGCATGGGTACTGTTGATACTGTGATGGCAGGTCTTGCTGGTACTACTGAGATCTCAGGTGTTGCTATTGGTTGCTCTTTTTACTGGCCTGCATACCTGTTCTTAGCTGGAATGGCATACGCAGTAACTCCTACTGTATCTCACATTCTGCCTAGCAAAAATTTTAGCCTGATGGAAAAGAGCCTGTATAATGCATTCTTATTCTGCACAGTAGTAGGCATGCTAGTAGCGGTTCTATTGGCTTTATCTCACCTTATCTTTGCATACGTACCATCAGATGAGAAGATGATTGAGGTAGCTACTGGTTATCTTTACTTTGTATCATTATCATTACCAGCTACTGTAATCTACAACGTTTTAAGATCTTATGCTGAAGGTTTAGGCTACACCAAGCCAACCATGTACTTTGGTATCTTAATGTTAGTTTTAGATATTCCTCTAAACTACATTTTTATCTTTGGCAAATTTGGCATGCCTCAAATGGGTGGTGTCGGCTGTGGCGCTACTAGCTGTTTTATCAATATCTTATGTGCAATCTTACTGTATGTGTATATCAAAAAAGGTAAGTTCTTTAAGAGCTTTAAGCCAAAAGAGCATTTATCATCACGTTTTGATTACAAATTACTAAAGCAGTTTGCCAAGTTATCATTACCAATAGGGATCTCAAGAACTATTGAGGTAGCCTGCTTCTCTGTGGCAGCAGTGATCTTAAGTCCATTTGGTCCTACAGTGGTAGCAGCTCACTCAATTACCCTGAATGTATCAGGACTTATCTTTATGATACCTATGTGTTTAGGTATGACTATTACCATAAGATCTGCTTTTTGTATGGGCACAAAGAACTGGGCTAAAGCATATATATCAATAAAGACTGCCCTTACATTAAATCTATCTTTATTTATAATCTATGCTACTTTTGTTTTTATCTTCAGGAGAGAAATTGCCTCTTTATATACAAATGATCCATTAGTTCTTGCCTTAGCATCAAATCTAATGATCCTAAATTGCATCTATATGCTACCTGATTCTTTACAGTGCTTCTTTTTAGGTGTTCTACAGGGATTTAAAGACTCTAAGGTGATCTTTATAGGAACAATAGTTTCCTATTGGGTAGTTGGTATTCCTGTTGGATTTACCTTAGCTTGGGGATTGTTTACAACAAAACTTGAAGCTTATGGTATTTGGATTGGCTTTATTTTTGCGCTTTTGAGTGCATGTCTTATTTATTCAACAAGGGTAAGACATCTATTTAAGCATAAGAAGTTTCCAAAGCTTTTGGCTCAAAGTTATATGTAGTTGACATTACAAAAAGCTCTTCAAAAAATAATTTAGAATCAAAATATATGATTGAAACCAATTATGCTTTTCAATCAGGAGTATAGCATCTGAGGTTAATAGGTTATGAAAGATATCAGTTCTACAGGTTCATTTAAAAATTTTTATCGAAATAATTGCATTTATGTAGATAAAACTAAATTTATCAGTGAATTAGTAAAACTAGAAAGAGTTTTTATCTCTCGACCTCGTCGATTTGGGAAGTCCCTAACCTTAGATACTATCGCTACACTATTTGAAACCGGTGTAGAACCTTATTTTAAGGGAACATATATTTATGACAAATGGACTGAGCCTACCTACCCAGTTTTAAGATTAAATTTTTTGAGATTTGATAAGAAATCAGTAGAAGTATTCAAAAATAAACTTAATTCCAAAATCACTGAATTTGCTAAACGCATAGGTGTCAAAAATTATATAGAAAAGGCAGAACCAGAGGACTCTATAGATTATCTTTTAGAGCTATTGTCTTTAGAAGATCGTCAAATCGTGATCTTGATTGATGAATACGATTGTCAGATGTCTGCTAACATCAACAATGAAACTCTTTATAAAGAATTTCAAGAAAAGATCAAAAGCTTTTATGCAAATATCAAAGATCAAGATTCTATAAGGTTCTTATGCATTACAGGCGTCACTAGATTAAAGGATGTTTCAATTTTTTCTGTAGGATCTAACATCAAGGACATAACCAATTACAATGTTTACTCTCAAATGATTGGCTTTACACGTGATGAGATTAAGAAGCACTACATAGATTATCTAAAATTAGCCGTAGCCTATGAGAGCCACTGTGATGTAGAGACTGTCACTGATACTCAAATTGAAACAATGCTAGATAAGTTAGCTCAAAACTACGACGGCTACTGTTTCGATGAATTCTATAAAAAAAAGGTCTTCTGTACATGGTCTGTAAATAATTTCTTTCAGAGCATTGTAGATAATCACTTTGTGTACTTTGGTGAGTATTGGTATGACAATGGCGGTTTACCATCTATATTAGCTAACTACCTACAAACTCATAAGCTAAATGCGTTTGATTACCTTGATAAGGATAATCTTATCAATGTTCCAACTAATGATTTTATCAATCCCACTTCATTAACATCTATTAATCAGAACGTATTGATGTGTCAGACAGGATACCTAACCTTACGTTCTGAGGTAAAGGTTCTAAAATCACGAATCTATTTGGGAATACCAAATGGTGAGATTCATAAAGCTATTACTCATTTATTAGCTCTAAGGGTCTTTAACAATGACATCAATGTTGACAATGAAAAGGGAGAAAATCTTTTTGAAATTGGTTCATTTGAAGATATCATTACTCTCTTAAACTCAATCATGCATTCAGTTCCATATGACAACTATCCAATACTATCGGAAGCTGCGGTGCAGAATTCTATAAGACTGTATTTAGCAGGTGCTGGTATGGAAGCCAAAAGTGAAGTCCTTGAAGCAAAAGGTCGAGCCGATTTAATTTTAGAAACTGACAATAGAAGAATAGTGTTTGAATTAAAGTTTGCTCAAAATGATAAAGAAGCCAAGATCAAGCTAAAAGAAGCCGTAGAACAGATTAAATCAAGAGATTATGGCAATATCCTTCCTGTAAAAAAAGAACTTATTAGAATCGCAGCTGTATTTAACGCAGATCCTAAGGTAAGAGCTTTTAAAGAGGTTGAAAACGTAAAGTAGATATTTCATACAAAATATTGTAAAAAAAATCACCATGATCGTGTTACCAACCATGGTGATTTACTTTTTTGAGAGCTACTTAAATAGCTTCTTCATTTTCCTCAGATGTACGAATTCTAATTACTCTCTCAACATCTGATACGAAGATCTTACCATCACCTATCTTGCCAGTATGAGCTGCATTGATGATTGCCTGAATACACTTATCAGCCTCATCGTCTGCAACAACTACTTCAAGTTTGCATTTTGGCAGAAAATCAACTACATATTCAGCACCACGATATAACTCAGTGTGACCTTTCTGTCTGCCGAAGCCTTTTACATCTGATACTGTCATACCTGAAATACCGATGGTAGCTAAAGCTTCACGGACATCATCTAATTTAAATGGTTTGATAATTGCAACAATACGTTTCATAGTAATTTATCCTTTGATTATAAGTTGTAACCACGTTCGCCGTGTGATGCCAAATCAAGACCTTCGGCTTCCTCATCAGCGGTAACTCTTAGGCCAACTAGTAGACCTGCAATCTTGAAAGCAATTACTGATACTACAAGTGACCATACGATTGCTACAACTAGTGACATGGTTTGACCATAAACCTGACCTGCAATTGAATCCCAACCATCTTTGAAGCCCGTACCACCTAAAGATGGAGCACAGAATACGCCTGTTAAGATACCTCCAACGATAGCACCAATACCATGAACACCAAATACATCTAATGAATCATCGACCTTAGTGAACTTCTTGAAGCCATGAACGCCCCATAAGCAAGCCAAACCAGAAGCAATACCAATCACAATTGCACCCATAGGACCTACGAAGGCGCATGCTGGAGTAATTGCAACTAGACCAGCTAGAACACCTGATGCTGTACCTAATGTTGATGGTTTCTTGAAGATGATCCACTCTGCTACCATCCATGTCATTGCAGCAGTTGCTGGACAAAGAACAGTGTTGATAAATGCTAGAGATGAAATACCATCAGCTACTAACTCAGAACCTGCGTTAAAACCTAACCAACCGATCCACAGTAAGCAAGCACCAATGTAGGTAATACCTAAGTTATGTGGAGCCATTGCAACTCTGCCTAAGTCATGACGGCGACCTAAGATGAATGCACCTGTTAAACCGCATACAGCAGCGTTAACATGAACAACAGTGCCACCAGCAAAGTCATATGACTTGAATACAGAATCGATGAAACCGCCACCCCATACTTGATGAGCTAAAGGTGCATAAGATAGAACGATCCAAATACCAACTGCAATTAAGATTGCAGAGAATTTAACACGTTCAACAGTTGCACCAACAATCAAGCAAGCTGAGATTGCGCAGAAAGCACCTTGGAAGATAACCCATGTATACTCAGCTAATGTTCCTGATAATGAATTGAAATCAATACCAGCTAAGAACATGGTACCAAAGCCACCGAAGAAGTCGCCTAAGACACCTTCAACAGGACCGAAAGCAAAGCTGTAACCTATAATAACCCATAAGATAATGGCCATACAGAAAACGGCTAAGCACTGCTCCATGGTAGATAGAACGTTCTTAGAACGGGTTAAACCACCATAGAATAGACCAATACCAGGAATAGACATTAACAGTACTAACATTGCAGACATTAAAATAAAGCCGTTGTCAGCTCTATCTAAAGCTGCAGTTTCATCAGCAAAAACACTAGGAGCAAAGGCTAGTGCAGATGCTAATAATGCACTTTTTGTAACTCTCATAAAAAATTCTCCTTGAACTCAAGCCATCATTGACTTTGTTACAAGATACGATTTCAAATTTTGAGTATCAACAAAGAAAAGCTATTTGCCCAAGAATAATGCGTAATTTTGGTGCATGCACATAATTAGAACGTAAAATCACAAAAATAATGCGTCAAAATAAAGCAAAAAATTTTGGTATGGAAAAGAAAAGATCTGAGAAAATTCAGATCTTTCATATAAAGAGAGGATAGTGAGAATTACTGAACAAATTTATATTGGGTAAATGCTCTTACTTTAGGATCTGCATTGAAGACAGCAGCTATTCTTAACAGCTCATCCT